>JACCDJ010582871.1_pt1 | contig 24367 bp, 21 predicted proteins | sample 7444481 | NCBI WGS metagenome assembly JACCDJ01 (sample SAMN15323435, study PRJNA562643) | freshwater metagenome | isolation source: river surface water | place: USA:Blue River Watershed | collected 2017-08-15 | reverse complement strand
TCGATCAACCCCATTTGGATCTTTGGCCCGTACACGCCTACCCAGATTTCGGCTGGATCTCAACCAGATTGGTACATGGGCTGGCTTGATGGCCTAGTTCGCATGGCGCCGCCTCTTGAAACGTATCTCTTTGGGTACACGATCTCTTGGAACATTCTTATTCCGGGATTGATTGTTCCTGGAATTATCTTTACCGGAATGGCGCTCTATCCATTTATTGAAGCGTGGGCAACAGGCGATAAGCGAGAACACCATCTTCTTGATCGTCCACGAAATGCGCCCACACGTACCGCCATTGGTGCGATGTCTCTTACCTTCATGGTGGTTGCGCTCATTAATGGTGGCAACGACCTTATTGCGACTCACTTCAATTTAAGTATCAACCAAATTATGTGGGGCACTCGCATTGGCATCATCATCCTTCCGCCATTGGCCTATGTCATTACCAAGCGGATCTGTCTCTCATTGCAACGGTATGACCGCGAACTTGTTCTCCATGGTCGCGAAACTGGACGTCTAGTTATGCTCCCCCATGGTGAGTACATTGAAGTTCATGAGCCAATCTCTCCCGAGAAGGCCTATCAACTTACTCAGCATGAACAAGCTCTCCCGCTTGTGGCGCCTGGCCCAGATACCAATGGAGTTGCGCCACGTGGTGGCTTAAAGGCAAAAGTTAGGGCGCGATTAAGCAAGGCGATGCTTGGCGAACAGATCGCTAAGCCAACTGCCGATGATGTTAAGGCCCTCGAAGGCGGGCACCACTAACAGTTATAACGAAGCGATTAGCGTCGCTCGTACTCCATTGACCAACCCATAATGGAAATCATCAGGCCAGTAGCGCCGATTAATGTAAACCACCAGCCGAGGATCAAACCGAGGCCAGTGAGCGTTGCAAAGAGCGCGACGACAAAAGGCCACCAAGAGTGCGGGCTGAAGAATCCTTGTTCGCCTGCTCGATCAGCAATCTCTCCAAGAAGATTATCTTCAGGAAGAGTTGCGCCAACTCGTCGATCGGTGAACCAGAAATAGAAACCAATTAATAGGGCAAGGCACGAACTGAGGATGAGCGCGACGATTCCGACAACTTCTTTAGCCCATAGCGCGTAGACCACAGTGACGATGGCGTAGAAGAACGCAATACCAATAAATAACCGCCAGCCGAACTTCATCTTTCTACTTCACCCCTACTTCTGGATGGTGGAGATCAAAAGCGGGGCGCTCACTACGAATTCTTGGAATCGAGGTGAAGTTGTGGCGAGGTGGTGGACAGCTAGTTGCCCACTCCAATGAACCGCCATAACCCCATGGATCATCGGTTGTCACCTTAGGTGAGTTTCGTGAGATCCAGATGTTGAGCATAAATGGAATGGTTGAGAAGGCGAGCAAGAAAGCGCCCACCGTTGAAATCATGTTCATGCCGGTAAAGCCATCGCTGGCGAGGTAGTCGGCGTAACGGCGAGGCATACCCACGATGCCCAACCAGTGCTGAATCAAGAATGTGAGATGGAAGCCAACGAGAACTGTCCAGAAGTGAATTTTGCCCAAAGTCTCGTTGAGCATCCGGCCGGTAAATTTTGGCCACCAGAAATAGAAGCCACCGAACATCGCAAAGACAACGGTTCCGAAAATTACATAGTGGAAGTGTGCGACCACAAAGTAAGAGGCAGATACTGCGAAATCAAGTGGTGGGCTAGCGAGAATGATTCCTGTTAAGCCGCCGAAGAGGAAGGTGATGAGGAATCCGAGCGACCAAATCATTGGCGTATCCATGTGGACCTGACCACGCCACATTGTCCCAATCCAATTAAAGAACTTCACACCGGTAGGGACTCCGATAAGGAATGTCATGAAGGAGAAGAACGGCAAGAGAACTTGTCCTGTGGTGAATAGGTGGTGCGCCCACACAGCAACTGAGAGCGCGGCAATGGCAATCGTTGCTGCTACAAGTCCTTTATACCCAAAGATTGGCTTCCTACTAAATACCGGCAAGATTTCGCTAACAATTCCAAAGAAAGGTAGCGCCAAGATATAAACCTCTGGATGGCCAAAGAACCAGAAGAGATGCTGCCAGAGCATTGCACCGCCATTAGCTGGATCAAAAATGAGGGCACCAAATCGTCGATCTGCCTCTAGGCCAAGGAGCGCTGCAGCGAGCGGCGGGAATGCAAGCAGAATTAAAATTGAGGTAAGGAGAACGTTCCAAGTGAAGATTGACATCCGGAACATAGTCATTCCAGGTGCGCGTAGACAAAATATTGTGGTGATGAAGTTAACGCCACCGAGAATCGTGCCTAAGCCACCAATTGCTAATCCAACAATCCAAAGGTCACTTCCGATTCCAGGTGAATACTCCGCGCTCGATAGCGGCGCATACGCAGTCCATCCAAACGATGGGGCGCCTCCAGGCGTGAAGAAACCCGCAATCGCCATGATGCCACCAAATAGATAGAGCCAATACGAAAGCATGTTCATTCGTGGGAAGGCAACATCAGCAGCACCAATCTGCAGCGGCATGATCTCATTCGCAAAGCCCACAAAGAGTGGTGTAGCAAACATCAAAAGCATGATGATGCCGTGCATGGTGAAGAGTTGGTTGTATTGCTCAACGCTCAAAAACTGAAGGCCTGGTCGCGCAAGTTCGGCGCGCATGAAGAGCGCCATCACCCCGCCAATCAAGAACCAGATAAACGAGGTAATTAAGTAAAGATGTCCAATGACCTTGTGGTCCGTGGTGGTCATCCACTTAATAATCAAAAGTCCTTTTCGGGAAGGTTCGGTTGGACGAGCTTGTGAAAAAGTCGGACGCTCTGCGTATGTTGTCATGCAACACCACCTTTGAGTGCGTTGATGTAATTCTGATATTCAGCTGGTGAAACTACTTTCACTGTAAAGCGCATTTGTGAGTGATTTCGCCCGCAGTGCATGTTGCAAAATCCTGGGTAGGTGCCTTCTTTTTGCGCAGTGAATTCAAATTGGTTTTTCACGTAAGGCAAGGCCTGCATCTGCATCATGAAAGCTGGAATCCAAATGCTATGAACAACATCCGATGCTGTGAGATTAATGCGTACTCGCTCTCCTAGTGGCAGATAGAGAGTAGGCAGGTTTTCTGGAGTGCCAGTAACTGTTTTCTCTTTCGCTTCAGGATAAGTAAATTGCCACGCCCACTGAATTGCATTGACATCAATTTCATGAACTGCCACGCCGGCCGGCGAAATCTTTGTAATTGCTGATTGATCTCGAGCTGTGAAATAAAAGAGAACTGCAACGATGATGAATGGAATCACTGTGTACATGATTTCCAATGGCATGTGATAACTCACTTGCTCTGGTAGAGGCTCAGTTCCGCCTCCCCCATCTCCAACTGCACTTACGCGTCGTTTCGCTCGGTAACGAAATGCTGCCCAAAGAATCAAAATCGCTGTGAAAGCACCAACGATGAATGCTGCTATCCATGCGCCTTGCCAGAGGAAGTGCGAGCGATCATTAATATCGGTAACACCGCGAGGAAAACCAAGAGCAGGCAATTGTTCGGAGGAGCAACCCGCCAAAATTGTTGCTAGAGCGCCAAGGGCGATTAACTTCCGAGCCACCATGCGAGGACGGGATAGGCGTGGCGCTTTAGATGCGCGAAGCTCTCCCCCAGGAAACATAGGTAAAGAATAGTCGCCCTTTTCGCCAACCAGAGAGTTGGCGAGTACCGTCAGCCTCGTGGTAATGGTCACAGCAGGCGCCTTTGATGGCGAACGCCCCCTCCATCCTGCGGGCGCCAAGGTCCTCCTTGCTGCCTTCGAACAGGGCTGGGCTGGGCCCAATGGAATGAGCGAAGCCAGCGCCAAAGCACGCCAACTCCTCAATGCCGCACGGGAAGAGATAGGCGCAGGATTGGGCGTGAGCGGAGCTGAGGTCGAATTTTGGGGCGAACCAGCGCTGGTCTCACCAATTGCCATTATGGGTGCGCCTAATTTCTCAGTCGGCAAATTCGTTGTTGGGGCCACCGAGCGACAAGAGATACTGGCTGTTGGCGGGAAATCTCGCGGGATGGTGACCATTCCAGTTTCCGCTCATGGCCTTCTCGATCGAGACCAACTTCTTGAGGAAGTTGAGAGCACATCGGTTGTCGCCATTCAAAGCGCCAATGGAGATACTGGGGTCCAACAGGAGCTGTCTGATCTATCTGGGCTAGTCGGAGGATTGAGCGCACATCTCCATCTTGATTTTGCCGCTAGTGGTCCACTGGTGAAATTACCAAACTACTGGTCGACCGCAGATTTCCCAGCGAAAAGTTGGAACGGACCAGCGGGGCTTGGCATCATGTTAATTAACAAAGATCACCGTTGGGCCAACCCTCTTGCTGCCGCCACGAGCGCATCAACTCGGCGATCTCCAGGCTCTTTTTCGCTCCCACTCGTACTGGCAGCAGCTGCTTCACTCACTGGATGGCTTGATGATGCCACGCGAGAATCCGAACGAATAAGAGGGCTCATCACGCTAATGCGCGCAGTTATCAAACAAACAATTGCCGATGTTGATTTAGCCGGAAGTGGCGCTGTCAACGAATCGCTGCCACACATTCTCTCTGCATCAATGCTCAATATTTCAGGCGAACAATTGGTGAATGCACTTGCCCAAGAAGGCTTCGCGGTTGCCTCCGGTTCTGCGTGTGTAGCTTCCGCTATTGAGCCGAGCCATGTCTTGAAAGCGATGGGGCTACTGACTCATGGAAACTTGCGAATTTCACTTTTACATGGCGTTCAGGAGAGCGAAGTGAAGCGATTCCTCGCGCTACTGCCCGGAATCGTCGAGCGGTTACGCTTGGATGCGGGAGCGTGAGATGAGCAAAGAATTAGAACGAGAACTGGATTGCATGGGCGCGCTCTGTCCTGCTCCGATTATCCAATTGGGAAAAGCTGTCAAAACCCTCTCCGTGGGCGAAACCATTCTGTTGAAGGCTGATGACCCTGCAACCGAGAGCGATATCGCCGCATGGGCGCGGCTCACTGGAAATTCCGTCGCGCCGATATCAAAACATGTTTACCGAGTTACGAAGAAATAGGAAACTTATTCGCCACAACTTGCGCTGAGTTAGCACCATAACTCTCCGCGAAACGCTCCATAAATTGCTCGCGTGTGAAGCGATATTCCTGACCACCTTGTGTTTCTAAACAATAAGTAGCAACCATAGAACCAACTTCGGCGCACTCCTTTAGATCTAATCCCCAACCTAACGCTGAGAGAAATCCCGCACGAAATGCATCGCCAATTCCTGTGGGATCCACCTTGCTTCTTTCTTTTGCTACACCAATGTTAATTGTTGGAAACAAATGAGATTCAATACGTGCACCTTTGGAGCCAAGGGTAGTTATGCAGATTTCCACATTATTTAGGAAATCTGTAGCGCTCCAACCTGTCTTTTTCATCGCCAGCGCCATCTCGTATTCGTTGAGGAATGAGTACTTAGCGCCAACAAGGAGGTTACGGATACTTTCTCCATCGAGACTTGCCAAGGTTTGTGAGATATCTGCCGCGAAAGGAACTTTATGTTGGCGACACTCTTCGGTATGGCGGAGCATGGCCTCAGGATCATCTGGCGCAATGAGTACAAGGTCAAAACCATTTCGTCTCTCAAAAATAGGACCTAATTCAATATTGCGAGCTTCGCTCATTGCCCCCGGATAGAAGGAAGCTATTTGATTGTGTGCTTCATCGGTAGTCACTGTGAATCGAGCAGTGAGTTGGGTCTGTGAAATGTATAGCTCTGATGTGTCGACCCCATGACGGGTGAGCCACGAGTTGTAGTCGGTGAAGTCCTCACCAACGGCGCCAATCAGAACGGGAGAACCGCCAAGGACTCCCATTCCAAAAGAGATATTGGCTCCCGTCCCACCTCGACGAACTTCAAGGTTGTTTACAAGAAAAGAGAGCGAAATTTTCTCTAAAGAATCAACAACAATAGAGTCGGCAATTTTCCCAGGAAAACTCATCATGTAATCCGTTGCCACCGAACCAGTGACTGCAATTTTCATTTGATAGTGAGTACTTCTGGGAGCAATGAATTAGAGTTAATGGAAAGAGTCACCGCAGGCGCAACTGCCACCTGCATTGGGATTATCAATCGTAAAGCCTTGTTTCTCAATGGTGTCAACAAAATCAATCGTCGCTCCCATGAGGTAAGGCGAACTCATTTTGTCGGTAACTACCTCGACGCCGCCGAAGTCTTTTAAAATGTCGCCATCAAGGGAGCGATCATCGAAATAAAGTTGGTAACGAAGACCGGAGCAACCACCGGGTTGCACAGCAATGCGAAGGCGCAGGTCATCTCGCCCCTCTTGCTCGAGAAGCGCTTTGACCTTGGTAGCGGCCTTGTCGGAGAGAACAACGCCATCTGAAGTGGCGGAAGTGGTGACCTCAGCGCTCATTGTCGGACTTCCTTTCATGCTTTTTAACCTACTTGTTCCCTAATCCTGCCACAGCATGGAACGCTAAGCGCGCTCTAAAACTTCCCAGCCGGAGGTTTCGCGCCTGTTTCTCGAAAACCTGCGAGGATACGGCTATGGGCATCACTGATCTTCTCTTACTTGGACAGGGCGTTGACCTGTCGAGCGAGCGCGGAGTTTCCTGCCCTGGAGAACTTCCCACGCCCAGCGACCCAACGTTGCGAGAGCGTGCTCAGCGCGCCCGAAAAGCTTTGGGAGATCAAGTTTTCGTCCTTGGTCATCACTATCAGCGAGATGAGGTCATTGAATTCGCTGATGTCACCGGAGATTCATTTAAATTAGCTCGCGATGCCGCTGCGCGTCCTGATGCGCCTTACATCATCTTCTGCGGCGTACATTTCATGGCCGAGAGCGCGGATATTCTCACTGCCCCTTCCCAACATGTGATTCTCCCCGATCTCGCTGCCGGGTGCTCAATGGCGGATATGGCTAACTATGAACAAGTTGCCGAGTGTTGGGCAGTGCTCAGTGAATTGGGAGTAAGTCAATCAACCATCCCCGTTACTTATATGAACTCATCCGCTGCCATTAAAGCTTTCACTGGTGAACATGGTGGCACCGTTTGCACTTCATCGAATGCTCAGACCACGCTCACCTGGGCCTTCTCCCAAGGGGAGCGAGTGCTCTTTCTTCCCGATCAACATCTTGGGCGAAATACCGCTGTACTTCAGATGGGATTAACACTTGAAGATTGCGTTGTTTGGAATCCATGGAAACCTCGCGGTGGTTTGACTGACAACGAAATTAAAAACGCAAAAATGATTCTTTGGCGTGGTCATTGCTCGGTACATGCGCGCTTTTCTCTTGATTCCATTAAAGATGTTCGTTCAAGAATTCAAGATGTGCAAGTTATCGTTCACCCTGAGTGTCAACATGAGGTAGCTCTTAATGCAGACATCATCGGTTCCACAGAGCAGATCATTAAAACGGTAACCAACGCGCCGGCGGGCAGTAAATGGGCGATTGGTACCGAACTCAATCTTGTGAAACGCCTAGCCGAACAGAATAAAGATAAGCAAATAGTTTTCCTGGACAAATCAGTCTGCTATTGCTCGACGATGAATCGAATAGATTTGCCGCATCTAGTTTGGTCGATGGAATCTTTAATTGAAGGCAGAGTTGTGAACGAGATCAAAGTCCCAGAGCGGACCGCGCATTTCGCCCGCATCGCCCTCGATCGCATGTTGAGTCTTACCTAATAGAGAGAAGAACGGGAGAGCCACAAAAAAATGAGCGACGAAAAGAAGAATAGGCCAACGCCAAAACGCAGCGCGAAAAAAATTACACCTGCGTTAGCACCTGCAGCTACGAAAGAGGCCAAGAAGGCAGAGCGCGAGAATGCACGTCGACGACGAATGGAGATGCGCCAGCTCTACCTCCAAGGTGATGAGCGTGCGCTACCAAAGCGCGACAAGGGGCCTGTTCGAAAATTTGCGCGCGACTATGTCGATTCCCGTTGGTCGATTGCGGAATTTTTCTTACCGCTGCTAATGGTTGTCTTAATATTCACGGCAATGCCAAGCGTCACTATCAAAGTTCTCGCAACGCTTGTCATGTATGTGGTGGTCTTGATTTCGGTGCTCGATGGAGTGTGGATGGGACGCCAAATTAAAAAGGCTTCCGCGGCGAAGTATCCGAATGAAAGTGTAAAAGGCGTGACGATGTATGCATGGATGCGCTCAACTCAAATCAGGAGGCTGCGCACACCAGCACCACAAGTCAAACGTGGAACGAAACTTATCTAAACAGATTTAGATAATTAAGGGCGCGGGTTTGGGCTAACGTCCTTAGCAGGATCCCGCTCTGCAATTGGGGCGATTGCTGTATCTATTGCGCGCATGACATCGTCGCTAAGTTTCACTCCGGCGGCTTTGACATTCTCCTTGACCTGTTTTGCTTTCGAAGCACCAATGATGGCGCTCGAAACATTAGGGTTCTGCAAGACCCACGCGATAGCTAATTGAGCCATCGTTAATCCAAGGTCATTTGCGATTGGTTGCAGTTTCGCGACTTCACGCAAAATGTCATCATTCATCCAGCGCGAAATCATCGCAGCGCCACTCTTCTTATCCGTTGCACGCGATCCGGCTGGTGGTTTCTTGCCGGGAAGGTACTTGCCAGAGAGCACTCCTTGTGCAACCGGTGACCACACTATCTGTCCAATTCCCTCTCGCTCAGAGAGTGGAACTACTTCTGCCTCGATGACTCGCCACAACATCGAATATTGAGGCTGACTTGAGACAAACCGGTCGAAGCCAAGTTCTTTTTGAATAGTGAGAGCGGCTTGGATTTCACTCGCGCGCCATTGAGAAAAGCCGATGTAATTCACTTTGCCTTGTCGAATTAGATCGTCAAATGCTCGCAACGTTTCTTCTAAGGGTGTTTCGTAATCAAATCTGTGTGCCTGATAGAGATCGATGTGATCGGTCTGCAATCGCTTTAAAGATGCATGAACCGATTCCATGATGTGTTTACGTGATAAACCGCGATCGTTCTTGCCTGGACCAGTTGGCCAATACACTTTTGTGAAGAGTTCATAGGATTCTCGTTTTACTCCCTTGAGCGCTCTTCCTAGTACCGACTCAGCTTTAGTTCCGGCATACACATCGGCGGTGTCAAAGGTGGTAATTCCCGCATCGAAGGCAGCGCGAACACACTTAATCGCCTCTTCTGCCGCTACCTGAGAACCATGGGTTATCCAGTTTCCGTAAGAGATTTCTGATACATACATGCCTGAACGGCCAAGTCGTCGATATTCCATGGCGAAACAGTACCCAATGCCCTCGCTATTGCAACCTCCTGAGGGTTATGCTCACGCTGCTGTACATACAACTCAATACATCCTTCGATGTGGGGGAAGTCCGGTGACATTCCGGCGCTGACCCGCAACCGTGATTCTTCGTACTCAAATTTACGAAGATAAGTCGGATTACCTACTCGTTGGATTACGCCAAAACACCCGTCGTGGTTTGCGGGGCGGCAACGATAGTGACTTTCGTTTAGCGCTATCTCTGTCTAAGCCTTGTGGACCCTTTCTTGAAAGGATCCCTTTGATGCTCAATCTTGTGAGTAAATCTCGCTCGTTATTTATAGGTCTAACTCTCTTCGCAACGGCATTAGTGATATCCGGATGCTCATCCACCGCAGATACTTCAGCGGAAAGCACAAATACCGAAACCTCAGAGAGCGCTAGCGCCGCCGCGGTTGGCTATCGCTACTGGGGATACTCCCAAAGCAGCGAAGATGGCAAAGGCTGGAATACCGCGATGGAAGGCCCTGCAACAACTCAACCTGCAGATGGCTCTGTTGAAGGATGGAACTACACCTTCTCCGCAGAGGGAGCAGTAGATCCTGCGGCGCCATCGATGCAACCTGACTTCGCAACTCTTTGTAGCCAAACTCAATCAACAGATGGCGAAAAACGGATCGGATTTGTTATCGAATTTGGTGATCCCGTTATCTATCCAGAAGGAGATAGCGCACCGCAAGCTTCTAGCGGTTGCGTATCAGTGCCGAGTAACGCCACAGGCCTTGAAGTACTCAACAAAGTCGCCTCAGTGCGCGCTGGAGAAGGTGGATTCATTTGCGGAATCAATGGCTTTCCAAGCAAAGATTGTGGAGCCGACCCAATTGCTATCCCCGAATCGCTAAAGAAGAAGTAAATAGAGCGACGTGAGAACTCTGCATCCGTTGGCTTGGTGGTTTTGGGGAATCAGTCTTGCCATTGCCACCAGCCGAACGGTAAATATTTGGTTGATATTAATCATCATCACAGCAACCATGATTGTCACGTTCTCACGTCGTTCAAAAGATCCTTGGGCATCGGCTCTCACAATAGGAATCAAAATTGCTTGCGTAACGCTATTGATTCGCATGATCATTGCGATTCTCTTTAGCGTTCCAGGACAAGGAAAAATTCTCTTTACTCTGCCTCGAGTGCAACTTCCTGAATGGCTGGCAGGAATCTTCCTTGGTGGCGATGTAACGGCAGAACGCTTGCGATTTGTCCTGCTGGAGTCCTTAATTATCTTTGCGCTGGTAGTTACTTTGGCCGGTGCAAGTTCACTTGCCAATCCAAAACAGACGCTCCGATCGTTGCCAGGCATTCTGCATGAAGCAGGGGTCGCTTTAATAATTGCCACAACGCTCATACCGCACTTTGCGATGAGCGTGCAGCGAATCCGAGATGCTCGAAGAATGCGGGGCGATACCAAGCGCTTTAGTTTCAAAAGAAGTGTTATTCCACTTTTCGAAGAGGCCCTGGAGCGTGCCCTCATTTTGGCAGAATCTATGGAGGCTCGTGGTTATGGTTACAGCAACAAAGCTACTAAATCACGGGATAAGTCAGGTCTGCTAACGACTTTCATTATCTTATTTGGCACAGGAACGCTCTTACTTTCCATCTTACAAATGCTTATTGGTGCAAAATATCAAATTACATTATTTATCTCTCTCGGAGCACTTGGGTTAGGTTTAACTTTGGGTAACAGAGCTAATTCTCGAAGCAAGTACCGACCAATCCCCTGGCGGAAAGAAGAACTCATAGTCATAACCGCATCGTTGGGTGCAATTCTCCTCACGATCAGCGCGACACAAACATTTAATGTCCTACTTGCTCTTGCACTTTTATTTGCCTGCGTAGCGCCCCTCTTTGTCACCTCAGGACGGCAGCGCGCATGATTAATTTTGATAATGTCACTTTAATTTACCCTTACGTACAACGAACAATTTTTGAGAATTTATCTTTTGAAGTCCCCGAAGGAGAGTTCGTTCTCATAATGGGCGATACAGGGGTTGGAAAATCCACACTATTGAAGTTAATGAATGGATTAGTTCCTCATCACACAGGAGGAATATTCTCGGGAACGATAAGTATTGATGGTCGAGATACTGCGCTGCAAAAGCCGCGTGATCTGGTCGATCTCATCGCCATCGTCGGCCAGAATCCTGCGCTTGGTTTTGTCACGGACACCGTGGAAGAAGAGCTAGTTTTTGGAATGGAGTCGCTGGGTATTGCTCCAGAAGTAATGCGAAAACGCGTTGAAGATACTTTAGATTTACTCGCACTTGCTCCTTTGCGAAATAGAAATTTGTCCAGCTTAAGTGGAGGAGAGCAACAGCGCGTTGCTATCGCTTCTGTTCTCACGATGAACCCCAAAATTCTCTTACTAGACGAACCCACCAGCGCTCTTGATCCAATTGCCGCTGAAGAGGTCCTTGCCACACTCTCTCGACTAGTTCACGATCTTGGCTTAACGGTGATTATTGCAGAGCATAAGCTAGAGCGCGTTCTGCAATTTGTAGATCGAGTCATCTATGTTCGAGATCAAAATCAAGTTTCCATTGGCTTGCCAGAAGAAATTCTTAAAGACTCCCTCTTGGCGCCACCTATCATCCAGCTTTCGCGAGCGCTCAAAAGCGATCACGTTCCAATGACCGTGCGCGATGCTCGACGAGGAATAGGACATCTTGCTCAACAGATAACTCCCCCATCACCACAGGTATCTGTAAGAGATTCTGCAAAAATAATTCTTGAGATTGAAGATTTGCATATTCGCTATGGTCAAAAAATTGCGCTACAAGAAATCTCGCTTTCCGTTCGCGCAGGTGAGGTAGTTGCCATCATGGGGCGAAACGGCGCCGGTAAATCCACTCTTCTTTCAAGCATGATTGGCCTCAGAGAGATAAATCGCGGGCTGGTTCAAGTACTTAAAAACGACCCACGTTTGCTCCATGGCACAGAATTAATTAGCCATGTTGGTTATGTGCCGCAAGAGGCAAGCGATTTACTATATGGACAAACAGTTGCCGAAGAGCTACAGAACAGTGATAGAGATAACCAAGTACCGCAAGGAACAACTGCGAAAAGCCTGCATCAACTACTGCCTACGATTGATACCACTCTGCATCCTCGAGATCTCTCGGAAGGTGAGCGGCTATGTTTGGTCCTCGCAATTGTGCTTGCCAAGAAACCTGCTCTTCTAGTTCTCGATGAACCAACGCGTGGTCTGGATTATCAGGCGAAAGAGCGATTAGTTAAGGCAATAAAGGGAACAATTTCAGATTCCACCGCAGTTATCCTTGCTTCGCATGATGTGGAGCTGGTCGCAGAGGTGGCGACTCGAGTCATTGTTTTAGCCGATGGTGAAATTGTTGCCGATGGCGAAGTTGCCGAGATATTGACCTCATCTCCTGCGTTTGCACCACAAGTAACGAAAGTGCTCTCCCCCGCTCGTTGGCTAACAGTCTCCGAGGTGCTCCAATCATTGAGTAGAAATCCATGAACGTCCTCATAAAACCAAAATTGCCGTCTAAAGCACACCCTCTCTCTGCAATTACTATTTTGATTGCATCAGGCATTGGATTTCTCTCCTTTACCTGGCCATTATTTGTTGCAGCAGAAAATGATCAAGCTGCGCGTTGGCTCTTTCTTGGTCTTATGCCATTAGTTACCGTAATTGCCATCATCGAAATCACTTCCGGCGGCTTGAATGTAAAGGCTCTCGCATTTCTTGGCGTACTTAGCGCAACGGGCGCTGCGCTTCGGGCGATTGGTGCAGGCGCTGTCGGATTAGAGCCCATCTGGTTTGTGATCATCATCGGTGGTAGAGCGCTTGGCAAACGGTTTGGATTTATCTTGGGCTTAACAACCATGCTTGCTTCTGCGCTACTTACTGGTGGGGTTGGCCCTTGGTTAGCCTTTCAAATGATGTGTGCAGCATGGATAGGTTGGGGCGCTGGAGCGCTGCCGCAGATCAAGTCCAATAACTCGAACTCTATTGAGATGATTATGCTTGCTGGTTACGGCGCACTCTCTGCTGGTTTTTTTGGATTAATGATGGATCTTCAGTTGTGGCCATGGATTGCTTCTCCCGCTACCTCGATTGCCTACATTCCAGGTGCGAGTGTTTTCGACAATCTCCAGAAATTCCTACTCTTCCACTTCACCACTGCGCTTGCCTGGGATATTCCTCGCGCAATATTCAATGTGATCCTCATACTGTTGCTGGGTCGTGCAGTTTTGCATTCGTTACGTCGCGCTATGCAGCGTGGAAATGTCGTGATTAATCACGCACGTTAGATTTAACAAAAGGCGGTTTGGCAACAACTGCATTTAGATTTCGCCCTCTTACATCCACTAATAATTGCTCTCCTACCTCAATCCCCGACTCAATCAGCGCAAGCGCAATCCCTTCCTTTAAAGTTGGAGAGAATGTTCCGCTGGTAACTTCGCCAACTACAGCTCCTAGGCTATTGCGGACCAACATTCCAGCTCGTGGAATGCCCCGATCGGTCACCAGCAAACCTCGCAGAATTCTGCTGACACCCTTTACTTGTTCAGCACGAAGAGCGTCATCCCCATGAAATTTATTTTTCTTCCAACCAATGGCCCAGGAGAGATTCGCCTCGAGCGGATTTATCTCTAGAGACAACTCATGACCATGAAGCGGATAGCCCATTTCAGTTCTCAACGTGTCACGAGCACCTAATCCTGCGATCTTTCCTCCGAGTCGGAGTACCTCCCGACTGAGTGCATTCCATAATTGGATAGCCCCTGCATGCGAAGGTATCAACTCGTACCCATGTTCGCCGGAATAGCCCGTGCGGCAAAGAGTGAACGAAACGCCATCAAATTCAAGATCTACAAAAGCCATGTACTCCAAATTTTGATCAATACCAACTGAGTTCAGTACTTCACGTGAGAGCGGTCCTTGAAGAGCAATCACGGCAAAGTCTTGATGTCGATTGGTGATAGCTAGCTCTGGTTGGCCACTAGCAAAATTAGCTTCTGTCAAAATTTCAAAAACTGAACGAGCGTTTGCTGCATTTGGAATGAGAAGCAGCTCATCCTCACTCCGACAGTAAATTATGATGTCATCAATTACTCCACCGGCTTCATTGCAGAGCAACGAATATTGCGCCTGACCCGAGTGGATTCGGTTAAGGTCATTAGTGAAAATTTCATTAGCCCACTCTTTTGCACCGGCGCCCTTAATGAGGATCTTCCCAAGATGGGAGACGTCGAAGAGGGCAACTTTCTCTCGCACGGCTTGGTGTTCAGCGAGAGTTCCGCCACCTACAGGCGCGGGATATTCCAGCGGCATTTGCCATCCCGCGAAATCGCCGAGTTTTGCGCCCAAAGCTTGATGAATAGAGAGTAATGGCGATTCCACCGGCTCAACTTACCGCGACTGGTTAGGCTTTCACCATGACACACTCGATGAAACTCTCCGTAGAGGATTTTGGAAAAACCGCACCTCTAGTTATTGGATATCGCTGCGCACGTGAAGGGTCACCCATCACCCTTGTCGCAAACGCCACTAGTTTCACATCAAAAGAAGAGTCGTGGCTTACTAAAGCTCTGATGAATTCCCGCGTTGCGGGGAAGAGTAACGAGTTTCGCACGATTACCAATCCTGAAGGACAACTAATCGTGGCGGTTGCGCTCTCGCAAAAATCAGATTTGGAAGGGATGCGTAGAGCAGCTGGTGTCGCCTCCCGAACATTGATTGGCTACAAACGCGCAACCTTTGCTATTGCTTGTAAGGACGGTAATGAATTTAGAGCCGTAGTTGAAGGTGCGGCGCTTGGTGCCTATCACTTCCATCAATTCAAAGGAACAAATGAGCTTCCTGTTTCTTTAGAAAAAATAGGTTTTCAGCCTGGGCGTACTATTAAAAATGCGCAAGCAATAATTAAGCGAACTGAAATTCTTGTAGAACAAGTTCGATTTGTTCGAGATCTTATTAATATGCCGCCGAGCTATCTCACCCCTGAACGCTTTATCACTTTGGTGAAAGAGAACCTTCCCAAAACTGTGCGGATGAACGTAAAGACACATACTCAACTTAAATCCGAGGGATATGGTGGCATTACCGCGGTTGGTCAAGGTTCTGCAAACCCTCCTCGACTATTACATCTTTCTTACAAACCGACCAAGTCAAAAAAGAAGTTAGCTTTCGTGGGCAAAGGAATTACCTTTGATACTGGCGGCTTAGCGCTAAAGCCGGCGCAAGGCATGGAGGCTATGAAATCCGATATGAGCGGTGCGGCTGCAGTTGTCGGTGCCATCATCGCTATTGCCGAATTGAAACTGCCCATTTCGATTGATGCATGGGCGCCACTTGCCGAAAATATGGTGAGTGAAAGCGCCACGCGCCCCAGCGACATCATCACTATTTATGGTGGAAAGACCGTTGAGGTACTCAACCCCGATGCGGAAGGTCGCTTGATACTCGCTGATGCTCTTGTTCGCGCTGTTGAAGTTACAAAAGATCTCGATGGAGTTATCGATGTTGCGACACTGACCGGTGCGCAGATTGTCGCGCTCGGAAAACGAACCGCTGCCGTGATGGGAAATGACGACCAATTTCGAGAGGGATTCCTCGAGGCTGCACAGACCGCAGGCGAGAGTTTTTGGCCTATGCCGCTGCCGGAAGAGCTTCGAGCATCGCTCGACTCCCCTGTGGCAGACCTCGCCAACATTGGAGAGCGGATGGGAGGAATGCTGGTTGCTGGCCTCTTCCTGAGAGAGTTCGTCCCTGCCGATCTGCCTTGGCTCCACCTCGACATAGCTGGCCCCTCCTTTAATGAGGAGCAGCCCCATGGCTACACCCCGGTAGGTGGGGTGGGCTTTGCCGTTCGCTCACTGACCTACTTTGCCGAGGTCACAGCCACCAGTTAGGAGTGGGAAGATAGCCCCATAGGTTGGGCAAGTAGAGATGTGAGAAGGCGGGAGTAAGCGGATGTCTTTTGATGTAGTAATCCTTGGTGGAGGTTCAGGTGGCTACGCGTGCGCCCTTCGTTCGGCGCAACTTGGCCTCAAGGTCGCCCTAATCGAAGCAGGGAAACTTGGTGGAACGTGTCTTCATCGCGGGTGCATCCCGACAAAGGCGCTGCTCCACGCAGGCGAGATTGCAGATAACACCCGTGAAGCCCATGAATTCGGAGTTGTTGCCGAATTAGGTGGCATCGATATGGGTGGTGTGAATAACTACAAAGATGGCGTGATCACAAAACTCTATAAAGGTTTACAAGGTTTAGTGAAAAGTAGAGGAATCACTTATATCGAGGGGCACGGAAAAGTAATCTCGAAAGATACCGTCGAAGTTAATGGCGAAAAGTACACCGGTAAAAATCTCGTTCTTGCAACTGGCTCCTATCCTAAAACTCTCCCAGGGCTAGAAATAAATGGCACAACTATTGTGACAAGCGATCACGCGCTAACTCTCGACTATGTACCGAAGAGCGTCATCGTTCTTGGCGGTGGAGTTATTGGTTGCGAGTTTGCATCTGTCTGGAAATCTTTTGGCTCTGATGTTCGAATCATTGAAGGTCTCCAACATTTGGTACCACTAGAAGATGAGTCTTCTTCAAAATTATTAGAGCGCGCATATCGTAAGCGTGGAATCAACTTTGAATTGGGAGTGCGCTTCAAGAGCGCAACTCCTACCGCGACAGGTGTCAAAGTTGCCCTCGAAGATGGACGTGAATTTGAAGCTGATCTACTTCTTGTTTCAGTCGGTAGAGGCCCCACTTCAGCGAATCTTGGTTACGAAGAAATCGGTGTGGCAATGGATCGCGGGTACGTCTTGGTTGACGCGAAATGCCGCACTAACGTGTCGAACGTGTTTGCCGTCGGTGACTTAATTCCAACCTTGCAACTTGCCCACGTAGGTTTCGGCGAAGGAATTCTCGTCGCCGAGGAGATTGCTGGTTTAAATCCCCGCCCAATAAATTATGACGGCGTTCCACGAGTTACCTACTCGGAACCAGAGGTTGCATCAGTTGGATTGACTACCGCACAAGCCAAAGAGCGCGGTCATGATGTTGTCGAGCTCGTCTATGACTTAGCGGGAAACGGTAAATCCCAAATTCTTCGCACATCTGGCTCAATCAAACTTGTTGCTGAGAAGAATGGGCCTGTACTTGGCATTCACATGGTTGGCAGTCGCGTCGGAGAGCTTTTGGCGGAAGCTCAATTAATCTACAACTGGGAGGCCACCGCCGATGATGTGGCACCTTTAATTCACGCCCACCCAACAATGTCTGAGGCTATGGGCGAGGCGCACCTCGCACTAGCTGGCAAACCATTGCACGCCCACGGATAGTTATTACGATAAGCAAGGATAGAGGGGAAGAAGATGTCATTTAATGTTGTGATGCCAGCGCTTGGCGAGAGCGTTACCGAGGGCACCGTCACTCGGTGGTTGAAAAACGAAGGCGATCAGGTCGCCGTTGACGAACCGCTCCTTGAGGTCTCTACCGACAAAGTCGATACCGAAATTCCTTCTCCAGTTGCAGGAACAGTTGCAAAAATTCTCGTCGCAGTCGACCAGACCGTTCCAGTCGGAGCCGAACTTGTCATTATCAATGATGGTGCGGCTGCACCAGCAGCAGCACCAGCAGCAGCACCTGCGCCTGCAGCTCCCCCGGCTGCTCCAGTAGTTGCAGCAGCACCGGCAGCGCCTGCCGCACCTGCAGCGACAGCACCAGCTCCAGTTTCAAGTAGCGGTGCAAGTGAAATTGTTGTGATGCCTGCTCTGGGAGAATCAGTAACTGAGGGCACGGTCACACGTTGGTTAAAGAATGTGGGCGATGCAATTGCGATGGATGAAGCGCTCCTTGAAGTATCGACAGATAAAGTCGATACCGAAATTCCTTCTCCAGTTGCAGGTACGGTAAGTGAAATCTTTGCTCCTGCTGATTCGATTATTCCTGTAGGTGGCAAGTTGGCCGCAATTGCGTCAGTTGGCTCCGCTGCGCCTTCAGCGAAGGTGAGTGCGCCAGCGCCAGTTGCGACTCCAGCTCCAGCTCCAGTTGCCGCGCCGATGAATTCAATGCCCACTCCGGCATCGAAAATTGAATCTGATTCTTACGTCACGCCGCTTGTCCGAAAGCTCGCAGCAGAACTCTCCATCGATCTTGCCAATGTTGCCGGTACTGGCGTGGGTGGTCGCATTCGCAAGCAGGATATTTATGATGCAGCTGAACGGGCTCGCGCACTCTCGACAGCGCCAGCTGCTGCTCAGGCAGCAGCGCCAGTAGCTGCAGCGCCAAGCGGCGAAGTAAAAACTTCATCCCCAACTACCGTAGTTGCTTCACCGCTTCGGGGCACGACCGTACCAATGACTCGACTTCGCAAAGTCATTGCCTCTCGAATGGTGGAATCGCTTCAGACTTCTGCGCAATTAACAACCGTCGTTGAAGTAGATGTCACAAAGATTGCAAAGCTTCGAGCAAAAGCAAAGGGCGCTTTCCAAGAGCGCGAGGGAGTAAACCTCACCTTCCTGCCATTTTTTGCCGTCGCAGTATGCGAAGCGCTTAAGCAACATCCCGTAGTCAATTCTTCAATTGATGGCGAGAACATCGTTTACCACGGCACCGAGAACCTCGGTATCGCAGTCGATACTGAGCGCGGCTTGCTTGTGCCAGTTATCAAAGATGCTGGTGACCTCAACCTCGGTGGAATCGCTCGTCGCATCAATGATGTGGCGTTACGAACTCGAGATAGCAAAATTAATCCTGATGAATTGAGCGGTGGCACATTTACCATCACAAATACAGGAAGTCGTGGGGCGCTCTTTGATACTCCGATCATCAACCAACCACAGGTTGCGATTCTTGGTATTGGTTCTATCGTCAAGCGCCCAGTTGTCATCATCGAAAGCGATGGTGAAGAGAAGATTGCGATTCGCTCGATGGTCTACCTCGCCATCTCCTACGATCACCGGATCGTCGATGGCGCCGATGCTGCGCGCTTCTTGGGAACTCTCAAAGAGCGCTTAGAGCTTGGTCGCTTCGAAGCAGACCTCGGTCTGTAGTCGATTTACATGTCACGAACCATTGCCATAACTGGTGCGTCAGGACTCATTGGTTCGGCTCTTGTCGCGCACTTGCGCGAAAAAGGTGACACTGTCATCAAGATGGTGCGGCGAGATCCTCGAGCAAAAGATGAAGCGTTCTGGAATCCGATTGACGGCAAGGTTGATTTGGTTGCACTCGAAGGAGTTGACTCAATCGTTCATCTCGCTGGTGCAGGTGTGGGTGATAAAAGATGGAGCACAAGTTACAAAGCCGAAATTCTCAATTCACGTCTCTACGGCACAGCCACAATTGCTAACGCCGCGGAACAACTCAAAATCAAATCTCTTATTTCATCAAGCGCTATTGGCTGGTATGGCGAGACGGGTAATCGAGCGGTTATAGAAAGCGACCGCGGCGGTGATGATTTTCTCGCTCGAGTTTGCCTTGAATGGGAGCGCGCGGCAGATGGTGCTCCTTCTGTCCGAACAGCCAAGATACGGACTGGATTGGTGCTTGACCCAACAGGTGGAGCGCTCGGGAGAATGATGCCTTTATTCAAATTCGGTTTAGGCGGAAAACTTGGATCGGGAAAGCAATGGTGGTCGTGGATCACCGTCCATGATCAAGTCCGTGCTATCGACTTCCTGATTGATCATGACATCTCTGGTCCGGTAAATCTCACTGCGCCAAATCCGGCAACAAATAGCGAATTCACTGCGGCCTTGGCACGAGCACTTAAGCGACCCGCGCTACTTCCAGTTCCAGGTTTTGCTCTCAAATTAACTCTTGGTGGCTTTTCAACGGAGATCCTTGGATCAAAACGTGTACTTCCCGCAGTCCTTGATGAAGCGGGTTTCGTATTTGATTTCCCACACTTAGCTCCAGCACTCGCAAAACTCGCCGAGCATTAATCACTATTCACAGCGCTAGTTAATTATTAATTGCGCTCTCGCCTGCCAAACGACCTGAGAGTAGTGCGCCATTCTGAGACGGTTCAGTTAAATAATCTCCTGCAAAAATCAAGCCATCTTCTTCTAAGAATCCGCTGCGCCGCGCTCCGGGTGGGATGATCGGGAGTGCGTTTTCAATATCCATCCGAGCGATGAGTTCGCCCTCAATTCGATCACCATGTATAGCTTGCAAATGTGCGCGAACTTCTGCTTCGGAACTCCCCTCCAGGGTTGTGACCGAGAGCAGTCCTCTGCCATCTGGAGAATACGAAGGCACAACCGCAGCGAGATCGATTGATGTAACTACTGGGCCTGAACCTAGCGGAGCAATGTGAAGACGATGCTGATGGGAAATATTTGATTCCAGCGTGAAATACCAAGCAGTGGAACGAGCGAAGGTAACTCTTGGCAAAGTGTGAGAAAACTCTTGCGCATTTTGATAATCGGTTGCAACGATAACTTTTCTAGCCGAGAAAGTTGCATTTGTTGTATTTACAGTGAATCCCTTACCACTTCGAGAAATACTGTGGATGCGCTCACCACATTGAGTGGATTTCACTCTATTGCCAAGCTCCTGGATTAAGGCTTGCACTCCGCCATCTGGCAAACCTGGAACTTGTCGATAGAGCGAACGAAGCACGCGCTGTGCAAATCGACCATCCACCTCTGGCAACGCCGTCAGGAAGACGCCGCGAAGAAATGGCTCGACTACATGATCATAAATTTCACCAGTGATTCCCATTCGTTGCAGAAATTGATCAGCGCTCTCTCGTTCCAAAACGCGTCCAACAAGTACCCCCCGTATCAATCCAAAAAAAGGTTTGGGTGTTTGAAGAATTTGCGGAAAAGCTTGAGCTATCGCTCGAATTTCTCTACGAGGATCACCAAAGAAAATTCTTCGACCATCTAAAGTTGCTACCGCGCCCGCTGAAATGGCGTGAAAGTTTGTCCGAATGTCTAACCGGAGAAATTCTGAGTACCCAGGATTGATTACCTGGAAGCCGCGATCAATAGTAAATCCATCAACCACCTCTGTGGTGATACGTCCACCGAGATTTTGATTGCCCTCGATTAAATGAACTTGCTGGCCGCTTTCTTGGATGGTGAGCGCCGCACGTAGTCCGGCAAGACCTCCACCAATAACAAGAATCATCTCAAGGAAATCTCTCGAGCAATATCAATCAATCTCGCTACTTCAAGCGCATCCTTACTAGCTACCGGCATAGGTGAGCCATCAGTGATTGCCTGACGCACTTGAAGGTAGTAATCAACGTAACTTCCATTTTCGGAAGGGATAGTTTCAAAATTACTATTGTCTCCGCGATATAACCTTGCCTCAGAATTCGTTGGTGAATTCCACCTCCCACCATGAGGAATTTCACCTCTCTTCAGCATCTCTTCTTGTGGGTCAAGATCATTAATGACCAAAGTTCCACCCCGTGCTGAAATACGAACTCTCGGACCCGTAAATCCAGAGACGGCGCTAGCGGTGAGATAGGAATCGACTCCCATTAAATGGTGAAGCACGATAATGACATCATCATCTGACGCGCCACGGATATTTCGCATCGCCGCAAAAGCAACTTCAGCTGGACCAAAGAGATCAAGAGCGCCTGCAACAAGATGTGTTTGGATATCAAGCAGCCAACCGCCACCACTTTCAGGATCGCCCTGGTCTCGCCAACCAAACGAGTTGAGTTCAGGCTTGTATCGTTCGAATCGTGACTCGTAACGATGAATTGGCCCAAGCGAACGCTCCCGGATCAATCGTTTCACCGTTAACGCATCGCTATCCCATCTTCTATTAAAAAATGCTGAAACTTTTACGCCAGAGCTCTCTGCAGCCGCGAGAATTGCTTTCGTTTCTGGAAGATTTCGACCGACAGGTTTGTCGATGACCGTTGTCACGCCCGCTGCAATTGCTAGCATCGCTTGTTCGGCATGGGCTTGATTTGCCGAGCTAATCACAACTAAGTCGAGCGATAGGGCGAGCAACTCCTCCATAGTCGAAACAATTTTCGCAGTTGGGAAATCGCCTTGAGCGTTTGCTATTCGTTCGGGAGCGTTGGTGAGAATTGCGGCAACTTCAAAACCTGCCCCCACTAATAAGGGAGCATGGAATACCCGGCCACCTAATCCATAGCCCACTAATCCTGCGCGAAGATTTTTCAATCAATTCCCTCTTTCGAGAGCTTCGAAGGCCACCAGATTCGTTTGCCAAGTATGCGCACTAACGCTGGTACAAGTAAGGAGCGGACAACAATTGTGTCTAGCAAGACTCCAAAGGCAACTGCAAATCCTAATTCCGCTAAGAAAACCAAGGGAAGAACTCCGAGCACGCCGAAAGTTGCCGCTAGAACAATTCCTGCGGAGGTAATGACCCCTCCTGTGACGGTAAGACCTTTAATGACGCCAGCCTTTGTCCCAATTCGCTTCGCTTCTTCACGAACTCGGGTCATGAGGAAAATGTTGTAATCAATACCCAAAGCTACGAGGAAGACGAAGGCGAAGAGCGGGAAGCTCGCATCCGTTCCCTTGAACCCAAAGATGTGTTCGAAGACAAGAGCACAGACGCCAAGTGTGGCAAAGAAAGAGAGCACAACTGTTGCAAGGAGCAAGCCTGCGGCAAAAATGCTCCGCAATAGGAGCCCAAGAATCAAAGCAATAAGTAGGAGAACAATCGGGATGATGACTCGGTTATCGCGGCGCGAAGATTGATCGACGTCGTACCCAATAGCTGTCTGACCGCCCACTAAACTCGTTTGATTGACTGATTTCGCTGCTTCACGAATTAGCGGAATAGTGTTCTTTGCTTCAGTGGAATCGGCGGCAACTTCTAGCGTCGCGTAGAGCAGTACTGAACCATCGACAACCTTTACCTCTTTAGTTGGAGACATGGTTGCCATATCAAACTTCGTAACTGGCACTACCGATGCCACATTATTCACTTTCGAAATGGCTGAAATCGAGGCCTGCAAATCAGCTTCTTTGACGACAATCTCAACGGGAGTTCCCTCACCGCTTGGGAAATGCTCTCCTAACTTCGCTAATCCAATAACTGAATCAGGTTTTGTTGTGAAAGCATCGGTTTGTGCCAATCCGTCAGATTTAAGAGTGGTGGAAAAACCTGCAAAAATGATGAGCATCAGCGCAGTGCTAATCCAGATTGGTTTTGGCTTTCGATCGACCCAGCCACCAACTTTTGCCCAAAGTCCCGACATCTTCTCGTCTTCACTATCGAAACGAGGTTTCTTCGGCCAGAAGATCCATCGACCGAAGAGGACAAGTAGCGAAGGGAGCAAAGTGAGTGCAGCGAACATCGCACAGGCAATACCGATGGAACCTACTGGGCCTAGCCCACGATTGCTCGACAAGTCACTGAGTAGCAACACCATCAATCCAGCAATCACTGTTGAGCCCGAGGCGATAATTGGCTCTACCACACCGCGAAGGGCAACTCGCATTGCAACAAAACGAGATTGGTATTGGTGCAACTCTTCCCGGTACCGAGAAATCAGCAAGAGCGCGTAATCAGTTGCGGCGCCCAAAACAAGTACATCGAGAATTCCCTGAGTTTGAGCGTTGAGATCAATTAGTTCTGCCTTGGCCAAGTAATACACAATCATTGTGGCAAAGCCCAGCGCAGTTGCTGCCGTGAAAAGTGGCAGCACCCAAAGTAGTGGTGATCGATAAACAATGATGAGAATGATGGCAACAACAATTAAAGTAGTTGAAAGCAATCTGGTGTCGATGGACCCAAAGGCGCCAAAGAGGTCGGCAAAGATGCCACCGGCACCAGTGACGTGTGTTTCTACACCATTGCTTGCGAAGTTCTTTTCCAAATCACTTCGTATGAATTCGATGATGAGTGGCAGTAGAGGTTTTTCTTCGATGTTCTCGCCGGCAATTTTGGAATTCAATTGGACATTAATCAGCGCTGCCTTGCCATCTGCTGATGGAATTGCCTGCAATGGGGTCCCGGGAGCGAAATAGGTGCTCAACGGTTTTTTAGATTCGGGGAGCAATTTTGAACCTAGCGATGCTGCATAGCTATTAAGTTGAGCGAAAGCTTCTGGGTTTGTTGTCGGGTTAAGTTCGCCTAAAAAGAGAATCAGC
>JACCDJ011543107.1_pt1 | contig 24474 bp, 31 predicted proteins | sample 7444481 | NCBI WGS metagenome assembly JACCDJ01 (sample SAMN15323435, study PRJNA562643) | freshwater metagenome | isolation source: river surface water | place: USA:Blue River Watershed | collected 2017-08-15 | reverse complement strand
TTTGTGTATTATCGAAACAAATTTGGGCATGTGTTTCTAGAAGAAATAAAGTGCCCGGAAGACGACATCTTGTTTGATGTTTTTGTAGCAGAAAGTAAAATTGACAAACCCGAGCGGGAGATTCCGCTCAAGGATTAAAAGGAGCGGACAATGCCATCAGTATTTTTAGTTAGTGACACACACTTTGGACATTTGGGTGTGTGCCGATTCATGCGCAACGACGGTGTGACTAAGTTGCGTCCTTGGGACACGCCTGAGGAAATGGACGAAGAAATGATTCGTCGTTGGAACGAGCGTGTGCGCCCCACAGACAAAGTGTATCACTTGGGTGATGTTGTGATCAATCGCCGAGCCTTGCCCACTTTGGCTAGATTGAACGGCGACAAGGTATTGATCCGCGGCAACCACGACATCTTTCGTGACGACGAATACAGGCAGTACTTTCGTGAGTTGCGAGCCTACCATGTGATGAACGGAATGATCTTGAGTCATATTCCTATTCACACCGAAAGTTTGGGTCGCTTTGGAACCAACATTCACGGTCATACACATGCCAATCGTGTGATGTGGGAAGATCCCATGGATGGATTTGCCAGCAAGATTGATGTGCGTTATCACTGCGTGTGCGTGGAGCAAACAGACTTTGCACCCATTTTGTTTGAAGATGTGATCAAGCGCATCCAAGAAGAAGGTGGCACAGTGGGCTTTCAAAACGGCAACCATGCGGTAGTTATGTAGTTGACAACCGCATGGTTGTTAAATAATAATGCAATGCAAAGGAGAAACATCATGCAAACTCTAGACCAAACGGTCACAACAATTGAAGATTCTGGAATTAGAAACTATTTCAGAGACATTTTCATGCGCATGACTGCGGCACTGATTGTCAGCGCAGGATGCGCCACTTTGGCCAGTACCATGCCGTTTTTGTTCACAGGCGGCTTGCTGACCTGGTTGATCATACTCAGTCCATTGGCATTTGTACTAGCCATGAGCCTGGGAGCAGAAAAGTTCAGTACCAACACAATCATACTCATGTTCTTTGGTTTTGCAGTAGCACAAGGATTTAGCATGGGCAGTATTTTCTTGGTGTATACCGGCGCTAGTATTGCCACAGCGTTTTTTATTGCGGCAGCAGTGTTTGGAACATTTGCTCTGCTGGGGTACACTACCAAGCGAGATCTTACATCGATGGGAACATTCCTGTTTGTGGGAGTGATTGGATTGATCATTGCCAGCTTGGTAAACATCTGGCTGGCACTGCCGGCTCTCGCAGCAACTATCAACGTTCTAGCAGTGTTGATTTTCACCGGACTCACTGCGTATGATGTGCAAATGCTCAAGAACTTGTATTATCAAGGTGGCGACACTGGCAAAGCCAGAACGTTGGGCGCACTGAGTCTTTACTTGGATTTTATCAATATCTTTATCAGCCTGCTACAATTAATTGGTTTGAAAAAAGAGTAATAAATATCTCTAGCGCGGGCCCAGTGCCCGCTTCAATTACGCGGAGATTCCATGAACATCGTAGAACTGATTTCTGCACACGCAGATGCCACGCCTGATGCCAAGGCCTTGGTGTACGGCACAGATTCATATATTACATATAAACAGTTGATGCACAATGTGCGCCGTGCCGCCAATCAATTGCGTCGGCATCGCCCGGGTACTCATGTGGGTATCGTCATGCGCGACACAGTAGAACAAGTTTATCTACGACTGGCCAGCATGCAAGTGGGTGTGATAGCAGTACCACTTACCAGCCGAGTGCCCAAGCCTGAATTTGATAAACGGGCCAAACTTTTTGAACTTGATACAATCTACACCGATGCAGAGTACTCGGAACATTTGTCTGGGTACAATGTTACTCGCGTTGACAACTTTGATTTGGCGTTTGGCGCAGAAGAATATCACGGCTATCACAGCAGCGACCATGATCGCATGTGCATGGCCTGGAGTGGCGGTACAAATGGTACTCCTAGTGGACTTTACTACAGCCATGCCAGTATGAAAGCCTCTGCTGACAATAGCAACCGACGCTGGAATCCCAACAGCAAAAACGAAGTGTTTTATCCTGTTGTGCCGCAATTTAGTGGCGCTTTTATCTTTTACTTGTTCATAGCATTGACACATGGTCATGCATTGGTAACAGAAGTGCAACCATTTACACCAGTGCTAGTGGCTAACAATGTTGTAAATCATCAAGTTTCTCATATTATGGGCACTGCGCCGGTGTTTAGCACCATTCTACGTCGTGGTACATTGCCTCGTGATGGACATGTACCACGCAGATGTTATGCAAGTGGAGACAGTGTCAGTGTGCAAATACAAAAACAATGGCAAGATCATTATGGAACTAAACTGTATGTCATGTTGGCAGCAAGTCAAACTGGAGGTTTCTGTGAGCAAAGTGAAAACGATCCATTGGACAGCATAGGCACACCATGGCCTGAGTTTACTGAGGTGCGCCTGTGCGACGACAACGGCAACGATGTCCCTGACGGCGAAGTAGGCCAACTTTGGATTCGCAATCCAAGCTGTGCTGTGGGAGATGTTTCTGTGGAAGGTCACACCAGCTTTGACAGCAAGGGATATATTACCACTAGAGACATGTTGATGCGCAGGAACGGCCTGTACTACATGGCTGGTCGCAAGGACGATACATTCAAAGTTAATGGACAATTTGTCAGTGTGTTGAAAATCGAAGATCATGTGCGCGAAATCCCCGGCGTGTTTGATGCAGTAGCAGTGCCGGATTTTGACCTACAAGGCTTGCCGCGTGTGAAAGTTTACATTGTGCCAGAGCCAGAGCATGCAGACGCAGAACAAATTAAAAATCAAGTATATCATATGAGCGATTATCTTCTTAGTCATGAACGTCCGAGATCTGTTGAATTCATTGACGAAGTTCCTAGACACCCTGGCAGCATGAAGTTGCAGCGTTTCAGGCTACACCCACTTTATAAACAAGTTCAAAGCGCATGATAAACAACACAAGCAAGCCATTGGTGTTTTTGGGCACTGCTGCATCAATTTGGTACTTAGTTGATGCAGCCTCTATGCTTGGTATACATGTGGCTGGCGTGATAGACGATGACTATCATGGGCAAGGCAATTTTGAATCATTGCCTGTGCTGGCACCAGAGTTACAGTTGAGTGATCCAGCATGGAAAGATTATCAGTTTTTCTGTGCTACTGCTTGGCAACCCGACGATAAGCTAGGACCATGGCATGCTAGAAACCGTGCTAAACGCATGTCGTACATCGACCGCATGGATCAATTGAAACTAGATGTGGCAACATTGATCCATCCTACTGCGGCAGTATCAAGCCGCAATGTGCATCTGGGTCAAGGCGTGTTTATTGACCATCATACCTATATCGGCAGTAACACGGTAATAGGTGATTATACCAATGTATATTTTTCTGCCAGTGCAGGACACAATAATGTGCTGGGCAGAAACTGTGTCATGCAACGCTACTGTGTGATCACGGGCGGAGTCAAATTGGGCAACAATGTCTACATGGGCATGAAGTCGGCTGTGGTAAGAGATGATGTAACAATTGCCAGTGGGACATTCATACATCCTGGTTTAACTCTTCTTAGAGGAACCGAAGAAAATGAAGTGGTAAGTTTGGCAGGTAGAGATCTGCGCAAAGTTTATTTTGAACCCACAGAGTCATGACAACAGCAGTTGAAACAGCTATAGTTAGAACCTCGGTTACTCTTTACCGTTATCAAAGAGGGTGGAGGCCATCACCATAGAAACGGCTAGGTACGCAAGAACTTGACCTAGAGTCCCTATATAAGGGATACTCAAACAATCTTGGGTGGGCGGCTAGCGACCCAACCAGAACACGATTCGCAGTGGACAGGGCAACAACTCAGTTAGGGGCCGACTAGGACCGGTAGCCTAACAATTAACCTAAGAGGATTTTATGATTAAGTTTATCGAAACAAAACTACGAACACTTTCTAAGACAGTTGTATACAGAATTCTATGCACAATAGGTGTAGGACTATTGGCCTTAGCAATTGGAGCATCTGGGGCGCAAGCAGGTACCTTGGCTTTGATTGCGTTGATATCTGGCACTATTCTTTACTACGTGCATGACCGTGTATGGAATCGTGTAAACTGGCGCAGAAATAACCAAGGTGAAGAAAGTGTGCTCAGAAGTGTGATAAAGACCATTGTTTACCGAATCTTGGTTATGTTTATTGTTGTCATTGCTGCCAAACTAGTACTCACGGATGATACTGGTACTGCTGTTGCTTTTGCAGTGGGACAGTTTATTATAAACATGGTGCTCTATTATGTGGTTGAGCGTGTGGCCAATCGCATACGAAAAGGTAGAGTAGCAGTAGAAGATAGCACAGCACTTGCATAAAGGAGAAAACATGTCAGTAATTACAGCCAATCATATCTTGGTCAGCAGCATGGAGCAAGCACAACAGTTGCAAAAACAATTGTCAGAAGGTGTAGACTTCGCGGACTTGGCACGAAATCACAGCAGTTGTCCAAGTGGACGCAACGGTGGCAATCTTGGCCAGTTTGGTCGCGGCATGATGGTTCCACCATTTGAGACTGCTGCGTTTGCACTGGCTGTGGGCGAAACCAGCCAACCAGTACAGACACAATTTGGCTGGCATTTAATTCAACGCACTGCCTGATGTTGGATTAAATACTTGTGTGCGGGCGTAGCTCAGTTGGTAGAGCATTACCTTGCCAAGGTAAATGTCGAGAGTTCGAACCTCTTCGCCCGCTCCATTCAACTATAGGAGATAAACATGGGTGATCCTCGTTCAAAAAACAAAACGCCAAAAGTAAAAGAAAGCAAAGCACCGCATCAACAGATTCAAAAAAACACAGCAATGAAAAACACGCAAATGGCCGTGCCACAACAAAAGGTCATGCGTAACACAGGGCGAGGTAGATAAAAACAAGGACCGCAAGGTCCTTACATGCGGGTGAAGTGTTTGTGGTTACACGTCTGCCTTCCAAGCAGAAATAGACGAGTTCGACTCTCGCCTCCCGCTCCAAATACACTATATGTTTTCAATCAAAGATCTTTCCATACAAATCAGCTACGAATGTGACCTAGTTTGCAGAGGTTGCAACAGTATGAGCGATCAGCCCAGACGTGGTCATGTTCTGGCCGAAGATGGTATCAACTGGCTGGATGTATGGAAACTTAAAATCCAACCAGAACAGGTTACTATCACCGGTGGTGAGCCAGCCTTAAATCCTGACATTGTTCTATGGTGTCAGCTGATTCGCAATGCCTGGCCGCAGTGCCATATTGTTATACAAAGCAATGGCAGTAATTTGAAACGCAGCCAGATCATCCCTGCCCTTGCTCAAATTGGTAACATCACCCTGCTGTTAATGTGCCATCATCATAGTATAAATCTTGGATTTGCTATGTTTCAAGACGAAATGGTCAAAGCCATTGATGCCGACGGAGAGTGGGAACACGCGGATTTGACTGGCGAAACTGCATTGGTCAAACTCACAAAGCAAACTGCCTGTATCAAAATTGGAATTCAAGAAACATACACAAGACCCTACAATGGTGTAGGACCAAGCATGCGCCCTTGGAAAAGCCAGTCGCCAGAAACAAGTCATGCCATTTGTGCAACACCTGAACACCCTGTGCTGTATCAAAATAAGCTGTACAAATGCCTACCAGTGGCCAATCTCAGAGACACTCTGGCATTGCACAAGTTGGACAAAAATGCAGCATGGTGGGATTATTTACAGTATGCCGGCTATGGTCCCGAAGATGATCTGTCAGAATTTTTTGCAGATGTAGGTAAACCAAATCAAAAAACCTGCACCATGTGTAGCGATAACATTGCACTGTGCCAGTTCAAACATTATGAGCTGGGCAATGTGGGCCAAAAAATAACAATATATCCAAGCTGGTCGCAAAAGACCACAAATGATGCTACACTATAGCTTCACTGGAGGCTATACATGTTTGAAAATATTGAAATTCGTAAAGTAAGTAACGGCTATATTCTTTGCATTACTGACGCCGAGGGTAACACCAGGGAGTATGTGTATGATACTGCTCGCAAACTGCTAAGAGTCCTCAAACAGCATCTAGACGCAACAGACGCTGGTTAACAATCAATCGTACACTTTCATGCTGCCAGAACTGACCTGGCCGCGCTCTCCCATGGCCAGCCTAATGTAACCTGCTACACTGGCAGCACTTTCCTCGCTGTAGTGGTAATATCTGCAAGGCAAGCCAGACATGTGGCATGCGTAACTGTCACTGGGCCTGTGACTCAAACTGAAAAACGCCTTGTTAGGATCCAAAATATTTTCTTTCACATGGCAAAACATAAATGGTCCTGAATTTTTACCAATTATCATTTCACATCTGGTGCTTAGAAAAGCTATTTCATTGATATCGCCGTCTTGCACATTGGCAAATATATCGTCGGTAAAGTAGAGATTGGGCCAGCCAGGATGTTCAAACTTTGTTGTGCAAACAAAAGCCACATCAGGAAAATCGTGGCAAAGAGCTTCTAGTTCAGCTTGCATCAAACCAATATGACTTTGAGTGCTGCGTACTTTGCCGTTACACACCAACACCATGCGATTGTGTTGTGCTGCAAATGACAGTGCAGGACTGATATCGTAAGCTGACCAATCAGATTCTGGAATGTAACGCATGATAGAATCCATGTCGTCGAACTTGGGATATTGTAAATTTGGTGCCAAGTTCAAATGCAGCACTTCCATGATGTGACTCCACATTCTGTGCAGACTATACCAATTGGCATGTTGTTCGCCTTGTGGAATTACTGCGTTGCCGTAGCATCCTACCCAGGTATTGATATATAAAACACCGTTGACATCTATATAACGCACTTGATGTGTGACTTGCGGAGGCAGGCTATCAGTGTGAATATGTTCGCAAGGCAAATCACGCATGCTTTTAAGGCTGTTGAGTTGTGCGTGTTGAAATTTCATTTCTGGCAATTGTTTAATGATATCAAGCATGTAGCCTTTGCCAGAAAATACATCACCGTTGTGCCAGTGATTGAAAAAACAAATAGTGTGTATCATTAGTAAATTTTCTCTTCAATAATATCGCTGTGCAGCATTTCATTTATCTGTCGCTTGACCACTGCTCGGTGATCATTGTTGATATATATCTGTCGCGCCAGGGCCACAAATGTCATATCAAAGTTTTGAGTTTTTTCATGCTGGCGTATGAGATCTTCAATCTTCCAAATAGCTAGATTTGTTTTCTTTAGTTCGTCGTAGACTTGTTCCAAGTCTTGGCGCTTGTTGATGCTGTCAGGCAGTTTGAGGTCATGACGAATGCGCAACAGTTTATCCAGTTCTTTTTGAATATTGGTGCGCTTGAGTTCATCGTCGCCCACATGCATCAATTTTATTTCTAAAATGCTTATTTTATCGTACAATTCACCAACACTGATAGGTGCCAGCAATTCATTGGTCTTATGCACGTATTTCTCCTAGAGTCTTGGCCAGCCAGTCCATGTCGTCTCGTGTGACAAAATGGCTGTTGCCGATGTACACACCGTTGTCATTGAGTAGATCCACATTGGCATTTTTCTTGGGCACGCCAAACTTGTAGCCCTTTAAGAATGGTTGACGCAGCAGATTGCCGCCCACAATAGGACGATGCTCAACGCCGTTTGCTTCGAATACCTTTTTCATTTGCCGAGTTATTTCAGGTGTGCGGCATATAAACGGAAACGCAAAATTGCTATTACCAGCTTGATCGTACACCGGATAAAACTTGTCATGATGTACATTGACGATGTTAACAAAGTCATAAAAATTTTGCCGACGTTGTTCGATCATGCTGTCCAGACGTTTGAGCTGACTCATGCCCAGCACAGCGTTGAAGTCACTGCTACGGAAGTTGTAACCATCGGTCATGAACAAGAACTGTGGATGTATTTCTGGGTATTGATCAGCATATTTTTTTAGATTGCCCGATTCACGTGCCAGTCCATGACTGCGTTTCATACGCATGAGTTCGTACAAGTCGCTGTCATTGGTATTGACCATGCCGCCTTCGATAGTGGTCATGTGATGCCCAAAGTAAAAACTAAAGCTGGCTGCCGTGCTGTTAGCACCACGTTTGATACCATCCGGGCCTTGACAGCCATGGCTTTCGCAAACATCGTCCAAGATGATGGCATTAGGGAAAATCTTTTGATATACTTCGTTGTCTGCACTGTAGCCTAGCAAGTGAGTTACAAAGATTACCTTGATGTCAGGATGCTTGGCAGCAATTTCTTTCATGTGCTCGATATCAAAGCTGTAATTGCGCAGATTAACATCGCAGAAGATAGGCTTGAATCCCAATTGGAACACTGGACTGATGTTGGTCACCCAGGTGCAAGCAGGAACCAAACACTTGTCTCCGTCTTTGAGTCCGTACTTTTCTTTTACAGCAGCCATGAGCAAACTGTTGGCAGTTGAACCTGAACTGACCATAAGTGCATGTTTGCTACCTACCCAGTCAGCCCACTGCGCCTCAAATTCGCGCACACGCGGACCATTTGTATAACGATCACTGGTAAGCAGGAATTTGATCATTTGATATTTGTCACCCCAGGTGACAGCGTTTTTCATTAAGGGCCATCGTAATTCAGACATTTATTTCCTCTCGATATCTTCTTCAATGCAATCTTCACCGTACTGTATTTCTACCAGTTGCAACGGTTGATCAGTTTCGTTCGCCAGCTGATGCCAGTCGCCTTTGTTGATCCAGATGTGCTGATGTTTACCAAACACACCCACTAGTTCCGCATCAGTTGTGCGCGAATTGATAGTGTACACAGTTGCTTGGCCTTCTGCAACAAACCAAAACTCCGAACGCTTGTAATGCCGTTGCATGCTGAGACTGAGTCCGGGCATGACGGTGAGTTCCTTGAGTTTGGCTTCTGGGCCATAGTCGTGTAACAGTCTATAACAGCCCCAGGGTTTGTCGGTCTTAGGGGCTTTCCATTCATCCAAGATCCAGCGACTGCTGTTCTGTTTCCAGTCTCCGCCTACACTGAATTCAAATTGCAGTCGAGTGTCGGTTTTGAATATTTCCATTTCTGGAATATTTGTTGCATTGCGATCGCCTCCATTGGCAAACACAATGTCTGCATCTGGGTACAACGCACGAGCCTGGCGAATACCATCAGCGCCGGATCCATCGTCGTCTTGCAGTTCTAGCACCTGATGTACCATGTTGAGGTTTTGGATAATGCTGGCACGTTCTACATAGGGCATGAATGCACGGCCTTTTTTACGACGCAACCATGCGTCGCTGTTTAATCCTACCAGCAGGATATCGCCCAATTTGGCAGCTTCTTTGAAATAGTTTATGTGGCCCGAATGTATAGGATCAAATCCGCCTGTAGCAACAACTACTTTCATAGGCCTGCCTCCGCACGATCATGTGCCACCATGTCTCTAATCAATGCCTCAATATCAAACTTGCGTTCCCATCCAAGCACTTCTTTGGCCTTGGTTGAGTCTCCACACAGCAGATTGACTTCGGCCGGGCGATACAAGGTTTCGTTTACCTCAACCATGACTCGGCCAGTCATTAGATCAATGGCCTTTTCATTCACGCCATTGCCAAACCATCCAAAAGTCACGTTGTTGGCAATTAGAGTCATGTTGACAAAGTCGCGCACACTGTACGACTCACCTGTGGCCAAAACATAATCGCCGGGGGTGTCTTGTTGCAGCATCAACCACATGCCTTCCACAAAGTCTCGAGCATGTCCCCAATCACGCACAGCATCAAGATTGCCCAGTTGCACTGCTTCCTTTTGTTTGCCGGCTAGCATTTGCGCGATACCTTTGGTTATTTTGCGTGTGACAAAAGTCTCGCCACGTCGTGGGCTTTCATGATTGAACAAGATGCCGTTTGAGGCATGCAACCCATAGCTTTCGCGATAGTTAACTGTGATCCAATAGCCGTACACCTTGGCCACGCCATAGGGTGAACGTGGGTAGAATGGTGTGGTTTCTTTCTGTGGAGTCTCCTGCACCTTGCCAAACATCTCTGATGTGCTGGCCTGATAAAAGCGCACAGGATGTTCTGCATTGAGAGCTCGCACGGCTTCTAACATGTTTAGCACGCCAATTGCATTGGTTTCACCGGTGAATTCTGGAACATCAAAACTCACATGCACATGACTTTGTGCAGCGAGGTTGTAAACTTCATCTGGGCGAACACGCAACATGATGTTGCGTAAATTGCCGCTGTCAGTAAGGTCACCATAGTGCAAAGTGATTTTGTTTCGTATGTGTTGTATGTTTGGTATGATTTCGAAGTTGGAATTTCTTCGCACTAGTCCATGAACTTCGTATCCTTTTTCCAGCAGCAGTTCTGCTAGATAAGATCCGTCCTGGCCAGTGATACCGGTAATGAGTGCCTTTTTCACTTGTTCTCCATTGAAAAAACAGTTATAGTTGATTATATGTTATTTAAGAGCAAAAATCAACGTGCAAACGAAAACGTAGACCTTCAAAAAACTCAGCGGTAAATAACTGCATCAACGATCATTGGAGAATCAAAGTGAGTAAAAACGTCCTAATAACCGGCGGCGCCGGTTTCATTGCCCATCATATTATTGATAGAATCCTGCGTACAACAGACTGGAACATAGTCACATTGGACCGTTTGGATTTCAGCGGCAATCTCAATCGCCTGGCTGACATGATGCAGGATCATGCACCAGAAGTTCGCAAGCGGGTCAAACCAGTGTTTCATGATCTCAAGGCCGAAATCAGTCCTCTTACATCGGGCATGATTGGCGATATCCACTATGTGTTGCATCTTGCAGCAGGAAGTCATGTGGATCGTTCAATTGAATATCCCATGGAATTCGTTATGGACAATGTGGTTGGCACGGTGAATCTACTGCAATGGGCACGTACATTGCCTAACCTAGAACGATTTATCAACTTCTCAACTGACGAAGTGTTTGGACCAGCACCTCCGGGTGTAAACTACAAAGAGTACGATCGTTACAATTCAACCAATCCGTACTCTGCATCAAAAGCAGCCGCAGAAGAATTGTGTGTGGCATTTGAAAACACCTACAAGATGCCCATTGTGGTCACACATACCATGAACGTGTTTGGTGAGCGTCAACATCCAGAGAAGTACATTCCCATGGTAATCCAAAAAGTGCGTGATGGCGAAGTGGTCACAGTACACAGCGATCCTACCAAAACCCAGGCAGGCAGCCGCCACTATATCCATGCCAAAGATGTAGCAGATGGACTCATGTTCATCCTAGACAATCTACAGGACTACAAACACTCAGGTGATTATGGCGCTGCCAAATGTCCCAAGTTTAATCTTGTAGGACCAGAAGAAATTGACAATCTTGAGCTGGCACAGATCATTGCTCGGGCACAAGGCAAAGAGCTCAAGTATGAAATGGTTGACTTCCACAGCTCACGTCCTGGACACGACCTGCGTTACGCACTAGACGGTGGACTGCTGGAAAGTCTGGGTTGGATTCCCAAAATCAAACTAAGCGAGCGTGTGAAAGAAGTCGTCGACTGGACACTGGCTAACGATCGTTGGTTGCGTAAATGAAATCACTGTTTATTGTAACCAGTGCGGTAGAAAGCAGATTTGGCATCTACACCGCAGATCAAAGATTAAGCATGACTCTTGACACCATCAAGTGTCTAAGACAGCGGGTGCCTGGCTGTAAAATTGTCATGAACGAGGTCAGCGGCAACGGATTGGATGCCTCAAGAGAAACTGCGTTGATGGATGCAGTTGATCTGTATCTTGATTTTACCACCAACAGCGAAGTACGATGGATCTACAACAATCCTGCCTGGTATCAAAACTGGGACATTGTAAAAAATCTTACTGAGCTCACAACATTTCCGCAGAGCTTGAAAATTCTACAAGATTCTGGGGAAGTCGACGGTATCAATCGAGTGTTCAAGATGAGCGGTAGATATTTGCTAAACGATAAATTTGACATTGATTTTTATCAGCGTCCTGAAGTAGCAACACAGGTGGTAATTGGCAAAAGCGTACCGAGTCAATTTCCTTATGAAGTTACCGGGCTGCGCACTCAGTACATGTGTAGGCTACTCAGCTGGCCTGTGCAACTGCACTCAGACATGATAACCTGGTACGAAAACGGACGTGACTACATGAAACAACGCATGAGCATGGGCGGATACGCAGACATAGAGCACTGTCTATACTTTGCCATTCCCAAAGAGCGTGTGTACGAAGTTGACGAAGTGGGTGTGTATGGCAACATTGCACCCAACGGCATACCAATTGTGAATTAAGGACTGCAATGGACAGTATTATCAATCCAAGAAACTGGCGAGCATTGCAAGAGCAGTTTCTTGCAAGCAAGCCGTTTAATCACGTTGTGATTGACGATTTTTTTACAACGGACACCGTGGCCCAATTGGTAAAAGAGTTTCCTGCATACGACAGCACGGTTTGGAATGCTCACTATAACAATCCCATAGAAAACAAAAAAGCCTGCAATCATTGGGACAAATTTCCTGCCACTACCTATGCCACCTTGCATTATCTGTGCAGCACTGGATTCGAAAACATTGTATCAGAAATCACTGGCCATCAAGGTGTGCAAGCAGATGTTGGCTTGCATGGCGGCGGCTGGCATGCTCACACACAGGCAGGAAAGTTGAATATACATCTTGACTACAGCATACATCCCAAGTTACAATTAGAAAGACATTACAATTTAATTGTGTACATCACACCCGATTGGAATCCTGCTTGGGGTGGTGGATTGGAATTATGGAGCCATGATCATGAAACAAACACTGCCCGAGAACTTGTCGTCACGGTTGAGAATAGATTCAATCGTGCGGTGCTGTTTGACACCACCCAATATTCATGGCATGGTTTACCCCAAGATCTCGTTTGTCCTCCGGGTATCATGCGACAAAGTCTAGCAGTATACTATGTTACAGAGCCGGATGCTCAAGCCAGTACCCGAGGCAAGGCACTGTTTGTACCGCACGGCGATCAAAAGGACGATCCAGAAATTCTAGAACTTATTAAAAAACGTAGCCAAGTGGCCACAGCAGAAAGTGTTTACAAAGGACTAAAATGAATAAAATCAAAATTTTCATGCACCTCAATGACTTGCCTGGTGCTCACGAGCTCATGAGCGAGCAGTTGACCAGACTCAATGAGAATGGGCTGTTTGAAGCAGCAGAAACCATCTTCCTCTGCACAAATGGTAATGAAAACAGTTTTTTACCAGGGCAACAGGTATTGGCCGAATACCGTAATATCAAATTTTGGCACACCAGTAATCGTACCGATCTCTGGGAATATCCTACATTGGAATTGTTGAAAAGAAATTGCGAAGCAGCTGATGAAGAATTCAATATATTTTACTTTCATCTCAAGGGACTCAGCAGGTTAGGAGATGGTCGTGTTACAGACTGGCGCCGGTTCATGGAATATTGGATGATTGATCGTTGGCAAGAATGTGTAGAAAAACTTGAAAGCGGATATGATCTAGTGGGAACCAACATTATCGAACAGCCCTGGTTGCACAGTTCAGGCAACTTCTGGTGGAGCAAGAGCAGTTATGTAAAAAAACTAGAGCCATTGACGCATCCAGGATCTCTGCCTTGGGGAACTCCCAGCAAGCTGACCGGTGCTGTTTTGGATGGAGGCAATTTCCGTTATGATCACGAAGCCTGGATCGGGTCAGGAAATCCCACGTGGTTTGAGATAGCCAGCACACCAGGCAAAAACACACCTGGATGGCACTTTGAAAACAACTACCCAGAAAGCGAATATGTACACAAAAACTGATTACAAAGGCGGTCACCAGACTAGGATTTTGATAGATCGTCGCAGAGCCTTGGGCGATCTAGTCATGATTACCCCTGTGCTAAGAGAGCTGCGTAGACGTTGGCCCGATGCTTGGTTGCAGGTGGTTACAGAAGAGCCCGGCGTGCTCAACAACAATCCACATGTGAGCAAAGTGGTCAAGCCGTCTGAAATGGAAAAAGCAGATCCCTGGGATGTCTACGTTAATCTCAATGATGCCTATGAAGAACAGGTAACCAGCCACTATGTTGACAGCTATCTGTACAGAGCATTTGGGCAAGAAGGTCTAGCAATGGATCGCACCACTGAGATATTTCCCACTGCTGATGAACGTGAAAATGTAGACGACGTTCTCAATACCATTGGCGAGAAATACATAGTGATTCACATGCGCAGGTGGGCCTGGGAAAACAAAAACATTGATTTGGAAACCTGGAGCGCACTGTTTACACGACTGCATGAAAAGTATCAAGACCTAAAAATTGTAGCAGTTGGCGCACAGTACGATTATCATGTGCCACACGATCCTGACAAGTTTATCGACTTGGTTGGTCAGCTGAGTATAGGTGAAATTCAATATTTAATTTCACGAGCCCGTGCGTTTATAGGACCCGACAGCGGACCATTTCATATTGCAGGCACTACAGCCACACCTATCGTAGCACTGATCAGTCATTTGTTACCAGAACAAATTCTACCCACTCGCGGCGGAGAATTCGGCAAAGGCGTTACTGTGGTTACTAGTGATGTGGGCTGCCTTGGCTGTTATGCAAGACAAACACCGCCAGTGCGTGAGTTGGTGTGCGAAAACGAAGTAAAATTTGTTTGCAGCAAAAGTTTCGACAACCTAAAAATATTCAACGCGATAGAAAAGATATTAGACAATGAGTGATTTAACCCAACTTGATTCTTGCTTGGCCTGCGGTGGACACGATCTAGTGCTCATGCTGGACTTAAATGATCAACCCTTGGCCAATGCGTTCAAGGAGGAGCCAGGCGACAAAGAACCCTACTTCCCGTTGGCCGTGAACATGTGTCAGAATTGCCATCATTTGCAACTGACTCATGCCGTCAACCCCAAGCTGATCTACGAACACTATTTGTATGTGAGTGGAACCAGCAAAACTTATCTACACTACATGCATTGGTACGCCAAGTTTGCCATGGAAGTGTATCGCACACATGCCGGCAAAAATCCTGAAACAGTGTTGGACATCGGTTGCAACGACGGCAGTCAATTGAACTTTTTTATTGACGAAGGTTTGAAAACTTTTGGTGTTGATCCTGCTAAAAATTTGTTCCCCACCAGTCAGCGCAACGGCCATCATGTGGTATGCGATTTCTGGGGTAAAGATGCTGCCACAGAAATACGGCATGTGGCCAATGGCGAAATTGACATAATCACCAGTCAAAATGCATTTGCGCACATACCAGACCTTGTCAACTACCTAAACAATGTTCGCAGTGTCATGCACCACCAAAGTCTGATGTTTGTGAGCACCAGCCAGGCAGACATGGTGCCCAACGATGAATTTGACACAATCTATCACGAACACATCAGTTTCTTCAATGTCAAGAGCATGAAGGCCTTGGCCGAACGATCTGGTTTGTATCTTGTGGATGCCATCAAAACTCCCATACATGGCATCAGCTATGTGTTTGTGTTGAGCAAGCGTCCTCGTCCTGAGCGTGTGAAGAACATCATTGCCATGGAAAACACCATTGGCTTGTACACTGATGATACCTATGCTCGCTGGGCAGCCAACACCCTGCGCCTGGTTGATGAACTCAAGACTTTTGTGGAACTGTATCGTCGTAAAGGCTACATCCTGGGCGGATATGGTGCTGCTGCCAAAGGCAACACACTGCTTAACTTCAGCAAGATTAAACTAGACTTTATCATTGATGACAATGAACTCAAGCAGGGCAAGTATAGTCCGGGTATGAGCATACCTGTGGTCAGCATCGACTACCTGGATCAATATCAACCTGGCGACAAAATACTTTTTATACCCCTAGCTTGGAACTACTTTGATGATATCCAAAAGAAGATTCTTGGCAAGCGCATGAACCCCAATGACAAGTTCTTGAAATATTTTCCCAAAGTTGAGATTCAATGACAATATCAAACATTAGAAAAGGTCCGCCAGGCGGCACTATAAACGATGTAACGCTGGTTACAATCGAAACCATGTATCATGACTTGGCCAGGCGTGCCATGGAAGAAACTCTACACCGGGTGCCCTTCAAGAATGTTTTGGTTTTCAGTGATCGAGATTTCTTGCCTGGAGCTCGGCATGTACAAATACAACATGGCGACATGCTGAGCTATTGCAATCTGCTACTGAAAGGGCTTTTACCTTACATTGAAACAGAATATATCATATTCCAGCAATGGGATGCCATGGTACATAATGGCAGCAAGTGGGACGATTTGTTCTTGCAGCATGATTACATTGGGGCTGTGTGGCCCTGGCGAGGTCCAGGACAAAATGTAGGCAATGGTGGGTTTAGTCTGCGCAGTCGACGACTGTTACAAGAATTGCAATCTCCGCACATACAGTTAGACCCCAATAGTGAGCATGGTGTACAAGAAGACAATTATATTGCCATCCAACATCGCCCGTGGTTGGAAAGCCGAGGCATGGTATTTGCGCATCCTGTAATAGCCGAACGCTTTGCGATTGAACTCAGTCAAGATGGATTTGATGCCATGGCCCATCATGGATTTTGGAACATAGTGCAGTTCATGCCCAAAGACACTGTGGAATTCTTTGTGCAAAATGCACCTGACAACACCTGGAATGAAGTTCACAGAGCACATCATACTGTGGTGTGCCTAACTGCTTTAGGGTATCATGAACTGTTGGAATCTCAAGCAGAAAAAATCAAATCCAGCCCCATACACCAGGAACTGTATGAATGGATGAGCAACGAAGACTTCCCCAACAAACAACACGCCCTTGATCTACTGAAGGTATAACATGCTGCCTGTCACCGTAGTTGCTATAGAATTCAAAAATTATGAATTGACAAAACGTGCGTTGGATACAACACTACGACTGTTGCCTGCTGTCAAGGAAGTGTTGGTCATCAGCGACCTAGACTTTTATCCTGGTGCAAGATTCATCCACTCTTCCAAAATTGACAATTTTAGAGAATACAACCAGCTCATGCTGAAAGGAGTTGCACCCTATGTGACCCAAGGGCATGCGTTGTACGTGCAGTACGACAGCATGGTACATCAGGCCAATGCCTGGCAGGATAGATTTTTAGACTATGATTACATAGGAGCACCATGGCCCAACGAACCCGAGGGACAAAACATAGGCAATGGCGGATTCAGTTTACGCAGTGCTAAATTGTTGCAAGCATGTCTTGACGAAGAAATCAAATTATTGCCCAAGTATAGTTTTGTCAGTGAAGACAAATGTATAGGACATGACTTCAGACCCCTGCTGGAATCTAAGTACAGCATTAAATTTGCACCAACAGATGTTGCTCAAAAATTCAGTTATGAACTGGGAAAATATCACGGCAGTTTGGGTATACATGGTATCTGGAACATATTAGGATTCGGCCGCAGAGAAACAGCTGAGTACTATTGTGAGCGCCTTGAGTGGGACAATTGGAACGAGCACAAATGGAACCATGTTATTAATGCACTGTGGCAACGGCAGCATTTGGACCTGTTAGAATTGGCAATCACCAAACTTAAAACCAATCAACCGCAATTCAAATCACAAGTGGGCGTGATGATTTACCAGCACAAAGAATACCTGCAAAATAGTGAAAAGTTGCTGGAAATGCTAGACAATGTTGGTTAACAATTTAGCAACAAAATGCTAGATTGACACAAATTTGTGTTTATTGTATACTGCAAGCTCTAGTTATAATTGGGAGCTGACATGCAAGAACGCTTTATCAACACAGAAGAAGCACCTAACAAATGGTGGGCGGCGCAGGATGCTCGTATGCGTTCTGCAGCCAACAAAACTCATTATACCAATGCCCAACAAGTGCAAGCAGAACGCATTCGCCAGGTGCTGGAACTGGTATATGCAGGCAGATTTTTTGAGCCTAAATACAACAAAACCTGCATCACAATCAAAATCGAAGGTGCCATGGTCAAAGACAAAAAAAATCTAGCCAAGCTAGAAGCAGACTGGGACAAACTGGGAATCAAAAAGCGTCAAAGTTTACAAGGTGTAAATTACAACATTCCAAAACTGTGAGGTTGATATGACAAATCCTGCTTTTGCAACATTAATTGAAGATCCTTTTTATTCTGATGACGGAGTTTTACTGGACGACGACTGGCAAGACATAGAGGAACTAGATTTAGACTATGAACTAAGCGAATGGGAAAAAATTGACCAATTTGACTAAGCCGTATTGTGCAAGTCCGTATGTAAGAGCTTATGTGTTACCAGATGGGACTTTTAGGGATTGTTGCGCCACACACCCATCTGTTGTAAGCCACCCGCAACAGTCTTTCCGACAATGGTGGTTTGAAGACACCCGCTTGAATAGTCTAAGGCAGGAATTGAACACTCCTGCCTTTCCTGCTGTATGCACTTCATGCCAGGTACAGGACGCATCCAACAACAGCCTAAGGCAGGCTATCAATCGCAACAATCCTAGCATATTGTCAGGTTCCTATCCATGTGAATGGAGCATTATGTTTGGTAACGTATGCAACCTTGCTTGCTGGACCTGCGACGAAATGTTTAGTAGCACTGTGGCAGCTCATAAAAAACGCATAGGTATCTTGCCAGAAAACTACCAAGACAGCAACTCTCTGTTCATGCAGAGATGGCCCGATTTACAAAAACAGATTTTACAAAGTTACCGAGAGCACGACAGAGTTACCTTGGTGTTGTTAGGCGGTGAACCCAGCTACAACCCTGTGGTAAAAAATTTCCTACAAATGTTACATGATCAAGGACTGGCACCTCAGACCAGGCTAGAACTAACGACCAATGGCACCAAAACCAATCAAGAATTTTTTGATCTGGTTACCAGTCCAAATTGGTTGAGTGTTAGTGTGTTTGTAAGTGTAGATGCCATTGGCGCCAAAGCAGAATGGCTGCGTTATGGTAGCAGGTGGGCGGATGTTGAAAAAAATATTCTAGCATATCAACGAGCTGCTTATAGAGTGGAATTACACACAGTGGTCAGCGTCCTTAACATAGGCGACCTTCCTGATTTGTATGATTTTGCCAAACTGCACAACCTGTTGTTTACACCCTTTCCGTTAAGGACACCAGAACACATGAGTTTGGTTAATTGGGATGGCACAGATTTGGTACAAAATTTTGAAGCTTACAGCAACAGGGGACTTGGTCAATATGCGGAGTTGATTGGTACACAGGTCAAAGCAGGATCAAGAAAACGGTTGGGTCAATATATACAACAACTCGAAACTGTTCGCACCAAACTATCTGACGTGGACCCAGAATTATACGATGTGATTTTTGGAGGTTGACAATGAAACAGGATCCAAATACAATATTATTTCTTTCCACTACTAGCGAGGATGACATGCGTTTTGCTCAAACTGATTTGGACAGACTTGGACACAGACTAGACGTAGTTAGAACCCTGCGCAACAGTATCAAAAGCAGTTGGGCGTACACCTATTGGTCACATGTGGAGCAACAACTGTTGAAAAAACTCAAAGACGCAAATCGTAAGATATAATTATTACTATGGATCAATTTTCACTTGCATTTGTTTTGTTAAGCCTTTTGTTTGTCAAACATTGGGTGGCCGATTTTGTTGTTCAGTATGACTACATGGTAGAACAAAAAGGTATCTATGGTGCAGCTGGTGGTGTACATCACTCCACTATTCATGCACTGCTGACAATAATGTGTTTTGTGCCTTTTATTTCATTGCCCTATAGCATGCTGATAGGTTTGATAGACGGTGTGGCACATTATCATATCGATTGGGCCAAAATGAAAATCAACGCACTACGGAAGTTGAATATCACCAAAAACGAATTTTGGATGTGGTTGGGTGCAGATCAATTGGCTCACAGTGTTACCTATCTTGCACTTGTGTATGGAGTATTGCATTGAGACGGTTGTTTGCTTGGCTTTTGACGCTGGGTGTTTTGTTTTTTGGATATCATATATATCAGTACAAAATCTCAGAACCGGTGGGTCGAACTGGACAGTATAGATAAATGGAAATAAAAGGTCGAAGTGGGCATGTGCCCAATTTTGTAAACGAGCAAGATCTATTGCGTATCATACGCACCTTGCAGAGTTTTCCCATCAACTCTGTAGACGGTGGACACTGTCATGGTGTTGACAAAAATCACATGGCCTATGATTGGTTTAGAGTAAATCTTCTAGAGCGTGTGAGCAAAGTTTTCGATAGAGACTTGCAACTGGTGTTTGGCATGTATCTGGATCTACGCGAACCGTTTGGTGTTCACAGTGACGTAAGGCCCTGTGATGGAGAACCCTACATCAGCTGCCTGATACCTTGCAGTGTCAACTATCAGGCTCACTTGTGCGAGCTGGCCACAACCACAGTGTTTAACGAGCTGGATCATGGATTTGGGCCACCACAAAATCCCACATTCCAGGCCGACTATGCATGGAATCGCGGCGACTTGATTTGGTGGAACACACCATTGTTTCACAGCAGCGGCCAATTTGAAAAGTTTTCCAGCAAACAGAGTATAGTAATCCATACCTATGTTTGAACTTCTGTTACATGATAGGTTACCAACTCTCAGCACTCCTTGGATAGAAAACTGGAAACTACATCCTGTTAAAGTTTCTGGCAGAGGCAGTGCTGGTCTAAATACCGAATTCCAGCAAGCAGCCACAGACTATTTCCTTGCCACCAAACTGAATCAATTGTCCGGTTTGGAATCTTTTCCAGTGCGCGAAACCATTCTTGGGTGCAATCATGCCATTGATTCTTTGATCATGCAACACGGGCTGGACAATTTGCAAATCTTTGAACATGATTACAAATACTACACCAGGTTGGATCCTGACAAAAGCTGGGCAACACCGGGGCAGCTGATTCCTGGGCTTCCTGTGCTCATGGCCATGCCGAGCCCTGGCTATCTTGATTTACATCCCAATCAACAAGCCATACTGGACGAGGCATTTGACAAACACTGTGCAGTTCATTTAGACTGCGCATGGTTGGGAGCAGCCCAAAACATCTGTTTTAATTTTGATCATCCTGCTGTACAATCAGTCAGCATGAGCCTTAGCAAAAGCATGGACATGTTTTGGAATCGTATAGGTGTTAGATACAGCAGGCAGCAGGATGACAACAATTGTGTTTCAATATACAATCAGCACAACATGATTCATGAACTGGCTGTTGAAACTGCATTGACCCATCTGCGTCAGATTCCTCCAGACCATGTATGGAATCATTATCACACTGCATATTATGAATCGTGCCAGGCTCTGAAACTTCGTCCTACCAAAATGGTACACGTGATGCAGAGCATGGACAGAACCAAAATGTATGGCACCAAATCATTGTTGGAAAGAGCATGGAGATGAAAAAACCAACTGGCATTTATAAAAAAGTGGGCCGCCGATATGTGGAAATTGGCGAGTACGAACCCGAGTGCATGGACTACATTCCCAACGGCACAACCATGATTGTGAAACGGCTTGGCATGACCAGCACTCGGTACAATGTGGATCCGGACATTGTTCCGTTGCTGGCAGCATCACTCTACTGCGAGGATGAAATTTCACGAGCAATTCATCGAGCATCAGAACTACGACCAGCTACCAGAAGCATCACACCCGAACAGCGATCAGCATTTGATCAGTTTCTAGCTACCATGGATCCTGATGATCCCAACCGTAACATGATGACCTGCGGTAGCTGTCGTGAGGCTGCAGAAGCAGGTAGCCAGGCTCTAGTAGCAGAAGCACAAAAGCTCTTGGCCAACGAAAGCGTCAAGCAAGCATACGAGCACTTCTTGCTATTATGTAAACTTTCTGTTACAGAACAGCAAGATAAGCCCTAAGTATTACATTTTTCGCAACAAAAACCCTAGTGTTTGTGCGGGTTTTAGCCCGGTTGACCATTATTTCACCATTTGCTATACTAGAGTCATAGTAGTTAACAAACACCAAAAAAAGGAGCTTTTATGTCAACAGCATTTGTTCGTATCAAGTCCGGCGCTTATCGTACCAACGACGTGTCGGGTCAAGTTTTCCAACTGGTTGAGCAGTTCAAAAACACTGCCAAAGGTGGCTATGTTACTGTCAAGAACGGTGGCAAGTTTCCTGGCTTCCCAGAAGAAATCCGTGTGAAAGTTGAAGGCATGACTGACTATGAATTTGTTGGCGCCGACGAGTTTGACGGCGAAGTTGCTGTGATGGATGCAGACGTGCAAGCCGTTGTCAACGACAGCAAGACTGACGAAGAGCGCATGGCTGAAATTGGTGAGCGTTTTGAAATACTCACAGACATGACCAAAGCCTGTGTCAACGGTGAAATACGTGCCATGATTGTATCCGGCCCCCCAGGTGTGGGCAAGAGCTTTGGCGTAGAGCAAGAAATTGAAAAAGTGCAAATGGTGCAGATGCTGGGTTCCAACCGTCTCCGTGCCGAGGTTGTAAAAGGCTCTGCCAGCCCTATTGGCCTGTACCAAACTCTGTACAAGTTTTCCGATCCCAACTGTGTTGTTGTGTTTGACGACTGCGACAGCATCTTGCTCGACGACGTTTCGCTGAACTTGCTGAAAGGTGCTCTTGACTCTGGCAAGAAGCGCAAGATTTCTTGGTTGTCAGAAAGCCGTGTGCTTAAAGAAGAAGGCATTCCGGACAGCTTCGAGTTCAAGGGTTCGGTTATCTTTATCACCAACCTCAAGTTTGACAAAATGAAATCGCAGAAGCTCAAGGACCACCTGGATGCACTGCAATCACGCTGCCACTACTTGGACCTTACACTGGACACGCAACGCGACAAGATTCTGCGTATCAAGCAAATTGCCAAGACCGGCGAACTGTTTGGTGACATGGACATCAGCGAAGTCGGCTGCGACGAGATCATTGAGTTCATGGATGCCAACAAGAACTCGTTGCGTGAATTGAGCCTGCGTATGGCAATCAAGGTTGGTCAACTGTACAAGAGCTTTCCTAACCGTTGGAAAGCAATGGCTCAGACCACTTGCATGAAGATGTCGTAAGAATTGAACGGGCACTGACCCGTTTGATGATTGTGGTTTGATAGCTCCTTTCCACAGTCTACTTTATGCCCTACCAGAAATGGTAGGGCTTTTTTTTGACTTTTGTTTTTGTTCTAGTTATACTGCTAACATGAAAACATTCTCTACTGTGGAAGACTATATTGAAGTGATGGCTGGCAAGCGAGACATCACGGGCAGTGCAGCCGCATTGTTGCATCCATTTTTGCATGGCTTTACATTTGCTCCCATAGTCAGCCTGGCCAGGTATGATACTGAATTCCTTGACAGCGTGAGCGATGCCACACTTGGCAAGCAACCTTTGACTGACCGTCAAGCTGACCTTGCTCTTAAATTGATAATGAAGTACCAAAGGCAGCTGGCACAAAAAGGTATAGATGTTAGTCCCATGCTGGATCCAAAATACCGTATGCCACTACGGCAGATAGATAGAACAAGAAAGGCCAGCCTGCAGGATGACAAAATCATTCTCAAGTTTCCCTATGACAGTACCTTGATACAGCAGTTGAGAGATTTGTTACAGATGCGCCAAGGGTTTGCACACTTTGATAAACCTAGCAAGGAATGGCACATAGCACCAAGCGAATACAATGTTAATTTTGTTTTTGCTTGGGCGTCAAATAATCAGTTTGTGATAGATGATAAACTCAAGAACCTAATGAGTGAAATACTGGAAGTTGAAAGTCAACCCTACGAAATAAAACTACAGCGCGATGCCCAAGGCGGACTTTTTATTTCAAATGCGCAAGGCAGTTTATTGGAGTACCTTGAACAGAATCATATCAGCATGACAGACGCTGATCTATTCAAGCTGGTAGACCTCGCACCCGTGTTGGGATACAGTATCGATGACAGTATTGTTCATGAACTTGAAAACAAAGTTGGATCGGATGTTTTGGTATTTGCCTTGAATCGAGTGTATGAATTGTCCGGCGACTCGGATCAATTGAGCCGAGTATTGCGCTATGCTTATCTAGCAAATAGACTACCCTTGGTAGTGTTTGACAGCACACCAAACAGCAGCCGAAGTCTGTATCAAGAATTAGTGGGTGCAGATCAAGTGTATGACCTAGGCAACAACCTCGTAAATGATCTTTGCACAGTGTCCCAACAAGTGCTGTTCTGTGCTAGAGTACCTAAGTCACTTGACAAGATTCCGTTATTGATTACTCATAACGGCCTACTGGCAGGCGCCGAAAAACAATCCATGTTTCAGAGCAGTGAGAAAATAATTTACTTTGAAAAGAAGCTGCATCCTTGACCTTGCGGCCACGGATATGTTATAGTACGCACATGCAAGCTACACTACTAATCAAAGACGAAGTCAACGTCAAAATACAAGGCCTTGAACTTACTGATCGCAAGGAACTGGTTGATAGATTCAAGTTTGAAAT
>JACCDJ010417061.1_pt1 | contig 24479 bp, 24 predicted proteins | sample 7444481 | NCBI WGS metagenome assembly JACCDJ01 (sample SAMN15323435, study PRJNA562643) | freshwater metagenome | isolation source: river surface water | place: USA:Blue River Watershed | collected 2017-08-15 | reverse complement strand
GTCATGTCGGATTGGGAGGGCCGTCTCCCCAGAGGTGGTAATGCGAAATTATAGGCTCTGCTACATTGCGCCCCATGACTGATCTGTCCAACAAACATCTGGTGCTGGGTTTGAGCGGGGGCATCGCCTGCTACAAAGCCGCCGAATTGTGCAGGGCCTTGGTGAAACAAGGCGCCACGGTGCAGGTGGTCATGACCGAGGCGGCGGCGCAGTTCATCACCCCGGTCACCATGCAGGCCTTGTCCAACCGCCAGGTCTATGTGTCCCAATGGGATGCACGCGAGCCCAACAACATGGCCCACATCAACCTGAGTCGCGAGGCCGACGCCATCATCGTGGCCCCCGCCAGCGCGGATTTCATGGCCAAACTGCTGCATGGCCGTGCCGACGATTTGCTCAGCCTGATGTGTTTGGCCCGCCCCCTGGAGACCGTGCCCTTGCTGCTGGCCCCCGCGATGAACCGCGAAATGTGGGCGCATCCAGCCACCCAACGCAACATGGCACAACTGCAAGCCGATGGCGCGCAGGTGCTGGGCGTGGGTCAGGGCGAACAAGCCTGCGGTGAAAGCGGCGATGGCCGCATGTTGGAGCCTGATGAACTGCTGCAAGAAGTGGTGGCCTTGTTCCAGCCCAAACTGTTGCGCGGCAAGCAAGTCCTGATCAACGCCGGGCCCACTTTTGAAGCCATTGATCCAGTGCGCGGCATCACCAATTTGTCCAGCGGCAAGATGGGTTTCGCACTGGCCCGCGCCGCGCACGAAGCGGGCGCGCAAGTCACGCTGGTGGCCGGTCCAGTGGCCTTGCCCACGCCGCATGGGGTGCGTCGCATCGATGTACGGTCTGCGCTGGACATGCACGCCGCCGTGCGGTCCCAAGCCGCCCATGCGGATGTGTTCATCGCCACCGCGGCCGTGGCCGATTGGCGGCCGGCCCAAGTGGCCCGCGAAAAAATCAAGAAAGACGGCAGCGGCCAAATGCCGGCCATCGCTTGGCAAGAAAACCCTGACATCCTGGCCGAGATGGCCGCCAGCGAGCGCGCCCAAAGCGGCGCGCTGTATTGCGTGGGTTTTGCCGCTGAAAGCACTGATTTAAAGGCGCACGCCCAAGCCAAACGCCAGCGCAAAGGCGTGCCCTTGATGATCGGCAACATTGGTCCAGCCACTTTTGGCGCGGACGACAACGCCTTGTTGCTGATCGACGAACATGGCGCCACCGAATGGCCGCGCGCAGGCAAATTGCACCTGGCACGGCAGTTGGTGGCCGAGATCGCGCGACGCCTCTGATCTGAAGGACAAATCATGAAGTTGGATGTGAAAGTGTTGGACCCCCGCTTGGCGGGTCAGTTGCCCAGTTACGCCACACCAGGCAGTGCGGGCTTGGATTTGCGGGCGTGTTTGGACGCGCCACTCACCTTGCAGCCCAAAGCATGGCAATTGGTGCCCACGGGCATGGCGATCCACTTGAACGACCCGGCTTATGCCGCGCTGATCTTGCCGCGCTCGGGTTTGGGCCACAAACACGGCATCGTGTTGGGCAATTTGGTCGGGCTGATTGACAGCGACTACCAGGGGCAGTTGATGGTGAGCGCCTGGAACCGCAGCGATGTGGCTTTCACCATCGAACCCATGGAGCGCATCGCCCAGTTGGTCATCGTGCCAGTGGTGCAGGCGCAGTTCAACATCGTTGAAGAATTTGCCGCCCCCAGCGAGCGTGGCGCGGGTGGCTACGGCTCGACCGGCAAGCAGTAAGCCTCAGTGCAAGGTGTCGCTGCCCGGCGTGGGGGGCAGCGTGAAAAAGCCCGAACCGCAAGTGCCGTGGGCTTTTTCTTGCGAGGTGGCGTGGCGCACCCCGGTGATTTTCAAAGAGATGCGCAGCGCCATGCCTGACAAAGGATGGTTGCCGTCCAACACCACATGCTCGGGGTAAATATCGGTGATGGTGTAGATAACATCTTTGGGAATCTCGGCGCTGCAATCGGCAGGCAGGGCGTGGCCCTCGATGGTCATGCCTTCTTCCAATCCCTCGGGAAACAAACGGCGCGGTTCGAGAAAAATAAGATTTTCATCAAAATCACCAAATGCATCTTCGGGTTCGAGGTGCAAATCAATTTGATCGCCCACCTGATGCTCGTGCAACGCATGTTGGATTTTGTCGAGCAGGTCGTGACCGCCCAAATAAAACTCGACCGGGTCGTCGAGTTCATCCAAGAGTTCGCCTTGGGTGTCTTTCAAGACCCAGGTCAGGGCCACAACGCTGTCTGGTGTGATGTTCATGGGGCAGAATTGTCGCAGTTTGGAGATCCCGATGAAAAAAACACCACTGCCCAGCGTTTTGGGGGGCATCAGCCCGGAGGCGTTCATGCGCCAATACTGGCAGAAAAAGCCTTTGCTGATTCGCCAAGCGGTGCCGGCCATGAAGCCTTTGCTCAGCCGACAAGCCCTGTTCGCGATGGCAGGCCAGGACGCGGTGGAATCACGCTTGATCACCGGTGACACCCAAACCAACCATTGGACTTTGGCCCATGGCCCTTTCAAGCCGCGCGCCTGGCCTCCCCTCAAACAAAGTCATTGGACCTTGTTGTTGCAGGGCATGGATTTGCACGACGAAGCGGTGGCGGCGTTGCGCGACCGTTTTCGTTTTGTGCCCGACGCCCGCTTGGACGACCTGATGATCAGCTTCGCCACCGACGGCGGTGGTGTCGGCCCGCACTTTGACAGCTACGACGTGTTTTTGTTGCAAGCCCAGGGACAGCGTCGTTGGCGCATCAGCCCGCAAAAGGACCTGCGTCTGCGTGAAGACCTGCCGCTGAAAATTTTGAAAGCCTTCAAACCGACCGAGACTTGGGTGCTGGATGCGGGCGACATGCTCTACTTGCCACCGCACTACGCCCACGAAGGTGTGGCGGTGGGGGAGTGCATGACTTATTCCATTGGCTTCAAAGCCGAATCACCCCAAAGCCTGGCGCAAGAGCTGTTGCCCCGTTTGGTGGACATGGGGCCAGAGGCGGACCAAGCGCGCTACGCCGATCCGCGCCAAACCGCCACCAGCCAGCCCGCGCAAATCCCTGCGGCCTTGCAGCAGTTTGCCCGCAAAGCGGTGTTGCAGGCGGTGCAACACCCCGGTGATTTGCATTGCGCCTTGGGGGAACTCTTGAGCGAACCCAAATCCCAAGTCTGGTTCGAGGCCCAAGCCTTGCCGCGCCAGCTGCGTGGGGTGCGCTTGGACCGCAAAACCAAAATGCTTTATGACGATGATTTCGTGTTCATCAATGGCGAAAGCTGGCGCTGCAAAGGGCAAGACGCGCGGCACTTGCGCCTGCTGGCCGATCAGCGTTTTTTGCCTGCTGCGCAGGTGGCGAAAGCCTCGGTTGCACTGAAAAACCTGTTGAAAGACTGGTGGGCAGCGGGTTGGTTGCAATCTGATCAATAACCATTTGCCATGTCAGCCCTTCGGGCTACGGGATATCACCTATAATCCGAGGCTGAGTTGGTGGAGCTTGATTCCGTCGGCTCGGTTGCAAATTTGACAATTGTCAAATTCGCGGCATCCCTTGAAAACGTTTTCGCATCATCTAAAGGAATATTCCCCATGAAAAAATCACTCTTGTTGGCAACATTGTTGGCTGCTGCTCTGGTCGCTTGCGGTAAAAAAGAAGCCCCCGCTGCTGCTCCTGCTGCTGAAGCTCCTGCTGCTGCCCCCGCCGCTCCTGCAGCACCTGCTGCTGACGCTGCTGCTCCTGCCGCCGCTCCTGCCGCTGCACCTGCCGCTGAAGGCGAAAAGAAGTAATTTTTTCTTCTTCCAAAAAAATGCCACCTCCGGGTGGCTTTTTTTCGTCTGTGTGTTTTGAAACGTTCAGTGCACCTGATACCAGGGAGTGCCTTGTTCGGGGTCGGCCACCTCGATGTCTTGCGGTGCACAACCTGCCGCCAAAGCCACCTCGGCTTGCGCCAAGTCAGGGCGGTTGTTGCGTTCGCTCAGGTGCGCAGCCACGATCAAGTTGAGCTGTGGATGCACCAAGGCCCGGGTGAGTTGGGCCGATTCTTCATTGGACAAATGGCCTTGTGGTCCGGCGATCCGTTTCTTCAAAAAGCCAGGGTAACTGGAGTTGGCCAGCAACTCGGGGTCGTGGTTGCATTCCAGCAGCAAGGCCTGGCAGTTCTGCAAAGCCTTGATGACGTGGTTGCTGCCATGGCCCAAATCGGTCAGCACGCCCAGGTGCACATCGCCATCGGTGCAGCGCAGTTGCAATGGTTCGCGGGCATCATGCGGAACGGTGAAAGGGTGGAGTTGCAAGGCACCCAATGCAATCGCTTCGCCATCACGTGCCACCTGGCATTGCAGCGGCGACAAGCCCCAGTTGGCTAAATCGCAGGCCAGCGCCGTGCCTCGGCTCATCCAAACCGCCGCGCCTGTGCGCAGTGCAAACGACTTGGCATGACCCACATGGTCTGCGTGTTCATGGGTGATGAAGACCGCGTCAATGTCTTCCAGGCTCAACTCGGCTTGGGTGAGGCGTTTGCCCAGTTCGCGCACGCTCAAACCACAGTCGATCAACAATCGCGAGACTTGATGGCCGCAATGCGCCTCGACCAAGGTCGCATTGCCAGCGCTGCCGCTGCCCAGGTTTTTGAACCGCAGCACAGGCTTATTGCAACTCGGTCACCAGCAATTGGGCGATTTTTTGCGCGTTGGGCGAACCGTCAGGCTCGCCAGACGAGTTGAGGATGCGAATCGTCGAGCTGGAGGCATTGCTGCTTTCCACCTTCAAGCGGTATTGCTGCGGACCGCTGGGGCCCGATTTGGATTTGCCAAACCATTTGCTGAAAAAGCCTTCCTCGGCTTCGGTGCCCACATCAACGAAGCGCACAAAGTAAATGCCTTGTTTGCGGTCGCGGTCTTCGACGGTGAAGCCGTTGCGGTCCAGCGCCACGCCCACGCGACGCCAAGCGATGTCAAAGCCTTGGTTGAAGCTGACAGCGGGCTTGCCCTCGATGGCGATCAGGCTGCTCATGCTGGTGGCGGCGACTTGGTCCAGGGCTTTGTCGGTGTTGGCATTGGCGGGCCCGAGCTTGACCATGATGCGGCGCAAGAACTCTTTTTCCAGTTCGGGGTCGTTGGGGCGGGGCTGCCAGGTGGTGTTGCGCGACAGTTTGTCGGTGTAGACCTCGATCAAACCTCGGTGGCTGATCAACAACTCGGTGTGGTTGTTGGCCGTGCGTTCCAAACGGATGCGGAATTTGTCGCGTTCGCCGGTGGAATACAGGGTGTCAAGCACCTTGCCCAAGTTGCGGCGGATGAAGTCTTGTGGCAATTTGGCGCGGTTTTCAGCCCATTCGGTTTCCATGACACCAATTTGTTGCTCGTCACGGACCAGGATGAAGCCCGATTCTTTCCAGAAGTCGCGCACGGTGGGCCACAGAACCTCAGGCGGGCGGGCGATCTCGAGCCACATTTGGTTGCCCGAGCGCTTGACTTGGATGTCGGCCAACTGCAAAGGTGAAACACCATCGGCGCTGGGCGCACCAGGTTTGGCCTCTTCCAATTTGCTGGCGCTGACGCTGCCGTTGGGCAACTCGTAGCGCTTGTTGCGGGTGATCTTGGACAAATCGGGAGGGACTTCCAGGCCGGTTTGGGCGGGTTCCTCGGTTTGCGATTTGTAGTTGATTTTGTCGGTTTCCATCACCGAACCGCAGGCGGTCAAGCCCACGGCCAACATCAAACCGACCACTCGGGTGCTGACCAACAGTTGTGTCTTCAACTTGCGTCCTTCAGGGGTGTTCATATGAGGCCCATCTTGCGAAGGGCGGTTTCCAGCAGGGGTTCATTGGCGCTGGACAAAGGGGTCATGGGCAAACGCATGGTGCCGCCGCACAGACCCATGCGGGCCACCGCCCATTTGACGGGAATCGGGTTGGCTTCGATGAACATGTGTTTGTGCAGGTTGAGCAATTGGCGCTGAATGGCCATGGCCTCGGCCGCTTGGCCCGCCATGGCGGCCACGCAGAGTTGGTGCATCAGTTTGGGGGCGACGTTGGCGGTCACGCTGACATTGCCCTGGCCGCCGCACAACATGAGGGCGACAGCGGTGCCATCGTCACCCGAATAGATGGCAAAGCCTTTCGGGGCCTCGTGGATCAGCCATTGCGCGCGTTCGATGTTGCCCGTGGCTTCTTTGATGCCCACGATGCCGTCAATTTGCGCCAAACGCATGACCGTGTCGTGCTGCATATCGGCCACGCTGCGGCCGGGCACGTTGTAGAGCACCATGGGCAGGTCCACCGCTTCGGCGATGGCGCGAAAGTGCAGGTACTGGCCTTCTTGCGTGGGCTTGTTGTAATAGGGGACCACTTGCAATTGGCAATCGGCGCCAACGTTTTTGGCGAATTTGGCTAATTCGATGGCTTCGGCAGTGGAATTGGCGCCGCAGCCCGCCATGATGGGCACGCGCCCCGCGGCTTGTTCGACCGCCACGCGGATGATTTCACAGTGTTCTTCGACAGTGACCGTGGGCGATTCGCCCGTGGTGCCAACCACGCCAATGCAGTCGGTGCCTTCAGCGATGTGCCAATCGATGAGGCTGCGCAGGTGGGGGTAGTCGATGCTGCCGTCTTCCAACATCGGTGTGACCAAGGCCACGATGCTTCCAGTGATGGGTGCCATTGAATATCGTCAGGTGTGACAAAGGGTGGATTCTAACGTTCACGCACTGCCACAATGCGCTGCACAAACCGCGCTGGATCGGGCAAAAAACAGTCCTCATAGGCCACCACCCGCAATACTTGGCAAACATTCAGCAATTCGCCCGGTTGCAACAGGAAATTCGGGTTGGAGGGTTTGCCCACGGTTTCGTTGCCAGCAGCGAATGTTTCGTAAACCAGCACACCCCCAACAGCCAAACTGCCCAAAATGGTTGGAAACAAGTCGCGCCAAAGGTAGTTGGTGACCACCACCGCGCCAAATGTCTGTCCTTCGAGAGGCCAGGGGTTGTTTTCCACATCGGCTTGCAGCACATCGCCAAAAGCGCTGGCGGCCTCCAAGGCAACGGGGTCGCGGTCCACGCCCAGGCACAGACAACCGCGTGCTTGCAACGCCCGCATGTGTCGTCCATGGCCGCAGGCCAGGTCCAACACCGTGGTGTGGGCAGGAATCAGGTGCTGCCACTTGAGCAGCCATTCAGAAGGGGCACCAGTGCCATGCGCAGCACTGCTCATGGGGCTTTGGGGCGGAATTCTTTTTTCACCGCGGCCATGGCCAGGTGTTCCACCAACCAGGGTGCAACCAATTTGAGATAGCGCGCCAGTTTGCCTTGTGCCGTCATCACCACTTCGCGCCGCCGCCGCACCATGCCATAAATGATTTGACGCGCGCATTCGGCGGTGGTCATGGCTTTTTCCTCGCGCAAGCCGCTGATGCCCGCCACCTCGCCCTCGGCGTTCAACCCATGAAATCGGATGTTGGTGCGCACCACGCCGGGGTAGGCGATGGTGACGCTGACACCCGCGTCTTTGACTTCGGCGCGCAGCGCTTCAAAAAAACCGGCCATCGCAAATTTGCTGGCGCTGTAGGCGGTGCGTCCAGGCACGCCGACCATGCCAGCCAAGGAGGACACCGCCACGATGCGGCCATGGCTGGCCTTGAGATAGGGCAGGGCCGCATGGGTGCAGTAGACGCTACCCCACAGGTTGACCCGCATCAGGTCTTCGTACCAATGCAGCCTGTCGGTGGGCACCTCTTCCAGCAAGGCATGGGCCGAGATGCCCGCGTTGTTGATCAAGATGTCCAAGCTGCCAAATTGTTGTGCCGTGGTGTCCACCAAATGGCGGCATTGCTGCGGGTCGGTCACATCGGTGGGCATGATCAGGGTGCGCGCGCCCAGAGCGTTGCATTCGGCGGCCACCGCTTGCAGGCCTGCGACATTGCGCGCGGCCAGCACCAACATGGCTTGCAGGCCGTGGCGGCGAGCCAATTGACGGGCCAATTCGGCGCCAATGCCGTCGGATGCGCCAGTGATGATGATGTTGGGCATGCTAGAGACAACTCCACACTTGGTTGGCCAAATTGAACACAAACTCAGGCTGCAAGTACATGGCAAAGACCCCTGCCATGGACACCGCGCCCAAAGCATAGGTCAAGAACAGGGCCAGCTTTCTCATGCGGCCGCTGGCGCGCGCTCGATGGCGCGGTCCTCGATGGGCAGGTTGATCAGCATGGCAAAAAAGCTCAGGGCAATCGTCAAATACCAGACCAAGTCGTAGCTGCCAGTGCGGTCATACACCCAACCGCCCAGCCACACGCCCAAGAAACTGCCCATTTGATGGCTCAAAAACACGAATCCGCTGAGCATGGACAAATGCGCCACGCCAAAAATTTGGGCCACCAAAGCGCTGGTGACTGGCACGGTGGACAGCCACAGCAGGCCCATGAGGGCGGCGAACACATAGACCGAAAGAGGCGAAATCGGCAAGCTGATGAAGCCGATGATGAAGATGGCGCGCGCCAGGTAAATGCCTGACAAGATGCGTTGCTTGGGCCAGATTTGCCCCAGGCTGCCCGCCATGTAAGTGCCAAAGATGTTGAACAAACCTATGAGTGCCAAGGCGGTGCCCGCCACTTGCGGCTCCAAACCCTGGTCTTTCAAATAGCTGGGCATGTGCACCCCGATGAACACCACCTGAAAACCGCAGACAAAGTAACCCGCCATCAGCAGCTGAAAGCTGCGGTAGCCAAAGGCTTCCCGCAGGGCGTGCCATATGCTTTGGTCGCGCTGGGGCGCTTGGCCGCCTGTAAATCCGGGCTCGCGCAAGCCCATGGCCAAGGGCAGAATGGTCAGCAACATCATGGCCAACAGCACCAGGGCTTGTTGCCAGCCGATGTGGGCGATCAAATAAGAAGAGGTTGGAACCAGCGCGAATTGGCCAAAAGAGCCCGCAGCGGACACCACGCCCATGGCCCAAGAACGCCGTTCAGGGGGGATGTTGCGTCCGATGACGCCAAACACCACGGCAAAGGTGGTGCCGGCCTGGGCCGAACCAATCAAAACACCTGCTGTGAGCGTGAGTGCCAGCGGTGTGGCGGCATGGGCCATGCCCCAAAGCCCCGCCACATAAAGCAGTCCACCGGCCAAGATGACCCGAAAAGCGCCAAAACGGTCGGCCAACATGCCCGAAAAAATGCCGACCAAGCCCCAGCTGATGTTTTGCACCGCCACGGCCAGTGCGAAATCCTCGCGGCCCCAGCCCATGTCTTGGGTCATGGGCTGCATCCACAGGCCAAAGCCGTGGCGCACCCCCATGGCCATGGACACGATCAGTGCGCCGCAGACCAGGACCTGCCAAACTGGCAGTGTTTTGTTGTCGGTTTGCATGCCTTAACTGTAACGAGGTTGCTCAGATTCTTTCCAAAAGCCGAACAAGACTGTGATTCTATCCAGTAGAGGGTGTCTGGCCTGTCTACAATCTCCCGCATGGCCACCAAACAATCTGACTATTCCGAAGGCTCCATCCGGGTTCTCAAAGGACTGGAGCCTGTCAAGCAAAGACCGGGCATGTACACCCGGACCGACAACCCGCTGCACATCATCCAAGAGGTGATCGACAACGCCGCCGACGAAGCCTTGGCCGGTTTTGGCAAAAAAATCAGCGTCACCCTGTTCACCGACGGCTCCATCGGCATCGAGGACGATGGCCGCGGCATCCCGTTTGGCATGCACCCCGAGGAAAAAGCGCCGGTCATCGAATTGGTGTTCACCCGGTTGCACGCGGGCGGCAAATTCGACAAAGGCAAGGGCGGCGCTTACAGCTTTTCGGGTGGTTTGCACGGCGTGGGCGTGAGCGTGACCAACGCCTTGGCCAAGCGCATGGAAGTCACCTCGTTCCGCGATGGCCAAGTGGCGCATTTGGTGTTCCAAGGCGGCGACGTGACCGAGAAACTCAAGGTGCGCAAGGCCGAATCGGGCGACCGCCGCCAGGGCACCGTGGTGCGGGTCTGGCCCGACGCCAAGTACTTCGAGTCGGCCAACCTGCCTTTGGGGGAACTGACCCATTTGCTGCGTAGCAAGGCGGTGTTGATGCCGGGCGTGAGCGTCACCTTGGTTCAGGAAAAAGCCAAAGACAGCCAAACCTGGCTGTACAAAGGCGGCCTGCGAGACTATTTGATGCAGACCCTGAGCCACGACCCGTTCATCCCCATGTTCGAAGGCGAAGGCTTTGCTGATGGTGGGCATGAAAGCTTTGCCGAAGGTGAGGGGGCCCAGTGGTGTTTGGCCTTCACCGAAGACGGTGCGCCGGTGCGCGAGAGTTATGTCAACCTGATCCCCACCAGCGCGGGCGGCACCCATGAAAGCGGCTTGCGCGATGGCATTTTCAACGCGGTGAAAAGCTTCATCGACCTGCACGCTTTGCTGCCCAAAGGTGTCAAGCTGTTGCCCGAGGACGTGTTTGCGCGCGCCAGTTTTGTGTTGAGCGCCAAGGTGCTGGACCCGCAATTCCAGGGGCAAATCAAGGAGCGCCTCAATTCACGCGACGCCGTGCGTTTGGTGTCGAGTTTCGTCAAACCCAGCTTGGACCTGTGGCTCAACGCCCATGTGGACCATGGCAAGAAACTCGCCGAGTTGGTCATCCGCGCCGCGCAGTTGCGCCAAAAAGCAGGTCAAAAAGTCGAAAAACGCAAAGGCTCTGGCGTGGCGGTGCTGCCCGGCAAGCTGACCGATTGCGAAAGCAAAGACATTGCCCATAACGAAGTGTTTTTGGTGGAAGGCGACTCTGCGGGCGGAAGCGCCAAGATGGGTCGCGACAAAGAAAGCCAGGCGGTGCTGCCCTTGCGCGGCAAAGTGCTCAACACCTGGGAAGTCGAGCGCGACCGTTTGTTCGCCAACAACGAGGTGCACGACATGGCGGTGGCCATCGGCGTGGACCCGCATGGCCCCAACGACGCCCCCGACATGAGCGGCCTGCGCTATGGCAAGGTCTGTATCTTGAGTGACGCCGACGTCGACGGTTCGCACATCCAGGTGCTGCTGCTCACGCTGTTCTTCCGCCATTTCCCCAAGCTGATCGAAGCCGGTCATGTGTATGTGGCGCGGCCGCCGCTGTTTCGCGTGGATGTGCCCGCGCGCGGCAAAAAACCAGCCGCCAAGATGTACGCGCTCGATGAAGCCGAGCTCACCTCCATCCTCGACAAATGCGCCAAAGATGGCGTGCCCCGTGAGAAGTGCAGCATTTCGCGCTTCAAAGGCTTGGGCGAGATGAACGCCGAACAGTTGTGGGACACCACCTTGAACCCGGACACCAGGCGTTTGTTGCCCGTGGAACTGGGCCCCTTGGACATCCAAAGCACCGAGGCCATCATGACCCAGCTCATGGGCAAGGGCGAGGCTTCGGCCCGCCGCGAATTGATGGAACTTTATGGCGCAGACATCGACATCGATGTCTGACCTTGGTCGACTATTTCAACCATTGAAGACATGACAGACCTGATCACCCCCGACACCCCTGAAGCGACCTCGCCGCAAGGGGACCACCTGGGCGCTTACGCCCAACGCGCCTACCTTGAATACGCGCTGAGCGTGGTCAAAGGCCGCGCCTTGCCCGATGTGTGCGACGGCCAAAAACCCGTTCAGCGCCGCATTCTGTACGCCATGTCGCGCATGGGTTTGGGCTTTGGTGGCCCGAACGGTGCGGTGGGCGCACGCCCCGTCAAAAGCGCCCGCGTGGTGGGCGATGTGCTGGGTCGTTACCACCCGCACGGTGACAGCGCGGCCTATGACGCGCTGGTGCGCATGGCGCAGGATTTTTCGCAGCGTTACCCGCTGATTGACGGTCAAGGCAATTTCGGCTCGCGCGACGGCGACGGGGCGGCCGCCATGCGCTACACCGAGGCGCGATTGGCGCGCATCACCAGTTTGCTGCTCGATGAAATCGACGAGGGCACAGTGGACTTCCAACCCAACTACGACGGCTCCACCGAAGAGCCCAAGCAGTTGCCCGCCCGTCTGCCCTTTGCCCTGCTCAATGGGGCCAGCGGCATCGCGGTGGGCATGGCCACCGAAATTCCCAGCCACAACCTGCGCGAAGTGGCCGACGCTTGTGTCGCCCTGATCAAAAACCCCAAGCTCTCGCATGCCGAGTTGATGCAACTGATTCCCGGCCCGGATTACCCTGGCGGCGGTCAAATCATCAGCAGCGCCGCGGACATTTCTGACGCCTACGCCACGGGTCGTGGCTCGCTCAAGGTGCGCGCCCGTTGGGTCATCGAAGACCTGGCGCGTGGCCAATGGCAATTGGTGGTCCACGAATTGCCGCCTGGTGTCAGCAGCCAAAAGGTGTTGGAAGAAATCGAAGAACTCACCAACCCCAAGGTGAAGACAGGCAAAAAGGCGCTCACGCCCGAGCAAACCCAGCTCAAAGCGACCATCCTCGCGGTGCTCGACGGCGTGCGCGACGAGTCCAGCAAAGACGCGCCGGTGCGTTTGGTGTTCGAGCCCAAAACCCGCACCATCGAACAGCAAGAACTCATCACCAGTTTGCTGGCGCACACCAGCTTGGAAAGCTCGTCGTCCATCAACCTGACCATGGTGGGCCTGGACGGCAAACCCGTGCCGAAAACCTTGCGTCAGATGTTCGAGGAATGGATCGCGTTTCGCCAGACCACGGTGCAGCGGCGTTCGCAATACCGCTTGGACAAGGTGCTGGCACGCATCCATATCTTGGAAGGCCGCCAGTTGGTGTTGCTCAACATCGACGAGGTCATTCGCATCATCCGCCACAGCGACGAGCCCAAGCCCGCGCTGATCGAACGCTTCAAGCTCACCGAACGGCAAGCCGACGATATTTTGGACATCCGATTGCGCCAATTGGCGCGTTTGGAAGCCATCAAGATCGAGCAAGAACTCAAAGAGTTGCGCGAAGAGCAAGGCCGTCTGGAGGACGTGTTGGGCAGTCCCGCGTCGCTGCGCCGCTTGATGGTGAAAGAGATCGAAGCCGACGCCAAATTGTTCGCCGACGAGCGTCGCACCCTCATCCAAGAAGAGAAAAAAGCGGTGGCCGAGGTCAAGGTGGTGGACGAACCCGTCACCGTGGTGGTGTCCGACAAAGGTTGGGTGCGCGCGCGCACCGGCCATGGCCACGACCCCAGCAGCTTTGCCTTCAAAGCGGGTGACGAGCTCTACGACACCTTCGAATGCCGCACCGTTGATCAACTCATCGCCTTTGGCTCGAATGGGCGGGTTTACTCGGTGCCCGTGGCTTCACTGCCCGGCGCGCGTGGCGATGGCCAACCCGTCACCACCATGGTCGATGTCGAATCAGGGACGCAGTTGGTGCATTACTTCGCGGGCCCGTCCACGCTCACCTTGTTGCTCAGCAACTCGGGTGGCTATGGCTTCGTCTGTTGCATCGACAACCTCATCTCGCGCAACAAAGGCGGCAAGGCCTTCATCAACTTGGCCGATGGCGAAACCCTGTGCGTGCCCTCCCTGGTGGGCGGCGGCAACGGTGCCGAGCCCCTGTCGATTGCCACCCACGTGGCCTGCGCTTCGACGGGTGGTCGCATCCTCACGTTTGACATCACCGAACTCAAGGCCATGGAAAAAGGCGGTCGCGGTCTGATGTTGATGGACCTCGAGGCCAAAGACACGCTCGCTGGTGCAGCGGCTTACACCCGCAGCATCTCGCTGGTGGGCCTTGGACGCGGCGGCAAAGACCGTGAAGAAACATTGGAGATCAGAAGTCTGAACAATGCCAAAGCGGCGCGCGGGCGCAAAGGCAAAGTGGCCGACCTCGGCTTCAAACCCACGCATGTGTTGCGGGTCGTTTAAATCCATTTCATTTTTCAAAAAGGCCGTCGCCATGCGGAAATTTCAGCCAGCCTGCACCGTGCCCTCGCTGTTGACCTGGGGCTTGTGCGCCTTTGCGGCCAGTGCCATCGCCCAAGCCAAACCCGAAGCCCCTGCGCCCAAACCTGCGCTCACGGTCACGGTGGCGCAAGCGCAAACCCAAAACCTGTCGCAACGCCTGAGTGCCAACGGCACCGTCGCCGCATGGCAAGAGGCCAGCATCGGGGCGGAGATTGGCGGCTTGCGGCTCACCGAAGTGCGTGTGAACGTCGGTGATCAAGTCAAAGCCGGTCAGGTGTTGGCGGTGTTCTCCAGCGACAACGTGATGGCGGGTATCAACCAGGCCCGCGCTGCGTTGAACGAGACCAAGGCGGTGGCCTCCGAAGCCCAGGCCAATGCCGACCGTGCGCGCGCCTTGCAACCCAGTGGCGTCATCAGCGCCCAGCAATTCAACCAATACATCACCGCCGAAGCAACTGCCAAAGCTCGCGTCGAGTCGGCCCATGCCGCCTTGGCCGCACAAGAATTGCTGCTGCGCCAAGCCCAGGTGAGGGCGCCAGACAACGGTGTCATTTCCTCGCGCACCGCCAGTGTGGGTGCCGTGCTCGGCTTGGGCACCGAGTTGTTCCGATTGGTGCGGGCCAACCGCTTGGAGTGGCGTGCCGATTTGGTGTCCTCCGAGTTGTTCCGCGTCAAGCCCGGTCAAAAAGTGCGCATCACGGCCACGCCGCAAGACGAAGTGGTGGGCAAGGTGCGCATGGTCGCGCCCACGGTGGACCAGCAAAACCGCACCGGCGTGGTTTATGTGGATTTGCCGGCCAGCGCCATGGGGGTTTTGAAGCCCGGCATGTTCGCGCGTGGCGAGTTTGAATTTGGCAGCTCGGCCGCGCGCTTGGTGCCCCAGCAAGCAGTGGTGGTGCGCGATGGTTTTCAGCAGGTGTTTGTGGTGGGGGCCGACCAGCGCGTGAAATTGCACAAGGTGGGCGTGGGTCGTCGACAAGGCGAGTTGTTGGAAATCACCAGCGGCTTGCCCGATGACGCCCGTGTCGTGGTCAAGGGCGCGGGCTTTCTCACCTCGGGCGATCTGGTGAAAGTCGTGCCATGAACGTTTCAGCCTGGTCCATCCGCAACCCAGTGCCCTCGGTGGTGCTGTTTGTCTTGCTGAGTCTGGCTGGCATGCTCGCCTTCAAGAGCATGAAGGTGCAAAACTTTCCCGACCTGGATTTGCCCACCATCATGGTCACCGCCACCTTGCCAGGTGCCTCACCGGGGCAAATGGAAACCGAGGTGGCCCGCAAAATTGAAAACGCCGTGGTGTCGGTGCAGGGTTTGAAAAACATTTACACCAAAGTGCAAGACGGTTCGGTCCTGATTTCGTGCGAGTTCCGCATTGAAAAGCCGGTGCAAGAAGCCTTGGATGAAATCCGCTCGGCGGTCAATGGCGTGCGGTCCGATTTGCCTGCGGCCTTGCTCGAGCCGTCCATCCGCAAACTCGACTTTGCGGGCACCCCGGTGTTGGCCTTCACCATCGCCTCGGACAACATGGACGCCGAGAGCCTGAGTTGGTTCGTCGATCAAACCATCACCCGCCGCTTGCTCGCCGTCAAAGGGGTGGGTGCGGTCAACCGTGTCGGTGGTGTGCAGCGTGAAGTCGCCATCGCCCTCGACCCGGTTCGCATGCAGGCGCTGCGTATCACTGCGGCTGATGTCTCGCGTCAACTCAAACAAGTGCAAAGCGAGAGTGCCGGTGGCCGCACCGATTTGGGCGGCAGCGAGCAACCCATGCGCACCCTGGCCACTGTCGGCTCGGCAGCCGAACTGGCCGATTTGGAGTTGTCTGTGGGGCAGGGTGGACGCATTCGGTTGCGCGACATTGCGCAAGTGAGTGACACCATCGCCGAGCAACGCTCGGCAGCCTACCTCAACGGCAAACCCGTGGTGGGCTTTGAGATCACCCGCAGCCGTGGCGCGAGTGAAGTCGAAGTGGGTACGGCGGTGTTCAAAGCCTTGGATGAGTTGCGCGCCAAGCACCCCGGTGTGCAAATCACCACAGCCTTTGACTTTGTGACACCCGTGGAAGAGGAGTACCAAGCATCCTTGGTGTTGCTCTACGAGGGCGCGATCTTGGCGGTGCTGGTGGTGTGGCTGTTTTTGCGCGATTTGCGCGCCACGTTCGTGTCGGCCGTGGCGCTGCCCTTGTCGGTCATCCCTGCCTTCATGGGCATGTGGTACCTGGGCTTTTCGATCAACGTCATCAGCTTGTTGGCGCTCTCGCTGGTGGTGGGCATTTTGGTGGACGACGCGATCGTGGAGGTGGAGAACATCGAACGCCATTTGCACATGGGCAAAACCCCATTCAAAGCGGCCATGGAAGCAGCCGATGAAATCGGTTTGGCGGTCATTGCCACCACCTTCACCTTGGTGGCTGTGTTTTTGCCCACCGCGTTCATGAGCGGTGTGCCGGGCAAGTTTTTCAAACAGTTTGGTTGGACCGCGGCGTTGGCGGTGTTCGCCTCGTTGGTGGTGGCGCGCATGCTCACGCCCATGATGGCAGCCTACATGCTCAAGCCGTCGAACAAGCCGGCCGCTGAGCCATTTTGGATGCCCACCTACTTGCGCATGGTGCGCTGGTGTTTGAACCACCGTTTTTGGACTGCTCTGGGTGCAGGTGCTTTTTTCATCGGCTCATTGATGCTGATCCCTTTGCTGCCCACTGGTTTCATCCCGCCAGACGACAACTCCCAAACCCAGGTGGTCATTGAGTTGCCGCCTGGCAGTCGTTTGTCGCAAACCCAGCAAACGGCGGAGGACGTGCGACAGCGCATTGCCAAAATCCCGCAAATCCAAAGCGTCTACACCACCATCGGTGGAGGCGCAGCAGGTTCAGACCCGGGCATGCCGCAGGGTGCTGCTGAAACGCGCGTGGCCACGCTCACCATCCAGCTCACCAAACGCGGTGAACGGCCTCGCAAAGGCGTGATCGAAAACCAAATTCGGGGCTTGTTGACCGACATCCCTGGTGTGCGCACCAAGGTGGGTTTGGGTGCCTCCGGTGAAAAATACCTGATCATGCTCACCGGTGACGATGCCGCGGCATTGCAGCAATCAGCCACCGCATTCGAGCGCGATTTGCGCACCATTCCGGGGTTGGGGTCGGTCAGTTCGAGTGCCAGTTTGGTGCGTCAAGAAATTGCGGTGCGCCCCGACTTCGCCCGCGCCGCCGATCTGGGCGTGACCAGTGCCGCCATTGGCGACACCTTGCGCATCGCCACGGTGGGCGACTACGACGCTGCCTTGCCCAAGCTGAACCTGGCGCAACGCCAAGTGCCCATCATGGTGAAGCTGGCCGACAGTGCGCGCGAAGACCTCGATTTGCTCGGTCGCCTCACGGTGCCTGGTAACAAGGGTCCTGTGTTATTGGCCGAGGTGGCCACGCTGGAACCCAGCGGCGGCCCGGCCATCATCGACCGCTACAACCGCGAGCGCAACATCCAATTCCAAATTGAGCTCTCTGGTTTGGGTTTGGGTGATGTGAAGCAATTGGTGCAACAACTGCCCACGGTGCAGCAGCTGCCGCCCGGCATCAAACTGGTCGAGGTGGGTGATGCGGAAATCATGGAAGAGCTGTTCGCCAGTTTCGCCTTGGCCATGCTCACGGGTATTTTGTGCATCTACTTGGTGTTGGTGTTGTTGTTCAAGAGCGTGTTGCACCCGATCACCATCTTGGCGGCGTTGCCGTTGTCCTTGGGTGGTGCTTTTGTGGCATTGCTGATTGCCGACAAGAGTTTTTCCATGCCTTCCTTGATCGGATTGATCATGTTGATGGGCGTGGCGACCAAGAACTCGATTTTGTTGGTCGAGTACGCCATCGTGGCGCGCCGTGACCACGGCTTGAACCGATTCGAGGCCTTGATGGACGCTTGCCAAAAACGCGCGCGGCCGATCATCATGACCACCATCGCCATGGGGGCGGGCATGTTGCCGATCGCGGCTGGTTGGGGTTCTTCGGATGGCAGTTTCCGCTCGCCGATGGCGGTGTCGGTCATCGGTGGTTTGATCACCTCGACGTTCCTCAGTCTGCTGGTGATTCCTGCGGTGTATCTGTATGTGGACGATCTGGGTGTGTTGATGTCACGTCTGTGGGGTAAGTTGAAACGCTCATGAAGGAAGCCGGCTCCGTCGAACTCCTTGAGATCGCCAGCCCCGTCAGGTCGAATGCCGCTCACCGCAGCAGAGCTGCGACGTTCGCTACGCATCCGACCTGACGTGTCTGTCGAGGATGGACACTACCGAGTGCAGAAACAGTCGATTGCTGAATCAGTCAAGTGCTGAACCAGCCGATTTCTCTCACCTTTCCATCATCCACACTGTGCTCGGCCACGTAGCGAACGTCGCAACTCGTCAATCGTTCAACTCGGCGATCAACTCGATCTCCACACACGCCCCCATTGGCAACTGCGCTACACCAAAGGCACTGCGCGCATGCGTGCCCACCTCACCCATGATGTGCACCAACAGTTCACTGCAGCCATTGGTCACCAAGTGGTGCTCGGTGAACGTTGGGCTGGAATTCACCAGACTCATCACTTTCACGATGCGTTTGACACGGTTCAAATCGCCACCACAAGCCGCGCTCAGCGTCCCCAGCAAATCAATGCCAATGCTTTTCGCGGCCAGCTTGCCGGTGTCGGTGTCCATGTTGGTGCCCAATTGCCCCACCCAGGGCTGACCGTCTTTTTTCGCAATATGACCGCTGATGAACACCAGATTCCCCGTTTGCACAAAAGGCACATAGGCGGCGGCGGGGGCGGCCACGGGTGGCAGGTGGATGTTCAGTTCTTTGAGGCGTTGGTGGATGGACATGGTGTAGACCTGTGGTTCAGCTGAGAAGGCCCCAAGTTTAGGGGTTCAGACCGCGTTTTCACGGCTTTTTAAGACCCGTCCTCAAGTTCTTCAGACAAGTGCCGACTAGAAGAGGCGGCCATGCGCCATTGTTGTCCCCCTACGAATCAGAAGGCTGTTTGCCATGTCCAGTTGTCGCGGTTTCATCTGTGTGTTCATTCCACTGTTGTGGGGTGTGTCGGTGCCTGTTTGGGCGAATCAAGTGGACGAGTCTGGCAACTTGATCGCCACCGCCCGCGAAGCAGAAATGATGGGAAAAGGCTTTTTGTACTACCCGCCTAGGGTGGTTCGCAAAACCGCCGCCGCTGCCCCCAAAACAGACACGAAAGCGGACACAAAAGCGGACACGAAAAAACCACCTGAATCTGAGACACCAAAGCCCCTGGCTCCGGCAGACTTGAGCAAGACCGAAGTGGTCCACGTGCAAGCCCCGGAAGTCTCTCCTGCCCCGCCAACACCAGCCGCAGAACCCGCACCAACCCCCGAACCGGTTCCTCTGCTCACCGTCAGGCCTGCTTTGGCGCGCGAGAAGATTTTGGTGACCAATCCCCGCAACCGTCTGGCCGGGCCAGCCGAGTTCGCCAAGGCCTCGGCCTATGCAGGCTCAGGCACCAGCGTCGTGGTAGGTCTGAACATGCCCTTACCCGATGGCGGTCAATACCGTGTCGAATGGTCAGACGGTTTCATCGCGCCGCAGGCCAACAAAAGCTACGGCGGCAGCACTTACAAAACCACGCGCGACGAGCAACACCTGGGGGTGTTCATGGACTGGTCGCCGAAGGACAACAACTGGTTCCTCACCGGTGGTCTGACATTGAACAACCACCGCATCAAGGTGCAAACCACGGCCGATGCGAGTTTGGCCATTGAATACAAGCTGCCCCTGCTCACACCCTATGTGGGCGTGCGTTATGCACAAAAATCATTCAACGACCGAGGCTGGGAAGGATTTGCCGAGGTGGGCATGTTGTTGGCGACTTTGAACGCCAGCAGCACCACCGATGGTTCGGTGAGTGACACCACGGTGCAGGCCGAGGTGGATCGGATTCGCAAATCGATTTACCAATGGTCGTTTGTGCCCAAAGCCGTGGTGGGATTGAGCTACAAATACTGATTCAAGCCTTGGGGTTTGCTGACGATTCTTCCACCATGAAAACGCTTGCCTTGATTCGCTGTTTGCTGGCCGCCACGGTCTGGTTGGCGGGCATGGGTGCGGCCCAGGCCGAGTGGGCCGAGTTGATGAAAGACGAAGACATCGGCTACATGTGGGACAAAGAATCGATGCGGGTGCAAAGTGTCAGCCGCTATGTCTGGACCATGTCCAATCTGGGCAAGCCCGCCAAAGCCCCGAATGGCGAGGACTACCAATCATCCATGGCGCGTTGGCGCATCCAATGCAAATCTGATTCCTTTGTCAAACTCTCTGAGAGTTTTTACGCCAAACCCGAGGGCAAGGGGCGCGAGGTGGCGTTTTACGAAACCGCCGATTGGCGTCCCCGTGATGCCGCGATTCGCCCAGGTTCGTACCTGTCACTTCTTAAAAAACAAATTTGCGCTCCCTCTGAGCCCTGAGGGTTCTCACTACAGTTTCTTCCCACTCTTGCCAGCGCGCAGGGGTTTGCTGGAAGGAGCTGAGCCCTGCATTCATACCCCCGTGTTCATTGGCTGAGCCCTGTGCTGCTGGCCTGGTTGTTGGGCACCGCCTGCCAACTCATGCAAGCGACGCTTTGGTCTGCGTTTCAATACCTGAGCATGGTGTTGGCGTGTGGGTTGCTTTGCATCCTTGTTCATCGACGGGTTCAAGGTGAACAAGCTTGGCAGCATGCGGTCAAGTTGATCTCCATCGTGTGCACAGTGGCAGCCTTGTCGTTTGCCAGTGTGGGATGGCGTGCTGTGCTGTTGGCCGAGCAGCGATTGCCCTCTGACTTGGAAGGCGTGGATTTGGCGGTGACGGGGGTCATTGCCCAGATGCCACAACAGCATGCCGATGGTGTGCGGTTCCAGTTTGAGGTTGAAAGCGCCACGCGATCTGAAGATGGTCAATCCGTGCTGTTGCCACCATTGATTCAGCTGAGCTGGCACAGCAGCAACTGGGGTGGTGAGCGCAAGACCCTGCCGCGATTGCAAGCGGGCGAGCGTTGGACGTTCAGCACCCGACTCAAGCAACCGCATGGCTTGGTCAACCCGGGCGGTTGGGATGCCGAATTGTGGATGTGGTCGCAGGGCATTCAAGCCACCGGCCATGTGCGCGATGGTGCGCGGGACGCGCCTCCTCAACGGGTCCAAGCCACGGGGCAACACCCCATCGAGCAATGGCGGCAATGGTTGCGCGAGCGCATCACGCGAGAAGTGCCCGAGCCACGCTGGTCGGGCTTGGTGGCTGGCTTGCTGATCGGCGACCAAGCAGGGATTGAGCGCGCTGATTGGGATTTGTTTCGCGTCACCGGCATCGCCCACCTCATGAGCATTTCGGGTTTGCACATCACCTTGTGGGCTTGGGTGGCGCGCTGGTTGGTGTGGCGCTTGTGGCGTTACAGCGATGTCTGGGGCGTGTCCTGGTGTTTGCGCTATCCCGCGCCCCTGGCCGCCTTGTGGGGCGGGGTGTTACTGGCCACGGTCTATGCCTTGATCAGCGGCTGGGGCGTGCCGGCACAACGCACCGTGGTCATGTTGGGCGTGGCGGCGTGGTTGCGCCTGTGGGCCTTGCGTTGGCCCTTGTGGCCGCAGTGGTTGCTGGCGGCCGTGTGCGTGGTCCTGATCGACCCTTGGGCCTTGCTGCAGGCCGGGTTTTGGTTGAGCTTTGTGGCGGTCGGGATTTTATTTTTGAGCAACCCGCCCCACACGGGGCGCACCGCACCGCCCACGCATCAACTTTTGCGAGAACAATTTCTCATCAGCGTTTGCTTGGGTCCGCTGACCGTGGTGCTGTTTCAGCAAATCTCTCTCGTGGGTTTGCTGGTCAATTTGTTTGCCATTCCTTGGGTCACCCTGGTGGTCACACCGCTGGCGTTTCTGGGGGCGCTCTGGCCCCCACTGTGGCAGTGGTGCAGCCTCGGTTTGCAAGGCTTGTGCGCTGTGCTCGAGCCTTTGTCGCAACTGCCCTGGGCCTTGTGGCGAGTGGCCGCACCGCCTTGGTGGGTGGGGGCCATCGGTGTGCTGGGTGGTGGCGTGTTGGCATGGGCAACGCGTTGGCGTTGGCGCGCATGGGGTGTGGTCCTGTGGCTGCCGTGCTTCGTTTGGCCCGTGAGCAGGCCGGCACCAGGCCATGTGGCCGTGGTGGCCGCCGACATTGGCCAGGGCAACGCGGTGTTGGTGCGCACCGCCACGCACAGTTTGTTGTTTGACACCGGCCCGCGTTTTGGCAGCGACAGCGATGCCGGACAGCGCGTGCTGCTGCCTTTGCTGCAAACCACGAACGAGCGCCTGGACACCTTGGTGCTCAGCCACCAAGACAGTGACCACACGGGCGGGGCCTGGTCGGTGCAAGCCCTGCATCCGCAAGCCGAGGTGCTGACCTCGATGGCGCACGACCATTGGTTGGCCCAAAAGCGCCCGGTGCAACGTTGCGAAGCAGGGCAGCAGTGGCAATGGGACGGTGTGCAATTTGACATGCTGCATCCACTGGCTGAGGACTACGTCAAAGCGCTCAGCCCCAATGCACGCAGCTGCGTGCTGCGCATCAGCGCCCAAGGACGGGTGGTCTTGTTGACCGCTGACATCGAGGCCTTTCAAGAACACGCCCTGGTCGAACGCGCCGCCAAGCAGCTTCAGGCCGATGTGCTGTTGGTGCCGCACCATGGCAGCAAAACATCGTCCACCGAAGCATTCATCGACGCCGTGCAACCGCGATGGGCTTTGTTCCAAATGGGCTATCGCAACCGCTACGGCCACCCCGCGCCGCAAGTGTTGCAGCGTTACATCGAACGAGGCGTGGCGTTCAAGTTGTCACCGGCGTGTGGAGCCATGACATGGCGCAGTGAATCACCTGACGAGGTGGTGTGTGAAAGGGAACAGAGCAAGCGGTATTGGCGTCATGCCATGGCGATCGGGCATTGACGCAACTGGTTCAATGAACTACCATGACGCACATTGAATTTGAGTGGGACAAAGCAAAAAGCAATACATGCTTGATGCAGCGTGGATTTGACTTTGCATTCGCATTGAAGATATTCACTGATGTGAACAAGGTCACTTTCACCGACAAGCGTTGGGACTATGGCGAGGATCGATTTCAAGTCATTGGGAAGATTGCGGGGCGTGTTCATGTTGTGGTGTTCACCCATCGCAATCAAGTCATCCGCATCATCTCTGCCAGAAAAGCAAATTTAAGGGAAGTCGAGATATATGAAAACAGTGCGAATCAAAGTTGATCTCAACAATCCCCAATCACTGCCTAAAGGAAAAGTTAATCGAATCTTGCTCGACACCACTTCAGAGCAAGACATTCACAAACAACAAAAGCAAGATGAACTCGAAGCGATGCTGGATGCTGCGCAATTTGCAAAAACAGTTCGAGAACAATTGGGTTTCACCCAACTGGAGTTTTCGCAGCGTATCGAGGTTCCCATTGAAACCATTCGCAATTGGGAGCAGGGGAAGCGTCGACCCACAGGTGCAGCCAAAACATTGTTGAAGCTGTTGTATAGATCACCTGAAACCGCGCTGTCAGTCCTGAAATAAGTTTCAAGCCATAGTAAACGCCATCAGCACAGTGGGTTCAATTTTTACCAGCTTGCACTTCTAAATGACCTTGGCTATCGATGCCTGTTTCACTTCGAGGTCAGCGGGCTTTGGGTCGCACCAAACGCACTTGCAACTCGCACCCCACAGCTGCGGCATATTTCCTCAAGGAATTCAGTGAAGGGGTATGTTTGCCGCCAGCTTCCAGTCGTGACACAGCGCTTTTGGTCGTCCCCATCTTCGCGGCCACTGCATCTTGTGTCATGCCTGCTTTGGCTCTGGCCTTCAACATTTGATCTGCCAATTGAAATTCCAAATCCAAGTCTTCATAGGCCTCGATGAAGCCAGGCCGCAAGCGTGCTTTGGCGAGCATCGATTCATGCTGATGAGGAAGAGGTTGGTACTTCAAGTCAGGCATTTTTCAACTCCTTGATGCGTTGGAGCGCAATTTTCAAATCTGATGATGGTGTTTGTTCTGTTTTCTTGATGAACGCATGGACGATGATGATGCGTCGCCCTTTCAAAAAACAATACATGCTTCGCCCTGCGTTGTTTTTGCCGCTTGGTCTCAACTCAAACAAACCATTACCCATCGCACGCGAATATGGCATTTGGAGTGCAGGACCATGCTCCACCAAAAGTACAACCAGTCTGAAGTGGCTTGCCAACAATTCTGCAGGCCATGATTCAAATAGCTTCAGGACGGCTCAGCCACCCGCGTGGCAATGTGCGCCAAGGCTTCTTCCACCTGATCGATCAAAATCAAGCACAGGTCGCCGGGGTTCAATTGCCCCAATGCGTGGTCGATGGCGATGAACTCGCCATGGATCTCGCTGATGTCTTGGGTGCGCGAGGCGCCTTGCAAGCCTGGCCGCAATAAGGCCAACACTTCGCCATTGGCACGGCCGCGTTGGCAGGCGTCTTCAAACAACACCACGCGCTCGAAGGCGCTGCCAATCAGGCGGGTTTGCTCGCGGATGTCTTCATCGCGCCGATCACCCGCGCCGCTGATGACCACGCTGCGGGACTGGGCAGGCAGATTGGTCACGGCTTGCACCAGCGCCTT
>JACCDJ011746940.1_pt1 | contig 24487 bp, 26 predicted proteins | sample 7444481 | NCBI WGS metagenome assembly JACCDJ01 (sample SAMN15323435, study PRJNA562643) | freshwater metagenome | isolation source: river surface water | place: USA:Blue River Watershed | collected 2017-08-15 | reverse complement strand
CAGGTTTTCCCGCACGTTCTTCCCTATTGTTCATTGAATGGGTTTAAAGAAACAAACTTACAATTATTTTTTAGAAATATCAGGCATTTTTCATCCTTGGATAGGCGATGAAATAATACTCTGAGCCTGTGTCAAAACAAGACTGAAATTGCACTTGAGATAATGGATTTTGACTTTGAAGAAAGTTGGGCAAAGAAGCAATGTCATAACCCATTTTATCCCACCAATCAAACATCATTTGAGGTGTGGTTTGATAATACTCTGTTGCGCCTTTTCCACACTCAAATACAACAACCGGTTGACACGTTCTGATGGTTCTTTCCGCACCCAGTAATACGGCATATTCACCTCCCTCAACATCAATTTTAATAAAGTCGATTTTCTCGCTGCCAACAAGATTATCCAAGGTTGTCATCTCCACGTGAAGCTCTTGGATATCAGGAGAAGCTGTGTCGTATTTTCTTTTTAATATCCCACTGTATGCAGGCGCATTTTTTACAAAATGAAACGTTGTGCTGCCCGTGGTATTTGAAAGGGCCTTTTCGATAACCCGAACTTTCTTTCCAAATCTCGTTCTGAGATTTTCCGCCAAATGCGGTAATGGCTCAACAGCAAAATGATGTGCGTTGGGTGACAGTTCTATCATCCATTCTAGCACTTCTCCCTTGTGACATCCCACATCGATAGCTGTGCTAGTAGGACCTAAAATATCGTTCATTACACGATAGGTCATTCTATCGTAACGCATGTTGCGTGTCACATCTAAATGCAACCACCACAATATTTTTCTAACACAATCTTTCAGACCCATCTTGGCAAAAATAAGGATGAATCATTTTTTTGTTTCTTTGAATCATGAAAAATGAACTTACCCTGGCCCAAGCTATTGAGCATGTCAAAACTTTTCACCATGCATTCATGCTGCCCGTTCGTCAAGAACCGCAAGCAGAAATTCCTGAAAAAGAAATGATGTTGCGATTTAATTTGATGAAAGAAGAAAACGAAGAATATCTGGAGGCCGCCAAAAATGGGGATATCGTGGAAATTGCTGATGCATTGGGCGATATGCTCTACATCCTCTGCGGAACAATCAATGCACATGGTTTACAAGAGTTGATGGCACCCGTCTTTGAAGAAATTCAACGCAGCAACATGAGTAAGCTCGATGCCAATGGTCAACCCATTTTTAGAGAAGACGGCAAAGTATTAAAGAGTGAATTGTATTTCAAGCCCGATATCGCCAAGGCAATGGGCCTGAAGTAAATTATCCTTTCGTAATAAATGCTCCTCGAGCATCTCCATGTGGTGGATTGAAATAGCCGTATTTCAAATGAGGAAACTCGCGCTTGATTTCGTCCATCACATGCTTGATGCCGATTCCATGTGGCAAATCAACCAAATTCAACTTACCCAAATACCAATCGGGGTCGATATTGAAATTTCGCCATTGAATCATGCTGATATCGGTGTATTGGATGAATTCACGCAAAGCCTGCAATTCATCTGGATGATCTGTCATTCCTGGAAAAGTGAAGTAATTGATCGATGCCCAACCTCCATGCTGACGGACAATTCTTGCCGACTCTCTGATGTCTTCAAATTGATAATTATTGGGCAAATAATACGCTTCGTAAATTTCCTTTCGAACTGAATTCAAACTAACGCGAATACTATCCAAACCCACTTTCATTAGCTCTTCCACGGCCTTGGGTTTGCTGCCATTGGTATTGACATTGATGATTCCGCGTTTTGTTCGTTTTCTAATTTCTACAATCACATCCCGAATCAATTGCCACACCAATAATGGCTCACCTTCACATCCTTGTCCAAAGCTCACAATGGCTCTATCAGCGGTTTCTAGATGAGGAACTGTAAATTCCAATATCTCATCAACGGTAGGAATAAAGTCCAAACGATCCTGTGGTGATGTCAATTCATGTTCCTCAGGTTGAAATGAAATACAACCCAAGCAATTGCTGTTGCATGCAGGTGAAATGGGGATTGGGCATTCCCAACGTCCCATGAAAAAATTACGTGCAGCAGGGCAACAATAACGCAACGAGCAATTTTGTCCCAAGTGTTGAATCAAGCGATTGTCAGGATGCTGAGCAATGCGCTCACGCGTCACTTCCCATATTTTTTCTCGGTCGAAGTTGACCAAGTCTTGTCGTTCGTCTGGATCGATGCGCACTGCCGTGGTATAAAATTTATCATCCAACCATCCCACCGTAGTATAGGCATACAAAGGAAGTGTAGGCGCATTCTCTTCGTCCGTACCAAAAGCCGCAGAAAACAATTGCGTGTAAGCAGGGGCATTCAATGCAGCAACCGCTTGCACATCTTCCCTGCACACCATCTCCCCTGTTTCATCAATTCCGTATGGACGACGACCTGGCAACGTCAACAAATCGCTACCAAAAGGCAGTTCAATAAAATCCTCTGGTTGCAGTGGCAACACATCAAAACCAGAACGGCCCACTGCTTCGTATCGAGTATCTTCAAAAATATTTCCGTCTTTGTCTGCATACACCATAAAAGGTACACGCCAAGGATGCATTGATTCAGCCATTTGACAAAGTTAGTGCTTGAGGCCAAAAAAAGTATAATTTTGAAGCAATGCAACTCACGTTTTTAGGCACAGGCACTTCTCAAGGCGTTCCGGTTATCGGATGTCAATGTGAAATTTGCCAATCCAACAACCCCAAGGATGCGCGATTGCGATCGTCTGTGATGTTGGAGTGGGATGAATTTAGATTCGTCATAGATACCGGTCCAGATTTCAGACAGCAAATGTTGCGTGAAAAGATTCGCACATTGAATGGAGTTGTTTTCACCCATGAACACAAAGACCATGTTGCAGGATTAGATGATATCAGGGCCTTTAATTTCATGACGCAACAACCCATGCCCATTCATTGTACCCCTGCGGTAGAAGAGGCACTGAAGAGAGAATTTAGCTACGCCTTTTACAACAAAAGTTATCCCGGGGTACCACAAATGGAATTAAAAATCATTGATGAGAAACCATTTAGATTAGGCAACCAAACTTGGATTCCACTTCCTGTGATGCATGCCAAGATGCCCGTTCTTGGATTTAGAATTGGTCAATTGAGTTATATCACCGATGCCAATTTCATTGGTGAAGAAACCAAAGAGAAAATCAAGGGATCTGATATATTGATTTTAAATGCCCTCAGATTGGAACAACACATCTCCCATTTCACTTTGGAGCAAGCCATTGAGATTGCGCAGGAGCTCGAAATTCCAAAGGTCTACTTTACACATATCAGTCATCAATTAGGGCTTCATGACAACGTTTCAAAATTACTACCTCCTCATATGCAATTGGCATATGATGGACTTAAACTACAATTTTCATGAGTAGGATTTTATATTATCTCATACTTCTGCCCATCAGTTACCTGCCATTCTTTGTGCTTTATCGCATTAGTGATTTGTTCTATGTAGTGATGTATTATCTTGTAGGCTACAGAAAGAAAGTGGTTCGTCAAAATCTGCAACGTGTTTTCACCGAAAAGAGTTTATCTGAAATCATTGTACTTGAGAAAAAATTCTACCGTCATTTTTGTGATTTGATTGTGGAGACTGTGAAGAATTTCACGATATCCAAGGAAGAAGCGTTGAAACGCATGCAGCACAAAGGGACCGAAATTTTCAAACCCTACGCAGAAAAAAACCAACCCGTTATTATTGCCGGAGGACATCAGGGCAATTGGGAGTTGTGGGGAATAAGTGCAGCCTTGGTAATTCCACACAAAGTATTGGGCATATACAAGCGCATTGCAGATCCTTATTTGAATGAAAAAATGAAAGCCAACAGAGGAAGATGGGGTACGCTTTTGGTGCCCACTTTGGAAGTTGCGCAATATTTCAAAGACAGGCCTGAAGAGCTCAATGCGACTGTATTTGCCGTAGATCAATCACCTGCCAATCCACAAAAATCTTATTGGACAACATTCTTGGGACTGGAAACAGCTTGTTATTATGGAGTTGAGAAGATGAGCAGAGATTACAATCGTCCTGTGATATTTGGACATATACAAAAAGTAAAGCGTGGTCATTACACCACGCTTTATGAATTGGTGACCGATCATCCACGCGAGGAGGAGTATGGTCAAGTATTGGAAAAGATCAATCGCTTATTGGAACGTGACATCTACAATCAGCCAGAGACTTGGTTGTGGTCACACAAGCGATGGAAGCACAAGAATCCTAATCGTTGAAAATACTTCCTGAGCAATTCTTGTTGATCCAGATGATGTCGTAAATCAAACCTGGTAACCAACACAAAATATACAACAACAAAGAAATCAATACAGGTTTCCAATCTGGCGTTCCATTTTTAGATGAGGTCCAAACTAGAATAAATATTGGACCACCAATAATTGGCAAACAAAAGATTGCAGCTACCCAAATTAACCATGACCATACATCTGGTCCTTTTGTAGCCTGTGTATTAACAGAATTTGATTGCTTAACTTCACTGAATTTGGTGTTGCTTTTTAACTCATTCTTAATTGATTTGTTGAATTTAGAAATCGCTTTAAAATCTGAAATAGAAGTAGATTTGAAAATCGAAGTAGATGCCAAATCTTGTTCACTGTTTTCCAAACTTGCAACAGCTTCAACCGCTGGAGCAGTCCAAACAATGGTTTGCTCATCCTGCTGAAAGTCATTGGTAGGAGTATGATTTGCATTCGTTTGAGACACCGAATTTGACTTGGAATTAAAGTGTTTCCACTCTACATGATAACCTGGCGCATAATGTCGTTTGGTCACTGTGCACGAAGCCAAAGTTGCAACCATTGCAACTGTTAGCATAAAATACAATCTAGAATTTTTCATGTAACAAAATTACACACTTTTGTGAAATAAAAAAGCGACCCGAGGGTCGCTTTGATATTTTTCGTGGATCTAAATACTAGAACTCACGCTTCATCCATTTGATTGAGTAGATGATACCTGGGATATAGCACAAGCAGTACATCAAAGAACCGATGATTACTTCTTTCCATGGAATATCATTCTTTTGAAAAATTGCTCTCCAAAACATGAAAGTTGGAAAACCAAATGGCCAAATAGCCAATACCCAATGATACCACTCTGGCTTGAAACCGTGAGCAGCCTCGATAGAAGCCTCAGTGTTCTCAACAACTGATTTGTTAGAACGGAACTCAGCCATTTTAGCAGCAACTGCCTTAACTACACTCTTCTCAGCAACTGGAGCAACAACTACAGCAACTTCTTCGTTAGCAACAACAGAAGCAACAGGAGCGATAGCTACTGGAGCAACTACTTCATTAGATACTACAGCTACTTCCTCTGTAGCAACTACAGACTTAGCAACTTTCTCTTTCTTCACTTCAGCAACGTTTTCAACTTTACCGAATTTTTTGAATTCTACGTGGTAACCAGGAGCATATTGACGCTTAGTTACAGAACAAGCGCTGAATACTACTACTAGAGCAATAAGCGCAAACATTGATAAATTTTTCATTTTCATAATGATAATTGTTTAGTTATTTGACCGCAATATAGGACTATGATTTTCTTTAATTGTTAAATCACAAAAAAAAATAATTCACAATCCTTGTGGGAAACTTTTCTAATCGGGTAATACAACTTTTTAAAGGTATGGAATTAACTGAGCTGCTATCAACGCCATATACAATAGGATGATTAAAGTGTATAGTGCGCCTACAACGATTCCCGCAATCGCAAGTCCTTTTCCAGTTCCATTGCCCTGCATGATTTGCTTATAACCAATGATGGACATGATTAATCCAGGTAACGCTGGGAAAAATAAAAAGGAAGATGCAACGGAACAAATAAAGCCAATCAAAGCTAACTTATTTGTATCATCTTCTGGAGCGGGCTCTGGCGAATAAAGTGGAGACTCTGTTTCTTCAACTTGTACATTTAAAGGTAAAGTTTTAGTTTCTACTTGTACTTGCTCTGACGAAGCAGACAACTGATTAACTTCTATCAATTGAACAACCTGTACATCGGAAACTTCACCATTCAACATTTCGAAATTGTCACTCACATTTGATGAGGCAGATACTTCCGGAAGAATTTGTTCTGTGCGAGTTTGAACCAAAGGTTCAATGATTTCATTTTGTGCGGGCTCAGCAACCACATCTTGGTTCACCTTAACGGCATTACGCGACTTCCAATCCACATGATAACCTGGAGCATAATGGCGTTTGGTAATGGTACAAGAAGACAAAGTAGCAACGGCTGCAAAAAGGAACATTATTCTTTTCATGGTGAAGTATTTTGATTCAAATATAACGTTTTGAACTAAAATACCAAATCCACCATTACTTTTCTTTTAGAAATCCCCACACCGTTTGTCGGGTAACCGCGTGATAGGTTTTCTCATATTGCTCCATATACTTGACCGCCTCTGGCTGTCGTCCATGCACCTTCAAGCTTTTGTACAACGGTGAAATAAATTTCCTTCTACCCACAGTGCTAAGAAACTGTGTAAGAACCTGAGTACTCTCTTTAGAGCGATCTCCCATTTCTATCGACTGTAATATCCATGCAAATAAAATCTCCTTGTTTCCCGTGCTGGATACTTTCCACTGAGCATCAAAGGCTTTTAAGTCTTCCAATGATTTGAATTTCACTTTGGTTAAAAACCGATACTGCTCCTGATACATCCACTCTTTCCACGGCATGTTTTTCATCATGCTTGCATCAAGCTGGTATGCCTCTACCCACTGATCCACTTTCTCAATGCGTTCACTCACGATGGGATAAGCGTTTTTGGGAACACCTTCCTCATATATCCATTGCTCAGGGGAAATGAATTTGTAGTTACCAGGATCCAATAGCTGAGTCCTGATGATTTCTATGAAGCGCTCTGTATTCATCACTTTGAACGCGTGTTGCGTAAAGTAGTTTTTCAAGAATCGATCAAACTTCTCCCTACCTACACGCTCCTCGATTGACCTCAAAAACCAATATCCTTTGTTGTAGGCAATATCATTCATTCCATCATCTGGATCGCGATCGTCCAATTTCAATTTCAATCGCGTATCATCCGGATGTAGCTCTTCAATGGTACTGTACAAGTCTTGGATAGCCAATGCAGCCAACATTTCAGAAACTTCATAGCCATACAATTCCTCCATGATGCGGAATTCGAAATACACGGTAAAGCCTTCATTCAACCAGAAGTCGTTCCAGGTTTCGTTGGTTACCAAATTGCCGCTCCAGCTGTGGGCCAACTCATGGGCTATCAATGAAACCAAGGACTTATCTCCCGCCAAAATAGTAGGCGTTGCGAAAGTCAACATGGGATTTTCCATCCCACCAAATGGAAAAGCTGCAGGTAAAATCAACACATCGTAACGCTCCCATTGATAAGGTCCATACAATTTTTCTGCTGCCTGAATCATCTTCTCCAAATCCTCCAACTCTTTGGCGGCACTAGGTAAAATATCCGGTGTAGCGTATACTCCAGCACGATCACTGATCGGTTTAAATGCAATGTCACCAACGGCCAATGCCATCAAGTAACTCGGAATGGGCTTGGGCTGCTCAAAGGAATACACCTTGGTTTTTCCCGATTTCCCTTCCTGAATCTTTTGCGGATTTCGGGCACTCATCAAAGCCAACAAATGTGCGGGAACCTCTACCTTGGCAGAATAAGTGAATCTAAGGGCTGGTTGATCTTGACAAGGAATCCAAGTTCTTGCCAATATCGCTTGAGACTGGGTAAACAAAAATGGATTCTTTCCTTCTACCCACAACAATGCATCTGAATTTTCAGTTGTACTGTAGACCACTTTTACCTTTTTAGATTTGGGAGTAATCGAGATGGTGAGTGGAGCGCCCAAAATTGGATCTGACTTACCTAACTGCCAAACAGCAGTTTGGTCATCCACCAAAACCGCTTCAACCTGAAGGTTCTTCACATCCAATACCAGATGCTGTGCTTGCGCAGTAACTTTCAGTTGATAGGTTGCCTCGGCCGAAATCACTTGTCTCTCAAAATCTACTTTGGCATTCCAATCCAAATGGTTGTAAGTAGCTTCTTGGGGTTTACCATAGCTATGATTATTCACCTGGGCTCGGGCATGTACACACATAAAACTGATTAATAAAAATATGATGTTTTTCATTTATTCAACTGTTCCAATAATTGTTTAACGTCGGATAAGTTTTTAGGCAAATCGTGCTGAACAATTTCCCAGATAATTTCGTCATCCGGATCAAAATATTCATGAACGATATCATTGCGCAATGCAGCCATCGCATTCCACGGGATATGTTTGTTCTTAGATTGAAAACCGCGTGGCAAATGCTTTACTGCCTCTCCCATGATTTGAAAATTATACAAGATTGCGTCACGCTCAGCACAAGTGTTTTGGAATTGATGATAGGACAAATCTTGTGAGAAAAGAATTATTTTCTCCAGTGCCTTGGCTATATCTCTGAGATACGAAACGTATGGACGAATATTAGGCCTTCTCATACAAATCGAGTAATCTGTCTCACTTCATCTCTAACCATTGGTTTCATACCATTCCAAGTGGTAAGATCAATGGCCATTTTTAATTTGTACTCCAAAAAAGATTTGAGTGCATAGAAGTCCCATCCCAAAGGTCTGTTTAACTCCACAACTATCGTGATATCCGAAGTTACATTCTTTTGATTGGTCCACCAAGAGCAAAACCCAATATTAACCACACCATATTTGGCGAGTAAACTAGGCTTAAGCGAAGCAATCGTGGTAACTATTTTCTGGTTATTTCGCATAAATTCTTCCGAATACGCCCAAAGGAAGTAGCACCTCAGATTGTGACTTTAAGTACAACTCACCAATATGTAATCTATCACCTGCTTTTTTTCTTAAAAAATTCTCCAACACCAAGGCCGACAATCCCAGAGAGTATGCATTGATAATCAAGAAACCATTGGGGTCTAATATTTCCAGAACGTTCTCCATCATCTCTGCAATATTCTCTTCGAGCTTCCACTTCTCCCCTTTTGGACCATGTCCAAACGCGGGAGGATCTAATATTATACCTTGATAAAGGTTTCCACGTCTTTGTTCACGTTGAGCAAATTTCAATGCATCTTCCACCATCCATCTGATATCCGGCAAATTGCTCAATTGCCGATTTTCATTGGCCCAAGTAACCACTTGCTTGATGCTATCCACATGCGTAACATCCGCACCCGCAGCGGCTGCGGCCAATGAAGCTCCGCCTGTGTAGGCAAATAAATTCAGAACCTTGGGTTTTACCTTGAACGTTTTTACCTGCTCCTCAATGAACCACCAATTGGCACTTTGCTCCGGAAAAATTCCAACATGTTTGAACGCAGTGAGTCCCAAACGCATTTGAAAAGAGCCTGAACTCTTCATGGGAAATTCCAACATCCATTGATCAGGCATCGATTTCAATTTGATCCAATCACCTGAATTACTACCTTTTTGCACAAAACGCACATGCGCCTGCTTTTTCCACTCCGCATCTGATTGACGCTTGGGCCATACAGCTTGGGGCTCTGGTCTAATGGTTACATACTTACCGAAGCGTTCCAACTTTTCAAAATCTCCGCAATCTATCAAGGCATAATCCGGCCATGGCTCAGGAGTAATCAGTTCAAAATTCTTTATCATCACTGCGAATTTACATTCGAAAGGATATCGATGTACCTTTAGGCCATGAAGTTTGCGGTCATCGGATGTGGAAACGTAGCCTGGCATTACAGCAAAATGTGGATACAGGCAGGACATGAATGCCTTTTTGGCTGCTCACGCGATGCTGCTCATTTCAACGCTCAAATGTCCGATTTGGGCATTCAGTTTGTGCCATACGCCAAATGGAATATCCAACCCGATGTTGTTTTAGTTGCAGTACCAGACGATCAAATCATCGAAGTAGCCCAAGACATCGACCACAACATTACAGCGATAATCCCAAGCGGCTCATTTGATATGAGTGCGTTATCGATGCCGCACAAACTCGTGATTTGGGGTATATATTCATTTCTTCACGGACAAGAAATTGATTACTCAAAAATTCCTTTTTGTGTGGAGTCATCAAGTGAGCAAAGTTCTCGTCAATTGAATTCACTGATGGCGCCTTGGCAAACCCAACTGCATGAAACCAATTCTCTGCAGAGAACCAAAGCCCACATGGCCGCTGTTTTTTGTAATAACTTCACCACTGCCGTTTATCAAATAGCTTTTGAAATTTTGGAAAAAGAAAATTTATCTCCCAACCTTTTGATAGCTACCATACAGCAGCTTGCCGAAAAACTAAATACCAACTCTCCAGAAAATATACAGACCGGACCTGCGAAACGGAACGATCTATCTACAATAAACAAACACTTAATGCTCCTAAATGATTCACCCAACCAAGAAGCGGTGTATCGGGTTATGAGCAATTTTATACTTGCAAAAAATGGACATTCAAAATTATAAAGCACAACTCGGAAAAACCGAGACTTTCATCTTTGATGTTGATGGTGTATTTACGGACAACATCGTTTATCTCACTGCGGATGGACAGCAAATGCGCACTGCCAATGTGCGCGATGGCTATGCGGTTCAATTGGCAATCAAAAAAGGAATTCAGATTTTTATTCTGTCAGGAGGAAACAGCGAAGCCGTAAGGAAGCGTTTTGAAATGCTCGGAGTAAAAGAAATTCATTTGGGAGTTCCAACCAAAAAAGATGTCTTACAAAAGTGGATAGATGAAGGTAAGATTAACCCATCTACTTCTACCTACATGGGTGACGACATTCCCGATTATTGGGTGATGCAGATGGTAGCTATGGGTTGTTGTCCGCAAGATGCCGCATTTGAAATTCGTAAAATTGCTGACTACATATCACCTTTCAAAGGTGGACAAGGATGCGTCAGAGATGTCTTGGAACAAAGTTTAAAATTAAAAAATATGTGGATGGATGATGAATCCACTTCTTGGTAATTCGATTTTATGAAAAAACTTTTATTTATACCTCTTTACTTGCTTTCACTGGTCACGTGGGCAAAGAAACAACCTCAACAACAAGAGGTGAACTACAAAATGAGCATTGAATTGAATGACAACAACCATCAATTCATCGGCACGTCTGATATCACGTACAACAACAATTCCAGTGATACTTTAAGTGAGCTTTTTGTTCATCTTTATTTCAATGCATTTCAAACTGGAAGCGAAATGGATGTACGCTCTCTTTGGATTGCAGATCCAGATTCGCGTGTTGGCGATCGCATCAGTAAATTGAAACCCGAAGAGTATGGCCATCAGCATTTAAAAACTGTAAGTGTAAATGGTGCTGAAGGTGTGATTCAAGAAATGGGTACCATTGCAAAAATCAAATTGCAAAAACCCATTTTGCCCGGCAAGAAAGCCAAAATCAAAATGAGCTGGAGTGGCCAAGTTCCGATACAAATCAGACGAAGTGGAAGAAACAGTGCTGAAGGAGTTGATTACAGCATGTCCCAATGGTATCCCAAAATCTGCGGCTATGACAAAGATGGATGGCACCCCAATCCATATGTTGCCCGAGAGTTTTATGGCGAATATGGAAAATTTGAAGTTGAAATAAATATCAACAAAGATTTTGTTGTAGCAGCCACAGGAGTGCAATGCAAAGAAGTATTGTTGGAGAACGATAGAAAATCTGTATGCTTCAAAGGAGAAAATATTCATGACTTTGTTTGGGCTGCAGATAAGGAGTATCAGCATGATGTCATCACCTTAAAAGATGGTATGAAGGTTCATTTCTATTACCTGAAAAATCAAGGATTGGAAGAAAACTGGAAGAAGCTTGAGGAAATGACACCCCGCATTTTTGACTACATGAATGATCACTTTGGAAAGTATCCGTATCCAGTATACAGCATCATTCAAGGCGGTGATGGTGGCATGGAGTATCCCATGGCTACATTGATTACTGGCAAAAGAAAAGTTGGATCTTTGGTTGGCGTGACTGCACATGAATTGGCCCACAGTTGGTACCAGGGCATTTTGGGATTTAATGAAAGTTTATATTTCTGGATGGACGAAGGATTCACCAGCTTTTCATCAGACGAAGTCATGAATCAATTATTTCCCAACCCTTCTAATCCCCTGCATTTGGACGCTGTGTCCGGTTACATCCAATTGGCGAACAGTGGAAAAGAAGAGCCCATGACAACACATGCAGATCATTTTAATACCAATTATGCATATTCATTGGCCGCTTATAGCAAAGGACAAACATATCTGTATCAACTTAAATCTTGGCTGGGTGATGAAACTTTTTATCGAGCTATGAAAAGGTTTTACAATCAATACAAATTTCAACACCCTACGCCTTCGGATTTCTTGCGGATCATGGAAAAGGAAAGCGGGATGGTATTGGATTGGTACAATGAGTATTTTGTCAATACCACCAAAGTCATCGACTACAGTGTAGATAGCGTTTACACCCAAAACAATTCATCTGTTATAGAATTGAAAAGAATTGGTGATATGCCCGTGCCCATCGAGATTGAAATCGAAACAACAGATGGGCAATTTCAATATTGGTACATCAGTCATGATTTAACCAGACAAATGCAATATCCGGTTGCAAATACAGAAATACAATGGATAGCCGCACCATACTGGAATTGGGTTGAACCTATATATTTCATCTCATTGCCTGAAGGCAAAACAGTGAAAAAAATCACGATCGATCCATACAGAAAATGTGCAGATGTGCACAGAGACAATAACCAATGGGAAAGCAAATAATTTTTCTATTCATGATTTTGGGGAGTTTAGCTCCCCAATTTTCTTGGGGTCAAAAAAAATGCGACCATTGTTTTGAAGTATCCCTCTTTCAAGATGGCAATCAAGTTCCCATCATCAACCATATTGCCCAACTAAAGAAACGCCCATTTGATATTCACTTAATTAGCTACGAGCCACAAGGTGTTGTCATTAATACATGTCTAAGCGATAGCAATATGAATCAACTTGCTTCTGGCAAGCCTTATGATCAATTGGAGTTTATGAAATATGGCATGGCCGAAGAGATGTTCAATCCTGATCAAGAAATTTTAATTCACAGCCACGCACCCAGTTACTGGTATTTCGACGACACGCTCAACCATCGTTTTACAAGAGTAGAGTTGAATCAAAATCAGATTATCGGCATTCGGCATATCGAGCAGATGACTAATGTCGAAACAGGGGATGTCATTTCAAGTGCACATTTCCCTTCCCATTTATATTTGAGCTTATTGAGTAGTGTATGGAATTCCGAGACTTTTACTTCCAAGGAATTTCACCGAGATTACTTAACGATTGTATTTGAGGACAACTGATCCTTTCAACAAGAGACATACAATTGCCTGGCATATGACACCACGGATTCCTGAGATGGATACATGGTTCAGCACTCCATGATTTTACAAAAGTGACAAAAGTCAACCTCGCTGTTGACCTCACTCATCCACCTTCTTTTTACAAGCAAATACTTTTGAATTGTCATATTCACGTCAATTCATGAGCGCATTTTACATACTTATCGGTTGCAGTCTTCCCGTAGCGGGATTGTTCTTATGGGCCTTTATTAAGTCCGTGAATAGCGGTCAATTGGACGATATTGAAACGCCTGCAATGCGCATGCTTCATGACAACACCATCAAGGATTCTCAAAACCCTCAATAAACATTTATGGAAAACCCAACACAAGAGAAATTTTTCTACGACAATACCATTGTCAAAAATTTTGCGATTGCAACTGCTCTATGGGGCGCAGTTGGAATGACGGTCGGATTGCTGATTGCACTACAATTGGTATTTCCAGCTTTGAATTTCAATTTGGCAGAAACCTCATATGGCCGACTTCGTCCTTTGCATACCAATGCCGTGATATTTGCATTTGTCGGTAATGGTATTTTCATGGGTGTTTATTATTCGCTACAGCGTTTGCTGAAAGCGCGAATGTGGAGTGACAAACTCTCCAAAATTCATTTCTGGGGTTGGCAATTAATCATCGTTTTAGCTGCGTTAACATTGGTTCTTGGGTATACAACGGGTAAAGAATATGCAGAGTTAGAATGGCCGATTGACATACTAATCACTTTGGTATGGGTTGTATTTGGAATCAACATGTTTGGTACCATTCTCACTCGCAGAGAGCGCCATTTGTATGTAGCAATTTGGTTTTACATTGGAACTTGGGTTACCGTTGCTATGCTGCATATCGTTAACAGCATTGAAATTCCTGTGAGCTTATTTAAATCTTATTCTTGGTATGCGGGTGTTCAGGATGCATTGGTTCAATGGTGGTATGGACACAACGCAGTTGCATTCTTCCTCACTACTCCATACTTGGGAATCATGTATTATTTCATTCCTAAGGCGGCCAACCGTCCTGTTTATTCCTATCGATTGTCCATTATTCACTTTTGGGCTTTGATCTTCATATACATCTGGGCAGGACCTCACCATTTGTTGTATACCTCACTCCCAGATTGGGCGCAATCATTAGGTACCGTTTTCTCAATCATGCTTTTGGCTCCATCTTGGGGAGGAATGATCAATGGATTGCTGACGCTAAGAGGTGCATGGGATAAGGTGCGTGAGGATGTTGTATTAAAGTTCATGGTTGTTGCGATAACCGCTTATGGAATGGCCACATTTGAAGGCCCTATGCTTTCACTTAAAAATGTCAACGCCATTTCTCACTACACCGATTGGACCATTGCTCACGTGCACGTTGGCGCATTGGGATGGAATGGATTTTTGACATTTGGCGTATTGTATTGGCTGATTCCTAGAATGTGGAAGACATCTCTCTATTCGCAAAAATGGGCTTCATGGCATTTCTGGATCGGTACACTTGGAATTCTATTGTATGCTATTCCGATGTATTGGGCCGGTTGGATGCAAAGTTCAATGTGGAAAGAATTTACCGCGGAAGGCCAATTGCAATATCAATTCTTAGATACTGTAAAATACATGAGACCCTTTTACATGATCCGATCATTGGGCGGTCTACTCTATCTGTCAGGTGCCATATTGATGGTTGTCAACTTATGGAAAACAGCAAAAGCAGGAAACTTCTTGTCTGAAGAAGCAGCAGAGGCTCCAGCCTTAGCAAAGAATGTTGTTGTAAAAGGCAATGAACATTGGCACCGCATCATTGAAAGAAAGCCATTGATGATGTTGGTTGTATCCTTGATCTTGGTTGCCTTGGGCGGTTTGATTGAGATGATACCCACTTTCATGGTCAAAAGTAATATACCCACCATAACATCCGTAAAACCATACACACCGCTTGAGCTTTTGGGTCGTGACTTGTACATCCGTGAAGGTTGTTATACATGCCATTCCCAAATGATCAGACCTTTCCGTTCAGAAACTGAGCGCTATGGTGATTATTCAAAATCAGGTGAGTTTGTTTACGATCATCCGTTTCAGTTTGGTTCAAAACGCACCGGTCCAGATTTGGCACGCGAGGGATCTGACAAACTTCGCCGCATGAACAGTTGGCATTACAATCACATGATGGATCCTGGAAGTATTTCATCTGGATCAATTATGCCCGCTTATCCATGGATGTTCTCCAACACTTTGGACTTGGCTTCATTGAAAGGAAAAATGGAGGCCATGGTAACCCTTGGCGTCCCCTATACACAAGAGGAAGTAGACAATGGCGAAGCCATTGCAATGAAGCAAGCTAATCTGATTTATGAGGATTTAAAGAAAGATGAGAAAAACCTTTTATTAAGTGAAGACGGTCTTCAAAAAAACCACGAAATCATCGCATTAATTGCTTACCTACAAAGACTAGGAACAGACATTTCACTTTCCACTCAAAACACAGAAAAGCCATGAAATTCAAGACCTATTTAGAAACCATCAGTGGAGTAAGTATTTACCCCATGATATCCTTGATCCTTTTTACACTGGTGTTTGGATATGTCATTTACAGCACAGTGCGCTTAAAGAAAAATGACATCCAAGAAAAAAGTCAACTCCCTTTAGACTAAGCAAAATGAAAAGAACATTTATCATACTCATTGGATTGCTCTCTACTTCAAGTTTATGGGCTTCTGAAAACTTACCTTCCGCCAAAGTCAAAGAAAGTGTTTACCAAGATCCACTCTTCTACTTTCTGAGCTTTGTAGCTATCCTTCTGCTGTTCTTTGTTTGGCAATTTCAAAAAGTATTTGCCGCGTTGTCCATAGAGAGAATAAGAAAGATGAAAGAAGAAAGAAGAAACAATGCCACACATCATGGCGGTTGGATTCTTCTCCTATTTGGAATAACCGACTTTGGCAAAATGCTCGGTGACATTATGCATAATGGACTGGGTAACACCCCCATGAATGCATTGGCCTTTATCATTTTTGTGGAAGTTTTTGTGGTACTTTACTATGCCCAACAAATTCGAAAACTCACTGAAAAAGATGAGGAGTATCCAGCTTTTGTTCAAGAAGAAGAACTAGCTAAAGGTGAGAATAGATTTTGGAATAGGATCAACAATTCCGTTGAGATTAAAGAAGAAGCATCGATATTAACCGATCATGATTATGATGGCATTCAAGAATTAGACAACAGTCTGCCTCCATGGTGGAAGTATGGATTTTACTTAACGATTGTATTCGCTCTCGCATACTTGGGATATTACCACGGGGCTGGAGGCCCTTCAAGTGATAAAGAGTATCAGAATCAAATGGATTTGGCAGCGGCTCAGATTGCTGACTATCAAGCCACGCAAAAAGATGCCGTGAATGAAAACACCTTTGACTTTTCAAACAACGAACATGACATACAAGCTGGAGCGGCAACCTTTCAATCCCTCTGTGTTTCTTGCCATGGCGCTATGGGTGAGGGAAAAGTTGGCCCTAATCTTACCGATCAATATTGGAAAAATGGCGGTGGAAGCAAAGACATTTTCAAGACTATCAAATATGGTATTAAAGGTACTGGTATGAAATCATGGAAAACCGATTTATCCGCTTCGCAAATTGCTCAAGTAGCATCATTTGTTCACTCTTTGCAAGGCACCCAACCAGCAGGTGCCAAAGAACCTGAAGGAGAATTGTACCAAGTAGATTCAGGAGATACTACAATCCATACCCCAACGGACACCTTACAGACGGCTCTAACGAAATAGTTCATGGAAGAATCTTTTAGAGATCATGTATCTCATATAGATGCGGAAGGACATCGTGTATTTTTTCATCCCAAAAAACCACATGGGAAATTCTATAATTTGCGTTCCCTCCTCAGCTATGTTTATTTAATAATTTTCTTTGGAGTTCCATTTATACGAATAAACGGAAATCCGTTATTTCTGTTCGATCTTTTAGAACGCCGATACATTCTGTTCGGCGTTCGATTTTGGCCACAAGACTTTTTCATCTTCGTGGTTGGCATGCTCGCGTTTATTGTTTTCATCGCGCTATTTACAGTCATTTTTGGAAGAATATTTTGTGGATGGGTATGCCCACAAACCATTTTCATGGAGATGGTATTTCGAAAAATCGAGTACTGGGTAGATGGAGATGCCGCACAACAAAAGGCTTTATTGCGGATGCCTTGGAATGCTGAAAAAATTAGAAAGAGAACAATAAAATTCACCTTGTTCATTCTATTTTCATTTTTGGTGGGGAATACATTCTTAGCCTATTTGATAGGTACAGATCACTTGTGGGCTATCATGACGGAACCTTTGTCTCAGCACATTGGTGGATTTACGCTCATGCTCATTTTCACTAGTGTATTTTTATTTGTTTATGCTTGGTTCAGAGAACAAGTCTGTCTGGTGGTATGTCCATATGGCAGAATGCAAGGTGTATTATTAGACAAAAAAAGCATCATTGTCACCTACGACCACGTTCGAGGAGAACCGCGACATAAAGCACATAAAGGCGAAAAAAAAATAGGAGAAGGTGATTGCATCGACTGCATGGCTTGTGTGCACGTGTGTCCAACCGGAATAGACATCCGAAACGGAACACAATTGGAATGCGTAAACTGCACTGCATGCATTGATGCTTGTGATCATATCATGGAGAGTATTCATCAGCCCAAAGGTTTGATTCGATACGATTCTGAAGAAGGAGTTAGCACAAAAACACCTTGGCGCATTACTCCAAGAGTAATTGGTTACTCCATCATACTCCTATTAATTGCCAGTTTAGAAGTGACATTACTAGCGACGAGATCAGATATTGGAATGAGTATTATTCGCGCAAGGGGGACCTTGTTTACAATTGAGGAGGATGGAAGTATTAGCAATTTATACAACATCAAGTTAATCAATAAAACCGAAGCAGATTTGCAAGTTGAGCTCCGTTTAAAGGATCATGAGGGTCAGATAAAATGGATAGGACACAAGCCTGTAATACCTGCGGCTGGGACACTTGACGCCGAATTCTTCTTGACAATTCCTCGAGAATCTATTCCTGAACAAAAAAACAAATGGAAATTAGAATGTTGGTACCATGGAGAAAAAATTGGTTCAGACAACATCACATTTATAGCACCACATCAAAAAAAATAACATGAACTGGGGTTGGAAAATTGCGATTGTATACACGCTTTTTGCGGGTATGATTCTCACGTTGGTTTACAAAGCCACACAAGAAGATTACGCGTTGGTAACCACCGATTATTACGCCAAAGAAAAAGCACAACAAGGAAAAATCGATGCTGCTCATCAAGTAGTTGCAGACGGCGCACAAATTGAGCTAATTTTTCGCGAAAACAAACCTGTGATACTTTTTCCCGTATCCTCAAAAGGCGCAGAAAAACAGATAGAAATTTATTGCGCTTACAAGCCCGAACTTGATCAAACACTCCACACAACGGAAGATACCTTGATAATTCCCGTTGTCAAGGGGAGATATCAAATCAAATCAAGTTGGACAGTCAACAATAAAAAATACTACCAAGAAAAAGAGTTGGTTGCGCGATGATGAATTGGAGTATTTGGGCAGGTTTAATCATGGGCATCGGTGGAAGTTTTCACTGTCTAGGCATGTGCGGGCCATTGGTTTTGATGATGCATGGACAGGCCTCACAAAGAAATAAATTCACATTTATATGGCATCATCTAGGTCGCACTATGGCCTATCTCATTTTGAGCATCGTCTTATACTCATTGGGCAAAACCACCCATTGGATGGGTTGGCAAAACGGAGTTGCCATTCTTGGGGGAGTTATTTTTACTTTGGGATGGATTCCCTTTTTTCAAAAGAAAGTGGGTCAAATTCTAAATCCACTTAGAAATTTGGCGTCAAAAAATCTTCCCAATCAAATCAACCTAAAAAATTTCATTTTGGGTTTAATGAATGGCTGGTTACCATGTGGATGGTCAATCAGTGCAATAGGAGCGGCCTTATTGATGCCTCATCTTCTACAAGCAGCGTTGTTCATCATTCTGTTCGGAATTGGCAGTAGTCCTGCACTCATCGGGCTTGTTTGGAGTGGTGAACGTCTTCAAAAAAAATGGCCTTGGATACAACACAAATGGACCCGAATGGCTTTCGCTATTTTGGGATTATTACTCATACTCAGAGGGGCCAATTTGGGAATTCCATATATCAGTCCTCAAGTAAAAGCTGAAAAAATGAGTTGCTGTGAGAAGTAGAACGGTGGATCGGTAGAATCGAGAACTAGTGGATTAATTCTTCATTCGTCTCAACTTCTCTTCATTGAGGATCGTGATCGAAGAACCTTGTATTTTAATTAAACCTTCTTCTTTGAAATCACTCAACGTTCGAATGACTGATTCAGTTGCAGTTCCGACCATAGCAGCTAAATCATCTCTAGAAATTGGCATGGTAAATAATGAATCTGTTGGACCTTCATGGAAACGATTCTTGAGCTTGAGTAAGGCCGCTGAAGTTCTTTTTCTTACGCTTGAGTATGCCAAGTTCACTGCGCGCTCTCGTTCAAATATCAAAGCTCCCGACATTAAGTAAATTAGCTCTAACATCATTTTGGGTTGCTCTTCAAGCCAATTAAAAAACGAATATCTTGGAATAAACATAATTTCAGATGGCTCCAAAGCCACTGCGTTATCTAAATGAATTTCACCATGCAAAAGAGAAACATACCCCATCATTTCACCTTTCCCTCTTACACGAAGAATAAGATCTTTTCCCAAATCATGTGATTTATACACTTTCACTTTTCCTTTTACAACAATATAAACTCCTTGACAGGTATCTCCCTCAGAATAAATTACGTCGCGCTTTCCTACATTTCTAATTTGCTTTTCAGCGATATCCTTCAATAAATCATCCCACTTCACATGTCTATCTTGCATCTGGTTTAATCGATAATTTAAATGATCAATTGTTCCCAAATTATTTTCAGCTTTTTTTAATCTTGCCTCGACACTATTGAGTAGTTCTGTATCGTTGTAGGGTTTTACAATATAATCATCAGCTCCCAATTCCATCCCTTTTCTCACATCCGTTCTCTCTGATTTAGCTGTAAGAAAAATGAACGGAATCCGAGCCGTTTCCGGCTTCTTTCCCAAAAGATGCAGAACACCATAACCATCCAATATGGGCATCATGATATCACAAATAATCAAATCTGGACTGTACTGCTGAGCAGTTGAAACACCCTCTTTACCATTAGAAGCTGTCATGACATGATAGCCACCTAACTCCAATAATTCAGCTGTATTTTCTCTAACCTCTAAATTATCTTCAATGATTAAAATTGTCTTTTTTTCCATACTAATCTTTGATTTTAAACTTTACAATAAATGATGTGCCCTCCTCCAATTGACTTTTGATATCAATTGTACCATTGAGTAACTCTACACACTTCTTCACAATACTTAATCCTAATCCTGTTCCTGGAACATTAATGGCATTTGATGCGCGATGAAATCGTTCAAATAAACGAGGAATTTCAAAACTTGGAATTCCTACACCCTCATCTTTTACAATCAACTCTACTTCGCCGTCTTGTTCTGATAAAAACACATGAATGGGTTGATTTTCTTGAGAAAATTTGATTGCATTACTGAGTAGATTCATCAAAATATTTCTCAATATTTTAGGTTCCGTTATGCCCGTCACTTGCTGTTGAATATGGGCCTTGAAATACTGTCCCTCCTTTAAAATGGGCTGTAATTCGTCCAACATTTCAGCGATGAATGAATCTAATTCTAACTCCTGCTTGCTCAAGACTATTTTACCCTCCTCCAATTTTGACAGGGACAAAATATCCTCTAAAATATCGGTTAGCCCTTTCACAGATTGACGAATTCGAAAGATATGTTTTCGCTGTTTCTCGAAATCCAAAACCTCACCATATCTTTCAATCAAAGAGACAGATGAAGAGATTGTACTGAGGGGTGTTCTAAACTCATGAGAGGCCGTAGAAACAAACCGAGACTTTAGTTCGTTAAGTTCTCGTTCTTTTTGCAATGCTTCTGACAACTCGGCTTTAGAGGCTTCTAAATGAACCAATGCTTCCTCCAAAACCATTGTCCTATCTAATACTTTCTTCTCTAAGGAATTATTCAAGATTTGAAGTTCTGAATAAGCTTGTTTAATTTTCTCGTCTTGAATTTTACGTTCTGTAACATCAATGATGAAAGCAATTACATGACGATCACCTTCTGATTCATATGTGGACAAGCTAATTTCAATAGGGAAAGTACTTCCATCTTTTTTTAAACCCTCAAGGAACATATTCTGTCCCATAGGTCTTGCATGAGGATTAGCATGGTAACCTGCTCGATGGCCAGAATGTCTTTGCCGAGCAGCCATTGGCACCAACATCTCCACTTGACTACCAATTAATTCGTCTTCTGAATAATCAAACATATCCATCACTCTGGGATTCACAGATTCAATCAAGCCCTGACTATTGGCAATTAAAATCCCTTCGTTAACGTGATTAAATATGGAGTGAAAACGCTCTTCCATTCATTTGAAATCTTTTGCTAAAGAAACAAGAAAACTCATTCGAAAAAGTGATAGAAATCACTCTTCTATTTTATCTAGATTTTGTTTAAAAGACTTGAAGTCGCCGTCAAACATTTTGTAACCAAAAAACACACAGTCAATTTTGGCATTTAACCATTTAGATTTTTTAAATGGCTTTAATCCCACGCGCTTCATAGCTTCTAAATGACCCGAGAAAACCCAAGCGTTCCAACCCTTCCAGTTCTTTTTGAAAGCATCCCCCAATTTTCCATAAAACGCATAAGCTTCTTCCAAGGGCAATCGCTCACCATATGGCGGATTCATGACCAAAATACCTTTGGTATCATCCGTCTCCAACTCAAAAAAGTCTGCCTTTTCAAAATGGACGTATTCTCCTACTTGCGCCTTGCGTGAATTTTTCGTAGCCCAACCTAAAGCAGATGCATCTACATCACTACCCACTATTGGATAAAGCGGAGCGACAATTTGAGCATCACATTCAGATTTCAGTTCACTCCATAACGCTTCATCAAAACCAGGCCATTTCATGAATTGAAAATTGGGACGTGCTATTTGAGCTGGTGTATTAGATGCCAACATCGCAGCTTCCGTTACCAAGGTGCCACTTCCGCACATGGGATCCATAAATGGACACTCGCCTTTCCAGCCAGTAGCTCTCACGATAGCAGCAGCCAACACCTCATTCAAAGGTGCATCACCACTTCCCATGCGGTAACCTCTTTGATTGAGTGATCTACCCCCAGCATCTAATGATATCGTCACCACCTCATCATCAATATGTAAATGGAACAAAACATCTGGATTGTCTGGAGACACATCAGGACGCTTGTCATATTCCTGACGGAAATAATCCGCGATAGCATCTTTTACTTTTAAACTGGCAAAGTGAGGATGCTGAAAGAAATCCGATCGAACATGCGCATCAATAGCAAAAGTCTGATCCAACAACATCAAGTTATCCCATTCCACTTTCATGGCTTGTTTGTACAAATCATCCACCTTTCTCAATCGAAATTCAGCAATGGGAACCAACAAGCGGAGCGCCAATCGGGAAGTGTAACATACACGATACATCGTTCTCAAATCACATGAGCCATGCAAAACTCTCCTTCCTATGGTGATGTCGTTCACACCGAGTTCTATCAACTCTTCCTTCAACAATTCTTCTGTAAAGGGCAAACACTTTACTGAGATATTAAATATTCCTTCGTTCATGATCCTGCTTTTTTGGTTGGAAAACCCTTTTCCGTGAGTAGTAAAACTACTTTTTCTCGGTGATCTCCCTGAATTATAATCTCTCCATCCTTGGCTGTTCCGCCAGTTCCACATTTGTTCTTTAAAAACTTGGATAACTCCAACAACTCATCTTCAGAACCATCAAACCCTTTGACCACAGTCGCAATTTTTCCACCACGATGATTCTTTTCAAGCCACACACGCAAACTCATTGATTTGGGATCCAAGGGACCCAACTCCTCTTGTTCTTGCGCAGGAAGGCTTCCAGTAGAATATACAAGTCCTCCTAAATCTGAGAGGCTCATTTTCTTTTTCTGTTGAGACATGGTGTAAAGATACTTGATTAAATTCGGTCTTAATTATTATCTCTAAATCTTATGGATACTTTTTTTATCCTTCTCACTGTTTTCATTGGATCCTCCTTGACTCTTGTCTCAGGATTTGGATTAGGCACACTGCTGATGCCCGTGATGGCCATCTTCTTCCCTATTGACATAGCCATTTTACTCACCGCTTGGGTTCATCTTGCAAACAACCTCATCAAATTTGGCTTTTACTACAAATCAATTTCATGGAAAATTATATTCAGATTCGCTCCTACAGCCATCATTGGGGCTTGGCTTGGCGCCCATCTTCTGGATCAACTGAAACATTGGAATTCAGCAATAGTGTTTGAAAATCTGCATATTCAAACTTCTACATTTCAGCTATCACTTGGATTTCTGTTGGGACTATTTGCCATCATCGAATGGTTTCCTGAATCCAAACGCTTCACTTTCCCTTTGAGTTGGCTTCCCTTTGGCGGGATGCTCAGTGGCTTTTTTGGTGGACTGTCTGGCCATCAAGGTGCATTGAGATCGGCTTTTCTTATCCGGGCTAATTTGACCAAGGAGGTCCTGATTGGAACAGGAATCGTTATTGCCACATGCATAGACATAACTCGAATTTCTCAATATTTCAACGCGCAGAACACCAATATGCTCGCTGAAAATAAATGGCTCTTAGGCGGAGCGATTATCTCAGCTTTCCTTGGTGTATACCTTACGCAGCAATGGATTCAGAAGGTAACCATTGCATGGCTTCAAAGATCAATTGCATTTTTATTGATTATTTTTTCCATCTCTATGATGCTGGGATTGATTTAAATAATACCTTTGCACTGCACTTATCAAGAAAGACGGAGGGAAATGGCCCCGTGATGTCTTGGCAACCCCGGTAATGCTGGGTGCCAAATCCTACTCTCGAAAGAGAGAAAGATGAGTAAAGAGTTTTTCTCTTCGTCCCATT
>JACCDJ010696451.1_pt1 | contig 24513 bp, 21 predicted proteins | sample 7444481 | NCBI WGS metagenome assembly JACCDJ01 (sample SAMN15323435, study PRJNA562643) | freshwater metagenome | isolation source: river surface water | place: USA:Blue River Watershed | collected 2017-08-15 | reverse complement strand
GGCCGCCTTGATGTTGGGGGACAAGTTTTCTATTTTGACCATGGCCAGCCGATGGAAGCCGCTCTACAAAAAAGCCTTGGACGAATTGGGCTTGCATCACAAGTGCGCATCGGTACGGGCCATTGAGGTGACAACCGACAACCAAGCGCTGTTGTCTGGCAAAGAAGAAGATGTGTTCCCGCTGTTAGAGAAAGCCGCTTACGAAGCCATTGAACAAGATGGCGCAGAAGTATTGATCTTGGGTTCAACCACCATGCACCAATCGCATGTGTATTTGAGTCAACGCTTGCCGGTGCCTGTCATCAACCCAGGACCCTTGAGTTACAAAATGGCCGAGGCCGCATTGGGCTTGGGCTTGTCGCAAAGCCGCAAGGCTTATCCGCGACCCATGCACCCTCGCTTGGACATGTTGCAAGACATGATGAGCGCTGCTCAACAATCCGTGAATCGGTCGTGAGCGAACCGCGGCTCGCTTGTCATCTTTGGGATTTCAAACATGCCTAAATTATTGAGTGAAGCACAAGTAGAAGGCTATGCACGCGATGGCTATGTATCGCCTATCGATGTCCTCACCGAAGGCGAAGTCAAAGCCTTCAGGCAAGAGCTGGAAGATTGGGAAAAACAGCGTGGACAGCCCATTGATTTTCCGGAAAAGTCAAAGAGTTATTTGTTGTTCAACTGGGCCGATCAACTGGTCCATCATCCGCGCATTTTGGATGCCGTTGAAGATGTCATTGGGCCAGACATCTTGGTTTACCACTCTACACTTTTCTTGAAAGAAGCCAACACCCCCGCCTATGTTCGGTGGCATCAGGACAGCCCTTATTTTTATTTGTCACCGCATCTGCATGTGACGGCCTGGGTTGCCCTGAGTGATGCCAGCATTGCGGCAGGTTGCATGCAAGTCTTACCTGGCAGTCACCAGTGGGGAGTGTTTGAGCACGATGACAAGCCCGAGCCCATGAACATGATTCGGCGTGGGCAGGGCATCAGTGATCGTTTTGATCACACGACAGGCACATTCATTCCAGTTGGCCCTGGGCAAATGTCTTTGCATCACACCGACTTGGTGCACGCCTCGGGTGGCAACACCACCAACGACAGACGGCTTGGTTTTGCCATCAGCTATATCCCTGCCCATGTCAAACCCATTGGTACCATCAAGCCTTCTGCGCTGTGCGTCAGAGGGCGCAGTCATGGCAACTTTTTGGAAGAAACACGTTTGAAACAGCCCTTGCACGACGAGGCCTACAAAGCACATGGCAGTGCCTTGGCTTTGTTTAGAGCATTGCAAGATGCTGGGTTTAAGGAGACCGCATGAGCTCAGTGACACTCGATGAAGCCCAACTGGTTGCGCTGGTTGAAACCTACTTTGCGGCGGTTGATCGCAAAGACATTGCCGGCACGCTGGCTTGTTTTGCGCCCAATGCACGCTTTAGCATTGCCAACCACGGCGTGCATTATGAAGGCAGGGACTCAGAATTAAGGGGCATGTATGAGCGCTTGAATGAACGCTACGCCCAAGTTTGGCACGGACAGTTTTCACACACAGTGGATGTGAATGCGCAGCGCATTGCCAGTCGATTCCGTGTAGAAAACATCACCCATCAAGGCGAAAAACTCGTCAAAAAAAATTGCAACTTTTTTGAATTGAATGACGGCTTGTTTTCGAGGGTGTTTGTCTACATGTCAGGTGAAAACTCACTCGGGTGAATGCGCCAACAAGGCAGTCCAAGTTTGCAGCGGTAATTTCAAGTTGGCCAAATCCAAAGTGGCCTGGAGCAATTTCTCGCAATGCTCAGTCGGCCAAATTCGGCTGGTGAGGTTCATGAATTTTTGGCGCAATTCTTCCCGTGTGTAGGGCGAAGCGTCATCGCCCCGATTGACGCCGGCTTGTGCGGTTCGGCTTGAACCATCCTTCAAATAAATCGTCACGCTGGCGGGTCTTTCATTGGGCAATCGGGCGCTCATTGAAGGGTCATGCGACACACTGACCTTTTGCGCCAATGCCAAGGTCTTTGGATTGCGAACAGCGTCCCAAGTAAAACTTGAAAGCGCGCTGGAGTTGTTGACGATGCGCGTGGCCACCGCAAAGGGCACAGAAAATTTGGCGGCCAAAGTGTTGTTAGGAGCGGGGTCGTTCAATTCAGCCGCCAAGTGGTAGGTAATGACCTCAATGCGATCAATTTCTTCTGCCATAGGCAAAGCCTGCGCAGATGCCATTTGATCAATGGCGTCCAAGGTGCCATGGTTGTATCGGCAGCATGAATGAAGTTTGAAATAGTTGCGCATCAAGTGCAAGTCCTGTCCTAAACCTAGCGTCACGGCATCGGCTTGAAAACTTTCAGAAATAATTTTGCCGAGCAAAGAAGAGGGGCCATCGCGCTCGCCCGTGAAGCCGCACTCTGCCAAGTTCAAAGCCAGCAAACCATTTCTGTTGCTGAGGCCTGCATACACGTTGCGAACCAATCCGCCTTCCAGCATGGTTTGTTTGGATGTGGCTGTTGTCAGTGATGCTGCGATGTTGATGGTCTGGCGCATATCCTCGGCTTGCATGCCAGCAACTCGCGCACAGGCGGCACCAGCACCAATGGTGCCCCATGTGCCATGTGGATGCATGGCGCCACGCAGCTGAGAGGCTGCGCCCAGTCTTGAACCTACTTCATAGCCTACCACCAAGGCGGCTAAAAAGTTTTCGGCGCTGGCATCTCTCTCTTGGCTAAGTGCCAGTGCAGCTGGAATGACATGCACCGCAGGATGGCCGCGTGAAAATCGGTTGCCCTCATCCATCTCTAAAAAAGTGCCAGACGTGCCATTGATGAATGCCGCCGATTCAGCTGTGCTGCACGCGCCAAGCCCAATGAGTTGAGCTGCATGGCTACTGGCTTTGACATGGGATTGTTTCTTGGCAATGGCACGCAATTCGGGCTCTGCAGAACCTGCTGCCATGGCCGCCACGGTATCGGCCAAAATCCAAGCGACTTGATCTTTGACATCTGCGTCTAATGTTCGGTAGTCGAGGTTTGAGGAAAATTGGCTGAGGGTGTCAAGGTAGTCCATGTGAAGCGTCTTTCATTCAAGTGAGTGCAGCGTCAATGTTTGTGGCGCCAGCGCACTGTGCATAAATTGTTTGTGGCGTTGTGAAGGCCATGCCGTCTGCTTGATTTAATTTGCTTAACAAATCACGCAAATAACGAATGCGACTGGGCATGCCCCAAACCCAAGGATGAATGCCTAAGCCCATGACAGCGCTGCGTTGATGTTGAAGACATTCGTTGCGCATTTGGGCCGCTGCCTCAAATATTTGTTGGGCGTGCTGTGAAGGCTCCACGGGCCTGAACCATTGGCCTTGTACATCGTCCCATTCGCTCGACATGGGTATGGCCAACAAGCTTTGTTGGGAGTGGCCTGCGGGTTGCATCCAATAAGGCTGATCGTCGTTGCCCCAATCGAGCGTGTACCGAACACCCGCATCGGCCAGCAAACCATAAGTATGGGGCGATGTGCCCCAGTCTTGGCTGAGCCAGCCCTGCGACGCTTGACCCGTAAAAGTTTGAAGGCTATTCAATGAAGTCGCAATGTGTGACTGCTGTTCTTCAAGCGGCATGTTGGCATGCATGAGGCGTGTAGCGGCCACGCCATGCGCTAACCATTCGGCTTTTGAATCCTTGAGCAATTGAAGAACTTCGGGGACACGCGGCAACACCATGCTGTTGGCAGCCACCACGGGTTGAATACCTATTTCTAGTAAGGCTTCTATGATTCTGAAAACGCCAATTCGCAAACCGTATTCGCGTTGTGTCCAGCTTCGATAGTCTGGATTGAAGCTTCCAAACTCCCCAACAAATCGTGGATCGCGAACACTGCCTTCGGGTGCTTCAAAGTCCCAGTGCTCGAGGTGAAGCACCGCAAACACATGCAATTTGGCCGCCAATGGCAAAGGCTTGCGCTGATGGATGGCGCTGTAGTTGTAATGCAAATGATCCATGGTGGTTCGATCTCTTGCTGCCTTGTTGTGTTTGAAAAAACATCAATCAGTGTGAGGGAAAGTTGACACTTTTTAAATTTAAAAAACTTAAGGAAGTTCCGCTTGACTTCACGAAAAGATTGTTGCACAGTGTACCTAATTGTTCTATGAATGGAACAATTTAATTCAACCCACAACTTCTTCATTGAGGAATTACCATGACGTCTGATGTCCGTGTATCCCGTCGTTTGATCTTGCAAGCTGGTGCTGCTACTTCCGCTCTCGGTGCGCCTGGCTTTTTGTTGGCACAGCCTGCACCCATAAAAATTGGCTTGGTACACCCAGTCAGTGGTGGTTTGGCTTATAGCGGTGGTCAGGGTCGCCTTGGCTGCCAGATGGCCATCGATGAGATCAATGCGGCAGGTGGCATCAAGTCAATGGGCGGCGCCAAGTTGGAGGCTGCTCTGGGCGATTCACAATCTCGCCCCGAAGTTGGCGTCTCCGAAGTCGAGCGTCTGCATCAGGCGGGTGTGGCCGCTTATGTGGGCTGCTTCTCTAGCGCTATTGCGCTGCCAGCCACTCAGGCTGCAGCCAAGTACAACACGCCTTTCATGATTGACGTTGGCGTGTCCGACCAAATCGTCAGACGCGGTCTGAAGAATGTGTTCAGATTGGCACCTGGCTTCGGCAAGTGCGTGGACGATGCCATTGTGGGCTTGGGCGAAATCAACAAGGCGGCTGGCGGTGTGGCCAAGTCTGCAGTGTTGGTGCACGAAGAATCTGAGTTTGGTACAGGTACAGCCAAGTTGCTGGCCGACCGCCTGCCTGGTATCAACGTGCAGGTGGCTGAGGTTATCAAGCATGCCAACCCCACACGCGATTTCTCCAACGTTGCCCTGCGCATCAAGAGCCTGAAGCCAGACCTCGTGATCATGAGCAACTACCAAAACGAGTACGTTTTGTTGGCCCGCACTTTGCACCAGCAGCGCGTTGATGTGGCTGGCATGTTCAGTGTGTTGGGTGGTGGCTTCAACTTCAAGCTTGTCAGCGAGCAGCCCGACATCGCTCAAAACATGATGGACTTCAACCACTGGTACAACCCCCGCAATCCAAAAGCCTTGGCCATGCGCAAGGCAGTGGAGGCAAAGGGCGGTTTGTTTACCTTCGAAGTCTACTGTGGCTACAACGCTGTCAAGTGCTACGCCGAAGCGCTCGAGCGCGCCAAGTCAGCTGACAAAGAAAAAGTCATTGCAGCCCTCGAAGCCAGCACTTGGTCCGACCACTTCATGCCTTATGGCCCTACAAAGTTCGTCGATGGTCAAAACACAGGCGGTCGTGCAGCCATGTTGCAAGCTACCAAGACCGACATCAATGTGGTTTGGCCCAATGAATTTTCAGCTGTGAAGCCAGTCTTCCCACGTCCTAAATTCAGCTGATACAGGCTCTTCGGTCAAGCAAGCGCACAGCCTGACTGAGGCGCTTGCTTGGCAGTTTGAACTGCTTCCGAATTTCTTAGATTTCTAACGGAGACTCCAACTTGATTGCAACAAGCAGTCAGGTTGGATGGCTCCTGAGAATTCATCTTGCAGTGTCACTGCAAATTTATTGACCTCATGACAAGGAACTCGTTTTGGACCTGACCATCATCGGAGCGGCTGTCATCAATGGCATCCTCATGGGGGGTATTTACACCCTCGTCGCCTCTGGCGTCACCTTGATTTATGGTGTGTTGCACATCATTAATTTTGCGCATGGCAGCATGCTGATGGTGGCCATGTTTGGTGTTTTCTACTTGGTGACCAAATTGGGCGTTGACCCCTATCTTTCTTTGATCATCACCATGCCCACCATGTTTGCCATGGGCTATGTGCTTTATAAATATTTCATCGGCAAATTGTCTTACGGCAAAGACGAAAATATTTTGTTGATCACCCTGGGTTTGTCAATCGTCATTGAAAACTTGGCGTTGATGTTTTTCACGGGCGACTCACGCACCATCTCTCTTTCCTACAGCGACAAAATGTTTGAGGTCGGCCCCTTGCTCATTGGCTTGCCCAAGGTCATCTCCTTTGTGGCTGCCATGGTGATGTGTGCATTGCTGGGCATTTTCATTACCCAAACCGATACAGGACGCGCCATTCGTGCCGTGGCCAAAGAGCGCATGGGTGCGCGCTTGGTTGGTATTGATGTTGACAAAGTTTTTGCCATTTCTTTTGGTTTGGGCATGGCTACTTTGGGTGCAGCAGCATCTTTGCTCATGCCCATTTTTTATGTCTCACCCACCACGGGTCACGTCTTTGTGATGGTGGCTTTTACGGTGGTGGTGTTGGGCGGCATGGGTAGCTTTTTGGGCGCCGTCATTGGCGGCTTGATTGTTGGCTTGACCGAGTCGTTCGGTGGTTTGTATTTGGGTGAGAGCCTGGGTCAAATTGGCATTTCGCTCATCTTCATTCTGATCTTGCTGTTCAGGCCCTCCGGTCTTTTTGGAGACAAGCAATGATTTTCAATCGCTTACCTTGGACCCTTCACTTGTTGTTGTTGGTCGTCGCCATCATTTTCCCATTCACTTCCGATTCGGCATTTGTCATTAACTTCGGCGTGTTGGCGCTGTTCTATGCTTTCATTGGACAGTCATGGAACATTGCTGGGGGCTTTGCGGGTCAGTTGTCGTTTGGCCATGTGGCATTTTTCGGTGTCGGGGCTTATGCCTCCACCATCGTCCAAATGCGCTTTGGTTTTAACCCTTGGTGGGGCTTGCCCGTTTCAGCTTTGGCGGGTGCAGCGGCAGGTTGGTTCATTTCTGTCTTGTCGTTCAGAGCAGGTCTGAAAGGTTCTTACTTCGCTCTAATTACCTTGGCTTTTGCTGAAGTCTTTCGCATCATTTCCAACTCCATTGAAATTACTGGCGGTGGCTTGGGCATGCTGATCCCGATGAAGCAAACCGCAGCCAATTTTCAATTTGGTGACAGGCGAGTTTTTTACTTCATCATCTTGGCTCTCACGGTCATCTCGATTGCCATTGCCCTTTGGCTGAAGGCCTCACGCTTTGGTGCCCGCTTGGCAGCCATTCGCGAAAATGAAGATTCCGCGCGTGCACTGGGCATCAATGTTTTTTCTGAAAAGATCAAAATCATGGCCATCTCTGGTGCCATTGCCGGTGTGGGGGGATGCTTTTTCTCGCAGTACTTCTTGTACATCGATCCCACCATCGTGTTTGGTGTCGACAAGTCGGTCGAGATGCTCTTGGTCAGCATGATTGGTGGCGCAGGCACTGTCTATGGCCCGCTCATTGGCGCCGTGCTGCTTGCATTGGTCAGTGAAGTCACCAGGTCTATGTTCAGTCTGCAAGGTCTTTCCTTGGTGCTTTACGGCACGCTGCTGGTCATCATCATTGCCTTCTTGCCAAATGGTCTGGTTGAGTTGTTCAAGAAAAAAGAACGCAAGGAGGCGGGTCGTTTGACATCTGCCGCCCCTAAGAAGGGAGAAGCCTGATGTTGAAAGTTAATGGGTTGACCAAAATTTTTGGTGGCTTGCGCGCTGTCGACAATGCTTCCTTAGAGGTTGCTGCGGGTCAAATTGTTTCGCTCATTGGCCCCAATGGTGCTGGCAAAACAACTTTGTTTGCATCCATCGCTGGCTTTCACAAAATCAACGAAGGTCAGGTTGAGTTGCTTGGAAAGAACATTGTCGGTCTCGAGGTGCATGAAATTGCACGGCTTGGCATGGTTCGTACTTTTCAAATTACACAACCTTTTGCCAAGCTCTCGGTGCTTGAAAACATTGCCGTAGGCGCATATCAGCAGTTTGCATCCAGAGACCAAGCGCATGCCCATGCTCGTTTGATTGCAGAAAAAGTAGGTATGGCGGGCATGCTCGATCAGCCAGCCTCCGAGTTGACTGTGGCTGGCAGAAAACGTCTGGAGTTGGCACGCGCTTTGGCCACCGGGCCCAAGTTGTTATTGCTGGACGAAGTCATGGCTGGCTTGAACCCGCAAGAGATCATTGAGATCATTGCGCTCATCCGCAGCATTCGTGATTCCGGCGTCACCATCTTGCTCATTGAGCACGTCATGCATGCCGTGATGAGTTTGTCTGAGTACATCTATGTGTTGTCTTACGGCAAGATCATTGCCCAAGGCAAACCAGAAGAGGTTGTTAACAACCGTGAAGTGATTGAAGCTTACCTGGGACGAGGTGCTGCCGATCAAATGACGGGTCAAGCACAAGGAGTTGAACATGCTTGAAATTCGCAATCTCCACGCAGGCTACGGACAGATTGAAATTCTGCGCGGCATCAACCTCGATGTGAGCGCAGGCGAAATTGTGGCGGTGCTGGGCAGCAATGGCGTGGGCAAGTCCACTCTCAACAACAACATTTCAGCTCTCTACAAGCCATTCAGCGGTTCTATTCGTTTTCAAGGCGAAGACCTGACTGGCATGAACTCCACAGAAGTGGTGCAGCGTGGCCTGATCCATGTGCCCGAAGGCCGGCGTATTTTCCCCAACATGAATGTCAAAGAAAACCTAGAGTTGGGCAGTCAAGTTCGAGGCAAAGCGCGCAGATCGCAAAACCTAGAGCGCGTGGTCGAAATTTTTCCACGTTTGAAAGAGCGTTTTTCTCAAATGGCAGGCACGCTGTCTGGCGGTGAACAACAAATGTTGGCCATTGGACGTGGCCTCATGTCCGAGCCTGCATTGCTCATCATGGACGAGCCTTCTCTGGGTCTTTCCCCATTGTTGGTTGAGCAAATGTTTGAATTGATTGCCACCATCAACAAGCAAGGCATGCCTATTTTGTTGATGGAACAAAATGCGGTTCAAACTTTGGCCATTGCGCACCGGGCTTACATCATTGAAAACGGTGAAGTGGCCATGCAAGGCAAGGCCTCTGATTTGGCTCGCGATCCAGAACTTCGCAAAAACTATTTGGGACTTTGAACGGTGTCTAATGTGGCCAAGGAACTCGCGGGACGTCATGTCTTGGTGACGGGTGCGGGTTCGGGCATTGGTTTTGCCACGGCTTGCGCGCTTTCAAGCCATGGCGCCAAAGTGGCTGCGGTAGTGCAGACCCAAGAACAAGTGGCAGAGGTCCAAAATGCCTTGCCCCATGCCATCGTTTTTGTTCAGGACTTATTAGATGACGCCGCTTGTGCTGCATTGCCCGCAAAAGCGGCGCAAGCGCTGGGTGGTTTAGATGCCTTGGCATGTTGTGCTGGTATCTTTTTTAAGAAGTTGTCTGACGAAATTAGCTTGGACGAGTGGCGGCAAACTTTGGCACTCAACTTGGATGCCACCTTTGTTTTAACGAGGGCGGCCATTGCACAAATGCGCAAAGCACGAAGTGGTGATGCCAGCGTCGTGGTCATCAGCAGTCAAATTGGTTTGGTGGGCCATGCACGTGGCGCTGCCTATGCGGCCTCCAAAGCTGGTTTGAATGGCATGGTCAAGTCCTTGGCCTTGGAATGGGCTACAGAGGGTGTTCGCATCAATGCAGTGGGTCCAGGCCCCATCGATACGCCCATGGTGGCTAGCACCAAGGCAGACCCCGTTGCTTTGGAAGCCATGAAATCCAGCATTCCCATGGGACGATTGGGTCAAGCGAATGAAATTGGTGAGGTGGTGAGTTTCCTCTTGTCAAACAGGGCGTCTTTCATCACGGGTCAAATTCTGTGTGCAGATGGCGGCTTTACAGCCCGGTAAGTTGATGGCCTCTCAGTCTCTTCCATTAACCGAATTGGCCAGTGTCATTCGCAGCAAAAATGCGGGTCCTTTGTGTGTCACCTTGGATTTATTTTTTCGAGACAACGATGCCTACCAACGCGCGGTCAACAGCGACGCGCTTCAACCCCATTCAATTGCCACGCTCTATGGATTGCAAAGCGTTCAAATCAAACGCTTCGATTTACCCGAGATCTTGGCCATGAAGTTGTCGATGCCGCGCAGTGTGTGTGCAGGTCATCCTGGCGATGGCGATTTGTACGGTGCGCAACAACATGCGCCTCTCATGTCATTGACGGTCTAATCAAATGACCCGTGCTCAAAAAACCTCTGCTGTTTCGCGCTTGCTGGCAAGCCATGTGCCGGGTTCTGAGCGCTTGCGCGTACTGTCTGCTTCGGGTCAATTGGGCTTTGGCATTGTTCAAGAATCTTTGGACCGCGGGCTCCAAAGAAAGCCGCATTTCATCGGCTGCGACATGGGTTCGATCGATCCTGGGCCTTACTACTTGGGCTCTGGGCAAATGGCTGCACCCAAAGACATGGTGTTGCGCGACTTAGAACTGGTGCTGTTGGCAGCCAGACAATTGGACATCCCCTTGATCATTGGAAGTGCTGGTACGGCAGGTGCAAAACCACACCTCGAAGCCACGTTGGCTCTTTTGAAAGAAGTGGCTCAAAAGCATGGGCTGTCTTTTTCAGTGGCCACAGTTTCAAGTGATGTACCGCGTCAAATTTTGGTGCAAGCTGTTCAAGATGGCCGCATTAAAAGTTTAGATCCTGAGGGCGTCTCATTGCCCTTGCCCGTGCCCAATCAAACTCAAATTGAATCGGCTGCTCACATTGTGGCGCAATGCGGTACGCATACCTTCATGCAGGCACTGGCGCACAAACCAGATGTCTTAATTGCAGGCCGATCTTGCGATACCGCTATCTTTGCAGCCTTGCCACAAATGCTGGGCTACGACCCTGCCTTGTCACTGCACATGGCCAAAATCATTGAGTGCACATCGCTGTGTTGTTCGCCAGGTGGGCGAGATGCCATCTTGGCCGAACTCGGTCCCGCCGATTTCATTTTGGAAAGCATGAACCCAAATGCGCATGCCACACCAGCGTCTGTTGCAGCCCATGCGCTGTACGAACAATCAGACCCCTGGGTGGTGGAAGAGCCTGAGGGCACACTGCATTTGCACCACGCCAAATACACCGCCATCGATGCGCACAGAACCCAAGTCTCTGGCGCGCAATTTGTACCCCGCCCTGTACCTACTTTGAAAGTAGAGGGCGCAACGCACACCGGTTCCAGAGCCGTTTTGTTGGCGGGTGTTGCAGACGCCCGCATGATTGAAATGATGCCGAAGGCCCTGCAAACAGTGCTTGAACGTGTTCAAAAATTGGTGCCTGGCAACTGGTCTATGGTGCCGCACGTATATGGTCAAGGGGCCGTCAGAGCATTGCCGCTGGCCCTCCAAAGTCAGCACGAGCTTGGATTGGTCATTGAGTTTTTAGCACCAACAGCCAACTTGGCCAAAACAGCTGCGTCGGTGTTTAAACAAAATTTGCTGCACTTTGGTTTTCCTGGTCGATACAGCACTGGCGGCAATTTGGCTTTTGCATTCACGCCCAGCGAAATTGAAGCCAATGAATGCTATCAATTCATGCTGTATCACCAATGGGTCGATGTCAGTCCCAAAGAAGTGTTTGGCATTGAAATGCAATCTTGGAATTATGAGGAGGCCATGGCATGACGTCCCGCTTGCCTTTAACCAAGTACCACCAAATTTATTTGGTTTTGCGTGAGCAATTGCTGGAAGGTCGATTTGCCAAAGCCATGCCTGCTGAAATGGAATTGGCCAAACAGTTTGGGGTTGGCCGCGTCACCATTCGGCACGCCATGGAAAAATTGGTGGCCGAAGAATTGATCGTTCGTGTAGCTGGTCGTGGCACTTTCCCGAAGCCAACACAACACGCCGGCTTGGGCATTAGCACACCGTCACTGACGCAGCCCACCCGCTTGGCGGGATTGATGGAAAACATTGTGAGTGCCAGTCGTGCCACCACCGTCAAGGTGCTAGATTGGCGCACCATTGCTGCACCTGAAGATGTCGCTTTTGCACTTCAAATTGAAGTGGGTTCTGCCGTCAAAAAAGCCATTCGCTTGAGAAGTTCTCGGGAAGGCCCTTTGTCTTACATCATTACGTATGTGCCGCAACATTTAGCAGCCGACATCGTTCGCAAAGACTTGGCAGCCAAGCCACTCCTGCAGCTACTCAGCGAAGCTGGCGTCGAGCTGGGTCGTGCGCAACAAACCATTTCTGCACGCCAAGCCGATGCGCGTGTGGCCGATGCGCTAGATGTCGCTATTGGCTCGGCTTTGTTGTCAGTTCGTCGTTTGGTGTTCGATGCGCACGATCAACCCGTGCAATGGTTAGAGGGCTTGTATCGCCCCGACCGTTATGAATATCAATTAGAAGTTTCGCGCATTGGTGATGTGGACGCACGCGTTGCCATGCGAGAACAAAAGGTGAAGGCTTGAAACGGGGCAGTCCCCATACATTGGTTTTTCAAACATGAGCACCGTAACCCACTCTCATTCTCCCCAAACCCTTGCGCAAAAACTGATTGCCAAGGCGGCTGGCCGAAGCCATGTCGCCGTGGGAGAAATCGTCAACTGCCAAGTCGACTTGGCCATGTTCCACGACTCGTCGGGGCCGCGGCGTTTGAAGCCCACGCTCGACGAATTGGGTGCAGAAATTTGGGACAAGTCACGTGTCGTTTTGGTCATGGACCATTACGTACCAGAAAAAGACGACGATTCACGCCGCATTGTTCGCATTGCGAGAGAGTGGGCCGTAGAACAACAACTGCCTCATGTCTATGACAGCATGGGCATTTGTCATGTGGTCTTGCCTCAAAAAGGCCACCTAAAGCCCGGCATGTTTTGCGTGGGTGGCGATTCACATTCGCCCACAGGTGGTGCTTTGGGCACTTACATGTTTGGTGTGGGCAGTACCGAAATGTTGGGTGTGGTGGTCACAGGTCAACTTTGGGTGCGCGTGCCGCAAACCTTGTTAATGCGTTGGAACAACCGGCTCAAGCCAGGTGTGACCGCCAAAGACATGATGCTGCACATGATTGGTCAGTTTGGCATGAACGGCGGTCAGTATCAGGCGGTTGAGTTTGCTGGCGAGGCTGTCAAAGCGCTGTCAATGCAAGAGCGCATGACCATGTCCAATATGAGCGCAGAGATGGGCTCGCAGGTGGGTTTGATTGCGCCCGATGAAGTGACGCGCGATTGGCTGGCCACCACGGGTGCAAAAGACGTGCAAATTGAAGGTTGGCATACCGATGAAGATGCAGACAAGCAAATTCATGAATTTGATGCGTCCACCTTGGTGCCTCAAGTGGCAGCGCCACACAGCCCCGCCAATACCAAGGCAGTGACAGCTTTCAAAGACACGCCCATTCAAGTGGCCTACATCGGTGCCTGCACAGGCGCCAAGTTGGATGACTTGCGTGCTGCCGCTCAAGTTCTCAAAGGTCAACAACTGCCCGCAGGTGTTCGCCTCATGGTGGCCCCAGCCAGTTTGCAAGATCAAGCGCAGGCCGAAAGCGAAGGTGTGATGCAAGCCCTGCGTCAATCGGGTGCAGAAGTCTTGCCAACCTCTTGCGGCGCTTGCTCTGGTTATGGTGGCAGCATTCCCGATGGTGCCAATGTGATTGCCACCACGGCACGTAACTTTAAAGGACGCATGGGTTCGGCCACTGCACAAGTTTATTTGGCGTCACCCTACACCGTGGCCGCGTCTGCTTTGCGCGGCAGTATTGCTGACCCAAGGGAGGTCTTGGCATGAGCAAGTTGCACAGAGTTTGGAAAGTGGGCGCCGACGTAGACACCGATCAATTGGCGCCCGGTGCTTACATGAAACTGGGCATTCACGACATTGCCAAGCATTGCTTAGAAGGCGTTAGGCCCGAATTTGCGTCAGAAGTCAGCTTGGGTGATGTGCTGGCAGCGGGTCCCAATTTTGGCATTGGATCGTCCAGAGAGCAGGCGGCAGATGCCTTGGTTAAATTGGGTGTGAAGGCAGTTATTGCGCCTTCTTACAGTGGCTTGTATTTTCGGAATGCGTTCAATTTGGGGCTTTTGTTGCTGACCTGCAAAGACGCAGAACTGCTGCAAGAAGCTGAACAGATATCACTCGATTTGGACCAATGGGCCGTCGTTCGAAGCAACGGACAAAGACTGGCTTGTGATCCTATTCCCGATTTTTTGGTAGCCATGGTTGACGCTGGTGGTCTATTGCCTCAACTCAAGCTACGTCTGCAACAACAAAGAGCATCGCAATGAAAAATCAAAAAGCCCCCCAAATTGTTCGCGCTGAAACCATGCCAGAAGGCACACCCGCGGTGCCTGTTTGTGTCGTGGGAGGGGGTTCTTGTGGTTTGACAGCGGCCATCGCTCTTCGCAAGGCTGGCATCGATGTCTTGGTGCTCGAACGTGATGAATCTGGCACAGGCTCTTCCGCTTTGTCATCTGGTTTTATTCCTGCTGCCGAAACACGGCTGCAAAAATCTTTGGGCATTGAAGATTCACACCAATTGCTGATTGACGATGTGATGAACAAAGCCCATGGCAATGCGCCTCTGCATTTGGTCAAGGCTTATGTGACTGCTGCCACCGTGGCCATCGATGAGTTGGAAAAAATGGGCTTGCCCTTCGAAATTGTCGATGGCTTTTTATACCCTGGTCACACAGTTAGGCGCATGCACACCATGCCAGAAAAAACAGGTGCCACCCTGATGACTCGCTTGGCGCAGGTGGCCACCGATTTAGGTGCCGATATTTTGGGTCAATCATTGGTCTCTGAGTTGTGGGTCAATGCACAAGACGACGTTTTGGGCGTTGGCTATCAAAGACCCGATGGCGCCGTTGAGCATTTGTCTTGCGACTATTTATTGCTGGCCTGCAACGGCTTTGGTGGCAACACCGACATGGTCAAAGAACTCTTGCCCGAAATGGCCAATGCCGTTTTTGCCGGCCATCAAGGCAACGATGGGACCGCCATTCAATGGGGCCGTCAGTTGGGATTGCAAATGGGCGACCTAGATGCCTACCAAGGTCACGGTTCTTGGGTCACACCACAAGGTGCGCTCATGACTTGGGCTTTCATCATGGAAGGTGGCGTGCAAGTGAACACCTTGGGCAAACGCTTTAACGACGAAACTGGTGGTTATTCAGAAGCAGCTGTTCATGTGTTGAGCCAGCCTGGCAGCATTGCTTGGAATATTTTTGACGCACCCTTGTTAGAACTTCTCCGCACTTTTCCAGATTTCCGAGATGCCGAACAGGCAGGCGCGCTGCGAACTGCCAAGGATGTGGAAGGCTTAGCGGCCATTGTGGGATGTGATGTGGCCACCTTAAAGGCCACCTTGGACGAAGTTCGCGCAGGTCACACCGACAACATGGGCAGAAGCTTCACACGCTCTTTGCAAGCCCCTTATCACGCCATCAAAGTAACGGGTGCGCTGTTCCATACCCAAGGTGGATTGGAAGTGGACGCTCAATGCCGCGTTGTTAAAACCAATGGCCAAGTCTTGAACAATTTGTATGCCGCTGGCGGTGCCGCGCGAGGAGTTTCGGGCCGTGGCGCCGATGGTTATTTGGCTGGCAATGGTTTGTTAAGTGCAGTGGGTGGTGGCTGGCTGGCTGCACAAGACATTGCGAAAAAAATGCAAACAGCCTAAGTTGCGACTTAAGCCACATTGCAAATCCAACTTTTTGATAGATACCCATTCCTAGGAAAACTCACATGTCTCTGGCTCAACGTTTGCAACAACCCAGCCCCTTGCTCGCTCCTGGAATTTACGATGCCCTGACCGCACTCATTGCCGAGCAGGCTGGTTTTGAAGCCCTTTATTTGTCTGGTGCGTCCATTGCCTACACCCGGTTGGGTCGATCTGACATTGGACTCACCACAGCCAGCGAAGTGGCCAACACCTTGGCCAACATCACAGACCGCGTGCGTGTGCCCGTCATTGTGGATGCCGACACAGGTTTTGGAAATGCGCTCAACATGCAGCGCACCGTCCGTGACTTTGAGCGTGCAGGCGCGGCCATGATTCAAATTGAAGACCAAACATTTCCCAAGCGCTGCGGCCATTTGGATGGCAAAGGCGTGGTTCCCGTCAAGGAAATGCAAGGCAAAATTCATGCAGCCTTAGATGCCCGAAAAAGCAGCAACACCCTCATCTTGGCTCGCACCGATGCTTTGGCGGTCGAGGGTTTAGATGCCGCATTAGAGCGCGCCGAAAAATATTTGGAGTGCGGTGTCGATGCGCTATTTGTTGAAGCTTTGCGCACACCTGAGCAAATGAAAGTGGCTTGTGATCGTTTTGCGCATCGCATTCCCTTGCTGGCCAACATGGTGGAAGGTGGCAAAACGCCTATCTTGAGCGCTGCCGAATTGGGCAAGTTTGGCTTCAAGATTGTCATTTTCCCGGGCGGTACCGCGCGGGCTGTCTCGCACATGTTGCAGGGCTATTACGGCAGTTTGAAAACACATCAAACCACCGCACCTTGGCGTGACAACATGCTGGACTTTGATCAACTCAATGCGTTAATTGAAACGCCTGAATTGTTGGCACTTGGCAAAAAGTACGACGGCAGCGTTTAAGCCCCTTTGACGATTTAATCGTTGGTTTTGACGCGCAGGGTTAGCGCGGAAGCTATGCACATCAATATGCCCGCAAAAATTAGCACGTGAGTTGGGTTGCTGCTGAGCACGCTTTTGTAAATCAAGGGCAAGGTGATCATTTGGAAAATCATGGGCAGCACAATGAACATGTTGAAAATGCCCATGTAAACCCCGGCCCGCTCTTTGGGAATACTGCCGGCCAACAAAATGTATGGATTGCCCATGATGCTGGCCCAGGCCATGCCAATGCCCACCATGGGAATCAACAGCAGCCATTTGTCTTGAATAGAGGGCAACACCATCATGCTGATGCCCGCTAGAAGCAAACAGAGCGCATGAACATATTTGGGTCCCCAACGTCTAATTAAAGGCATCAGCGCAAATGCAGCAATGAAGGCCACAAAGTTATAGAAGCCGCCAATTTGACCATTCAACAAACTGGCATCTCTGAATTCAGGGGTGTTGGGATCGCGGGTGCCAAAAATTGACAAAGCCAGCGCAGGCACGATGTAAATCCAGTAACACATCATGGCGTACCACTGAAACAACTTCATCCACCACAGTTGGCGCATGGTTTGAGGCATGTCGCGAATGGCCGATCCAATTTCTGACAAGGTTGCAAACAAACCAGTTTTTTGAGATTTGATGTGCGCAATCTCTTCCGGTGTCAAAGGCAATTCAGGCGTAGATTTAACTGACCAAGCCACCGTGGTGATTGAGAAAACGGCACCAATCATGAAGGCAATGACGGTCAGTTGGGGAATGTTGCTGCTGTTGACCGCGTCTTTGTCGATGCCCCACAAAAACAAGAGGGTGGGTGTGAGGTAGGCAAATGTTTGAGCCAAACCAGTAAACGCGCTTTGTGTGAGAAAACCAAGCGCATGTTGCTCTCTGTTGAGGCGGTCACTGACATAAGCACGGTAGGGCTCCATGGTGACGTTGTTGGCGGCATCCAAAATCCACAGCAGACTGGCTGCAAACCAAAGCGTGGGGCTGAAAGGCATGAACAGCAAACAAATGCTGCACATCAGCGCTCCAATCAGAAAGTAGGGTGTGCGTCTGCCCCATTTGCTCAGTGTTCTGTCACTCATGGCGCCAACCAAGGGTTGCACCAACAAGCCCGTGACCGGACCTGCCAACCAAAGGTAAGGCAGGCTGGCTTCGTCGGCACCCAAGTATTGGTAGATGGGACTCATATTGGCCTGTTGCAAACCAAAGCTGTATTGGATGCCGAAGAATCCAAAATTCATTTGCAATATTTGCCAGAGCGATAAATGGGGTTTGCGAAACGTCATACGAGCCTCATGTGGATTGCAACAGTTTCAAAAATCAACCGATTAAGACAGTGGGTGCAGCATCGTTTGCGATGTTGAGCCACTTGAATTGGTAAGGACTTAAGCGCAGAGAAGAAACGCTTTCAGATAACTTTAGATCGACTGTTGTGTTTGAAAAATTAAACAAACCGATCAGATCATGATTGCGTTGAAGACCCAAAACTTGCGGGTGCGCATTAGGCAGCAAAGTCACATCGGCATCGCCTTTGAAAGCCGCTTGGGTTTTTCTCAGTTGGGCCATCTGCTGAATCTTTGAAAAAATTCTAGATTCAATGCTGCCCTTGACGTGCCTTGAATTTGCTTTGTCTTCGTTCCAATGGGGGCGGTGCAATTCGCGTCCATCGGGACCCTTGCGCGCAGCCAATTCCTCTTGCGTGGTGTTGGCAAGGCCCAGTTCGTCACCCATGTACAACAGGGGTAGACCCCCCATGAAAAATGACAATCCTTGAAGCAACAACAGTCGATCGATGGCTGTATCGATGTCTTCGGGTGTGTGCGCGGAATACAAACCAGTCAGTGCGGCGGCCATGCCATTGGTGCCATGCACAGCCCGAGTGTGAGTCGTTTGAAAAGCAGCACCTTGTGCATAGCTGTTTGGTGACACGCCAGCAAAAAACTGCGAAGCCTCTATCAGCCGTTCATGTGTGGTGTCACCCAAGGCTTCAAGGTCTGGTTTTAAAACATTCCATCCAATGTCGTCATGGCAACGGACATAACTTAACCAAGAGCAACCCTCTGGCACTTTAGGTGTTTGCGCCATGACCGAACGCAAAATGCTCGCGTCTTGTTCAGCCAATGCTACCCAACTGGCGGCCATTAGGCTGGAGTGATAGGCCAGGTGGCATTCGGGTCCAGAACTTTCGCCCAAACCAAAATAGGGTGGCAGTTGTTGCGTGGGCATGATGGCTTCTGCTTTGAGCAACACACCGGGACATGCAATTTCCATCAAGGCGCGCAATGCTTGCAGCAAGCAATGCACCTCGGGTTGATTTTGGCTGTTGGTGCCCAGGCGCTTCCACAAAAAGCCTGTGGAGTCCAAGCGAAAGGCTTCAATGCCCATGTTGGCAACACGCATCATGGCTGACACCACATCCAAAAATACCTTGGGATTGGCGTAATTTAAATCCCACTGATACGGATAAAACGTGGTCCACACCCAGGCGTTCAGTTCAGGTTGGAACGTGAAGTTGCCTGGTGCAGTGTCTGGAAAAATTTGGGGCAATGTTTTTTCCCACGCAGCAACTTCTTCTGGGGTCTTTGCCAAGCAAAAGTAATTTTGATACCGGGTATCGCCTGCTTTGGCTTTGAGTGCCCAATCATGATCTTGAGCCACATGGTTCAAAACAAAATCGCTGCACAAACTGATGCCTGCTTTTCTCAACGCTTGTGTGAGGTGCAGTAAGTCTTCTTGGGTTCCTAATGTTGGCGCGACTTCTTCAAAGTGTGCCACCGCAAAGCCACCATCATTGGGGCCAGCAGCCGCTTTAAAGAAGGGCAACAAATGCAGGTAAGTCACGCCCAGTGACTTGAGGTATTCAATTTTTTGTGTGATGCCTTGCAAATTGCCGGCAAATTGATCGACATAAGCGGTGTAGCCCACTGCGCCTTGTTGATGCCAATCGGGGTGCGCTTGACGATGTAAATCAAGCTGCCATAAATCTTCAGAACGCGCCAGAGATGCCTGCACTGCTGCCTGAATCAGGTCTTGTACCAGGGCCTGAACGCGAGAATTTTGACCATAAACTTTGACCAAACGATCTGTCAATACAGATTCTTGTTTTCGAATTCTCTCGCTTAAAACACGCGCACGGCTCTGTGGTGCAGCGTTCAATTGGCTGCGCCAGTCAGATAAGTTTGCGTCAGAGTGTGACATGAGAGCAGGAGATTCGAGGGTGGTCATAACAAGACAAAAAAAAGGCTGCCGACCGAAGTCGGCAGCCTTGGCTTCCAATTAGAAGTTGTACTTCAAACCAGCTTTGATTGAGCGGCCAGTGATAGAACGTGCTGCCATGCGGCCGTCGTTGCTTTCTGTGTAGCCCAGTGTGTTGGTCAAGTTGTTGATACCCAATGTTGCCACTGCATTTTTGCCGAGGTTGAAGTTGGCAAATGCATTGATGACTGTGTAAGCAGGCAATGTGACTTCAATCGGTGTGCCTTGTGCATCTTTGGAGCTTGATGTGCCCACGATGGCTGCACCGATGGTTGCATCACCCAACACATAAGATGGGCTCAACTGGTAAACCACTTTGGCTTGACGGTTAGGTGTCAAACCGCTGCTGACGATTTTGGCGTTGGTGATGGTGACACCGCCATTGACGCGGAATGCACCCATCTTGTAGCCAGCTTCCACTTCAACACCAGAGGCATCGTACTTGTTAGATGTGCTCTTTTGTGTGGTGGCGTCGTAGTTGCTTTCGTCGGTCTTGGCATTGAACAAGGTCACGAATGTGCTCAAGTTGCCGTTGCGCATTTTCACGCCACCTTCCAACTGGACCACTTCGTTGATGGGGACAACACCTGAACCGTCCAAAGGTGTTTTGCCTGGGTTGAACATGATGCGGTCTGCGTTGAAGGCAGCACCTTTGCTGGTGCGTGCAAACAATGCGGTGTCTTTGTCCAACTGATAGTTACCACCGAAGGAGTAAGAATTGAAGTTCTTGGTGTAGTTGATGGCTTGTGCGTTTTCAGGCTTGAACGCGTTGTTTGAAGCTTGGTTGTAAGAACCTGTGGCCACTTGTTGGTCGGCGCGGATGCTACCGTCAAATGTCCATGCGCCTTTTTCCCAGCCCAAAACGGCGTAAGGTGAAGTGGTGCGATAAGTGGCATCGATGGCGCGTGTGCAGCAACCGCCCCACACATTGGTGCCCAAAGCAGATGCGCCATAAGCGTTGGTAGAAGCGTTGGCCAACAAAGCGGGGTTGTTGTCAGTGGCTTCCATCAAGTACTGGTTGAAGTTCCATGTCAAACCAACTTGTTGCACGTTCACAAACAAACCAGCTGTCGTTGTGATTTTTGAGCCATCAGCTTGCGCAAAAGTTTTGCTCAATTTCACATCGTTGGTGGTGGCGCCCATGTCGTCCATGGAGGTGTTGAACACGGTGGCTGTGAAAGCCTTGCCTGTGTAGTTCTGACCCTTCTTAGGACCTGTTGCGTACTTGGTGCCAGCGGCTGCATTGGCAACGTCGTCTGCTGGGAAGATACTGATGAAGCGGCCGCTGTTTTCAGCAATGCGGAACTTCTCGCTCAACTTCCAGCCGTTGGCCAATTTCAATTCTGTTTCAAAGCCAATGGCGTTGTTCTTGACACGCAGGCCGTCGTTCACGTTGGAATTGACCATGGTGTTGTTTTTGGTCAATGTGGCGTCTGCAACCCAGTATGGTGAGTAGAAAGTTGCCTTGCGTGGATCGATGCCTGGCAATTCGCTGATGACGCCATTCTTGATGCTAACGGGCGCTGGCATGAACAAAGGTGACTTGTCATCCAAAGATTTGAAGCTCAGGCGAACGAAACCATTGTCCAACTCTTGTGTGATGTTGGCTTTGATTTGATGGCCTTGAATGCCGTTGGCTGGCGCATTGCGAGGACCTTGACCTGAAGTGGTGTAGCCGCCAACGAAGAAACGTGTTTTGTCGCTCAGTTTGCCAGCGTAGTCAAAGTCGAAACGCTTTTCGTCGTAGCCCAGACCTGTAGAGATGCCCACAGAACCGCCTGGCTCGTCACCGGTTTTAGAGATGAAGTTGATGATGCCGCCAGGTGCGTTGGTGCCCAATGTAGAAGCTGAACCACCGCGGACCACTTCCAAGCGCTCCAAGCTGCCATCGGCACGCAAGAACATGTCGGGTGTTGCAAAAGCAACGTCACCGAACAACATGACGGGCAGACCATCTTCTTGGAACTGCACATAACGTGCACCGCCTGCAGAAATAGGCAAACCACGAACGGTCACGTTGGCATTGCCGCCGCCGCCGCTGGACTCAGAACGAACACCAGGAATGCTGCGCAAAATGTCAGCAGAGTTGGTGGGTTGGGCTTGCAAAATTTGATCCACGCCCACAGTAGAAATGGAGTTGGATTGCTTCATTTTGCTGGCGCCTGAAGCGGTACCTGTAACGACCACTTCGTCCAATTTGAGGGTGTCATTAGAGGCGGCAGTTTGTGCCCAGGCGGTGCCCATTTGGCAAACAGTCAGAGCGCAGGCCAATGCAACTGCATTGGGAACGATTGCAATATTTCGTTTAGACATTGTGAGTCTCCAAGAAAGTGATTAATTGATTTAAGTCTATGAAATTATTGAATTTTTTCAATAACATTCGGGAAGTGAAACTTCTTTGGCTCCTCGAATGACCCAATTCTCTGAAAAATTGCAATCGTTTGCAATAGATAAATGACAACTTGGTGCGTGAGCACGCACCAACAGGGCGGGGAGCCTTAGATAAGTCATTGATTTTTCAATAAAAAATGAATGGTCTAAGTAATTTCCCTAGATTGTTGTAAATTCATCCATTGCGTTTGCATGGTTTTTGTAGAATTCAAACGATTGCATTCATTTCTTCAATGGGCACATAAGCTTGCGTCATTCATTGGACCCACATGGCCAAATCGGACTCAGAGTCAAAAAAAATTCAGATGGTCGACATCGCCAGGATGGCCGGTGTGTCGACGTCGACTGTTTCCAGGGCTTTGAATGGCAGTCCTTTGATCAATGAGGAAACGCGCCAAAGAATTGCAGATTTGGCCAGATCGCTCAGTTACAGCATCAACCTGAGTGCCAAAAATCTCAGGTCTGGTGAAAACAGAACCATTGGCGTTGTCATTCCCTACCAAGACCAAATTCGTCAAGATGTGACGGACCCCTTCTTCATGAGCATGCTGGGTCACTTGGCAGACCAACTGACAAAGCAAAATTTCGATTTATTGTTTTCGCGAATTGCAGCCAGCCAGATCGAAGACTTGGCTCAACTGTATGAGTCAGGCAGAGTGGGTGGCCTCATTGTGGTGGGGCAGTGGGATCAGCACGAAAAATTAAATGACCTGGCCCGCAAGCAAATTCCCTTTGTGGTTTGGGGTGGCCAGTTGCCAAGGCAGTTGTATTGCACTGTAGGCAGTGACAACTTCAACGGCGGTTATTTGGCAACGCATCATTTATTGAGTTTGGGGCGCCGTCGAATTGTTTTTATGGGTGACAAAGAGGCCACAGAAACAAGTCAGCGATTTGCTGGTTATTTGCACGCACATCAAATGCACAAATTGACACACGACCCGGCACTGTACATACCGTCGCCTTTTACAGTGGCCGAGGCCCGTGTTGACATCAATGAATTTTTGAAAAAGAAAATTCCATTCGATTCGCTGTTTGCTGCCAGTGACTTGTTGGCCATTACCGCCATGGGTGCCATTACGCAGCATGGTTTGCGAATTCCACAGGACGTAAGTGTGGTGGGTTATGACGACATTGGCATGGCAGAACACACCTACCCGCCGCTCACCACCGTTCGGCAGCCCATGGACTTGGCTGGCCAAGCATTGGTCCAGAATTTGATGCGCGTTTTGTCAGACAAACACGCAGATTCTGAAGTGGTGAAAACAGATTTGATTATTCGAAACTCAACTTGCCCCGTTTGAAGGGCGCAAGTTGATCAATTCCAACTGACCGATGCCATGTCGTTGGCAAACACGGGTGAGCTGGCCCACAAACCCTTCAAGCCCTTTTTGTAAACCGCGGTGTTGGTGGGGTTGAACAAAAAGACATTGACCGCATCGCTGGCAATCATGCGCTGCATGTCGCCAAACAATTTGGTTCGCTCTTTGGCGCCAGTGCTTGCAGAATATTTGGTGGCCAAATCACGAAAGGCCTTGCTGTCGTAGCCCCAATAATATTGAGGGTTGGCATAGTTCATGAAGTCCAGAGGCTCGACGTGGTTGATCACGGTCAAATCAAAGTTGCCTTTGAAGGTGCCGCCCAACCACTGCGCCCATTCCACATTTTCAATCTTGGCCACAATACCAACCTTGGCCAATTGGGCTGCCAAAATCTCGCCACCTTTGCGAGCGTAGGGCGGTGGTGGCAAGGTGAGCGTGACGTTCAAAGGTGTTTGAACGCCAGCCTCTTTGAGCAAGGCCTTGGCCTTTTCGGGGTCGAAGGCATATTGACCTGTGAGGTCTACGTAGCCAGCATCGGTGGGCGCCATGTGGCTGCCAATGGGTTTGGCCAATCCTTCAAACACGCCATCAATGAAGGCTTTTTTGTCGATGGCATGCGACAGCGCGCGGCGCACACGCACATCATCAAATGGTTTCTTTTTGTTGTTGATGGTCATGATGCCTTTGCCAGCAGTGTTGCCCATCTCGACCACAAAGCGCTTGTCTGCTTGAAACTGTTTGAGGCTTTGAGGTGATTGAAAACGTGGCATGCCATCGATGTCGCCGGCCAACAAGGCCGCGACTTGGGCGGATGCGTCATTGATGAAACGGAAAGTGACGCGCTTCATTTTGACATTGGCGGCGTCGCGGTATGCATCCCATTTGCTCAAGGTGATGGCCGAACCTTTGGACCAGTTTTCTAATTTGTAAGGACCAGTGCCCACAGGTTTGGTTGCTGCTGCATCGGCTGTATTTGGATGCAAGATGACAGCGGTGTTTTCACCCATTCGAAACAAGAAGTTGCCATCGGGGTTGTTCAAAACCAGTACCACGGTGTGTGCATCGGGCGTAGAGATGTGTGCAATGTTGTTGAAAACAGCGCCTTTGGCCTTGTGGGTACTTTTTTCGGCCTTGGCTGTTTCAAAACTGAACTTAACGG
>JACCDJ010290115.1_pt1 | contig 24520 bp, 23 predicted proteins | sample 7444481 | NCBI WGS metagenome assembly JACCDJ01 (sample SAMN15323435, study PRJNA562643) | freshwater metagenome | isolation source: river surface water | place: USA:Blue River Watershed | collected 2017-08-15 | reverse complement strand
GTCCTTGGGAACATCCACCACCACCGGTCCGGGCCGGCCGCTGCGGGCGATATGGAACGCTTTTTTCATGACCATCGCCATGTCGCGCACATCCTTGACCAGAAAGTTGTGCTTGACGATGGGTCGTGTGATCCCCACGGTGTCGCACTCCTGGAAGGCATCGAGCCCGATGGCCGCAGTGGGCACCTGACCGGCGATGATCACCATGGGAATGCTGTCCATGTAGGCGGTGGCGATGCCGGTGACCGCATTGGTCAGTCCGGGGCCGGAGGTGACCAGGGCCACGCCCACATCGCCGGTGGCGCGGGCATAGCCATCCGCGGCATGCACGGCAGCTTGCTCGTGACGCACCAGGATGTGCTGAATGCTTTCCTGTTTGTACAAGGCGTCGTAGATGTAGAGCACGGCCCCGCCGGGATAGCCCCAAACGTATTGAACGTTCTCGGCTTGCATGGCGCGAACCAAAATTTCGGCGCCGTTGAGCTCTTCGGGATGGGAGGGGGTGGCTTGCGCTGCAGCAGCAGACTGCATTTCCGCCTTGGAAATTTCCATGATGAACCTTGGTGATTTTCGGACACGAAAAACCTGGGGTGCCCCTTGGCGCCTTCTCGTGGACGCGCCGCGGGACTTAGGATATGTGGCCATGGACGACAAGCGTCCGACCCCAATCCGTTTGCCTGGTATGAAGAAGTGGGATTATGTCACCATTTTGACGGGTCTCCGCGTTATTGAAGGGGGTGTGCGGGCGATGACATAATTCGAGCCCTCGACGCCCTGCCCCTCCACCTTTCCTTCCGGCAACCTTGGCTTCCGACTCCGAACTCTCCGATTTCCTCAAAAGCGTGGAAAAGCGTGCCTTCAAGCGCTCGCTCTACCACGTGCGGGACGAAGACGCTGCGTTGGACATTGTGCAAGACAGCATGATGAAACTGGCTGAGCATTACGGCGACAAGCCAGCCAATGAGTTGCCGATGTTGTTCCAGCGCATCCTCTCCAACACCACCCTGGACTGGTTTCGCCGGCAAAAGACCAAAAACGCGCTTTTCACCAACTTCAGCCAATTTGAATCCGACGATAATACGGAAGAATTCAATTTACTGGAAACACACCACATCAGCGAAGGCAACGAGCAGGTCGAAAGCGCCCAACGCACCGTTGAACGCCACCAATCCATCCAGGAAATCGAAACAGAAATCCAGAAACTGCCAGCGCGTCAACGGGAAGCCTTCCTGTTGCGTTATTGGGAGGAACTGGACGTCGCTGAAACCGCTGCCGTGATGGGCTGCTCGGAAGGCAGTGTGAAAACACACTGCTCTCGAGCGGTTCAGGCGTTGGACAAAGCACTGAAAGCCAAGGGACTCAACTCATGAACACCACCAACTACCTCTCTGACGACCAAGCCGAGCATCTGGCTCGTCGTGTGGCCGCCCAGCTCGATCAGGGGTTGCGTGAGCTCCCGCACGATATCAGCGAGCGGCTGCGGGCTGCGCGTACCCGGGCGGTGGCCGCCCGTCGTCAAACGGCCCCCGTGCTGGCCACCGCCGCACGGGTGCAAAAGGGCACCCTGGTGCTCGAAGGCGGACCGGACAAAATGCGCTTTTGGGGCTGGATGGGCAGCGTGATCCCCCTGGTGGCGCTGGTGCTGGGTCTTTTTGTCATCCATTCCCTGCACAACGACTGGCGGGCTGACGAGCTGGCCAGTGTGGACACAGCCTTGCTCATCGACGAGCTCCCCCCTTCTGCCTATACCGATCCCGGGTTTTTGCGCTTCATCCGATCCGGCTCCACCGAAGTCGCGGCTACCAGCACCAGCACGGACTGAACCTGCGCACAGGCTTTTACTCGGTGACGTCTGCAGCGCCAGTCGTACACTGATCACCAGCACATGAATTGCACCAAGGCTCTCCCCCTCCTGCTGTCACGCGGCCTGTGGCCCTGTTTGATCGCAGGGCTGTGCCTAGGTCCTGTTTCGCTGCAGGCCCAAGGCACGAGCAGCACTGCAACCGCTCCAGGTGCTGCCGCGGTCACCGCCATGCCTTCCGACACACCGCCCAGTGCCCCGGCAAGCCCCATGGCCACCAACGCAGCCTCAGCGCTGACGGCCGCTTCCGCCTCGTCGAGCAAAGAGAGTGCCGCCAAACCTCCCGCGCCAACGCCCAAGACAGCTCCGCCTCGCGACTCACGTCCCACCTGGGCTGAGCTGACCCGCAGCCAACAAGCAGCCCTCAAACCCCTTGCCCAGGCCTGGCCAAGTCTGAGTGAACTGCACAAGCGCAAGTGGTTGGTGCTGTCCCACAACTACGACGAGTTCAGCCCGCAGGAACAGCTCAAGCTGCAAGAGCGCATGAGCGACTGGGCCAGCCTCACGGCCCGCGAGCGAGCCCAGGCACGCTTGTTCTTTGCCGAAGTACAGCAATTACCAGGCGATGAGCGCCGGGCCAAGTGGGAGGCCTACCAGGCGCTGAGTGATGAACAGCGTCGCAAGCTGGCCGACGACATCCTGCTTCAACCGCCGCGTGGCGCTGCCCTGGCCACCCGTCCGGTGACCCCCAGCAAGTTGACCGCACCCCCCTCCCCCCGACCCGATCAGGTGTTGCAACCCCGCATCGACACGGATCAGATCCAGCCCAAAACCTTGCTGCCTCAGTCTCTACAAGGCGCCTCGACTCGATGACCCCCAGTCTTCCTCGACGTATGGCTTGCTGGCTGTACGAAGGCTTGCTGCTGTTTGGGGTGGTCTTCATCAGCGGCTACCTCTTCAGCACCTTGAGCCAGACCCGCAACGCCCTGGACAATCGCCACGGTCTGCAGGCATTCATCTTCCTGGTGTTTGGCATCTACTTCACCTGGTTCTGGCACAAGGGCCAGACCTTGGCCATGAAAACCTGGCACATACGCGTCGTTGACCGTGCGGGACAACCGCTCACGCAGGCCCGCGCCTTGTGGCGCTATGTACTCAGCTGGGTGTGGTTTGTGCCTCCCCTGCTGCTGCTGTACCCCTTGCATCTGCCGGCTGGTGAATCCTCCGTGCTGGTCGTGGGCTGGGTCCTGGTGTGGGCTCTTCTCAGTCGTTTTCAGCGCGAGCGTCAGTTCTGGCACGATGTCTGGGCTGGCACCCGACTGGTACACGCTCCCCCGCAATCCTGACTGCCCCTTTGGGTCGCACGCGCGCGTTCAGCGTGCTGTCATCCAGGCGAGCGAGAATGTCGGACATGGAGCCCCCCCACGTCAACCCCCAAAAGCAACGCCGCGGCCTCAACCGCGTCCTGCACGCCGCCGGCTATTCCTTGCAAGGTCTGCGTGCGGCTTGGCACGAAACGGCTTTCCGGCAGGAGTTTGTGCTTTCGCTGGTCTTGCTGCCCGTCGGTCTCTGGCTGGCGAACAACTGGATCGAGGCCGCATTGCTGCTGGGCTCATTGATGCTGGTGCTGATCGTGGAGTTGCTCAACACCGGCATTGAATCGGCGATCGACCGTATTGGTCCCGAATGGCATGACCTCTCCAAACGCGCCAAGGACATGGGCAGCGCAGCCGTGCTGCTGAGTTTGCTGCTGTGCATCGGTATCTGGGGTAATGCTGTGTGGCACAAGGTGTGGGCATGACGCCCAATTTTTCACTCTGTGTGTACTGTGGCTCTCGCCCCGGAGGTGACCCTCGCTTCGCCCAGGCGGCGCGTGATGTGGGCGCCTGGATTGGCCGTCACGGCGGTCAGCTGGTGTACGGTGGCGGACAAAACGGACTGATGGGCATCGTGGCCGATGCCACCACCGCGGCCGGTGGGTCGGTGGTGGGCATCATCCCGCAGTTCATGGTGGAACGAGAATGGGCACGACCGAGTTGCGATGAGTTGCACATCGTGGGCACCATGCACGAGCGCAAACAGATGATGGTGGACCGCGCCGACGCGTTTCTCGCCCTGCCCGGTGGCATCGGCACTTTTGAAGAATTTTTTGAGGCCTGGACCTGGCGCCAGCTGGGCTATCACACCAAGCCGGTGGGGCTTCTCAATCTGGGCGGCTACTACGATGACCTGATGAAGTTTCTGACGGGCAGCGTGTCCCAGGGCTTCATGCAGGACAGCCACCTGGAGCTCATCACCCACGGCACCAGCGTGGCACCGCTGCTCTCGTCCCTGGTGGAGTCAGCCGGGTTTTCCACCGCGGCGTTCGCAAGCGAGTTATGAACGTCAAATAGCCGTGTCGTCCAATTCGCCGGTGCGAATGCGGACCACCCGCTCCACTGCCGTGACGAAAATTTTGCCGTCACCGATCTTGCCCGTGCGGGCGGCGCGCACAATGGCATCGACGCAGTGGTCCACATCCGCAGACTTCACCACCACCTCGACCTTCACCTTCGGCAGGAAATCCACCACATATTCGGCGCCCCGGTACAACTCGGTATGACCCTTTTGACGGCCAAATCCTTTGACCTCGGTGACCGTCAGCCCCGTCACGCCGCACTCGGCCAACGCCTCACGCACTTCCTCGAGCTTGAACGGTTTGACGATCGCGGTGATTTGCTTCATGTGTGTTCCTGAAAAAAAGGCCTGACCTCAGGCCCTGTACTTGCTGGTAATAGGATAACGCCAATCCTTGCCAAAACTGCGGTGGGTGACCCGAATGCCCACCGGCGCCTGGCGACGCTTGTATTCATTGAGGCGGATCAGCCGGGTCACCTTGTCCACGTCCTCTTGCCGATAGCCCGCCGCCACAATCTCGGCCGCGCTCTGGTCGTCTTCCATGTAGCGCGCGAGGATGGCGTCCAGTACCTCATAGGGTGGCAGGCTGTCCTGGTCTTTTTGATCGGGCCGCAGCTCGGCGCTGGGGGGGCGCGTGATGATGCGCTCGGGGATGGGCGCAACGCCAGTGCCAAAGGGGTCGTGGCGGTTACGCCAGGCGGCCAACCGGTACACCACTGTCTTGGCCACATCCTTGATGACGGCAAATCCGCCCGCCATGTCGCCATACAGCGTGCAGTAGCCGGTGGCCATTTCGCTCTTGTTGCCGGTGGTCAGGACCAGAGAGCCAAACTTGTTGGACAAGGCCATGAGCAGCGTGCCGCGAATGCGAGCCTGGATGTTCTCCTCGGTGGCATCGAGGGCCTGGCCCTTGAAATCATCGGCGAGGGAGGCCAGGAATGCTTCGAACTCGGGCACGATGGAAATCTCGTCGTACCGCACCTTCAGGCGCTTGGCCATCTCGCGTGCATCGATCCAGCTGATGTCGGCGGTATAGGGGGACGGCATCATGACGGTGCGCACACGGTCCGACCCCAATGCGTCCACGGCAATGGCCAGCACCAGGGCCGAATCGATGCCACCCGACAACCCGATGAGGGCGCCCGGAAATCCGTTCTTGCCAATGTAGTCACGCACCCCCAGCACCAGGGCCTGCCACAAATCGCCCTCCTCGGTACCCTCGGGTTCGATGGCCGCCTGCAGACGCAAACCCTGCGGCCCGCGCTGAATCTGTATCTCAAACAAGGATTCTTGGAACGACGGGGCGCGAGCAGCCAGCGTGGCGTCTGACTGAAGTGCGAAGGAACGCCCCTCAAACACCACCTCGTCCTGTCCCCCCACCAAGTGCGCATAGACCAGCGGCAAGCCACAGTCACGCACGCGCTCGGCCATGGTGTGCTCCCGCTCCCCCCCTTTGCCGATGTGAAAGGGCGAGGCGTTGATCACCGCCAGCATCTCGGCGCCGGCAGCACGCGTCTCGCGCGCAGGCTGGTCAAACCAGGCGTCCTCGCATACCAGCAGACCCACCTTCACGCCTTGCACCTCGAACACGCAGGGTTGGTCCCCCGGTGTGAAATAGCGTCGCTCGTCAAAGACCTGGTAGTTGGGCAATTCACGCTTGGCATAGCGGGCCACCACCTGCCCCTCGCACAAGACGCTGGCCAGGTTGTAGCGTCGCGGAACAGACACCGAGCGGTTGCGCTCGTCGCCGCCCGAGGGGTGCCCCACCACCACATGCAGGTCTTTCAGACCGGCCAGTGCCGTGGCAATCGAATTCAGGGCATGATCACACGCTGTGATGAAAGAGGGCCGCAGGAACAAATCCTCGGCTGCGTAGCCACACAGGGACAATTCGGGCGTGAGCACCAGGCGCACGCCTCGGGCGTACGCAGACCTGGCGGCATCGATGATGCGCTGGGCATTGCCCGCCATGTCACCGACGACAAAGTCCAGTTGGGCCACGCAAAGTTGGAGAGTCATAACAGGCATGCAGGAAAACGACAGCAATTATGTCATCCGCACCGGTTTGCAACCGTGCGACTTCAGCCCGTCCGAGTGGGACGCGCTGTGGGCCGTCCAGGATCAGCCCACCCCTTTCATGCGGCATGCCTACCTGACGGCGCTGCACGACAGCGGCAGCGCGTGTGCTGACACCGGTTGGCAACCCGCCTTTGTGGGACTGTGGCGGGACACCTCCCTGGTTGCGGCTTGTCCGCTTTATCTCAAAGACCATTCGTATGGCGAATATGTGTTCGATTGGGCCTGGGCCGACGCCTACCAGCGCCACGGCCTGCGGTACTACCCCAAGGCCTTGATTGCGGTGCCGTTCACACCGGTGCCGGGTAGCCGCTTGTTGGCCACAGACGCCGCGTCGCGCCAGCACCTGTGTCAGGCGGTATTGGACTGGTGCGAGCAGTCAGGGCTGTCCTCGCTGCATGTGCTCTTCGCCAGCGAGGCGGACCAGCAAGCCACCCAGGGCCTGGGCTTGATGCAACGTCAGACCGTGCAGTTTCATTGGCAACGCCAGGGACTGCGCGATTTCGACGAGTACCTGGCCAGCCTGACACAAGAAAAGCGCAAGAAAATCCGCCAGGAGCGTCGGCGCGTTCACGAGGCCGGGGTCAGCTTTCGCCACGCCCGCGGGACCGACATTTCGGCGCAGGACTGGGCCTTCTTTTACCAATGCTACGAGCGTACCTATCTGGAGCACGGCAACCGTCCCTACCTGAAGCCCGAGTTCTTTGCCGACATGGCTCGCCACCTCCCCGACAACTGGCTGTTGTTCACGGCGCAGCGCGGCGGTCGGGACATTGCCTGCAGCCTGATTGGACTGCACGACGAGCCAGGACAGCCCCGGGTGGCGTATGGCCGCTACTGGGGTGCACTCGAGCGGGTGGATTGTTTGCACTTCGAGGCCTGTTACTACCAGCCCCTGAACTGGTGCCTAGACCAGGGCTTTGACCGGTTCGAGGGCGGGGCGCAGGGTGAGCACAAGATGGCCCGTGCCCTGTTGCCGGTGAGCACGCACAGCGCGCATTGGCTGGCTCACCCAGGCTTTGCCCAGGCGGTGGAAAACTTTTTACAGCGCGAGGACAGTGGGGTCTCGCGCTATCTGGAGCATTTGCAGGAACGCTCGCCCTTGCGGCGCGGTTGAGGGCGAGAGCCACGACAGCGGTGTAGGCGTTCGCCGCACCGCAACGTCCCGCAGCGCAGGGGATCAGGCTTGTTTCAGCGACGCGGCGTAGTTGTCCATGCCCTCACGCACTTCCTGCTTGGCAGCGTCGGGGCCATCCCAGCCCAGCACCTTGACCCACTTGTTGGGTTCCAGGTCCTTGTAGTGCTCGAAGAAATGGGCAATGGTCTTCAGGCGCAGCGGGTTCAGGTCCTCAGGCTTTTGCCACTGGGTGTAGATGGCCAGAATTTTGTCGATGGGCACGGCCAGCACCTTGCCGTCCATGCCGGCTTCGTCTTCCATGCGCAGGATGCCCAAGGGGCGGCATGTCACCACCACCCCCGGAATGAGCGGCACCGGGGTGATGACGAGCACGTCCACCGGATCGCCGTCGCCGCTGATGGTTTGGGGCACATACCCGTAATTGGTCGGGTAATGCATGGACGTGCTCATGAAGCGGTCCACAAAAATAGCCCCGGTTTCCTTGTCCACTTCGTACTTGACCGGATCGGCGTTCATCGGGATTTCGATGATGACGTTGAAGGTGTCGGGGGCGTTTTTGCCAGGCGTGACGTTATACAGAGCCATGATGTGTCGTGTAGAAATGTGAAAAGGAATACGAACCGTCAGGATTAACCCTTATTTTACTTTCACAAGCCTTGCTGGAGACGGTCAATGGCGCCCGATTGCCGTACATTTCGCCCGTTGGCCAATCTGCCTAGGGCATCGCCCGGGTTGGAGGAAGCAACGCAGCGGTGGTGCAATTCAACCCGTTGACGTTGCACCACCCGATGAGAAACCACTCTAGGAGATGCTATGTCAGCGAATTCGGCGCTCATGTTTGCGCTTGCCTGCGGGGTCATCGCCGTCATCTACGGCTTTTGGGCTCGATCTTCCATCCTGTCTCTGAGCGCCGGCAATGCGCGCATGCAAGAGATCGCAGGGGCCATCCAACAAGGTGCGGCAGCCTATCTGGCCCGCCAGTACCGAACCATTGCCTTGGTGGGGGTGATCCTCGCCGTGCTGATCGGCGTCTTTCTTGGCATGACCACCGCCATCGGTTTTGTGGTCGGCGCCGTGTTGTCGGGTGCCTGTGGCTTCATTGGCATGAACGTGTCGGTGCGCGCCAACGTGCGCACCGCGCAGGCGGCGACGCAAGGCATTGGCCCGGCACTGGATGTCGCGTTCAAGGGCGGCGCCATCACCGGCATGCTGGTCGTGGGACTGGGTCTGCTGGGAGTGGGCTTGTTCCTGATGTGGATCGGTGGCGTCGCCACCCCCGACACCGCCACCTTGAAACCCTTGCTGGGTCTGGCCTTTGGCTCCTCCCTGATTTCCATCTTTGCCCGTTTGGGCGGTGGTATCTTCACCAAGGGCGCTGACGTCGGTGCTGACCTGGTGGGCAAGGTGGAAGCGGGCATCCCCGAGGACGATCCGCGCAACCCTGCCGTGATTGCCGACAACGTGGGTGACAACGTCGGCGATTGCGCCGGCATGGCTGCCGACCTGTTCGAGACCTACGCGGTGACCCTCATTGCCACCATGGCGCTGGGTACCTTGATGGTGGTGGGGGGTGGCGCCAATGCCGTCATTTATCCCTTGCTGCTGGGCGGCGTGTCCATCATTGCCTCCATCATTGGCTGCGGCTTTGTCAAAGCCAGCCCCGGCATGAAGAACGTCATGCCAGCCCTGTACAAGGGCTTGGTGGTGGCTGGGGTGCTCTCTCTGATCGCCTTTTACTTTGTGACCACCATGATGTTCCCCAACGGGGTGGAACTTGCGGGTGGTGCCAAGGCCTCGGCCATGGCCCTCTTTGGCTCCTGCGTAGTAGGCCTGGTGCTGACCGCTGCCATGGTGTGGATCACCGAGTACTACACCGGCACCGATTACGCGCCGGTCAAACACGTGGCGCAGTCGTGCACCACGGGACACGCCACCAACATCATCGCCGGCATCGGCGTGTCGATGAAGTCCACCGCGTGGCCGGTGATCTTCGTGTGTCTGTCCATTCTGGCGTCGTTCAGCCTGGCGGGCCTGTATGGCATCGCGATTGCCGCCACCGCCATGTTGAGCATGGCCGGCATCATCGTGGCCCTGGACGCCTACGGCCCCATCACCGACAACGCCGGTGGCATTGCCGAAATGGCCGAACTGCCCGACAGCGTGCGCGATGTGACCGACCCGCTGGACGCGGTGGGCAACACCACCAAAGCCGTGACCAAGGGCTATGCGATCGGATCGGCCGGTCTGGCTGCTCTGGTGCTCTTCGCCGATTACACACACTCGCTGGAAGCGCGCGGCATCAGCGCCTCGTTCGACCTGAGCAACCCGAAGGTCATCATCGGTCTCTTCATTGGTGGATTGATCCCCTACCTCTTCGGCGCCATGGCGATGGAAGCCGTGGGCCGTGCGGCCGGTTCGGTGGTGGAGGAAGTGCGTCGCCAGTTCCGCGAGATCAAGGGCATCATGGAAGGCACCAGCAAGCCGGAATACGGCCGTGCCGTGGACATGCTGACCAGCGCAGCCATCAAGGAAATGATGATTCCTTCGCTGCTGCCGGTGATCGTGCCGATCGTGGTGGGTCTGGTGCTGGGCGCTGAAGCCCTGGGCGGTCTGCTGATGGGCACGATCGTGACGGGTTTGTTCGTGGCCATTTCCATGTGTACCGGTGGCGGCGCCTGGGACAATGCCAAGAAGTACATTGAAGACGGCCATCACGGCGGCAAGGGCAGCGACGCCCACAAGGCGGCCGTGACCGGTGACACGGTGGGTGACCCCTACAAGGACACGGCGGGCCCTGCGGTGAACCCCTTGATCAAGATCATCAACATCGTGGCACTGCTGATCGTGCCGCTGCTGCCGGCTGGCACGCCCACCCAAGCGGCTCCGGCGCATGGAGCACCGCCAGCGGTGGTGGCTCCTGCGGCCACACCGGCGGCTGCAGCTGCTCCGGCTGCACCGGCGGCTTCGGAGGCAACCGCCGCACCGGCGGCGGCACCGGCTGCAGCCAAGTAATCCAGCGCTGGCTGGTGACAAGCCCGCTTCGGCGGGCTTTTTTGTTGCCTGTCCAGCGGCTCAGGGGGGCTGAATTTCACGCTTGTACCCTGCGGTACTGCAGCGTGATGTCCCCATCGCTGAACAGGCCCACCGACCCAGGCAAAATAGGCGTCATGTCCGAACGCATCATCCCCCTCCTCGACCAGCGTCACCAGGGCCTGGCGATGAAGGTCCCGACAACTCCCCAGTCTGGGGCCGGCGTGCTGCACGACCAACTGCATCGCCCTCTGCGCGACTTGCGTATCAGTGTCACCGACCGCTGCAACTTCCGCTGCAACTACTGCATGCCCAAAGAGGTGTTTGATTCGCAATACACCTACCTGCCTCATGGCGACCTGCTGAGCTTCGAGGAGATCACCCGGGTGGCTCGTGTGTTTGTGGGACTGGGTGTGCGCAAGCTGCGCCTGACCGGAGGCGAGCCTTTGTTGCGCAAAAACCTGGATGTCCTGATCGAACAACTCGCGGCCTTGAGAACGCCCGATGGCCAGCCTCTGGACCTGACGCTCACCACCAACGGATCTTTGTTGAAACGCAAGGCCCAGGACCTTCGTCGAGCCGGCTTGCAGCGCGTGACGGTGAGCCTGGACGGCATCGATGACGCGGTGTTTCGCGCCATGAACGATGTGGACTTTCCGGTGGCCGATGTGCTGGAAGGCATCGAGGCTGCGCGCGCTGCCGGACTCGGACTGGATGCGCACGGGCGCTACAGCGGTCTGAAAATCAACATGGTCGTCAAACGCACCACCAACCTGGACCAAATCCTGCCCATGGCGCGGCACTTTTACGGTTCGGGCATGACGCTTCGGTTCATCGAGTACATGGACGTGGGCACCACCAACGGCTGGCGCATGGATGATGTGCTGCCCTCTGCCGAGGTGATCCGTCTGTTGCAAACCGAATTTCCACTGGTGCCGCTGGAGCCATCGGCTCCCGGCGAAACCGCCCAACGCTGGGGCTATGCCGACGCGCAGGGTCAGCACGATCCGGCGCTGGGCGAAGTGGGCGTGATCAGCAGCGTGACCCAGGCCTTCTGCCATGACTGCAACCGCGCGCGACTCTCCACCGAGGGCAAGCTGTACCTGTGTCTCTTTGCAGGACAGGGACACGATGTGCGTGGCCTGCTGCGCAACCAGGCCACCGACGAACAGTTGAGGGCCGCCATTGGCCAGGTCTGGCAACAGCGCGACGACCGGTACTCCGAACTGCGTGGCCAGCACACCCCGGGGCAGGCTGCACCGCGTCGGGTGGAAATGAGCTACATCGGGGGCTGAGCGTTGATGAACACCTCCGCGCTGGATCGACACAACATCACCGGGGTGATTCTGGCTGGTGGACGCGGCACTCGCCTGGGGGGTGTGGACAAGGGCTTGCAGGAATTCTCCGGTCATCCCCTGGTCTGGCATGCCTTGCAGCGCCTGCAACCCCAGGTCGGGCCGGTGATCATCAACGCCAACCGGCACCTGTCGTTGTATCAGCAATGGGGAATGGAAGTTCACCCTGATCCGCTGGAGGACTTCCAGGGACCCTTGGCCGGCTTTCTGGTCGGCCTGCAATCTGCCCGCACCTCTCATGTGCTGACCGTGCCCTGCGACTCGCCCCGCTTTCCACTCGACCTGGCCGCTCGCCTGGGCACAGCCCTGCATGCCGAATCGGCCGACATCGCCATGGTGAGCGCCCCCGAGGTGGACCGCAACGGCACCCCGGTGTTGCGCGCTCAGCCCGTGTTTTGTCTGCTCGCCGTCCACCTGCAAGCCTCGTTGCGAGCCTTTCTGGCGTCGGGTGAGCGCAAAATTGACCGCTGGACCGCACAGCACCGCACCGTGCTGGTGCCCTTTGATGCGCAGCAAGACGACCCTGCCGCATTTGCCAACATCAACACCCTGGCCGACCTCAACACCCTGACCGCTGCCCCCTGACGCCATGAAGCCTCTGGACGACATCGCCGCTGCCTTGCAAGGCTATGACCCGCAAGCCCTGAGCGTGCCCCATGTGCTCGCGTTTCTGGAACAGCTGGTCCACCCCGTGTCCTCTCAAGACGACCAGGAGTTGCCGATCCCGCAGGCGCTAGGGCGTGTGCTGGCCTGTGATGCCATCTCGCCAGTCGACGTGCCCCCCCATGACAACTCGGCCATGGATGGGTTCGCCCTGGACGGTGCCGCGCTGTCGACGACCGACTCTCTCACGTTGCGGGTGGTGGGCACCGCCCTGGCCGGTGCAGCCTGGCCCGGCACCGTCGGCCCCGGCGAGTGTGTGCGCATCATGACCGGCGCCATCATGCCCGCGGGACTCGACACCGTTGCGCCCCAGGAATTGGTTCTGGTGGAGGGCGACACCATTTCCGTACCGGCGGCCCGACTGCGCGCCGGCGACAACCGTCGCCTGCGCGGTGAAGACATACGCGCGGCCAGCGCGGCCCTGGCGGCGGGTCAACGCCTCACACCCGCGGCGCTGGGACTGATTGCCAGCCTGGGGCTGCCCACGGTTCGCGTCAAACGCCGGCTCCGGGTGGCGTATTTCTCCACCGGCAACGAAATCCTGAGCCTGGGCCAGCCGCCGCGCGAAGGGGCGGTGTACGACAGCAACCGCTACACCGTGATGGGACTGCTCGAGCGGCTGGGCTGCGAGATGATCGACTTGGGCGTGGTGCCGGATGACCCGGCCCAACTGCGCCAGGCCTTCACACAGGCTGCGAAAACAGCCGACGCCGTGATCACCAGCGGGGGCGTGAGCGTGGGCGAAGCCGATTACACCAAGGCCATGATGCGCGAACTCGGCGATGTGGCGTTCTGGAAAATCGCGATGCGCCCGGGCCGCCCAATGGCTGTGGGGCGCATCGGCTCGGCGGTGCTGTTCGGGCTGCCGGGCAATCCGGTGGCGGTGATGGTGACGTTTCTCGCCTTTGTGCGCCCGGCCCTGCTCAAGATGATGGGGTGTGTGAACTCAACGCCACCTCTCTTGCAAGCTGCCTGCACCGAAGCCCTGCGCAAGAAACCGGGGCGCACCGAGTACCAACGCGGCATCGTCAGCCGCAATGCACAAGGGGTGCTCGAGGTGCGCACCACCGGCAACCAGGGCTCAGGCGTGCTGAGTTCGATGGTGCAAGGCAACGGTCTGATCGTGTTGCACCACGAACAGGGCGATGTTCAGCCCGGCGACACCGTCGACGTGATGATGTTTGACGGCGTGATCTAGGCTGGCTCGTCAGGTTTTCATATGCGCCGGCTCATGCACATCGGTGTGTGGGCTGAGTTGCTGATCGTCCACCGCGGTGGTGATGGCGCCCGGCGTGCTCTTGCGGGCAAAGAGGGTGTACATGGTGGGCACCACAAAGATGGTGAGCAAGGTGCCCAGTGACATCCCCCCCACAATCACCCAGCCAATTTGGCGACGGCTCTCAGCACCAGCGCCCGTGGCCAGCGCGAGAGGAATTGCGCCCAGCACCATGGCGCCCGTGGTCATCAGAATGGGGCGCAGGCGCAGTGTCGCCGCTTCCTGCACCGCCTCAAGCATGTCCATGCCCTCTTGGCGCAGCTGGTTGGTGAACTCGACGATCAGAATGCCGTGCTTGGTGATCAGCCCCACCAGCGTGATCAAGCCAATCTGGCTGAACACGTTCAAGGTGCCACCCGACACACGCAAGGCCCACAAGGCCCCTACCATGGACAGCGGGACTGACAGCATGATCACCATCGGATCAATGAAGCTCTCGAACTGCGCAGCCAAGACCAGGAAGATGAAAAACAGCGCCAGCACAAACACGATGGCCAGTGAACCAGAGGACTTGGTGAATTCACGCGAGGTGCCATTCAAGTCGGTGTAATAGCCAGGTTTGAGCACCTTGCTGGTGACGGTCTTCATGAAATCCAGCGCCTCGCCCAAGGAGTAATCCGGTGCGATGTTGGCTGTGATGGACGCACTGCGCCGCTGGCTGAAGTGGTTCAGTTCGCGCGGTACCACCACCTCGCGAATCTTCACCAGTGCCGACAGCGGGATCATGGCGTCGTTGCGGCCACGAACAAAGATCTTCTCGATGTCGTCCGGTGTGTCCCGGTCGCTGGGCTTGGTCTGCACCAGCACATCAAATTGTTCGCCTTCACGCTTGTAGCGAGTGACCTGACGTCCACCCATCATGGTTTCGACCGCCCGAGCAATTGCATCCACCGGCACCCCCATGTCGGCCGCGCGCTCGCGGTCCACTTCCAGGCTGATCTCGGGTTTGTTCAGGCGCAGGTCGGTGTCCACGCTCACAATGCCCGGGTTTTTGGCAATTTCTTCTTGCAGGGTTCGCACCACACCAGCCAGGCTTTGGTAGCTTTCGTTGGTGAGAATCACGAAGTTGAACGGGCGCTCGCGAAAGCCCTGTCCCAGCGATGGCGGTGTGATCGGGAAAGCCGTCACGCCCGGCAAGCTTGATACCATGGGCGTGATCTCACGCGCAATCTCCAGGGTGGTGCGCTTGCGCTCCTCCCACGGCAAGGCGCGATAAAACACATTGCCCTGCGCCACGGTGGGGTTGCCCACCACGGTGAACAGGCGGTCAAACTCGGGGAAGCGCGTGCCCATGCGTTCGATGGCCTGGGCGTAGCGCGTGGTGTAGTCCATGGTGGCACCATCCGGACCGTTGATCACGGTCAGGATCACACCCCGGTCTTCCAGCGGCGCGAGTTCGCTCTTGGCGGATTTGAAGAGGGTGACGGTGCCGACAGCGGCGGCCAGCATCACGGCCACCACCAGCCATCGGCGTGAAAACTTCAGTCGCCCCATCTGCGCGGTGGTCAAGGTCCAATGCAGAACACGGCCATAGCCATTGGTCATGCCCACCAGCACTTTCTCCATTGTGCGATCAAACCAGCCGGGCTTGTCGACATGCTTGAGCAATTTGGAGCACATCATGGGCGAGAGTGTCAGCGCCACAAAACCCGAGACGATCACCGAACCGGCCAGCGCCAGCGCAAACTCGGCAAACAGCCGTCCCGTGCGGCCTGGCGTGAAGGCGAGCGGCGCAAACACGGCGGCCAGGGTGAGCGTCATGGCCACCACCGCAAAGCCAATCTCCTTGGCGCCGCGGATGGCCGCCTGGAACGGTTGCATCCCATCCTCGATGTGGCGGTAGATGTTTTCCAGCACCACGATGGCGTCATCGACCACCAATCCAATGGCCAACACCAGTGCCAGCATGGTGAGCGAGTTGATGGTGAAGCCAAAAAGCGCCATCAGCGCGAAGGTGCCAATCAGCGACACCGGGATCGTGATCAACGGGATGATGGACGCGCGCAGCGTGCGCAGAAACAGGAAAATCACCAGCGCCACCAGCACCACCGCTTCGAAGATGGTCTGGTAAACGGCCTTGATCGGGCGGTCAATGAAGATCGAGTTGTCGTTGGCCACTTCGATCTGCACGCCCGCAGGCAGACTTTCCTTGATGCGCGGAATCATGGCGCGCACCGCCGCGCTCAGGTCCAGTGGGTTGGCCGTGGCGTTGCGGATCACGCCCAGGGTGATGGCCTCGCGACCATTCAACCGTGTGGCCGTGCGTTCGGACAGCGGTCCTTGCTCGACCCGCGCCACGTCGGCAATGCGCACCGGCATGCCGTTAACCTGCTTGATCACAATTTGCCGGAACTCGGCCGGTTTTTGCAGATCGGTTGAAGCGGTCACGTTGAATTCACGCAACTGACTCTCAATGCGACCCGCCGGCACTTCCAGGTTGGAACGGCGCAAAGCGTCCTCGACGTCCTGGGTGGTGAGTTTGAACGCGGCGAGTCGATCGGGGTCAAGCCAGATCCGCATGGAGTACTTGCGCTCGCCGTAGATGCGCACATCCGACGCTCCCGGCGCGGTCTGCATCATCGGTTTGGCAATGCGGTTGGCCAGGTCGGAGATTTCGAGGGCGCTCAACGAGTCAGAACTGAACGACAGCCAGATCACCGGGAACGCGTCCGCCTCGACCTTGGCAATCACCGGTTCGTCAATGCCTTGCGGCAAGCGCTGGCGTACCCGGGACACTTTGTCCCGCACATCGGCGGCGGCAGAGTCCGGGTCGCGGCTCAGCACGAAGTTGACCGTGATCTGGCTTTGCTCCTGGCGACTGATGGAGGTGATGACGTCCACCCCTTCAATGCCAGAGAGCGAATCTTCCAGCACCTTGGTGACTTGCGATTCGATGACGGTGCTGGAAGCCCCCAGGTACTTGGTCTCAACGGTGACCACCGGGTTGTCGATCTTGGGATATTCGCGCACATTCAGGCGCATGAAAGACACCCAGCCGACCAGCACAATCAGCAAGGAGAGCACCGTCGCGAAGACAGGGCGCCGGATCGATATTTCGGGCAATTGCATGGAAACTCCGATCGAACGGGATCAGCGTGCAGGGGACGGTGTGGGGGCGCCGCCAGGAGCGCCACCACCAGGACCACCGCGGCTCATTTCGACGGTACGCAGGGGGGTGCCATCTTTTTGCAGGCGTTGTTGCCCGGCAATCACCACGGTGTCACCCTCTGACAATCCGTCAAGAATCTCGACCCGACCTGGACGACGAATACCCAGCTTGACCTCTACCCGCTGCGAGACCTGCTGCACATCGGAAGGCAACGGGGCTGTCGTGGCCACCTGCGACGGGCTCACGGCCCGGATCACAAACTGACGCCCCCCCTGGGGCACGATAGCCTCCTCTGGGATTGACAGGGCGTCGGGGCGCACTTCAAACACGGCCGTGACGCGGGCAAACATGCCGGGACGCAAGGGGCCGCTGCCTGGCCCCTTGGCGGGTGACACGACGGCTCGGGGTTCTGGGCAACCAGCAACAGCGGCTCCCGGTTTGATGTCGCCCTGTGCGGCAGCGGCGGCTGCAGCGGCCGCAGGAACGGCGGCAGGGCTGCGCTTGGCTGGGGCCGCAGCAGAGGCGGACCCTGGCGCTGAGGCTGAAGCTGAGTTGGGCCCACCGCCCGCACGCAGCGGCTCACCCGCCTGGTTGGGCAACACAGCCCGCACCCCGATGGAGCGCCCGTTGGCGTCAATCAGGGGGTCGATGGCCTCGACTTGCGCCTTGAACATGCGATTGGGCAAGGCATCCAGTTGCATTTCCACCGTTTGGCGGGGCACGATCTTGCCCTGGTAGCGCTCGGGCAGGCGGAAGTCCACGTAGAGGGCACTGATGTCCTCCAGGTTGATCAGGTCGGCGCCGTCTCGGACGTAATCCCCGATGTTGACGCTGCGGATGCCCACCAGGCCGGAAAACGGCGCCAGCAAGCGCATTCTGTCAAGTCGCGCGCACGACAGCGCCAGTTGCGCCTGCGCCACTTGCAGGCTGGCCGCACTCTCGTCCAGCACCCGTTGAGCCACGAAATTTTGCGCCACCAGCTCCTGGTTGCGCTTGTGGTTGGCCTGGGCAATCGAGACCTGGGCCAGCGACTGCTGGACTTCCGCGCGCTGCAGCGTGTCATCCAGTTGCACCAGGGTTTGCCCCGCCTGCACGGGCGAGCCGTCCCGGAAACCCAGTGACATGATGCGACCCGCCACTTCGGGGCGCAGTATCACGTTCTGGCGCGAACGCAGCGTTCCCACCGCCTGGGCATCGTCACGCAGCGTGAGCTTCTCGACGCGCGCCACCTCCACCCCCACAATGCGCGGTGCCCCGGGAGCACCCGCTGCACCGCCAGGACCCGGCGCGCCACCCGCGGCCACAGGCGCTGAAGCAGGCTGTTTGTTTTGGTACCACCAGGCCGCCGTGGAAGCGGCCCCGATACCCAAAACGGCCACGATGGAATAGACGATCTTGTTAGCCATAAGTCAGGAAACTGCGTGTGATTCAACAATCCAACTCAGCAATGTAACAGTTACACGCCCTTTGGGGCCGATTTCGTGCTGGATGCGGTTCCTGGGGCGGAAGATTCACAGAACCGACAGGTGCTCAGCCGCCCCCCGGTTGGCGAGGGCATCGGCCCGTTCGTTGCCCGGGTCTCCCGCATGGCCCTTGACCCAGTGCCAACGGATTTGATGACCTTGCTGATGCACCAGCTCGTCGAGTATTTGCCACAGCTCAACGTTCTTGACCGGTTGCTTGCTGGCAGTCCGCCAGCCCTGCACCTTCCACTTGTGGATCCACTCGGTGATGCCTTGTCGCACGTACTGGCTGTCCAGGTACAACTCCACGCGACACGGTCGCTTGAGGGCGCGCAAGGCCTCGATCACGGCCATGAGCTCCATGCGGTTGTTGGTGGTCTGGGGTTCTCCGCCCCACAATTCCTTTTCGTTGGTGCCTGCCTGCAACAAGGCGCCCCAGCCGCCGGGCCCCGGGTTGCCCTTGCAGGCGCCATCGGTGTAGATCACCACTGTGTTGAGTTCACTCATTCGTCCGATGCTACACGCCCCGAGCCCACGCTGGTCACTGCCGTCACCCGGGAGGAGCGAGCGCTTCGCCACCCCGGTTGGATGAGGCGCATGCCATGCACCCGCTTGGTGGCCACCAGCAAATACACCGCACCGAAAATCGGCCACCAGCGATCGCCGGCCGCGTCCATCCAGGCAAACCGCTCGAGCCAGCGACTCGACTGCACAGCCGGGCGGTAGCAGCCAAAACGTCCTCCCTGGATCTGCATGTCCAGCAGGTTCATCCAGTCACGCAAGCGCCAATACCCGATGAATTCCCCCGCCTGAGGCAAAAACCCGCTGTTCAGGCCCAGCCGTTGTTCCCAGTGCACCCGGCGTTGTCGCAAGCCCCACAAGCTGGCTGGGTTGAAACCACACACCACCAGCTTGCCCTCGGGGACCAGCACACGATGAACCTCCCGCAAGGTGGCGTGCGGGTCCTGGCTCAACTCCAGGGTGTGGGGCAGGACGACAAGATCGAGCGACTGCTCAGGAAACGGAAGCGCCGTGGGGTCCAGCACCAGATCGGTATGACCCGTGACCACTTCTTCGGACCCCACCCAGCGGTGCGGCATGCGGTTGGCACGCAGACCTTGCAGCATGGGCATGCCGATCTGCAGGGCATGAAACCCGAACAAATCGGCCACCACACGATCGAGCTGTGCCTGCTCCCAGGCCAGCACGTATCGACCAGGAGGGGTATTGAGCCAGGCATCCAGGCTTTCGATTTCTATAATCCGAGGATCCATGAAACTGTTACCTGTTCCTGCCTTCTCTGACAACTACCTGTGGTTGTGGCTTTCCGGCACGGATGCCATCGTGGTGGATCCGGGTGACGCCGAGCCAGTCCTCCAGGCTTTGTCGCAGCAGGAAGCCACCTTGCGCGCGATTCTAGTCACACACCACCATGCTGACCATGTGGGGGGCGTACAAGCCCTGCAGGCTGCCACAGGCGCTCGCGTGCTGGCGCCAGCCGCGGAAGGACTGAGCTTTGACCACGAACCCATGCGTGGCGGCGAGTGTGTTGACCTGCTGGGTCTGAGGGTGCAGGTGATGGACGTGCCTGGCCATACGGCAGGCCACATTGCCTACTGGATTCCCGCCTCGCCCCTGGGCCCTGTGCTGTTCTGCGGTGACACCCTGTTTTCGGGCGGTTGTGGGCGTATTTTCGAAGGCACGCCAGCCCAGATGCTGCAATCGCTGGACACCCTGGCCGCGCTGCCGGCCGACACCCTGGTGTGCTGCGCACACGAGTACACCCTCTCCAACCTGGCGTTTGCCAAAGCGGTCGAGCCCGCCAACGCGGCCCTGTTGCAATACGACACCGCCTGTCAGGCCATGCGCCAGGCAGGTCGCCCCACCCTGCCGTCCAGTATCGGGCTGGAACGGCTGGTCAACCCTTTTTTGCGCTCGCGCGAGCCCGGCATTGTCGAAGCGGTGCAGCGTCATGACCCTGCCGCGCAAGGCGAGGTGTCGGTGTTTGCTGCCTTGCGCAGCTGGAAGAACAATTTCAAATGACAACCAGGATCTGGTGGGTATGCCTGGCGCTGTGGCTGAGCGGTTGCGCGTCCCTGACCCCGAACACCAGCGTCGCCCCCAACGGGGTTGAGGCTGCTGCGCCTGTGCCTGAGCCAGCGTCCACCGCCAAGACAGGGCCCACGACCGGCAGTCTTGTTCCCTTGTCCACGGGGCAGCCACAACAAACAGCGGTGACCCACCTGGCTCTGCCGCGAGACCTGTGGGAACGCATACGGCGCGGTTTTGCCATGCCGGACTTGCAAACCGACTTGGTGGACGACCGCGTGCAATGGTACGCCGCCCGCCCGGACTACATCGCGCGCATGACCGAGCGTTCAAGCAAATACCTCTACCACATCGTTGAGGAAATCGAGCGGCGTCAAATGCCCACCGAACTCGCGTTGCTGCCCTTCATTGAAAGCGCCTTCAACCCCCAGGCCGTCTCCAGCGCCAAGGCCACCGGCATGTGGCAATTCATGCCGCGCACCGGCAAGGACTTCGACCTCAAGCAAAACGTGTTTCGCGACGACCGGCGCGATGTGCTGGCGTCCACCCGCGCTGCGCTGGACTACCTGCAAAAGCTCTACGGCATGTTTGGCGACTGGCACCTGGCCCTGGCTGCGTACAACTGGGGTGAGGGCAATGTGGGCAAGGCGATTGCGCGCAACCAGCGCAATGGGCTGGGTGGGGCTTACACCGATTTGTCCATGCCCATGGAAACCCGCTTTTATGTGCCCAAGTTGCAAGCCATCAAAATCCTGGTGGCGCGTCCTGGCAACTACAACCTGACCCTGCCCAACATCCCCAACCACCCGTATTTCCAGAGTGTGCCTCTGCCCCGGGACATGGATGTGGCGGTGGCCGCCAAGCTGGCCGCCATCTCCCTGGACGATTTCAAGTCGCTCAACCCGTCGGCCAACCGACCGGTGCTGCTCGCAGCGGGCACCCCGCAAATTCTCCTGCCCTGGGACAACGCCGAAATCTTTCAGCAGAACTACGAGGCCTTCGCCGGTGGTCAGCTGGCCACCTGGACCGCCTGGGTCGCACCCAGCACGCTCAAGGTCGCCGATGCGGCACGGCGTGCCGGCATTTCGGAGGAGGAGTTGCGGCGGGTCAACAACATCCCCCCGCGCATGCTCATCAAGGCCGGTTCGGCCCTGCTGGTGCCCCGCAGCGCCCGCATGGATGAGGATGTGAAACCTGAACTGGCCGACAACGGCCGACTTGATCTGTCGCCGGAAGCCGTGCAACGACGCATTGTGGTGAAAGCGGGCAAAAAGGATGGCAAGACGCGCGTGGCCAAGGCCAGCAAAAGCAAACCGTCCCAAGCCAACGCCCCGGCACCCTCAACGGCTCCTGCCACACGCGTGGCGAAACGCTGAACAGAAAATTGTTGCGGGGTAGCCTGGACGGACATGCCCGCCTTCAGGCTATGAGGGCAGATGATTCAGGTTGAACGCCGATCGGCCAGCGCATGGGCAATCGTGCCCAGATCAACATACTCGAGTTCGCTCCCGATGGGCACACCCCGGGCCAGGCGCGTCACCTGGACCCCACGCCGCTTCAAAGCCTCGCCCAGCACATGGGCCGTGGCCTCGCCTTCGGCGGTGAAGTTGGTGGCCAGAATGACTTCCTGCACCACGCCATCGTCTGCACGCTCGAGCAAGGCTTTGAGACCCAGTTCGCGCGGCCCCAGCCCCTCCAGTGGATTGAGCGCCCCCATCAGCACGAAGTAAAGCCCGCGGTAGGAATCCGTGCGTTCAATCGCTGACTGGTCCGCCGGAGACTCCACCACGCACAAGCGGCTGGCGTCACGTTGCGGGTCCAGGCAGGTCGCGCAGATCGGAGTTTCCGTGAAGGTGTGACAACGCTCGCAGTGCTGCACCGCGGCGGCGGCCTGTTGCAGGGCCTGGGAGAGCAACTGTGCGCCCTCCCGGTCGTGCTGCAGCAGGTGGTAAGCCATGCGAGAGGCCGACTTCACGCCAACACCGGGCAGACGTCTCAGGGCCTGTATCAAGGCCTCCAGGGCATGGGCCTGGGTCATGTCCTCAGAACGGGAGTTTCATGCCGCCGGGCAGGCCCGGCATGCCGGCCGTGAGTTTGCCCATCTTGTTCTGGCTGGTTTCCTCGGCCTTGCGCGCACCATCGTTGAAGGCAGCAGCAATCAGGTCCTCCAGCATGTCGCGATCGTCTCCCATGAGGCTGGGGTCGATGGTGACACGCTTGACCTCGTGCTTGCAGGTCATGAGGATGCGGACCATGCCGTTGCCGGCTTCGCCGGTCACCTCGATGAGCGCCAACTCATCTTGCGCCTTCTTGAGGTTGTCTTGCATGGCCTGGGCCTGTTTCATCAGGCCGGCGAGTTGTCCTTTGTTGAACATGGTCGAGTGCTTTCAAAAAAACTACAGGGGCTTGATGCTGCCTGGCACGATGGTGGCACCAAAGTCTTGCATCAGTTGTTGAACATACGGGTCATCCAGGATGATGGATTCTGCCTCACGCTGACGAAGCGCCGCCGTGGCAGCCTGACGTTTGGCCGGGCTGTCCACCACCCGGCCAATTTCCACCTGCAGTGTGACCGCATGACCCACCTGTTCCAGGGCGCGCTCCAGGCGCTCCCGACTGCTCGCGCTGTTGAGGGACTCGCGCTCAATGCGCAGCAACCAGGTGTCGCTGTCACGCGCGACCAACTGGGCTTGCAAGGCCAGTTCACGGGTGAGCGCCTGGATATGCTCTGCCGCCACCATCGACTGCACCAGGTGCTGCCAGACATCCCCTTCAGGGGTACTGGGCACCGCCTCGATCTTGCTGGTCGGCTGTGCAGGGGCATCGGCATCGAGGGTGGGCGAATGACGCACCGGCACGGCCACCAGGGGTTCGCTGGCCTGCTCTTCCCAAGGCAGCGGGGCCCGGCCACCCGAGGGGGTTGGGGGTGGTGCGGGGCGACGGACCTGCGGGGCATCGGCCGCGACCTGTCGCGACGGGGCTGGCATGTCTCGCACGGGCAAACGCTGGCCCCCGGGCGGGCTGCCTGGGGCAGGAACATTCGTGGGGTGGCGGGCCGGTGCCGAGACGCTGGGTGGTGACGACACAGCTGGTGTCACCACGGCCGTCGGGCTCAATTCAGAATTTTTTTTTTCGGCCCCAGAGCCTGCTGACGGCGACTGGAAGGCCAACAACCGCAACAGCACCATGGTGAGACCCGCGTATTCATCTGGGGCCAGACCGAGTTCCTGCCGCCCTTGCAAGCACAGGCTGTAGAGCAGCTGGGTTTCGTCCGCCGGCATGAGCGCCGCGAGTTCGGTCAGTCGAACGGCTTCAGGATCTGGGTCTTGGGCAGCACTGGACTCGCCACGCGCGAGTTGCAACACCGCCATGCGTTGCAACACCCAGGCCATGTCCTCGAGCGTGCTGGCGGCATTCAGGCCCGCGTCGCGCAAGGCATCGCACAGCGCCACCACCTGGGCACTGTCGCCCTGGGCCAGGGCTTCGATGAGCGACATGACGCGGCTGCGATCGGCTGTGCCCAGCATCTGTCGCACGGTGTCTTCTTGCAACTGTCCGGCCCCGTAGGCAATGGCCTGATCGGTCAGGGACAGGGCGTCTCGCATGGAGCCGCGGGCGGCACGCGCGATCCAGCGCAGGGACTGGGTGTCAGCCGGAATGTTTTCCGCCTGCAGCACTGTCGTCAGGTGTGACAGCACCGTCTCGGGCGCCATGGGACGCAGATTGAACTGCAGGCACCGAGACAACACGGTCACCGGTACTTTCTGGGGATCGGTGGTGGCCAGGACAAATTTGAGGTACTCGGGCGGTTCTTCCAGCGTCTTGAGCATGGCGTTGAACGCCGTGTTGCTCAGCATGTGCACCTCGTCGATCATGAAGACCTTGAAGCGCCCCTGCACCGGCTTGTACACCGCCTGTTCGAGCAATTGCTGCACTTCGTCCACCCCACGGTGCGAGGCGGCATCCAACTCGGTGTAGTCGACAAACCGGCCTGCATCGATGTCCAAGCACGCGGCGCAGTGGCCGCAGGGAGTGGCGGTGATGCCCTGCTCACAGTTGAGCGACTTGGCCAGGATGCGCGAGACCGTGGTCTTGCCCACCCCTCGGGTCCCCGTGAACAGGTACGCATGGTGAAGACGCTGAGAGGACAGCGCATTGGTCAG
>JACCDJ010489556.1_pt1 | contig 24533 bp, 31 predicted proteins | sample 7444481 | NCBI WGS metagenome assembly JACCDJ01 (sample SAMN15323435, study PRJNA562643) | freshwater metagenome | isolation source: river surface water | place: USA:Blue River Watershed | collected 2017-08-15 | reverse complement strand
CGATGCCACCGCTGCTGCTGAACTAGAACGCCGTTTGCTCAACAGCATTAGAGCTCAGGATCCTAATAAATTCATTAGAGGAATTAGGAGAATGCGCAGTGAAAGTGCAACAGTTAACAAGCAATGATGAACTAGACATCCAAGCTCATCCGCTGTACCAAGAAGCAGCAGCATTAATACGTGAACTAAACAAGCTCACTGAAGGCAAGGCCCTCAATCGCAGCGAAATACACGACTTGTTCAAAGGTGCCGAAGAAGCCATGACAGCCGGTGGCAACAATCGTAACATACTGGGCAAGGCCGGCGACCTAGCAGGAGCTCTAGGAGCCAAGATCAAAGGCCTGGGTCAAGCTCTGCAAGATACCACAGTTGTTCAAGGTGTTGATGCCAAGTTTGAAGAACTAAAACAAAAAGTAAACATGGGCATGGGCAAGAGCCCAGAAGGCAGCAAAGTACTTCGTGCTCTTGACACTTACAAACAAACAGTCCAGCGTTATCCTACTACCAGTAAATTTTTCTGGGGTGTAGCTGGTGTGCTTACAGGCTTACTAACTTCTGGCGCAGCCCCAATTGTGGCCCTGGGTGCAATCAAGATGATCGACGGACTCATGCAAGGTGAACAGTTCAGCACAGCAGCAGGTCGTGCCACACGGCCAGTGGGCGCAGCTCTTGGTGTCAAGGCCGCGACAGCAGCAGGCGACGTTATTGCCAACACTGATGTTCCAGACTTTGACAATCCATTCAAACCCAACCCACCTGGTCCAGACAATGTAAACCCACCTGGCCCTGACAATGTGGTGCCACCTGGCCCTGACAATGTGGTGCCACCTGGTGGCGAAACACAAACAATCACTGTCAAGAGTGGTGACACCATGACAGGCATTGCTGACAAGTACAAGGTCAACCCAGATGAGCTGGCAAAACTAAATCCAGGCAAGTTTGGCCCGCAAGGCAATCCCAACATATTGAACCCCGGTGATCAAATTGTGTTGCCAAAGAACATTGATGCTGCTGCCTACAAAGGCGCATATCAAGGCGACAATGCCATGACCGCGCAAAACATCCAAAACAAGATGGATGCAGGGCAGTTGGGATCTGATCAAGGTATGGCTGCTAAAAGGATAGCAGCTGATGCAGCCGCTGCCAAGGCCAAGACAGCAGCCACATCAGCTCCGTCAGCTCAAACTCCAGCTCCCGGCGCCGGCGATCAAGTAATCACTCCTCGCGACCCCAATATCATAAAAGTGCCTGGCAAAGCTCCTGCCAGCGGCACATTGCAACGAGCCGAATCGGTCATAGTGAAAAAAGGGCGTGGCATACTGGAAGGTTTTGACATTGTGACCATGCCGGTTGCACAGTTGATTGACAAGGAACAAACAGTGCGCCAGTGGGCACTGAACGAAAGCATTGGTCGTGCTAGACCAACCAGTGTACAACTGACAGAACAGGGTGTACGCACACTGTTCTATAACATTGAAAACTTGTATGAATTTGCACTTGCTGAACGCCGTCGTGGCAATTTTGGCCGTGCTACCAGCTGGGAGATGGGCCAAGCAGCAGGACGCTTAGGTAAAACTGCTCAACAGTTTGCACAAGACAATCCAGCTGCTGCTGCTGCCATACGCACAGGCACTGCCAATCCTCCAGGCACCGGTGGTCGATACAAAGAAAGAACTCTGCCTATAGAAAAGCAGGATGCGAATCAACAAGGCGGAACTGTGTTCAATCGTCCGGCCAATGCCAATGATCCTGCGGCCATGGCCAAGAATGCCGCTACCGCTGCTACCAATACATCTAGTACAGCAGGTCCTATAGGAACTTTACCAGGTGGTCCACTCACAGCACCAGCAGATGGAAAAGTAGAACCATCAATGGATGGATCAAAAAAATTACCTCCAGCAGGCAACACAATGCCTTACTTGGCAGCTGATCCTGAAGGCAAGTTCAAGACCAAGGGCAAAGGTCCACTTGGCGGCAAGCTCATGCGTGGTATCGAAGGCGGACTTCGTAGATTTAGTAACTGGGCCGGAGATTCATGGCGAGAAGCCACAACCAAAGTTACACTCAACACATTATTGCGCCACTGGCAAGATAGTGACAGTCCAACAGACAGTGATAAAGTGGCACAGGTATTGGTACGCAAAAAAGTTCCAAACGAAATTATTCAACAACTTTATCAACAGCTGGGATTCCCTGCACCAAAATTGGCAACTGATCAAGCCGCAGGCGCACCTGCTGCAACTTCAACAACTGCTGCCGGCGATCAATCACTCAGCGATGATGACTTTGTTGCATTGGTCAATGACGCTCTACAAAAAGGTAAAGCAATTACCCCAGAGCAAAAAGCAAGACTAGACGCTATGCGTGAAAAACAAGGACTTAGACCTGTGGACATTGCAGTAGCTGACCCTTCTGCCACACCCGCAACATCTGGTGCTGGGGGTACAGGTGGCACTGGCGCCACTCAAGCATCAACCGCAGGTACAGGTGCTATTGTGACTCCGCAATTGACTATCCCAGCTGCTCAAGGTGACGGACAGCAAGCACAAGCCACAGCCATGATACTGCCGCAGATTGCTCGTATGACAAACATGGCCTATGCTGATGATCTAATTACTATAATCGACACAGCAATGAGTGTGCTGTCTCGCGCCGCGCCGCCGGTCTATCGTGAAAAACTCAAGCAATTTAGAGGTCAAGCCACTGGTCAGTCTACCGAAAAGGCAGCTGACATCATCAAGCGTACCAAAGGTAAAAAATCCAAAGCCGGTGGTACTGATGCACCTGTTACCAACAAGCGTCTAGGACCAAGCAAGGTAGTAGACAACAATCCTGGAGCCTCTACACAGTCCGACTATGCTGCTGCAGAAAACGAATTGGCTCGGGTAGCAGGCAGGCAGGCCAATGAGCAAACTCGTGTGTACGGAGGCAAATATATTCGTGAATCTGCAGATGTCAAACTGGCAAGAGAGTTTGAAAATTTTGTTTTGGATGCATTCAAGCCATGAAATTAACAGAAGGCGGCAACGCAATACCCAGTAGTATTCCAGTTGCCAAAAAAGATGTTGCCAAGGTTGTTGATCTTGTGAGATCAGCATTGCCACCTGCCTTGGTGGGTCGCATGCAAGTGGACATTGGTAGTGCTGGTTACAAAGTAGAAAGCGGTGACATTGATGTCATGATTGAAGCCGACGATGTTGTTGCATTGTTTCAAACACAGGACGAAAAAGAACCAGTCAAAGCTGGAAAAAAAGCTCTGGAAAATTACTTTAGAGCCAAAGGATTCGATAGTGTTACCAAGGGTAACAATGTACACATAGGTGTGCCTTACAAGGACGCCATGGCACAGGTTGATGTCATGGTGATAAATGATGCTGCCTTGGTTGCACCTTATCATCAACACGGCCCCCGCGGCAGTTATGCAGATCCTGAATTCAAAGGACAGAGTATTTTTATACTCATGAATTCAATTGGCAAGGCATTGGGACTGAAGTTTGATGCATTTGGTGCCAAGCTCATGCGTAGAGATGACAACACCGTGGTTGCTAGAGACAGAGACAGTGTTGCTAAAATTTTGTTAAACCCAAGAGCCACTGGTGATGATCTAAACAGCGTAAAAAGCATCATGCGAGCTTTACAAAATGATCCTATGCAAGACGAAAAACTAGCTCAGGCACGTGACGATGAAGCCAAGGGATTGATCATGCTTCCTAAAAAACTAGAAGAAGGATCACCCAGCTGGTTCAGACAAATGCAAAGCCTCTTGGTGAAATGAATGCGCAGTCTAGAATTTCTAAACGAGGGTGGATGGGATACTACCAAGACACAAAACACTGTGCTGCATCCTCGTGTGGTGGCGGTGGCGCTACAAACAGTTGACCGGTTTGTAGCAGACTTCAATAGATATATCGCAGCACAGAATCTTGGCGTTATACGTCGAGGTCGTCCTACTGGTAGCAGTGCCTATCATGAAATAGATACACAGCAAGACCCTGACAAAGTTTATGGCGACATCGACCTACAGATGATAGCTCCTGAACCTGAAGGTATGACCTACGGACAGTTCACCACCTACTGGAACAACCTTACCAATCAATTTGTACAGTCAGGTGTTGATTATGTAGACACTGCCGAAAGCAAGCCTGGTCATCCAATTTTTCAAATTGGCGCCAACGATTATGTGCAGATTGATTTTATGTGGCATCCAGAACGTTTGGAAAAATGGGGCGCCACACGAGTAACACCAGAACGTGGTACCAAAGGACTGCTAGCCGGCAACATGTGGAGTGTGTTTGGCGAACTGTTGGACATGAGTGTGCAGCATGCAGGAGTGCAGCTCAAAGTGATCGACGGAGAACGTGTGCCGTTTTCCAAGCAAAAAGACACACAGATAGTTACTGTTACTACCAATCCAGAAACGTTTATGTTGGATACATTCAGGTACCTAGCACAACAACAGGGCATAGACAAACCCAAAATTGCACCAGCACTCAAGACCTATGGTGGTGTAAAAATTGAACAGGTAAACATTGCCAGCATGGTCAAAGGCGTCAAGGCATTTGCAGACAGTGCTCAAGCCAATGGCATGTTTGGACGAGGCGACCTAAAGAACTTTGCCAGCAGCGAAGATTTCTTAAATAAGTTTTTGCAGCGTTACGAAGAAAAAGCCATGATTGACGTGCAGGGTAAAAAACGCGACAAAGCACAAACTCCGTCAGCCATTGCTCGTGCCGAAGCAGACAGAGAAAAAATATTACAAGGCCTAGATAAAGTCAAAGGTTATTTTAGATGAGAATTACTGAAGTTGTACTAGCTGCCAAAGAAACCACACTGCTACAAGAAGGTATTGTGCATCCTGAAGATGCTGTGTGGACCGACGGCATTGCTGGTGCTGTGAAAAGCATGAATGCTCTGGCCGGTATGAGCAAAGGCAAAGAACTAACCACTATCAAATGGGATGGCTTTCCTGCACTGGTGTTTGGACGCAATGTCGATGGTGAGCTCATGGTCACCGACAAACACATGTTTGAAAAGAAAGACGGATCGGGCCGCGTGACCAGTCCCCAAGCATTTCAGCAGTATGATGTCAATCGTGGTGCTGACCGTAGCGACTTGTATGCTAAAATCAATCTGCTCTGGCCTGCGCTTGAAGCCATAATCCCTAGTAACTTTCGAGGTTTCTATTTTGGTGATTTGTTATATGCAGGCAGACTACAGCCACAGCAGGGATTGTATGTTTTCCGCCCAAACACAGTTACCTATAAAGTCAAAGCTGATAGCGAAGTAGGAAACAAAATTGCCAGCAGTCTAGCCGGCATCGCGGTACACAGTTTTATTCCAGGCATAGGCGAACCAGACCAGCCCTTGCAAGGCTTGGGAGGTCTACCTGACACAGGAAACCCTATTTGGTTTGTGACAGGCGAAATGCCCATGCCCAAAGTAAAATTGGCTGCCGCAGACACATCCAGCGTGAAAAAGACCATTGATCAAAATTCATCAGCTGTGACTGATTTTCTCGGCAACCTCACAGCACTAAAAGCCAAGGGCATAATAGGCTTGGCCAGCAAGTATATTACCAGCAAGATAACAGCAGGCAATTTTGATAACATGTTGCAAGATTTTTATCCATACCTGGCGCAGAATCTCAGTGGTGCTGCCAGTGCAAAACTATTGGGTACCAAAGAGCAGCCAGGGTATCTTTACAAAGAAGGACAGGCTGGATTAGCAGGCATGTTTGCTATTTGGGTTGCGTTGTACAATCTCAAGCTGGCAGTGAAAAAGCAAATTGATGCGCAGCAAGCCAGCGGCGACATACAGGCCTACACAGGCCAAGACTTGGGCCACGAAGGTTATGTGGTAGGCGGCGGTGCAGAAAAGTTCAAGTTAATTGATAGATTGGGCTTTAGCCGAGCCAACTTTGCCAAAAATGCATGATGCTGGAATTTATACAAACCGAATTGATTGAAAGCAGATTGTTTCGCTCCCCTCAAGGCGTGGAAGGTCGTTCTGTTAGAGATCTTGCCAGAGTAGCATACCTTATACTCCTGTCTGTTGAAATGATCAGACAAACAGATGAAATAACAGCACAGAGTTATGCAGGACTTACTATACAGTTTGGTGACTTTGACTCCATGCGCCCTGGGGCCACTGATTTAGCCAACCTGTTGTCAGTGCTGAGCAATCAGCACAAGTATGAAGACAAACTGCGCACAGACTATGACATCAGCGCACCTGTGCTGCAAATCAAAACATATTTGCGTTCAGTATGGCAAAGCAACTGGTGGCACGGACGTGATAGGCAAACATTTATCAACATTGAAAACATGCTGGACATAAGTGATGCCATGTTGAGTCAAATACGACGCATTGTGTTGGACTGGAATCTCAGCAGCCGCGGCGAACAGCGCAACGCCATGAGTAATATACGCAGAGAACTAGCTCGTCATGCTTTGCGGGTGGATATAATTGATTATCTACCAAAATAGAGAGTTTTTGGCGTAGATCATAAATATTTGCATGTAGCGCACTGCGCTCATTAAATTTAGGAGAAACAAAATGGCCGTATTTAATCGTGTAAATGGTGACGCACAAGCAGTCATCAACGTTGGTGATCAAATCACCAAGAATGCAAATGCCCAGCTGATTTCAACTGGCGTTGCAACCCCTCTAAATGCATATCGTGTTGAAGTGTTGGGCAACCTACAAGCTGAGCTTGGTGGTCCTAACGGTTCTGGCGTTCCTGGCGCTGTGGAAACAATTCTGCGCACCATCGCTGCTAATGCAACTATCCTTGCATACCAAGTAGACGCTGGTACAGGCACAGCTGGTGACCTGGGTGCAGCTCTCAGCGTTCTAGTTGAGCGCAGTGGTTGGACTGGCAATGCTGCTGTACAAACTGCTGTTCGTGCAGCTGGTACTGGCGGTAACGCAGGTGCATATGGTGCTGTTACAGTTACCAACGCACTGGTATACGACAAGGGCTTCAAACTCGCTCGCGTTTAATCACAATCACCGTGACAGAAAAAGCACCGCAAGGTGCTTTTTTTGTGACTAAATATTTGCATCATGCCCTTGCTCAAAGACAAAACTTTTATCGGATACACTCTTGTAGACATAACCTGCACAGGAGTGCTAAGAGACGACGGAGCACATGAACTTGAACGCAACCAGCAACGAAACTGGGAAACTGTGTTGCAGTGCATAGGCATTAGAGCACAACCTGTAGACATCAGCTGGCGCCAGGACACAGTGGATCTCAAGGATTATGAATTTGGCGAAATGTTTGAAGGACAGCACAAGGTCTGGAGTTTTGCTTTCACCGTGGACCACTCGGGAGCGTTTGGAACTGAACAAGATCCCACTGTGTTTTTGCAACAAGACTTTGATGAAGTTCCCATAGTCAGCTACCTAACAGAAACAGCCAGATTTCTACTACCTGTGTTCTATACTTCGGGTGCAATTAAAAACATATATTTTAAGATACCCGACATTGGTGTAAATAACTAATGATAGATGCATAGGCATCCATTGGCATTTTATTAAGGCTCATATCAAGGCTCAAATACAGCATCGTAAATTTTACGGAGCAAAGTCGGTGTCGACAAATATAGAAAAAACCAACCTTGAGGCCCACGTTGAGCTGTGTGCGGAAAGGTATGAGAAATTGGAAAACAAATTAAACACCGTTGAAAAAAAGGTGGAAGTTCTTGAGACTCATATTATTGATATCAAGCAAACTCTTGCAGGTGCGGGCGATCGCCAAAGCAAACAATTAATTGCTATTGGCACTGCTATTATCAGTGTGTTGATCACAGGGTTGATAACAGTGCTGGTACATTTTATAAACAAATGAAAATTATCGAAGTAACACAGGGTCTACTGCTGCCTCTAACCAACGAAGAAGCTGACCTGTTACTAAAATTCCGAGATGGAAACAGTGTGTCCAGAAAAGAACTAACAGAAAGGCAAATTGAAATTGCCAATCACTTAGTGGTTAAGGATGTGCTGCTGAGGATCAATCAAGATGGCCGAATCAACTACAGCAAAAAAGCGCCATAAAAAAATCAACAAACGAGTATACGAGAAAGCCAAAAAGCTAGCCACCGACGAAGCCATGGAGCAGGTGCTCTTGGGCTATCTTGCTATCTGGAGCGCCAAAGAACTAGACAAGATTTGCAACAGGCACGATTTTGTTTGCCTGTTGCTTGGCAAAGATCACTACAGGGTGGGTAGATTCAATTTACTAAAACAGCCCAATCAATTTTGGTTGGTTTCTGATATAGATGGGTATATCAAGCACGAATTTTTGAACCAGCAAGCAGCGGTGTTTTTTTGCCTGTACGAAACCAAGCAGTTGTATACTCAAGCTAGGGAGCTGCTGGACAATGACGAAGCTCTTACAAGAACACAGCAAGAAGCTGATTTTTTACGCGAAAAACTGCGAAGATCAGCAGCCAAAAAAGACACGTTTCACATGGATTTGTACCAGGCAAGATTGAGCGATATTTTGCCCAAGCTATCGGCTTGCAAAACTAATCTACAGAAAACATTAATCAGTGCTAAATACTCTAAAGTTTGGGAAACTAAATCATGAAACTGCAAGATATAGCCACACGTCCGACATCACGTAAAATTAATCAGATCAATGAAAGCCGCTTTGGCTTCAGCATTGATTACAGAAACCTTGACCTGCCCAAAGCAAAGTCTTTGAGCAGAGCTCTAAGTGAAAACCTAGCAAAACTAAAGCAAAACTTTGGTGTGCATATGGCGGAAAAAAATCCTAAGTACATGGAACTTATCATGGTTCGCGAAGGACTCAACCGCTGGATCGAAGAAAACCGTCCGCTAACCGAAAGCGAAATTGCCAAATCGGGTGCAATTTTAGCAGCCAAGGATATCGTAGACAGTTTCCAAGACATGCTGGAAGATATCAGCAAGATGCAAAATGAACAATTGCCTGCACTGCTGGACACTATCCGCGATCAAATTGGTCAACCACAAGCTGATGCTTTCAAAGGCACTGTGACTCCAATTTTACAAGAGCTGGTCACTGCCCTGCAGGGTGCTAGAGAAACCGCAGACGGTGCAGCCCGCACCTTGGCTGGTGAGCAAGTTGCTGCTCCTATGGGCATGCCCGGCGGCGATGCTGGTTTAGGCCCTGATGAAATGGCAGGCATGGCAGCTGGTGAAGTACCTGGGGGTGTTCCACCTGGTGGCGGCATGACCAGCGATCTTGACTCAGACACAGATGGCTTTGATGCCACTGACGCTGCTGCCGGCGGCGAACAAGACCTCGGCCGCAAAAAGCGTTAATCATGCGTATAAGTGAGCTCCTGGTAGAGAGCTCGGAACAAGAGCTCAAGGCGGCACTCAAAACCGTAATTGAGTTCTTGCGTAACCGAGACCACGACAAAAAACTTCTGCCCCCTCATAGTACCTCTGGGTTCATCAACATGGTAAACAACATTGCCAGTGGTGCCAATCTAAACTACGAGCTACTTGACAAGATAAAAAGCAGCGATCAAGCAATCGGATCCATGATAGACAGCATGGATGAAAACAACATAAAGTTTCGACCTTTTGGCGACGAGCCAGGAGCGCCTCAAAAGCCTCAAGACACAGGATCAGGTGGTTCCAAAGATCCTACCAAAGTTGTTGACGCAATGGCAAAACGAGCCGCTTCTAATAGAAGTTAAATTCCTTGACATAGCCAAATAAATACCTTACAATAACAGTAGGGTTTTTTACATGGACGCAACATTTTTTCGAAAGTACAGTAACATGATAGTTGAAGCTGAAACAGCAATCAATGATGCTTGGTTTGAAAAAGGCGCATTTGAAACATTCAAAAAGCCTGCTGTTGAGAAATACGAAATAGCACAATCACCTGGCACAGTGGAAACACTAGAAGGTCCAGTCAAATACGACACAGGTCATTATATCATGACAGGACCCAAAGGCGAACAGTATCCTATCACGCCAGAGAAATTTCGAGAGTACAAAGACGACCTTGGCAACGGCCAATGCACTCCTAAGAAAATACCCAAGGTAGCAAAACTTGCTGACCATGACGGTGTACTGCACACCAGCTGGGGCGACCTGAACTACACCGCAGGCAACGACTATATTGTCAAACATGGGCCAGGCGACTATGGTGCTATCAAGGCCGACATATTTGCCAAGACCTACGATACATCAAACATATAATAAAATGGCATACTCAGACAAAGTTATAGATCACTACGAAAACCCACGCAACGTGGGCAAGTTCGACATCGATGACACAGTGGGCACCGGCATGGTAGGAGCGCCTGCCTGCGGTGATGTGATGAAATTGCAAATCAAGGTCAATGACCAAGGAATTATCGAAGATGCTAAATTTAAGACTTATGGTTGCGGTAGTGCTATTGCAAGCAGTTCATTGGTCACTGAGTGGGTTAAGGGCAAAACACTTGACCAAGCAGCACAGATCAAGAATAGTGACATTGCAGAAGAGCTTGCACTCCCTCCGGTTAAAATACATTGCTCTATCCTAGCTGAAGATGCAATCAAGGCCGCCATTGAAGATTACCGCAAGAAGCATGCGGAAGCCGAGATGGAGGCCTATCGCAGGCAGGCGCAGGAACTTTGGAACGACAGTTGTACAACAGCGCGAGCATGATTACTTTAACCGAACGAGCAGCTAAAAAAGTAAATCAACACATCGAACGCCGAGGGCACGGTGTGGGCATAAGAATTGGTGTGAGAACCACTGGTTGCTCTGGCATGGCTTATGTGTTAGAATACATGGATGTTGCACCGGTCACCAGAGACTGGTTCAAATACGAAAGCAACGGTGCCATTGTATGGGTAAATGGCAAAGACCATGTGTACATAAGCGGACTTGAAGTTGACTATGTAAGACAAGGACTCAATGAAGGGTTCGAATTTCGCAATCCCAACGAGCGTGACCGTTGCGGATGCGGGGAAAGTTTTCGAGTATAAATGATTATCAACAAATATGATTATACGCCGATCAACAGAACCACTGTTAACGGCAAGCGACACTATTGCTTGCCCAATGGCGACAAAGTACCCAGTGTCACAACCATATTAGATCGTACCAAGCCAGAAGAAGCCAAGCAAAAACTTCAAGAATGGCGAAACCGTGTGGGCCATGAACGAGCACAGGCCATTACCACAGAAGCTGCCAATCGTGGTACCAGAATGCATGCCTATCTGGAAACATACATTGCCAGCGATGAAATGAAACCCTTGCCCACCAACCCTTATGCTCATCCTTCGTGGTTCATGGCAGCAGAAGTGATTCTCAAGGGTCTAGTGCATGTGGACGAATTCTGGGGTTCTGAAGTGCCTGTGTATTATAGCGGGTTATATGCAGGAACTACAGATTGCGTGGGTGTGTGGAAAGGCCGCCCTGCCATCATGGATTTCAAACAAACCAACAAGCCCAAAAAGCGCGAGTGGATTGACGACTACTTTATACAACTGGCTGCCTATGCAGAAGCGCACAACGAAACACATGGTACCAATATACAAGATGGCGTGATTTTGATGTGCGCACAGCCAAAACTGCTGGAAGATGGCACATATTCAGTGCCACAATACCAAGAATTTACAATAGAAGGCACAGAATTTGCCTACTGGCGCGAAGAGTGGCTCAAGCGAGTAGAGCTATACTACCTAATGAGCTAAATACTCCATACAGGGGTTTTTAGCAAATGGCCGTTATTCAGATATCAAGGATCCAGCACCGTAAAGGGCTGCAACAAGATCTACCACAGCTGGCAAGCGCAGAGCTAGGCTGGGCGTTGGACAGTCGCAAATTATACATCGGCAACGGAACTATTGCCGAGGGCGCACCGGAAATTGGCGTCACTGAAATCCTTACTCAGTACTCCGATCTGTTGAATATTAGTGATGCCTACACATTCCGAGGCAGTCAGTCGGGCTATACCAGCCGTACAGGTCCTACTACTGACCAGCCTATCACTCGCACACTGCAACAAAAACTAGATGACTATGTAAATGTGCGAGATTTTGGTGCCGCTGGTGACGGTAATACCAATGACACTGCTGCTTTACAACGTGCCATTGACGAAGTGCTGTTTGGTAACTTTGCACTTACAACCCCAAGACTACGCCGAGTGATCCATGTGCCAGCTGGTGTTTATCTTATCACAGCCAGCTTGAAATTGCCCAGCTACATTATCCTACAAGGCGAAGGCAAAGGACGTACCATTATAAGACAAAGCTCTAACCTGGCGCCAGTTTTCCAACTCAAAGACAGTGAAAACAAAATTGATGCAGCCTACGGCACAGGCAGCGCAACAGTAGCACAAGACATAGGAATGAGAGATCTAACCATCGAACACTTGGCCAATCAGGACTTGATTAGATTAGACACTACTGAACGAGTGGAATTCGTTGGAGTTGTTTTCAAAGGAAGTCAAAGCAACCCCAGCACACATTTGCTCACGGCACAAAACGCAGTATACGCAAGACCTTTGAGTGGATCGGGATACATCCGAGACGTCAATTTCATTGACTGCGATTTTTACAATTGCACACAAGGTATTGTATTGAATGGCAGTAACATTAGATTTATTGGCTGTAACTTCAAACAACTCAGTCAGGCCTTGATAGTTGATACTACCGCAACTTCAGTGTCAACAAAAAATATCAAGGTCATTTCCAGCACCTTTGATCAGATTTCTAGAACAGCTATCAATGTGGCTACTGCTAACAGTCAGGTGGTAACATCGGTTATGAGTTCACAAAACTACTACGGTGATGTAGGCACAATACTGACAGGACCAAGCAGCAACGTGGCATATCCTGTCATAACATTCACAGGCAGCGGCAACTACAGTGTGGGCGATTTTTTTGAAAGACCAGACAGTGACAGTGTCACCAAGCCTCGTGTGCAACAGGGAGGCAGTAGTGTAGGTATCAGCTTTGATGCCAATACTGGTATCAGTCTTGGCATGATGACTACCAGTCCTGCTAGAGTCATCAGTTTATCTGCCTCACAAACAACTGCCAACACAGGCATAGTGTTTACTGGAGCCAACACCAGTGCATCTATCAGCTATTTCTTGCAAAGAGAGACTGCAGGTGCCTATCGCAATGGTCGTTTGGATATTATTCGCAACGGAACCGATATTCAATATGTTGATGAATATGTTGAATACCCTGATGCGACCAATTTTGTTTATCCTGGACCTACCGGAGTTGTGCTTGCAGTGGTCAGCGAAAGCAGTACAGTGGCCAAAGTGGTCTACAGCAGCACCGCGTCAGGCACAGGCAACTTAACATATTCTATAACCAGTTTGCGCATATAATAAGTAACACATGTGGAAATTGACCGTAGCGGACAGGATGGACCGCTGGAAGGCATTTCGTGCTGAGATCAGCGGCCAGACGTTTGAGCAAGCACTGAACTCTATAGCTGTGTTCTGGAACACAGTGCCGTTTACCCCTTATTATCTTGATCACGACAGCCCGGACAGTTGGCCAGATCCATGGACATTGATTGCCGAGAATTACTACTGTGATATTGCAAAATGTTTAGGAATGCTGTATACTTTGCATCTAAGCGGGCACAAGCAGCACAGCGTGTCGCTGCGCATGTACAAGACGGCGCAACTGGGTGAGTGGTACAATTTAGTTTGGATTGATGACGGGAAATATGTTCTTAATTTAGAACCAGAGCAGCACGTAAATAAAAAATCAATACCAAAAGAGCTAGAAAATTTTATCGAATATACCAGCACTGAGTTGAAGCTGGACCGCTATTGAAGCTAGAGGAATCAATGAGTCAGATTACAGTTACAAAAAGAAATGGCGATAGAGAGTCGCTGGATCTGGAAAAATTGCACAAGGTAGTGTTCTGGGCCACAGAAGGCATAACCGGAGTCAGTGCAAGTGAAGTGGAAATTAAAAGTCACATTCAGTTTTTCAACGGGATCAAAACATCAGAAATACAAGAAACGCTGATCAAAGCAGCAGCGGATCTAATCACAGAAGAAACACCCAACTATCAATACGTGGCCGGCAGGCTGATAGTGTACCATTTGCGCAAACAAGTCTATGGAGACTATGAGCCATGGCCCCTGCTGGATCTTGTGCAAAAAAATGTGGAGCGTGGATTCTACGACGAAGGCCTTCTCGCCGCTTATTCAACAGAAGAATGGAACACCCTCAACACTTATCTTGATCACAAACGTGATGAAAACTTTACCTATGCTGCCATGGAGCAGTGGCGCGGCAAATATCTGGTACAGAACCGTGTGACCAATGAAATATTTGAAACACCACAAGTGGCCTATCTGTTGATTGCTGCCACCCTGTTTCAGAAATATCCACAGGCCACAAGACTCAAGTGGGTGCGTGATTACTATGATGCTATTTCAAATCATGACCTGTCATTGCCTACACCTGTCATGGCAGGTGTGCGTACCCCGCAAAAACAGTTCAGCAGTTGTGTATTGATTGAAAGTGATGACAGCCTAGACAGCATCAACGCTACAACCAGTGCCGTGGTCAAGTATGTGAGCCAGAAAGCCGGTATTGGCATTGGTGCAGGTCGTATTCGCGCACTGGGCAGTCCAATTCGCAACGGCGATGCCTATCACACTGGTGTTGTGCCATTCTTCAAACTGTTCCAAGCAGCCACAAGATCTTGCAGCCAAGGCGGTGTTCGCAATGGTGCTGCTACCCTATACTATCCCATCTGGCACTTGGAAGTAGAAGACATGTTGGTGCTGAAAAACAACAAGGGCACCGAAGACAATCGTGTGCGCCATATGGATTATGGTGTACAATTCAATCGGGTAATGTATGAACGCCTGTTACAAAACGGTGATATTACATTGTTCTCACCCAAAGACGTACCTGAAATGTACGATGCATTCTTTACCGATGCTGATCGATTCAAAGAGTTGTACGAAACCGCAGAACGCAACACAAAACTTAGAAAGAAAAAGATCAAAGCTTCTGATCTGTTTAGTAGATTCATGCAGGAACGCAAGGACACGGGCCGTGTGTATTTGCAAAATGTGGATCATGCAAACACGCACAGTCCGTTCAAGGTGGACCGCGCTCCTATCAAAATGAGTAACCTTTGCTGTGAAATTGATTTACCAACTGTACCATTGAACGATGTCAATGACGAGGATGGTAGGATCGCACTGTGTACTCTTTCAGCGATCAATTGGGGCAATGTAAAAAGCCCACATGACTTCGAAAAGATGTGTAGGTTGGCAGTGAGAGGCCTGGATGCTTTGCTCAGCTATCAACAGTATCCGGTTAGAGCAGCTGAATTGGCCACGCAAGAGTTTCGCCCGTTGGGCATTGGTATAATTAACTTTGCCTATTGGTTGGCCAAGAATGATGTCAGTTATTCAGACTCTCGTGCTTTGCCCCTAGTAGACGAGTATGCAGAAGCCTGGAGTTACTATCTAATCAAGGCTTCTGCAGATCTTGCGGCAGAACAAGGTCCTTGTACTAGATGGCATGATCTCAAATATGCCGATGGATTGCTGCCTATAGACACACGCAAACGAGATGTGGACGAACTTGTGCCGCATCAAGAACGCATGCCATGGCGCAGCCTCCGCGAACAAATATTGACCTCGGGCATCAGAAACGCCACACTCATGGCTCTCATGCCTGCAGAAACATCAGCACAGATTTCAAATGCCACCAATGGCATTGAGCCTCCTCGCAGTTTTGTCAGTGTTAAGCAAAGCAAAGATGGTGTGCTAAAACAAGTTGTACCTGAATATCGTAGACTCAAAAACAAATACGAATTGTTATGGAACCAACGCAGTCCTGAAGGTTACATGAATATTTGTGCTGTGTTGCAAAAGTACATAGATCAGGGCATTAGTGTCAACACCAGCTACAACCCGCAATTCTACGACGATGAAAAAATCCCCATGAGCGACATGCTTCGCCACTTGGTTCAGTTCTACAAGTATGGTGGAAAGCAGTTGTATTATTTCAATACCTACGACGGTCAAGGCGAAATTGATGTTGACAAATTGATCACAAAAGAACAGGCACCATTAGAAAATATCACACAGGACGACTGCGAAAGCTGCGTCATTTAACCAACAGGAAGACACAATGTCAGTATTCAATTTGAACAAAAAATCGCATGTGAACAGTTTGGCATTTCTTGACCCCAGCGGTGGTGTGAGCATCCAACGCTATGACACCTTGAAGTATAGACAGTTTGACAAACTCACAGACAAGCAGTTGGGATTCTTCTGGCGCCCTGAGGAAATTGATGTGGGCCACGACAGCAAAGATTTCAAGGAATTAACTTCCTTTGAACAACACATCTTTACCAGTAACCTCAAGCGCCAGATCTTGTTAGACAGTGTGCAAGGCCGCGCACCTGCTGTGGCCTTTGGTCCTCTTTGCAGCCTTCCAGAATTGGAAACTTGGATTGCCACATGGACCTTTAATGAAACAGTGCATAGCCGCAGCTACACTCACATCATTCGCAATGTCTACAGCGACCCGAGCGTTATTTTTGACGAGCTGACTGAAATTGCACCTATTGTTGATTGTGCCAAAGACATTAGCAAATACTATGATGATCTCATTGATTCCAGTATCGCATATCAATACCTCGGCGCAGGAAATCACACAGTCAACGGCGAAACTATTACTGTGGATGAGTATGAACTAAAGAAAAAACTGTGGTTGGCCATCAATTCTGTCAACGCCTTGGAAGGCATTAGATTTTACGTGAGCTTTGCATGCTCGTGGGCATTTGCCGAGCTCAAGAAAATGGAAGGCAACGCCAAGATTATCAAACTGATCTGTCGGGATGAAAATGTGCATCTGGCCAGCACACAAACCTTGATCAAGCTGCTGCCACAGGACGATCCTGACTTTGCACGGATCAAAGAAGAAACTTTACAACAGTGCGAAGACATGTTCCTGCAAGCAGCCGAACAAGAAAAACGCTGGGCTGAATATTTGTTCAAAGACGGCAGCATGATTGGCCTTAACAAACAACTGCTCTGCGACTATATCGACTGGCTGACCTGCAAGCGCATGAACAATGTGGGACTCAAATGCCACATCAAGACAGGAAGCAATCCTTTGCCTTGGACAGCCAAGTGGATCGCTGGTGCTGAAGTTCAAGTGGCCCCTCAGGAAACAGAGATAACTACATACGTGATTGGCGGGACCAAGCAAGATGTCACCGTTGATACTTTCAAAGGATTTAGCCTATAAATGATCACTGTATATTCAAAAAATAATTGTCCTTTTTGTGTACAAGCAAAAAATCTGTTACAACTCAAAGGCATAGACTTTCAAGAAATCAAAATTGACGAAGACCAGCAAGCACGAGACTTTGTGGTTGCTCAAGGACACAGAACAGTACCACAAATCTACAAAGACGGTGCATTGTTGGTCGAGGGTGGCTATCAGGGCCTAGCCAAACAAAACGCAGAATTTTTTCAAACACTCAAAGGATAACATGCTAATTTCAAATAACTCTTACGCCGCAGGTGATGTGGTTTCTTTCAAATTGACCAATGGAGACGAGATTGTAGGTAGAGTAGAGCAAGACAACGCTGACAGTTTCCGTGTGGAACGTCCTTGCACAGTGGTGCCCAGCCAAAAAGGCATCATGCTTATCAGCAGCCTGTTTACCAGCGAGCCAGATGTAACTGTGACCTTGAGCAAAAATCATGTGCTTTACCATGCGCCTACAGTGAAAGAAATCCAAAGCCACTATATCCAAGTTACCACAGGTATCCAAACTGTTCCAGCAGGCAGCGTGATAGCTGGCGTTTAATTTGGACGTAAAATGCTCGTATAAATACGAGCATGACAAAAACTTTTGAAAACGCCGGAACTTTTGTAAGCGAGGCTCCATATCCTGAGCCTCCAAAACCGCCATCTACAACCCCCGCCAAAGTAAAAGGCTTTTGGGCTCTGTTGACAGACCCCAATGTGTTTATTCCCAACACCAATTTTACCTCTATTGCCAACAGTTTGCAAAGCATAGAGCGGGTGTGCGGCAAGCTGACTCGTATTGTCAATGCAGCCAGTACCAGTGTTGTGTTGGTCAATGCCATCAGACAAAACACACCTGGGTTTGCACTCATGGTAGGCTTGGGAGTAATAACCCAGGCAGCACAGCGAGCAGGCATTAATCCCAACGATATAGTTGGCAGTGCTGTGGCCAGGGCCAATGAAATTATATCCTCGCCTTTGCGTTTTTTAGAAAATGCATTTAGAGCTAGAAGCTATGCAGCAGCGTCATTTACCATGTCTGGTATTGCCAATGTTTTTGGCGCATTGAGATCAGTGAGCCAGCTGCTGAGTGCTTGCAAAACATTTACAGACTTGCTCAGCGGAGGAGTCACAGCCAGACTAGGACCCAACGCAGACAATACCGTGGCAGGCGCTCGACTGCGAGCCGCAGGAATCAACATCAGTGGGGCACAAATACGCAGGGGGCTGGCAGTGGTCACAGATGCCATGCGTAGACTGGGTACTCTGTGGAATCCAGCTGAACCTGATTTGATTGGTACCCCCAATGGTTTGGCTCTGAGTTTGCGCGATCAAGGCATAGCCGATGATGTGGGTCTGCGCCAGGCATTGTTTGCACAGGCCATATTCATCGACGATGACGAAGATCTGCGTCTTGCCAGCCCTGTGGCTGTGCTTGAAGCTCTGCGTACCATCAAGGGCAGAGAGTTAGAAGCTGTGATAAGACGCACCAGTTGTGTGCCTTTTGTAAGAGGCAGTATATTGAGTGCAGCAGATCTATGCCGTGGCGATCTTTTGATAGGTCAAGACGCTTTGGACAATATTCCATATGGCACATTGGAAAATTTTGGACAGCAAATTGCCAGCTTGGGCATCAAAAGCACAGCAACGTGGGAAGCAATCGCAGACGTTCTGGATTCGCTAGAACTGCCTGATATTGGCTTGATTGACAATCCCAGCTTTCCCAGCGACATGGCCAACCTAGCACCGTATCTTGGATCAGGTAGTGGACTGTTTGGCGATGCCACAGTGTATGACTTTTTAGGCACCGCAGCAGGCTTTGCACACACTGATGCTTACTCAAGACTCAGTGACGCCAATGATAGGCTGGAAGGCACTGCCGAAGGCCAAGCTCTATTACAGGCCTTGATCGCATATGAAAATGCTCCTGGCGACCCTATTGCTGAAGCCAATCTTATTGCTGCACTTGAACTGGTAAAAAGCAGTCCTGACCCTGTGGTACAATCTGCTGTGGAAGATGCAGATGAAAGCATACTGGACAGTGCCCAACAGTTGGTAGCAGAGATAACCAATGCTGTGGCCACTGGTTATGGTATCTACACCAGCATTGCTGTGTTGGTATCAGCTGCTGAAGCTATTTCAACAGCTATTCAAACGGCTGCCCAATCGCTTGGATCACCTCCGTCCACAGTGGCCAATAAAGTAGCATCGCAAGCAGGATTAGTTGAAGCAGCAGCGTTTCCGGAAGGTTTCTTCAAATTTTCAAATGGTCTCAAAGCAATCATCCAATTGGTAGGAGATGTTGCCAGCGCCATTGCTGATGCCACCGGAATAACAGGCTTATTGGCAGAGATTGCCAACCCCAACACACAAGGTGGGCAGGCAATCTTGGCTCTGCAGGCTGAGGCCAGGAATAGCATAACCTTGGCCAAGGTGGGCATGAAAGTACCAAGCGTCAATATTGACGACGAGGCCGCCAAACGTCGTGCTCGAAATGGTTTTGGATTGACAGCTGAACAACAGTTGTTGATTTTGAGTTTTGGCAGAGAAAGAGGATTGACTCAAAGCCAAACAGAAGACCTATTGTTTATCAATGCCTACTATGGATACCAAAGGCATTATTTTGAAAATGTCTGGGGTCTAGTGGAAGGTGTTCGCGCCCGGATCGTCGAAGCCGCTGGATAAACAACGCTTTTAATGGTGATAAAACCCAATAGAACCACCATTAAAGCATCCGTTTATATCAAGTCAGCGTAATTAGCATTGACAAAACCAAACTTATAGTGTATTATTAGTTGCTTTGCCAGTCTGTAAATAGAACTACGGATTTGGTAATCCCGTTTTTTGAAAGGAGATATTATGACTACTCTCGCCCAGGGAACGACTCGTTCGTTTACAGGAGCATTGGTCAATGTGGTGTTGGTACTGTCTGGAATAGTGCTGGCGCTAGTTCTTGCGACCAAGGTCACTACGGCCAAAATGGATTACTTGCGCAGTGAAAATGCAAGCTATCCCAAAACCTTTGTTACTGCTGCGGATCGTGAGCGTGAGCTCAAATGCCTTGCACAAAACATCTACTACGAAGCAGGTTATGAGCCCTTCGAAGGCAAGGTGGCAGTGGCTCAGGTAACATTGAACCGTGCAGAATCTGGAAAATGGCCAGCTGACATTTGCGGCGTTATTTTCCAGAAAGGTGTGATTTACGACAAAGTGATTTGCCAATTCAGTTGGTATTGCGAAACACCTGCACACAGGAAACCAGTTAACCCAGCAGCCTATAATGAAAGCATGGCTGTTGCAAAAAAAGTGTTACTGGAAGGCTTCCGCCTTGATGGACTCAAGAATGCTGTGTACTATCACGCAGACTATGTGAGCCCACGGTGGGGCAAAGAGAAGATCGCCACAATTGGCAGGCACATCTTCTACAGCGACAACAAAGCCAAATAATCAACGAGGACAATGATGAACTTCAAAATCAAAGACGAAGAAGGACATGTGAATTACGATGGTTTCCGTTCTTGGGTCCAAGAATGGTTTAGAAACAACTTTGCCAAGCTCAGTGCCGACACCCTGGGCTGGTTTGCAGCCATACTAATTCACCTGGCCACTATTCCAACCTTGATCGCCACAGCCGCCGGACTTAGCGATCGTATGCCACCCGTGGACATGGTGTTGTTCATGTGGGGCGGCTTGTTATTGCTGTTTGCTAGAGCAACTATTCTCAAAGATGGCCTAAACATTATCACCATTGGTTTAGGCTTTGCAATTCAAGCAGTGCTCATGGCTCTTATGATCTTCAAGTGATATGTTTGTGCCCTTGATGTACGCCTTGGCTAAACTACCAAGACATCAAGGGCCGACCACGCCTAGCGAAATTACAGCACACTTGCGATCAGCTGTGAATATACCAGGTGTCCGACTCATAACCAAACGCACAACCCAAGTTGACCTTGATCAAGTTATAGTGCATGGATACTACGACTATGATGACGACATGATTGGGGATGCACATATTTTCATATCATTGGCTTACAATTGGAACCAACTGCACATTTGTTTGGATAAACTGCACTGGCAAAGATTGTGTTTTGATGTGGCTGAATGCGTTGGGCATGAACTGGTGCATAGAACTCAAGCTAGACGTAGAGACTTCAAATTAGGACGGCAATACAAAAGCCAGGACCTAGATAGTGTGCTTTGCAAGGAACAGGAGTATCTGGGCGCGGCAGATGAAATTGAAGCCTATGGATTTAGTATTGCGGCTGAAATGGCAGCCATGCATGGTGTGTTTGACGCTGATCACGCGGTCAAAAAAGATCTAGATATGTACAGAGTGTATTCAGGTACTTTCATACATGATCAATCTGTATTGCTTAAACTAGACAAGCAAATTAGTAAATACTTGCGTCGGCTGGAGGCTGACTATTATGACCAACAAAATTCAAAAAGATCAGGTGCAGGAAGAAGAGCTAGAAACGCTAGAAGAACTAGCTGACGACAACGACTATGGCTTTGTAATTGGACCCGACGGTGAACTCAAACACATGTTTACACCCAACGAGTTTCATCTCAACCCACCCCCGGTCGTGAAAAAAATTCTCAAACTGTTGGGCATCAAAGACATCAACATGCTGGACTTTGATACCGACGGCACAATACACTAGCCAAAAAAAAGTCCCGCACCCGGCGGGACCAAGTTGGAGAACAGCGGGCTAAAACTGTGCAAGCAATTCTTGTGCTTCTGTTGTATCTGTGATCTCATCTGCGAACGCCAACTGCATGAGCTCGATAATGGTACGGCAGTCTCGTTGATCAGCTGGCGGCAGTGTAGCAATAAAACTCTCCACACCTTCTAGGGTGCTGATGGTCCACATGATGTCTGCTAGAGCGACCTGCTTGGCAGTGAGTCCGTGAATTTGGATATCCATGATTAACCCCAATCCTTTTTGTCACCATACTGCTCGTTGTAATCGTAGCCTGCGTAGTATGCTTCGATTTCTTCTGCAGTCATACGCTCTTCTGTAATGGGTTCGCCATGGCCAGTGCCTTCGGGGTACCAGTGTGGCTTGGCACCACGACCGTAGTAGCTGTCTGCTGAACCACGATCAAATGGGTTACCGTGAACCTGTTCATAGGTCTTGCCGTTGACCTCAATCTTGTAAACTTGATCAAACATAGTGTCTCCTTAGTGAGAGTTGAGTTGAGGGTTGTACATACGGATCAACTCACGCTCGCGAGCATGAGCAGGCTTGCGACCACGCACAAATTCCAAAATACCATAAGTGTGAGCCAGTGTACCGTACTCACGAATGCTTTGGCATAATGCCCAGTCTTTGTTTTCTGTCACAGCACGGCGGATGTGTTTTTGGATGCGCACTCGCAGTGCCTTGTGAACTTTTTGCCCACATACTGTGATGCCTACATATTGCTCACCTGTTACTGTATTGGTGATGCAGTAGATCACGTGTTTAGTGTCCTGACGGCGTTTGCGCTTTACTTGATTCATGCTATTATTATAGCCGATTTGGGCTTTTGGGTCAACCGTTTTTTGAGCTGATTTTGCGGGGTTAGTGCCCGCTAACCTGTTGATTTTACAGGGTCAAAAAGCAGTACAAAAGTGTTACTTTTTTGCAACAGTTTTTGGGCTAGATTTTGCTGGCCAAATCCAGGAATTTTTGAGCTTGGCGAGTGTAAAATGCCCGCATCTCTTGTTTGAGTTGTGCATGCCATGCGTCCCTGGGCAAGCCGGGTTGATCCATTGCAGACCAGTCGGCTATCTGTAGTTGGCCCAGTCCAAGGTTTTGAATAGCCAAAGCAGCCCAGGGCAGGTCCCATACAGCTCGCATTTCGGTATGTGCTACCTGTGCAGAGCCATCCTCACGCACTTCATAATCAATCATCCAATAGTACAGTTCGGTATCAGCATCATCTAACAGTTTGTTCAACTTATCCACACTGATCATGTTGGGCATGTTGAGGTCCGTGCCCAGCTGCCGTGTTTTCACATCCACATAAATGGTACGCCCATTTTCAACCAAAGCAAAATCCTCGGTGCTTTTGACCGAACGCGACTTGCGATACTGAGTCTGAAATTGATTCCGGGCAATGGCACAAGCACTTTCTTCAATTAGATCAGCATAGGCTCGCTGATTGCCCGAACTTGGGCAGGTGATTTGGGCCGATTCCAGCAGAGTGGGCAGGGTTTGGATGTTCATGCTTGTAGTATACACTGAACTGGGTCCGTTGTCAATAAATACTCGATAACGAGATCATTATGAAAATAACCGATATAATCCGTCAAGTACTTGACATTGTGGACGCAGTGGACCAACCAGAGCCCAAAATGGCAGTGGTAGTTAGCACCGAGCCCAGCCCTGCTGAGGATGATGCTGAACTGGTGCGCATGCGACAAATTGCAGGCCTAATTGGCACAGGCGATACCGAATACAGCAACAGCCCAGAAGAAATGACAGCACCAATTGATGCTGTGTTAGCGTCAGGCGACGATGTACACAAGAGCAAGCATCCAGCAGACATTCGTGGAGACAGCATCAGCATGTATCCCAACCACCAACATCGTCCAGGAATGTGATCATGGCAGCCAACGGAATCTCAACACTCGCAACAAAAGAACTGCGTCAAAAGGCTAAACTAGAACTGGCTGCACAGGATCGCGCTGCGGATGGCCGTAGGTCAGTGTATGATCTATCAGAACTGCCTACCAAGTATGTTGGCAATGCAACAGTAGACAATCTCAACAGCGGTGGTCTTGTGATAGGTCGTCCATGGGGCACATCAGAAACTCCAAACTTGTTCTCGGGTCTGACTATATGGTATGACGCAGCTCTAGCATCAACAATCAACGGTGGTACATTCTCAGACGGCACAACTGTTACTAGTTTAACCAACAGAGCAACTGGCACAAATGGTGCAGCAGGCGGTACTGGGCGAGAGCCAACAGTTCAAAACGGTGCTGGAGACACACTCAACGGCTATCCTGTGATTAGATTTGCCACGGCCACTACATACGATAATATTAGATTTACTACTAATGCCTTTGACGATGCCACAGGATGGACTGTGGTTATGTTGGCAAAAACAGTTATCACAGGGGGATTTAATCCTGCCTTGTTTATGATAACCTATTCTTCACAAGTTAGTGTAACTGGAGTTAGATATTTTGGCGGCAGTCAATTTATATTCTATACCCCTGTAGGATCAGCCAATGTAGCCAGCAGTATAGATCCAGACGGCACTTGGAAGATTAT
>JACCDJ010568124.1_pt1 | contig 24559 bp, 45 predicted proteins | sample 7444481 | NCBI WGS metagenome assembly JACCDJ01 (sample SAMN15323435, study PRJNA562643) | freshwater metagenome | isolation source: river surface water | place: USA:Blue River Watershed | collected 2017-08-15 | reverse complement strand
GCGTAGGACTTAACTTTGAAGCCGAGTCATTGTTGGATTGGGCTAGACAAGAACGCGAACGCCAATTCAAACGCGAACAACTTATCAAGAACAACCCAGCACTTCAAAAGGCCTATGAAGCTATCAAACGGGCCGAAGCAAACTTTGACATAATTGAAAAGTTTGTGGAGCATGACAACAATGCAGAATCAGAAGTCCAAGTCAGCCCATGATGAAGGTTCTATAAAGTTACCTGGCGAAGTTGATCCAGACTTTTCTCGCATTGTTCGGGAATACCTCAGCAACTTTTCCTACTACCGCGTTCAAAAAAATTATGCCGTTCGTGAACAACTTTATGAATGGTGCTCGGAGTATATGGGCGAAAAATACCGCGATTGGTTTGTACACGAAGGCGGAAAATACGATAAATGGTGGACTGTAAATATCCGTAGTCCAAAACATTGCACATTATTTGGCTTGCGCTGGGCCGAAATCATTATTGAATCAGTTGACAAAGATAATAGAAGCTAGTATACTTTAGCTATCTAATCTTATGTAAGGAACTGTTTTGAGAAGCAATGACAAAATGACAGGCTTTAGAACTTGGTTGCAAGAAATGTGGATGCAACACAAGGACGAATATGCCGACTTGCATATTCCTATTCCCGAATCTGACCTAACAGAATACTTTAGGAAGTATAAGTATTGGCTTAAACGCGAATACCGCCATCAGAAAGGACACAACTAATGGACTTTGCATTTGTTTTACTTGCTCTTCTATTTGTCAAACATTGGTATATCGACTTTGTAAATCAAAGCAATGATGAAGTGGCTTGGAAAGGCACATACTTGGATTGGCGTGGAGTAAAGCACAGTCTTAAACACGGCCTTGCTACCTTTTTAATTTTGTTTATTATAACAAATTTAGATTTGGAAATGAGCCTGTTCTTGGGCATGTTGGATTTCATTATACACTATCATATCGATTGGGCCAAGATTAATATCAATCGAGAAAACAATTATACTGTAGAAAATCCAAAATTTTGGCAATGGTTAGGTGCTGACCAGTTAGCACATAACTTAACATATCTATTCATTGTGTGGACTGTGGTATGATCAATCTCAGACTGTCAATTACAAACCCTTGGAGCACTTTATGGGATGCTGGCCGTGCTTGGGGTGGAATGATTACTAAAAATCTAGCATGGGAGTGTCAACTGTATCGCTCTAATGTTTTACTAGAGTGTGAGCTTAACATTACACATAGACAAGACCATGCTGGTATTAAAATAGAACTAGGTTTGTTTACTTGGTGCTTTACTGCCAATATTTACGACACTAGACATTGGAACTACGACAAAGGTCGTTGGGAAATTTACGAGGAACTGTAATGTTAGAATGTTTAATTTTAGGCGATAGTATTGCTGTAGGTGTAGCGCAACAACGACCCGAATGTGTTAGTTATAGCACAGGCGGGTTGAATACTTGGCAGTGGAATAAAAAGTACGACAGCAAAGTTCTAGCTGCTCCTGCTGTTATTATCAGTCTTGGTACTAATGATCATGCAGGTGTTCATACATTTAAAGAACTAAGTCGTATGCGATCCAATATAACGGCTGAACGTGTTTATTGGATCATGCCTCCTTGCAATGATAAGTTTTGCAAACCCGATGTCAATGACATTGTAAAGATCATTGCTCGCAGTCGTGGCGACACAATCATTTCAACCAACCGCTTACAAAAGGATGCTATTCATCCTAGTTGGGCAGGATATAAAGAGCTAGCCGATGCGACCCGTCGTACTGACCGTTGAGCAATGGAAACGTATCCGTAAGCAATTACAGGAAGAACATCCTAAGACGGTGTTCATGCTTAGGGATAAGATGAAACGCATTTTAGGGTTTACTGTTCGCGAACATAAGCGTTGGGTAAGCGATGAAGAAATCAAAGGCGACGAGTACACAGCAGGCTTTTATAGATTTGAAATACATTTAGATTTTTTTAGTCAAAACAAACGTACAATGTTTTTGATGAAGTTTAGTGAAGTAATAGGAGGACACGATGGAGAATTGTGAAGTAGGACCGTTTCGGTTGCCGGGTATCGCTTTTGATAAAGGCGAGCTTCCTCCTGAATTGAATGAAGAAATGATTGCATGGGCCCAAGCCGAAGGTGTGGGTATGAGTATGACAGAACGTCTGTGGAGTTTTAAAAAGGAAGCACACCGTGAATGGTTTATTCTTCGTTGGAGTGATAGTATTCCTAAGAAAGAAGAATTAAAACTAGAAGAAGACTTCAGCGACGAAGTTAAAACTATCTTTGGTAAACTCAATGTCAAGCCCTAGTATGCTTAAAAAGAAAATGCTCACAGATAGATCCGGTGACCTCCATGACCGTATATTAGAACAAAAGGCACAGGAAATGGCCAACGACATAGACCGAGAAATTCTTTGGAGCATGTTAGAAAGTTTGGGTTGGCAAAGAGTTGTGCTAGTCTGGCCAGTTACTATGAACAATCTACAAGACATTCATACATGGGTAGACGAAAATATCTCTGGCGCATATGAAAAAAATCGCGGCGATTTTATTTTTGAAGACGATAAAGATGCCATGTGGTTTAAATTGAGGTGGTTAGGATGAGTGAATCAGCAGAACTAGAACCTTGGCAACAACGTGCCTTAGATACTATTACGAAATACAAAGGCCGCGGCATAGTGCAGATAACAGGACGCAACACTGGCAAGAACCATTGGACTAATGCGGCTATAAAAAGATTGATGGACGATTTGAACAGCCAGCCTATATCAGATTTGATATTATCAGAAGGCACTGTCTATGGTGCTAGATATTACTGTGTCGAGCCCATAGGAGGCTTTTGGCTAGAAATGGAAGCGTGGTGTCTTGACACTTATGGAGAAACATCTAGCATTTGGCATGAAACAAAAGCCTTAACTCCTGAACCTTTGAAGCGTTGGTACATGAATAATCGCAAGTTTTGGTTTAGAGAAGAAAAAGATCGCGATTGGTTTATCATTAGGTGGCGCTCTTGATACTAGAAAAACAACCTTACTGGAACAAACTTGTTGACCATTATTACGATAATGTCAAATGGGAAAAGAACATTGACAACATTTATGATTGGCTTGAACAGGAGTATGATGTTGTTTCTAGCACAAGCGATGTGATGCTAAAATTTAATGACGAAAAGAAAGCCATGTGGTTTGTAATGAGGTGGTCTTAATGTCTGATAAGTTTCGTGTTGAACTACCTGGACAATGGCAAGCGCCTTGGCCTAAATATTTTGATAATTTTTGGTCTGCCTGTCGAGACCGGGCTATAGAACATGATTGGCAAACTATCACTGTTGCTAACTATGAACTCAGGCCTCACGGTAAAGTAATTAAAACTAAAACACAAGGGTGGTATTTACGTTGGGACGACGAAAAATATCATAATATGTTTGTGTTAAAATGGTCATAATCAATGGGAATGTTATACGAAAATAAGGCGTGGCACATGCAGGACAAAGCAGAACGTGATAGATACTTTGATGCTATTCGAAGAATGCGCCAGGAATATATTGAAGAACATAAAGGTGTGTACGACCTAACCTCTAGACCCACAGTACATTTTTGGGCAGAGGAAAAGTACGGATTTGCCATGGCACTAGATGGTACAGGAAACTATACTGCTGAATATACTGTAAAGGATCCTAAGAAGTTTATGTTGTTTCAAATAAAGTATTGGCAATGAGAGATTTTAAGATACCTGCGCCACCAGGCTACGAATGGAAACCGATGGAAATTACACAGATCATTACTGATGGATGCGATTGTTATCCTTGGATGGAAACGTTTGCTTGGAAGCCCGTAAAGACCATAACAGGTAGGATGGTCTGGTGGAAAAAAATATATAAACGTAAAGTTTGGCTAGTATGGGGCACAGGGTTTCACATGGAACCAGAAGTACAATATGCTACAGCATTTGATTTAATAACAGAAACAAAATGAACATTTATTTAGACATGGATGATGTTGTTGCCGATTGGCATGCACATGCACAAAATGTCCTTAAGAAGCGTTGGAATAAGAACGGCGAACGCATTCCGCAAGCAGAGTGGGATAGAGTTAAAGACGACTTACGGTTCTATCGCAACTTGCCTTTAATGGAAGGCGCACACGAAATGGTTAATATGTGCAAGGATTATATCAGTCGTAATCCGCAATATCATTTGCGTTTCCTTACAGCACTACCGCACGACTATTCTATGCCATTGGCTGCACAAGATAAAGTGTGGTGGGCGCATGATCACTTTCCGGGTGTGCCAGTCACACTTGGACCTTTCAGTTATGACAAATGGCGCCACTGCAAACATAAAGGCGACATCCTAATCGATGATCGGACAAGTAATTGTGAAGAGTGGGAAAGTGCCGGCGGCATTGCCCATATTTTTACTACATGGGCCAATTGTAAGCCTTGGTTAGAGGAACAGTTAAATGTCAACATTCTTTCCAAATAAGCATTTTCCCAGTGTTGATGAAGAACTAAGAAGACACATGAGCAAACAAGTAGGCATGAATACTGAAAAAAAATTACAGAAGTATCAGGTCTATGACGATCATGTTTACGAACGCAGAGTTGTACACAAATTTACAATGGGCGATGTAGACGATGTAGAAATTTATATTGCCCAACCAATTTACGAGTGGCAACAAACTGATCACGGCAAATGGGTAATGAAAAATGGGCGTGACCCACAATACCATATCAATGCCGATCCAGTTGCATACGGGTATCAAGTCGTAATTACCGCACATATTACACCAAAACGCTGGACCGAATATGTGTTGCGCGGTTGGTACACTGGTTGACGCTTTGCTTGTTCATTGCTATAATAACGCATGACTAAAAAAATCTACTACGAAAAGAAAGGACGCCGTTATGTGCCCGTATCGGAATACGACAGCGAGTATTTGGATAGCTTTCCAAAAGGTAATCATTTGGTTATGTGCTATCCCGGAGGCAGTAGTCGTAGGTTCAATATTGATCCTGCTTATGCTCCGATGATTGCAGCCGGCCGTGTTGCCGAAGATGCTATCAGTAAACACATTATGGATGTCAGTGCCTTGCGTGTACCAGATAGAGAACGGCCTTTGACTGATGAACAGCGCAAAGCCTGGGAAGCATTTAGCAAGGCAATGGGCAAAGAAGTATATGCTCTTGAGTATTGCAGTTATAGAGAAGCTGCCGAAGCCGGAGTCAAAGCAATGATGTCTGAAGCAGAGGAACTTATGTCTAATCCAGTAGTTCGTAAGAGCTTTGAAAAGTTTCTTATGATCTGCGAACTTACAAAGGAAAACAAATGAAGGATGTTATTTTATTCATAAAATGGCAGTATTCAAAATTAGAGTTTTGGCAAAAAGTTTTTATCGTTAACTTTTTCATTATGGGATTTACTGCCGCACGAACAGACGAGATTTCTAAATACTTGTTTGTCTTATCAGTGGCAGTTCCTTTTCTTTTTATGACAAAATGGTTTGTCATAGATTCAATTCGGGATAGTTGGAAAAAGTTCAAATCACAAAAAGCCAATTTGTTTAACACTATCAAGGAAGGTAAGTGATGCAAGTAAGAGTAAAAGAAGATAACGAACAATTCGGTATGTGTGGTTGTGGCCGCAATGCCGGTGGCAAGTGTGTCGGTTGGCACAATTTGTCAGAAGACGATTGGAACTCTCAACGAGTTCAACTGCAACATAATCTGAGATCAAACTATAGCGAAAAAACCTATGTTATCTCAGAAGAAGGCACAGGTGAACAATGAAATGGTTTGACCAATGGTTATACGGTAAAGTCCGCGACATGTGGGACAACAAACACAAATACGAAGAAGAAGTTTACATTAACAAAGCGCAAAAAGGATTACAATTGGGAACAGCAATGGTAGAACGTGGCTCGGCGGAAGGGCAGGATCGCATTAGTTTCGAACTTACTAGTGCAGTGGGCGGACGCATTCTTAATGTACGCAGATATGACGATCGCAAAGATAGACATGACAACCAAACATACGTCATTCCTAGCGGAGAAGACGTAGGTTCACGGGTAGCTAAAATTATTAACTTGGAATTGATTAAATAATACTTGACTTTGGAGATTATTATGGATATTTCAACCTTGGTTATTGTGGCTGTTTCTGTTTGGGCAGGATGGCATCTAAGAGGAATCACTATCCTTGCACGTCTTGGAAACGACCCGGACCATTTCATCGATATACTCAAAAAAATCAAAGAAATTAATAAACAAGAGCAAACAGAAGAAAAACAAAAGTCCGAAGGTACTGAACTCAGTATTGAACGACACGGTGATGTTCTGTATGCATTTATCAAAGATACGGACCAATTTGTTGCACAAGGCACTAGTTTGCCTGAGCTTCTCGAACAAGCCCAAAAGCGATTTCCAGGACGTAAGTTTTTTGGTTTAATTCCTCATGGCGATTCTGCCAAAGAGCTTGTATAAACTCTTTTAGTGTAATATACTATTATTAGCTGTTTAATTACAGCATAATCTAAAAGAGGAAAAATCAAATGAAATATTTTAACCCAGAGACTAAGACATATAAAGTTTTCAATGCACTATACAACGGTGAATCACTTACAGCTGCACAAGCTGCAAAGCGTTTTGGCGTAAAGAACCTAGCCGCTGAAGCAAGCCGTATTCGTGCTAACGGTTACGCTGTTTACACCAACAGCCGTACTGCTGGTAACGGTGTTACTGTAACTGAGTATGTAATGGGTAAGCCTTCACGCGAAATCGTAGCACTTGGCTACAAAGCAAAGGCAATGGGTATCACTCTTTAATTTTTAAAGAGGATAGGCCTATCCCAAAGTCAAAAAGCCCCATTGACTGGGGCTTTTTTTATAACTATAATATGATTGCTAAAATATTTAAACCTACTGTAGAATGGATTAAAGATGATTGGGCTAGTTCTCCTTTTCGTTTTATTGTCGAGTTGCTCGCTTGGGCTATTAGTATTGGCTGTAGTATCGCAATGGCCCTTACAGTCCCTACGCCACCTTTGCTTATTCTTTACCCTATTTGGATTCTTGGTTGCGCTATGTACGCTTGGGCTGCTTACACTAGGAAATCATTTGGCATGTTGGCTAACTACCTCCTGTTAGTCACTATCGACACAGTTGGATTGATTAGGATGTTATAATGAAGTTAAACGATCTTTATAGCGGAACAGAAGGAAAAGTTTTTAAGATAACTGCTGTCTTTAACAAGGACAATACAAACGATCCTTGGGTAGCGTACATCAATGTACGAACCTTGCAAGAATATTCTTGCAGACAAGAGGCTTTCTTATCTAGATTTACAATACTGCCAGAATCTGTGTAATGAAGACATGGCAAACTTATCACCAGCAACTGTCAAATAGCTGGAGATTTGACTCCACTGAATCGTCTTCAACTGGATACGAAGACGTAATGGATCGACTAGTATCTTGTTCAAAACAAGAATGGCTATCCAGAGATGATGCAGGACGCAAACAGTTAGAACAGGAAGTATTTGATATCTATAGATCAAAAGATATACTTCCAATATTCTACTTCAACGAACAAGGTTGCGAACAAGAGATTCGCACAGTCAACCAACAACACACCGAAGTTAAGAATGGCAGGATCAGTGTAGGTGCAACTGGTGGCCTGAGCTTTTGTCGCTTTTGGTTTCCTAATATGCAAGAAGCCTATACACTGGGCGCAAGAAATGTAAGTTTGTATAGTCGTTTTCATAACGATTCAAAATTAAAACGAGCCATTAAGATTTGTTACCAACATAGGGACGAAGGCGATAAGGCAGTTATCCCACAGAACATTCGCCGTGCATTGGAACTAACAAACGGCGGTACAATACAAAACTTCAAACCATTAAATGCCAAAGCCATTTGGGAATATATTTGTCCTACTATGTGGGGCAGAGTGTTAGACTTTAGTAGTGGTTATGGTGGACGCATGATTGGCGCTATGACTAGCAACATGCGATATCACTACACAGGCATAGATCCAAACACTAAAACATATAACGGATTAGTTGCACTAGGCGACTTGATTACAGATACTATTGGAACAACATACGAAATGCATCACACGGTATCCGAAGAGTTCGATCCAGAAAAAGAATCTTACGATGCCGCATTTAGTAGTCCTCCTTACTTTAACTTAGAAACATATTGTGACGAGCCAACGCAATGTATGGTAAGATGCGACAATATGGATGCTTGGTTTGAATTGTATGTAGAGCCCACACTTAAAATGTTACACAAGGGTCTAGTAAAGGACGGAGTGTATGCTGTCAACATTGCGGACTACAGAGTAAACAAAGCACAATTTCAAATTGTAGAACGATGGCTAGAGCTGTCTAAGAAATGCGGTTTTGAATACAAGGAAACAGTCCAAATGATGTTGAACACACGCCCAGGCGTAGGCAACGGCAAAATGGACAAAGTAGAAAAATTTGAAGGCATCTACATCTTTAAAAAGACTTGACACTCGATTGCTTAGGCAATACAATTAGCATACCGGACGACAACATGTTGAACGGATTAATCATCAGAACGTTTAGAAAGGACATAAAATGATGAATTTGCAAACCCTTAATACGGCCGTGAAAACTGCCGCCGCAATAAAAAACGCACAATACTCTAACACTAAGAGTCACGTTCGTTCTATCAAACAACGATGGGACGAAACTTACAAAGACTTGTCAGAGTTCAATAAAGAAATTGTTGACAATCTGCTTGAACAAGCAAAGGCAGAATTCCGTCGACGCAATCCTAATTACAAAACTTGGAAAGATCTAAATTTGGCAGAAGCCAAAATGGTCATTATGAGTTGCATCAAAATTGACGGCACAATGCAACGTCAATTGGATATCTTTTGGGTTCTAAAATTGCTTAACCAATTTGCCAGTACAATGGTTGTGCCCATCCAAGTATATCGTCCAGATGCTCAAAAAGAAGAATACCTAGCTTGGGACGGGCAGCATACTATCGTACTACTTTGGCTGATTGCTACCCAATTGTTTGAAGAAGACATTGACAAGATTTACGTTCCTGTAAACTTGTACCACAGCAATCTTAAAGCTGAGATGCGAGCAAACTTTATTAGCCTTAACAGCAAAGAAGGCAAGAAGATGCTCGAAGCCATTGATTTGTGGCAACAAATGATTTTTGGTGTACGCATTGACGGCGCTAAGAATCCTGCTTGGGTGGCCACAGAAGAAAAGCAACGATATATCGAACAGTACGGTCTGTTCGTAACTGCTAAAAAGTTTAACGACCACGAAGAGCCTGGCGCAATTAGTCGTTTGAATGAAATCAACAAGCTCATGCCAGAGAGTGTTAAATGGCTGTCAAAGTATCTCATGTTGGCAACACAGCTACAACGCCCTGTAGAAGAAAAAGAGCTTGTAATGATGGCTCACTTCTTTGAACGTGCTCGTCTGTGCAACATTCAAATTGACGACACTTATGTAAAAGAGTTGTACAACACAATTAACAAACACTGGAAGTGTGAGTTTGACCCTAACGGTACATTCTGGATTAAAGCCAGCCGAGCATATCATAACTGGCATAACAACTTTTCTAACTCTGTCTACCCAGGCAAGTTTAAGAAAGAGCCTGTACACGGTTTTCCTTTTATGGTTGCACAACTTAAAAAGAGCATGACCAAACCCGTTCCTACATCAGACAGCAACAGCCCTTACAAACCAATTGCTTCAGACTTGGAGTAAGCCATGCGAGACTATAAATTTGATGTAGTTAAAAACCCTGCTCAAATGAAACGTGACTTAGGCAAAGTCTGCAAAGTTTGCGGAGAGCCTGTCAGTCAGTTTGAAGGGCCAGGTAGTGATGTGCTATGTAGAGAACATCAGATCATGCAACGTGAATATGGAGGTATGGGTCGTATTGATCGCCCACATACATTCCACAGGAACTGGGTATGTGACGAGTGCGGTTACAATGCATTAGAAGATCCTCGTCTAGCAGATATTGAAGACGAAATGGTAAAACGCAGGGTAGCTCGTGTTCTTATGCACGGAGATCATCAACATAGGCAAGCAGACGGCGGTGATGACTCTAAAGAAAATGTTAGAAGTCTTTGCTTTGTTTGTCATGCAAAGAAAACTATCATTAACGAGGACTACAGGAAGTAAATAGTTACATGAAAGTCCTAGTAACTGGCCACGAAGGATTCATTGGTAGGAACATGACTTCGTGGCTCCATCAAGAAGAAGGGTGGCAAGTCGATGGATGGGAATACGATCCTAACGACTTGCCAAACGTTTCTGCTTACGATTGGGTAATACATTTAGGTGCTATTGCCGACATGACTGAAACAGATGTAGATCTAGTTATGAAACAGAACTACGAGTTTAGTCAGTGGCTGTTCAACGAATGTAATACTCACGGTGTGCATTTGCAATATGCAAGCTCTAGCAGCGTTTACGGAGATACTAAAGATTTTAGTGAACACTCCGCCTGCCATCCGCAAACTCCTTATGCATGGAGTAAGTATCTATTCGACCGGTGGGTATTTCAACAGGATATTAAGATAATGGTACAAGGTTTCCGTTATTTTAATGTATACGGAAAATGGATGCATCTAAGAGGACGTAGGGCAAACGCTATACACAAATGGCGTACACAGGCCCGCAAAGAAGGCAAAATTACTGTATGGGAGAACGCAGAACATGTTCGTCGTGATTGGACTTGGGTTGGTGATGTATGCCGTTTACACATTGACTTCATTAAACAAGTTAATGGGTCTGGAATTTGGAATGTTGGTAGCGGGCTTGCCCACAGCTTCTTAGACATTGCAGAAGAAATTGCAGAACAAGAAGAAGTTCCAATAGAGTTTGTGCCTGTTCCGCAAGAAGAACTAAACCGCTTTAGACACGCAACTAAAGCAGATTTAACTAATTTAAAAGCTACAATCGGTAAACGAAAGTGGCTCAACGTATTTGAGTATCTTGCCCAGCAATACTAATAAATATAGTATTAACTGGGCATTACTATGAGAGCAAAAGATATACTCAACGAAGACTGGCAAAAAGTAAACAAAAGCGATAAAACAGACGGCATGAGCAGTAAAGCCGTAAAAGCATATCGTCGCGAAAACCCAGGCTCAAAACTAAAAACCGCAGTAACTACTAAACCTAGCAAATTAAAGAAGGGTTCCAAGTCTGCTAAAAGACGTAAGAGCTTCTGTGCTAGAATGAGCGGAATGAAGAAAGCACATGCGAGTGCAAAAACTAAGCGAGATCCAGATAGCCCAATCAATAAGGCTCTACGTCGCTGGAATTGTGAAAGTGTAGAACAGTTAGAACAACTGTTAGAGAACCAAATCAAAGAAGCAAAGGAAACTTTACGCAACCGTAACCGTGTTGTGGAAGACGCTGAGCCGATGGATCGCGAATTTCATTTGGTTAAGAAATTAGGCAGATTAGGACAACGCATTGTACAAAATCCTAAACTTTGGAACAGATACGAAGAAGAAAATAACAGTAATAATCCTGACTGGATTATTAGTTTAATACAAGACGGAACCGGTGCTACATTTGATGAAGTACTAAAGCTCAGCGACTTGTTTGGCGAAATAGGCGGCGGTATGGGTCGCATTATAGATTTTGCCTGGGCAGTCAAAGAAGGTACATGGGAAGAAGATTTTATGAACCCATACAGAAATTATAGACAACAAGGCCAACAAGGTGTAATGGAAGGCAAAACACAAAAGCAAGAACCTCCAAAGCCACGCAACTTTGTAGCCAAGAATGCAACAACAAGTGGTGCTGGTGCTCACAAAGATAAAAAGAAAGCTGCCAAGCAAGGCGATGTAAAGCACAAAGGCAAGATGATGGATATCGCTGAAATGGAAACAGTATTAGAAAAAGCCAGCCGTCAATTATGCAAGAGTTCAACTCCAGACGACGACTTAGGTGCAAGTAATCTAGCATCGTGTAAGTCACAAGGACTTCGTGCTCGTGATGGTGAAAAAAGTCATTTGATCACCGCAGGTAAAAGAAAAGTAAGAATTAAAGTTGGCGGTAAAAGAATTAAAGGTAAAAAATACGGTGGTCCTCTTCCTGACTACGGCACACGTAAGGGCCAATAATGAAATTTAAAGAATTTGGTTTAGACGAAAACTACGGTACATTCTTGAAAGGCCTAATCGGTTCAGGTCCTAGCGGCCTCTCAGGGTTTGGCTTGGAACTTCCTAGTTTAGATAAGGAAACAGATTCAAAAGATACTGACTCAAAGGACAAGGAAGAAAAAACTGACAAAGATAAAAAATCATTTATCGATGTACCGTCAGGAATGCCCGTCAATGGACCAGTTTCAAGCAAGTATGGAATGAGAGCAAGAGGTATGCATTACGGTACAGACTTTGCAGTTCCTATAGGAACACCCGTGGTTGCACCAGAAGACGGAGTTGTATGGCAAGCAGGTTGGGGCGGAGATGCTGGCCTAATGGTTGCTATCAATTCTGGAAATACTCAACATAAATTAATGCATTTGAGTAAAGTCAAAGTTGCTCCAGGAGAAAAAGTCAAACGAGGACAGGTAGTTGGATTGAGTGGAAACACTGGACTAAGTACAGGCCCGCACTTACATTGGGGAAAGTATGTCAACGGAACTCCAACAGATCCAATGAGAAACGTAGGTTAATTTATGAGATATTCAGAATTTACAGAAGCATTTGATGTTTTTTTAAAACAGCTAATAGGAAAAGAACCCGGTGGCCTTGCTTCCTTTGGCCTTCCCGACTTAACTAAAAAAGATTCTGAAAAGGGAACTGAAAAGCCTGGATCTGAAAAAGATGGCGCTGAAAAAGGAAAACCAAATAACTCCGATGTTAAAAATGTTCAAGATACAGACTTTGACAAGAAGCTAGTCAAAGTTGCCCAAGCACTTGGTATGGACCCAGGTGTTCTTAGAGCTATTATTAAATTTGAAACAGCTGGTACTTTTAGTCCTAAATCAGCAGACCCTTGGGGTGTATCTGTGGGCCTTATTGGTTTTACAGAACAAACTGCTAAGGGTTTAGGTACAAGCAAAGCGGCACTGGCTAAAATGTCAGCTGTGGAACAATTAGATTATGTTTACTTATTTTACAAGCGAGCCGGAATACGTTCCGGTGACGACATTGGTATTGTTTATATGAAAACATTTATGCCGGCATTTGCTTATGCATCTGACAGCATAGTATTAGGTAAGAAGGGCGGCGGCACTCTAATGTTGCCTAGTGGAAAATCATCTGGACTAAGTATGGATGCGGTGTGGAGACAAAATCCTGCCTTTGGAAAGACCAGAGGGCGCGATTCTTTTACAGTAGGTGATGTAAAATCTTTTGCTCGAAGCCGCTACAAATAAATATTTCATGAATTTAGCTGGCAACTTATTAATCGCTCCCCCTACGATGAAGGGAAACTTCTGGCATAAGGCTGTAATAATGATTACAGAACACCATAGCAAAGGAAGTGTAGGACTCGTCCTGAATAAACGAAGCAATCTAAGTATTGTTGAGTTTGCTGACCAATTAGGATTTAGTATTGATGTTCCTGGGTTTGTCTATGTTGGCGGACCCGTAAACACAAAGAGTCTTTGTCTACTTCACACTCCAGACTGGGTAAGTAGCAACACAATGCAAGTGAGCGACCAGTTTCATTTAAGCTCAGCAGAAGACGTTTTACCAAGGCTGGCCATGGGAGACACACCTACACAATGGCGATTGTTTTTGGGTCTTGCTGGATGGGCACCTAAACAATTATTGGGCGAAATAAAAGGTACTCCGCCTTGGAATGAACAACATAGTTGGTGTTTAGCTAGTGCCAACGATGAAATTGTTTTTGGTTCGGACGAAAAAGATCAATGGTGCAAAGCCTTAGATCGTTCTGGACTGGAATTTGCCCAAAACATACTCTCATAAATTCGTTGACATAAGTACAATATGAGCTTATAATACAAGCTCTTAGGTTGGGTCTGTAACACAACTGAAAAGGAAGTAACATGTCAGACACTCTAGTCTTGAACGCTGATGGACAACCAGTTAGCTACTTGCCGTTGAGCACTATCAACTGGCAGGAAGCTATCCGCTATTTGGTCTTAGAGAAGGCCAGCGTATTGTCTTGGCATGAAAATTGGATCGTAAGATCTGCTCGTTGGGAAACTCAAGTTCCTAGCGTTATCATGCTACGAGATTATATGAAGCCAAAACATGCCGTTCGTTTTAGCCGCGGCAATGTATATCTACGAGACGGCGGACAATGCCAATACTGTGGAATTGATGTAGAACGTAAAGATTCTACTCTTGACCACGTACACCCTATTTCCAAGGGCGGCAAAACTGTCTGGGAAAACTGTGTAACAGCGTGTGGCCCATGTAATGCTGATAAAGCAGACAAGACCCATACTCACAAACCTAAAACCAAACCTTACAAGCCAGACTACTTCGAACTTGTAAATAAGCGTAAGAAGCAAGGCTTCATAGTGAGGTTTGAAGAATGGTCACAGTTCATATAAAACGTTGGTTTTGGAAAATATTAGGCTTTTGTAGCCTTGGTTTGGCGTATGTCGGTGTGGTAACACCCGGCATACCCTATAGTCCCTTTGTAGTGTTTGCAGCATACTGCTTTGCCAAAGGCAGTCCTAAGATGCATGCCTGGTTATACAATCACAAATTGTTTGGCCCATTTCTTACTAATTGGGGCGAGAAACGAGTATTTCCGCAAAAGATGAAATACTTTATGCTGGCCATGATGAGTTTGAGCTTGGTGCTTATGTACACGGGCGGAGTAAAGCCCATAGGCATAATCAGTACAGCAATCTTTATGGCTTTTGTTGCTATCTGGGCCTGGCGCTACCCTAGTTCAGTTGAAGAACATGAACGTAGAATAGCAGCAGGCAAGAAGATAGGCTGGTTTAACAATAGCTTTTGAGCTAATTTGAGCTAAATATTGTACAGATATGCATATAGGAGATTATTATGCCAGATTTATATTCACAAACAGCATTTGCTAAAAATGCACAAAAAATTAAACACGATACATTCAACTACGGTACACCAAACATTTACCCACTAGTTATTACAAGAACCGATGAAGGCGACTGGACAGGCCATACCAACACCGGTAGCGACTTCTTCAAAGTAGTAAACTATATGCAGGGCCGTGGGACTGAGATTTACGGAATTGGAGAAATTTCAGGTACACAATTTACTATATTTGTAAACTTCAATACACTTCCGCAAGATAATGATCTTACTGAAAATCAAGGTTACCCAGAGATTATTAATGGTGATTTAGATTATATGGAAAATGAAATCAGCAACGAACTTGGTATTGGTTTAACTATCTATCACGGCAAAGTTGTCGCTGACGATATTGCATACAACCAGTGCTAATCAGTTTTTAAGCACAATGAGCCCTGTTTTGCACAGGGCTTTTTTTTGACCTGTTAAATATTGCTATGAAATTTAGACCAAACTCCTCTAGAGGGCATATTGTGGGTTGTGCTCGTTTTGAAGAAACAAACTTTGAAAGTTATCGTAGTTTTGACTTTGAAGATTATCAAAGCGGCGAGTACTTTAACTGGGGCCCTATAGTTACCATCAACGATGATCGAACCCAACCTGGATTCATCACTACTTACCATGAGCACAAGAACTTAGATATATTAAGTTATGTTGTTCGGGGACAAGTTCATCACCAAGACAATTTAGGCAATGAACTACAAGCACAGGCGGGACAAGTACAACATATGAGTTGTGGTACAAGTATTTGGCACACCGAAGCTAATAGCGGTACAGAATCTAATAGATATCTACAAATATGGATTGTTCCGAATCAAATAGTGTTTGGTTGGGAGCCTAAGTACACACTCGTAGATAGAGACCCTAATTTTAGTTTATTACCAGTGAAGTTAAAGAACACACGTTTAGAAATACGGGCGGGGATATTATCGGGATCGTATTCACCTACAGGAGCCAGCTACCTCTTACAGTTGGAAGGTTCTAGTAACTGTGCTGGCTATACTTTAAATGAAGGCGACAGTTTAGAAATTACTGGACCGTGTAGTATTGATAGCCAAGGCGGGCATTGTTTGCTGTTTACTATGATATGATAAGCAAAGGTCATTTGGATGTGCCTGCGAATTTAATAGATCACATTTTAGAATTAGCAACACATAATCCAGGAGTTAAGTTCAGTAATCAGGGCGGTTGGCATAGTGAACCGTTCTATCAAGTTTCAGAAGAATACCGACCCTGGATTAACACAATAGTTGATTTCGTGGGACAAGATTTAAATAGCTTTTGGTTTAATATTAACGGGCCTGGACATAGAAATAAATGGCACGATCACGGACAGCAATTTAAAGCTATAGCTGTATGGTACTTGCAAACTCCTACAAATTCAGGAAACTTTGAATACAAACTAGATAATGTAGTTGAATCAATAGAACCTAGTTATGGCTTGATAATAACACATCCCGGAGGAATACAGCATTGTGTCACTGAAAATCTTAGTACAGGGTTAAGAATATCCGTAGCATTTAACTTTCTTTAAACACAACGATAAATATTAGCTGTTAATACAGGATCTATAATGAAAAAATTACTGGCATTATTATTGTTAGTTCCAACAATGGCACTAGCACAAAAAACACCACAAGGCGTTACATACGACGCAAAAATTATAAGGGTAAATGACGGCGACACAGTAGTAATCAGTGCGCCGTTTCTTCCCGCTCCCCTTAAACCAGAACTTGCTGTTAGAATATTCGGAGTTGACACTCCTGAAAAAGGATTTAGAGCTCAATGCCCTAGCGAAGATGCTAGAGGAAAAGCCGCAACCGAGTTTACCAAAACAGCAGTTGCCACTACTCAAAAACATCAAGTTACACTCTACGGGTGGGATAAATTCGGCGGTCGTGTATTGGGAGATCTCATACTAAACGATGTGAGTTTACGTTCTGAATTAATTCGCAATGGCTTTGCCCGTGAATATTTTGGTGATGCCAAACAAAGTTGGTGCAACTAATGAGCCCAAACGACTATCCAGTTTATCCGGAGGATGATGGTTATGACCGTCCGAGAAACCCTTACAGCCCTCACTAAAAGATTTATAACAGGTTTTGCAATGTATGGCATCAGCATGAGTCTTGCTTACGGCGGCTATGTTGGACAAGATTACGATCCACAATATGATTGGTGCGATCCTAGATTCTGTTGCCCACCAGAGACACCAAATGAGAGCAAATGAATTTACTCCAAGCAAATTAGTTATCTTTGATATAGATGACACGCTGGTCCACACGCAAACAAAAGTGCATGTGGTCAAAGATGGTCAGGTAACTAAAGAACTTAATAGTCACGAGTTTACACATTATAAACTACAACCTGGCGAACAGTTTGACTTTGAAAACTTTCGTAATGCCAAAGAGTTCTTTACTAATAGTAAACCAATCATTCCAATGATGAACCAGTTAAAGAATGATATTGCTACTGGTAACAAGGTTGTAATGGTAACTGCCCGTGCAGACTTTGATGATAGAGAATTGTTCTTAGATACATTTCGTAAGTATGGTGTTAACATGAATAAAGTTCATGTTTATCGTGCAGGCAATATGACTGGTAAAATGCAAACTGAAGAAAAGAAAAAGATTATCATACGCAATTTACTAGATCAAGGCAATTACACTAAAGCTATAATGTATGATGATGCTGAACCTAATTTACAATCATTTGTAGAACTCAAAAAAGAATACCCTCAGACTAAATTTTATGCTTGGCATGTAAGTTTAGAAGGCGAAGCAAGCGAATATCATCGTACAAACGAAAGCCAAACACTAGAAGAACGTCGCAAGAAAAAGCGTCGAGTTCGTCATGCGGCTTACGGCCCTGGACCATTTGGTGGTTACGGTTATGATGCTGGATACAGCGGCGATGGCGGCGTAAGTGAAAATCAAGACGACTACGAAATACATAACTACGAAAAGTTAGATAACATATTATCTAAACTGTGTAAAATGATTGAAGAAGGACAAAAGTCTAAAAATGATTATGGAATGGTTGCTGCATGTGTAGTCGATCCAGATGATCAAATCGTAGCTAGATTAAACTACCCAGGCAACGAAGGTAAACGTGTACATGCAGAACGTGCCGCTATCGAAGCATATGAAAGCAAGTACGGCAATATACCAAAAGGAAGCATTATAATAACAACACTAAGCCCTTGTAATGAACACATGGACGAACGTGACGGACCTAGTTGTACCGATGTTATTAATAATTCTGGTGTTAAAAAAGTATACTGCGGATACATTGACCCAACACAAACAGACGAACATCGCCATTATAATTTAATGGAAACCAGTAATTTATCAATCCGCAATACATGTAAAAAGTTTGCTGATACATTTCTAGACGATGTAAACGAAAACTTTGCAGACGGTCGCAATCCACAAGACAAAGGTGATGCCAAACGACACGGCATTAACACTAAAGCCAGTGTAAGTAGTTTACGTAAAACTGCCAAACAAGGCGGCCGCAAAGGGCAACTGGCACACTGGTTGGCAAACATGAAGGCTGGGAGGGCTAAAAAGAAATGAAGAAAGTATTAGTAATTCTTGCAGTTGTAAGTTTAACAGGTTGTTCTACAGTTAAAGAATGGATCCCAGTCAGGTGGGATGCTAACCAAAGTCAGTCTATTACAACAATACAACAAACTACTCGTAATTTTGATTGTAAAGCAGATATCGGCCAACAGGCTAAACAACTATCTCAACAAGTAGATTGGTTTGCCATATACTCAAAAACTAAACCAACTAGGGACGTCATTGGGCCAATAGGACATATGAATGACACAGTTAAAGAACTAGTTGAGCGAACAAACAAAGGACCAGTCAGTCCAGTGTATTGCGAAATTAAGAAGAAGTTAATGATTCAACAAGCAGATATGATTGCTCATACTGTTCAAGGGAGATTCTAAATGTCAGATAGTTTATTACAATTAGCAGGATGTGGTTTACCTTGGGCAGAAGCTCGTGCTCAGATGGCATTACAAATAGCTGAAGCCAATCGCAACGGCGAAATAAGTGCAGACGAAGCTCGCGCCTTGCTAGACGATTTAGTTAATACAGACAAGCTCAACGAAGAAGCAACGAACGCAGAAGCACGTTCTATGTTGGTTTTCGGTGTAACTCAAATTGCTCGAATGCTTGTTTAAGAGCATTTACTAAATCTTCAATCATGCCATCATCGTGGAACGGTGTTGGCGCAAATCTTAAACGTTCAGTTCCAACATCGACTGTTGGATAGTTAATTGGTTGCACATAAATGCTGTGCTCGTTTAACAAATAATCGCTGATAGCTTTACACTTTTTAGCTTCGCCTATTAACACAGGAACGATGTGTGTTGTAGTGCAATCCATGACAGGAATGCCAGCTTTGCTTAATTCTAATTTTAATTTAGCGGCACGTTCTTGATGTTTGTCTCTAACTTCCTGATGCTCTCGCAGGTATTTGACTGCGGCCAATGCACCTGCACAAGTTACAGGACTCATCGATGTAGTAAAGATAAATCCAGCAGCAATTGAACGAATAGCATCGGCAACAATATTATCGCAAGCAATATAGCCGCCCTGCGTACCATATGCTTTTCCTAGCGTTCCATTGATAATGTCAATTTCACTTTCTAACCCAAGCTCTTCAACTTTGCCCGCACCTGTTGCACCATACAGCCCAACAGCATGTACTTCATCGATGTAAGTGATTGCTTTGTATTTTTTAGCAAGTCTGCAAATATCTTTAATTGGACTTACATCGCCGTCCATACTATAAACACTTTCAAAAACTATACAAGGTGTGTTACCTTGGGCAAAACTAATTTTAAGTTTTTGTTCTAGATCGTCTAAGTCGTTGTGTTTGAAGATAACTTTTTTAGCTCTGCTGTGTTGTATTCCTATTATGATACTATTGTGATTTTTGCTATCACTTACAAACTCAATGTTAGGAATAATTTTACTAAGTGCAATTAGACTCCATTCGTTGGCAACATAGGCTGAACTGAATAATAGTGCAGATCCTTTCTTATGCAATCTTGAAAGCTCAATTTCAAGAGCTCTGTGATAGTGACTAGTTCCACCAATATTTCGTGTACCACCTGATCCTGAACCAGTGTGATTCAAAGCAGTATGCATGGCATCAGTAACAACTTTGTGCTGACCCATGCCCAAGTAGTCATTTGAACACCAGTTTACAATATTCTTAATGTTGTAAGGACCGTACCACAGGGCTGTTGGGAATTTTCCTGACTCTCTAACAATATCGTTAAAAACTCTGTATTTTCCGTTGTCTTTTAGTTCTTGTATTAGTTTTTCAAAGGGTTCTTTGTTTATCATAGTGACGTATTTAACACTAAATACTGGATACAGGAAAAAATCATGAGAATTCAGGATATCATACGCAGTTTTATTGACATGGTGGACCAGCAACAACGCCCGCCAGAACCCGAGCAAGTGACTACAGTTATTGTAGCGCATCCTACAGCAACAATAGACGAACCAGAAGATGCTAGTCCGCTCACCCATGCCGGCGACGATATTCGTAGATTTAAGCAGATTGTGGATTTAGCAGACAATGACGGAGTTGAGCCGTACGGTAATACACCAAAAGAAAAGTACGCCAGTATTGACAGCGTAACTTGCGATGCCGGAGGCGGAATGCAAGCACCTAAGCATCCAGCAGATATACGTGTTCAACACCCAAGCATGTATCCTGGGCATCAACACAACGTAGGAGAGTAATATGTCAGCAAACGGAATCAGTACTCTTGCAACTAAAGAATTAAGACAAAAAGCCAAACTTGATTTAGCTCAACAAGACAGGATTGCTGCTGGTAAGACTAGAACCTACTATGATATTACACAATTGCCTACACAATATGATGACAACAGTATTATTGACAATCCAAACGTAGGCGGATTAGTTGTTGGCCGTCCTTGGGTAGCAACAGATCCTACTCCTGCTCCGTCCCATGTTACTTCTAACTTAGTCTTATATCTTGATGCTGGTAATGCTTCAAGTTATGCAGGATCAGGAACTACATGGACTGACTTGTCAGGCAACAGTAGAAATGCTACACTAACTAATGTAACTTATTCAGCAGCTAATAGCGGATCCTTAGTGTTCAACGGCTCAACTAGTATAGGTGTTATAAACGATACAGTTATCAATAGATATACCAATAACTTCAGCGTAGAAGTATGGTATACAACTAATAACAATACTCCTAGACTATTAAGAACCGGAGCAAGCACAAGCGGTTTTAACTTTGGAAGTTTTACTTCAACTCCTACTAAATTTAAAGTTACCAAGTACGGTAAGGTAGATTTATTTGTAGGATCTATTCCGCAAAATACTGCTTGGCATCAAGCAGTGTTGGTGTATTCGAGTACCGGTGGTGTTAAAGTTTATGTTGACGGAGCATTAAACGAAACTAATGCAAACACAGTAAATCTTAACGCAACCGCTTGGACCTATCTTGAAATTGGTAGATCAGAAGGCACTGGCTCACACAATGGTAACATAGGTATCGTTCGCTACTATAATGCAGTACTGTCTGACGCAGATGTGCTACAAAATTTTAATGCTAACAAAGCAAGATACGGATTATAATGGGCGTTCAACAACCTAATTCAACCAACTATCAACATCCGCATGAGTCTAACTTACTAGACTTACACAATACTATGGAGTACAATGCTCTAGGGCAACCTGTGCTTCGTACTACACTTAAGGTAGGACAAACAGATGCGTTTGGTCGTATTCGTATGTCCAGTCCTTTTACATTAGGCGACTACAAACACCTATACGGATTAGATCCTATGTTTATCGATAAGATATTCAATGGTGGATCAGTAGCTTTTCAAGATAATAAAGCCTGTGCGAGATTGACCACGTCTAATAATAGTAATAGCCGGGTAGTTCATCAAACTAAATTCTATCATCACTACATGCCTGGTAAGAGTCAGCAGATACTCAGTAGTTTTAATTTCTATACTGCCACACCTAACGTAACTAAACGCACAGGTTATTTTGATGACAACAATGGTATCTACTTTGAACAGGCAGGCGATGGCACACTAAGTTGGGTTATACGTAGTTACACCAGCGGAGCACCACAGGAAGTTCGAAAAACACAAAGTGAGTGGAACATTGATCAATGTAACGGGCAGGGCGGCAGTCAGTTTAATTTGGATGTTAGTAAAACTCAATTAGCATTTATGGAGTTTCAATGGTTAGGAGTAGGTTCAGTTACTGTAGGATTTGTACATGAAGGAGCCTTTATCCCTTGCCATCAGTTTCATCATTCAAATACATTAACCACAGTGTATATGAGCAATCCTAATTTGCCTGTACGCTGTGAAATATTAAACACAGGAACGACTGCTGGCGCTTACTTTGATCAAATCTGTAGTACTGTAGTCAGCGAAGGTGGCTATGTTGAAGCAGGGCAAGATTGGTCTATAAGCAGTCCCACAGCCAGAGTTATGAACAACGGAACCACAGTTCCTATAATGGCTATTAGATTAAAGAATACCTTTAGAGGTTATCTCAATCGTATGATTGTACGCATAGGTAATGTTAACGTGTTTGCCACCCAAGAAAATATGGAATGGAAGTTAATCAAACTGCCTAACATAAGCCAATTGACAACTGCCACTAATTGGATCCCAGTTAATGACGGCAGCGGAGTTGAGTACAACGTGGGTGCTACTGCCTTCACAGACGGCGAGATTATCGACGGTGGCTATATATCTGCTACTACACAAGGCAGTCAGAAGTCAGCAGGTGCTCCTCCTAGTAATATTCCAGGTACTGCTAAAAAGAACTATATCGTACAGAACTATGACAGCACAGACAGCGAGATTTATGTCATAGTGGTTACTAATATCGGGTCAGCAGACGGTACTGCTCGTGTTAATCTGCAATGGCGTGAAATTTATTAAAAGATAAGTATTATTATGAAAATGCATCAACTGTTAGAAACTCCCTTAGAACCCACCGGCAACCCTAATGATCCTGTTATCTACGGACATGAAAAAGCCAATCCAATGAGTCTTAAAGGACGCATTATGCAAGCTCGTGCTCAGTTAAAAGACCTAGCAGAACGTGCAGAATCAAACGACTTAGCAGTATGGCAAAGCATTTGTCGCGATGCAAAAGGTGGCTTGTTCATGGGTTTGGAACAGAACCTAGAACAAATACGTCACGGTATTAGTGAACTAGCCGCAAAGCGTAAAAAGGGCGGAATTCAAAGCAGAGGTATTGATAAAAACATCAGTGAGTTCGCTCCTAGTGACGGCGGAGAGGAAGACACACTACGCAAGTTTGCCGGCATGTGGTACAACGGCAATGATGCAGTTCAACAAAAAGTTGAGCGAGCCCTTGACCGTATGGGTTGGGAAATTGGTGAAATAGAATCAGAAGAAGGCGGCGCTTTTGTAGTGCGTTCTGGAGACGAGCATGGCCGTAGTTATATTGGATTTGCTCCGCAAGACTTGTCAGAAAGCATTGTAAATGAAAAGTGGAGCCAAAAGTATAAAAAGTCTATCAACTGTAGCAATCCAAAAGGATTCAGTCAACGTGCTCACTGTCAGGGTAGAAAGAAATGAAAGCACGTGAAATACTAACTGAAGGCATGGGTCGTAAGACAACTTACACAATCCTACTTGACTTTATTAAGTTCGCGGCAGAACATTTAGAACTTGAAAGCCTTCCAAAGTTTGAATTTAAGTTTGACACAAAACGCAGCGTTGAGCACCATAGTTTTGGTGGCTATGGCAGCGAACATATTAATATTACTGTAGTTAACAGACATATTATGGATGTGTGTCGCACATTAGCACACGAACTTGTCCACTACAAACAAGATCTAAATCACGAGCTAGACGGTGAGGATCCAGGTGCTACAGGCAGTCCACAGGAAAACGAAGCCAATGCACAAGCGGCTGTAATTATGCGTAACTGGGGCAAAAAACATCCTGAGCTATTTGACAATGAGTCAATAGCATAAAAGAAAAAGCACCCTAAGGTGCTTTTCTTATTTTTATAGTATCAATCTACTTATACCCAATGGGTGATAATAAACCGTTTAGGTTATAATATCAATAATTACTTCTTAGCGCCACTGTTAACAAATGCGTACATCTTTTCAGCAGTTTCAAGAACTTTGTCTAGACCAGGAAACTCAGGCATGTTAACCTTGCTAACGATCTGACCAGTTTTCTCATCGCGTTCTGCTGTCATTTCCCAACCAGCAAACTTGACTTGGAAATCTTGTTGAACCATGTCTTTTGCCATTGCTAGGATATCTGTACGGATTTCGTAACCGTTCTTATTAAATTTAACTTCTGGTAGTTTTGGTGTTTCAAATTGTGACATAATATTCTCCTTGTGTGTGTATGTCTTGTACCTTAGGCGGTACCTTCCTTCTTTGGAAACAGTACCTTAGATACTGATTC
>JACCDJ010124316.1_pt1 | contig 24559 bp, 16 predicted proteins | sample 7444481 | NCBI WGS metagenome assembly JACCDJ01 (sample SAMN15323435, study PRJNA562643) | freshwater metagenome | isolation source: river surface water | place: USA:Blue River Watershed | collected 2017-08-15 | reverse complement strand
GTTGCCTTGTAATCCACCACATAGTGAACCCCAAACATATCTACCCACAGATCATCAATGGCACCAAAAAACTCAATATCACCAAACTGACGAGAAACACCTTTGAAATTTTCTCGCCATTGATCTAATTTAGGGTGTGTAGCTGGAATAAAGCTCAGACCTTCCTTGGCTAATCTGGTTGGAACACCTTTACCCCTAGATAAATCAAACTCATTCTTAAAAAGATGGTCGACAGCCACGTTCAAACTGAATGGTGGGCTAGAAGGGCGCTTGATCTTGGCTTTCTGGTCAAGCCAAAAGCACAGAGGGCACTCAATAAACAGGTCTACTTTTGAACGGGAAATTCTCATATTTAATACTTTACCCAATGACTAGCTCATGCCTTGAGCTACCCCCTTGATATTCTCATTTCAACAATCAAATTTAGGGGGGGTAAAAATGGAATTTATTGCATCGCATCACGCCACAATCAGACAGCAACAACGAGGTATTCCTGGTTACGTCATTGATTCATTGATCAATTATGGCAAGGTTAACCACGACCATCATGGTGCTGAAATCCTCACATTCCCCAAGGCTGTCAGACAAAAACTGAGAAACACACTGCCTAAAAGAACATACGTTGCCTTAGAAGCTCACTTTGACTGCTACGCAGTTCTTAGTGAGGGTGTGATAGTCACCGTAGTTCATAGAACAAAGCGTGTGAAAGGTCATTGATCCATGAGTATTGGCGTCAGGGAAGCTTGGCTAATGAGTGCTGTTGAGCATCTCAAACCAATATTTGAGAACGCTGGCTATGTCATACCCCCGGTAAGAGTATCGGTGGGTTTTCCAAGTACCGGTGGCAAAGGTCGTCATTTAGGTCAGTGCTGGTCTACAAGGTCAGCCGATGATGGCATCAATCAAATCTTCATTGCCCCACATTTGCATACACCCTTTGATTTTTTAGACACATTAGTTCATGAATTAGTTCATGCAGTAGATAACTGCGCCAATGGCCATGGTGAAGAATTCAAAAAAATTGCATTAAAAGTTGGGCTTAAAGGCCCTATGCGCAGTGCCGGAGCGGGCGATTGGCTCAAAAAAGACTTACTTGCCATTGCAGACAGGTTAGGGGAGTTTCCACACGGACGCTTAAGCCTACCTGTCAGAACAACTCAAAAGACCGCAAAAAGGCCGGGAGCCAAATGCAAGAAATGCAGTTATGAAATTGTCATGTTAAAAAAATATATTTCCATGGGTCCACCAATGTGTCCCAAAGATATTGAATTGATGGAGCCTACTGGGGATTGGGAGGTATGATAATTATAAATATCTCCAGATGGTAATAAACAACATATGAGAAATCCAATTTTCCCAAAGCCAAATCAACAAGCTAGCGAAAATATAGTCAATGTGGCAAAAGCAATTGAAGTGGCGATAGCCCCTTCAGTTTTAGACTCGCACTCAAATGACTCTCTTACTAATGCAGCAAGAGAATTTGGCGAGACTGATGAGGTTAAGGTTGAACCTATAAATGAAATTCAGTTTCCAGTTGACTTGGATGAACTTCATCCTGTAAGTGGATCTGCTATCGGTGATTTGATGGATAAAGGTTTTGATGCTATTGCTTTTTATAAGTCGTTCAGACACATAAATTGCCATCCAGCACCTGGTTATTGGGGAATTTTCTATATAAAACCGCGCGTAGCACTATTGATTAATGAAATGATGTCAGATACAGGGCTTGCAAAAGATGAGTGTCTAGATTCAATACTTAGGTTTTTATATGGCCATGAAATTTACCATTACAAGATCGATGCAATTTGTTTGCAAAAAGAGGCTTTTTCAAATTACTTAATTTATAGACCCTATAGAAACTATGTAAATAGTTTATCGATTGCGGATTGGTATGAAGAGTCTCTGGCTAACCATTATGGACTTGCAGCACTAGAGTCTTTTAATAGTCATAGAGGGTTTGATGCTTATGAGGCTAATCAAGTTGTTAAACAATTCATGAATGAGCTTGTGCAGATGTCCCCGGGAGCATACCGGCTAGGACTTGATCGAAATGTTATAAGTTTATTCGGTCCTCGAGGTTTATTGGCTAAGCAGATAGTGCAAGGGTGCCCCACTACTAACGCAATTTCTCAAGCCTCATTAAAACTATTGGAGTCAACATTTTTTCAGCAGTTATTGCTGGAAGGATATAAGAACTTTAAAGGCGATAGATTTTTAGCGGCAGAATTATCTTTGACATTTTGCCCAGTAAATTGGATTACTTGGTACAAAAATGGTTCTGCTGTATATGCATCAAAGACAGTCCCATTAAAAGAAATAAAGGAAGGATTTATTAAAAACTATCTCGGTGGTGAGCAAAAAAGATTAACCGACCATGAGTATTTCAAAATAGATAACGGTGAATTAGTTAAGGTGCCAAACGGGCATGATAAAGACATACGTTTATATGAGTTAAAGAATATTATTGAAAAAGCAGGCATGCAAAACACCGAATTTTGGGCTGCGAGAAATTTAACTAATAAATGGAAAAAAAGTGTGCCCAGAGAAGTAATAAAAAGTGCTAGGTAATATGAATAATTTACAGCTAGATGTATACAGATTGTATAAAAGGTTTTATCAGAGATCTCATAGAGATAAATACGACGAAGATTTAGCTGAGATGACAGAAATTGCGAAAGAAATTGCGCGCAAAACTTTCATTGAAGAATTACATAATAAAAAAAATGCCAGCAATCGTAGGGCGACACTATTACTGGCAAAGCGCCTTGAAAATTTAGAGGCTGACTCTAGATTTGGAATAAATTTCTCAGCAGGTCTGGTGGTAGCAATCAAAGATAATAATTATTATTCAAATGTACCTTATGAAAGACGGCATAGTTGGCAGGCAATTAACAATTTTGAAGGGTTTTTATATCTGTTCACATCAAGTTCTAAGCCAAATCAAGTTAAGTTGGGAGCAACTTATATGGATCCATATGTTAGAGCAAGAAAATACTCTTCAAAATTTGGGTATCAGGTAGATTTGCTGGTCGAGGCTACTGTAAAAAATCCCTGGGAGGCTGAAATTCAGTTGGGAGATTTGTTAAAAGATAAAAGAGTTGCTGGTAATACTTGGGGTGATTCAAATGAGTGGTACTTTCTAAAAAAAAGTGAAGCTAGGAAGATTTTTAAGGAGTTTACTTCAGCGTACAAGGCCTAATCTTTATAAAAAGAAGTTGTAAATGGCAAAGCTAAATAAGCAAGAGATAAATTTTTTGATCGAGATGGAAGTTCCATTGGAGAAAACTTTTGATGCTACTGAATATTCTGCAGCTTATTACAAAAGTATTATGCGCCGCCAAGATTTATGGGGTGCTTATGGCGTAACACCATGTTCTGCTTTTGGTCACCAGCTGAGAACAAGGGCTGGACATTGTCTTCAATGTAACACCTCAACCATTTCATATTAAAAATGACATTCTCAGAGTCAATATGTTTATTTTGCTTATAGTGAATCTACTAATTTAATAAAAATTGGGGCTGCAGCTGATCTATCGCAAAGGCCTATTTCCGTTAATAAGCAACAGTATGGCGGTGTAAGTGATTTGATGATTCTCTCTTCAGCTTATGTTTATAAAGTAGGAGAAGTTTAGTCTTTAATTCATTTGGAGTTATCAGAGTTTGTAGAATTGAGCTTTATTAATAGAGGTGGTCAATACCAGAATACTCGTGAAATTTTTTCATGTAATAAAGAGTTTGCTTTAAAATTTTTAGCATAGAGAATATCTGTTATTTAGTTAATTTTGAGATTAATCCAGGAGTGGTATTTCATCGGTTTTCTCGATATTTAGACCGCTATTAATTGATCCCACATGACCCCAACACTTTTCACTTGATTCCGAAATGACATCGAGCTGCTGAAATAGTTAGACTTTGTGAAAAAACTTGTTTAAATCATTGCGATATCTGCAAGATGCAATAGGGTGCTTTTACATAAGTTAATATTTGGTGTTTTAGTTTGGCAAAGCAGCAGCTCGGGCCCTGAATGATAATTTGTCTTAGTTCACCCCCTGAACTATATGTTAATTACGTTTTTCAAAATGATCTAAATCATGTGGTAGAGGTCTTAAAATCAAACCACAGAAATAGTGAAATAAATGAAAATGGATTTAAACTGAAGTTATGAAAAATACTAAGCTTAAATTTGTAGATTTATTTGCTGGATGTGGCGGGTTATCTCTGGGCCTTGAAAAGGCTGGATTCCATCCTATTTTTGTTAATGAGCTTAACAAAGACGCAATGGAAAGTTATCAAAAAAATAGGGACGATATTGAGCCTAAGCTTCGAAGTGACAAGTTTAATATTAATGACATTAAAAAACTCGTTACAACAAAAGGTCGAATTAACAAGCTAATTGATGATATTAAACATGATTTTAAGATTGATTGTCGCAAGGGGGATTTAGATTTAGTTGTTGGTGGGCCGCCATGTCAAGGTTTTTCAGGAATTGGCCATCGTCGATCTTACTCTGTAAACAAGGAACAGCAGCCGTCAAACCATTTATTTCAGGACATGGCTTGGGTTGTAAGTAAGCTCAGACCAAAAATTTTCCTTTTCGAGAATGTCAAGGGCTTGCTTTCAGCTAAGTGGACTCCTCAAGGTGTTAAAGGTGAAATCTTTGATGATGTAATTGATGCATTCAGATCAATTAAAGGCTATCGCGTTGAATATGCTCTGGTCCGCGCAAAGGATTATGGAGCGCCACAAAATAGGCCAAGGGTTCTTGTTGTTGGGGTTAGGGAAGACATTGATATTTCTGCTTGGGAACATCTATCGAGTGGAGTTGCTAATGGTTTCCTGCCAGCCCCTACTGGAGGTGCTCCGGATTTAATCGATTTGTTAGGTGACCTTGTGGATCCTGCTTTCGCTAACGGAGGTAGTACTTTGACATATCCTGCCTCAGCAACTAATAAGTATCAAAAGGCTCTTCGAACAACTCGGAATGGTTTAGTGGCAAAAAAAGGTTCCGCTATTACTGAGCACGATTACTCCTCTCATTCCCCTAAAGTTCTTGAGAAATTCAACTTTATGCACCGAAACAATGGGATGATTCCACAACACCTCAAGACTAAAAAATTCGCACAAAGGCTTTTACCAATTCGCTGGGGTGAAGGTGGCCCCACCATTACTGCTACTTCATTGCCAGACGATTATGTTCACTTCTCCCAGCCGCGAATTTTAACTGTTCGAGAGTGGGCGAGACTTCAGGGCTTCCCAGACTGGTATCAGTTTGCTGGTAGCCGAACAACTGGAGGTATAAGAAGAGCTGGAAATCCAAGAGAGGGTAATTTCGATAGGGAGCTTCCAAAATATACGCAAATCGGGAATGCGGTACCAGTATATCTTGCTGAAAAAGTAGGATTACATTTCAGGGAGATACTAAAGTGATATCGAATGCTGATTACGAAATAAATAAAGCAATAGTTTTTCTTAATCAGTATTCGGTTGAGGCTGCTTTTTTAGCGCCTACTGCAGTCGGCATTGAGAAGTCAATCATGGATGCAACTGCCCCCTTAAGGGAGTATCTCAAGGTTCATCATATTCATGATTTTAATGAACAAGCTCAAGGTCAGGAAAATAAGGTAATGGTACAAAGTTTTTTTATCACTGAATCATCGCTTGTACCAACCAACGCATCTTTGTATAGACCTGAAACTAAAAATGGTGACCCACGAATTTGGTTTTCTAAATTAAAGACCTATGCCAAGAAAAACAACCTACTCGCTATTATTTCATTTGAATATAGATTGTATGTTTTGAATTTCAGCGACAAGACAGTTATTGATTCCATTTCGAAACCTGGATCACCACTACAAATTTTATTTAAAAAAATCAGAGATAAAAATCTTCTAGTGGCAGATGAGTTGTTGGAAAAATTGCGTGAAATTGCAAAGAAAGGCTGGATAAAAACCGTTACTCCAGGTGATACCGGAATCGGTGCAACTTTAGAGAATTGTCTTGGAATAAGAATCAACTCAAGCCAACATCCCGACTACAAAGGTATAGAGATTAAAGCAAAACGAGTAAAAAATATTCGCACCCCAACAAGAAGTACTCTCTTTGCCCAAGTTCCAAATTGGGAAAAAAGTGCGCTTAAAAGTTCCGCTCAAATTCTGGATAGTTATGGATATTTTAGGGATGGTTTATTAAGACTGAATTGCAGTGTTAGTGCTAAATCACCAAACTCGCAGGGGCTGGTACTCCGCGTCGATGCTGATCAGGATGAATTGCACGAATGTTTTTCAAAATTGGGAGTAATGAAAAATGTTGTAGTGTGGGATTTTTCATTGTTAAGAAATAGACTTCTAAACAAGCACAATGAAACATTTTGGGTTGCTGGAAGTTCTAAGATTATCAACAATGTTGAGCATTTTTTATACAGTAAAGTTAAGTATACAAGGGCACCTTTTGCCTCAAACTTTCATACCTTATGTGAGGCTGGAATCATTCAGGTTGACCACTTGATTAAAAGAGACTCACATGGAGTGAGGGAGCGTGGACCGCTATTCAAGATTAGCCCAAATAATTTGGATTTACTATTCGCTAAACCTCTTGAATTTGAATTAATTTAGATCCATGGTAAATCTCGATTGGAAAAACTGGAAATTGGCAGACTGGAATCGCGCATTAGTTCAGGAAGTATTTTTTAATTCAGGGCAAATAGACATACCAATCACCAGAATTAATGCTTCAGATAGATTGTTATCAAAATGCGTAGGCGCTGATGTAAATCAAGAAGACGTTCGAAATCATTTCATAGCGTGTTTTGGGGCCGGCCCAAGGTCTGTAAGAGATAAATTCGTTATGCGATCTATATATAGGCAGCAAACACTAAGAGATGATATTCCACCAGTTTTTGCCCACTTATTTCTTACACTGTTAGCAGGATCTGCTGATGCTAATTCAATTAGCATTGGACAATTTCGCCTTCGTTTTTCAGAACTATTTCAATCATTTTCCATTGGAGAACTTCCTTTTAATGATTTGCCTAAGTTTTGGAATTTGGTTGCCGAATGGAGTCGTGATAGGAATAATAGACTCGGTGATTGTAGGGTATTGCAACTCACATATAGGGGTAGAGAAACATTAATTGGTAATTCAAAAAAGCTTGCCTTTCCCACTTACACTGATGAAAGGCTTCTTAACTCAATTCTAGATCCCGATAATTTAGACTTTGGTCAGGTTGAGCGCGCAATCCGAAGCAATTTAAATGGCTTTACTGATCAATTTAAGGAGGAGTTTAATGACTTTTTTAGTTGTTATCACAAGTCAGATTTAAAAGGGGCATTTGATACCCCTCTGTGGGGCGTGGTTCAGGATCTGAGCTTGGAGTCGCAACTATATTTAGCATCGAATTATGGATCCTATTCTGTTGAGATATTCGTTCAGCATCAGCAGGAGCCAGAGTTTTACTTGAGTACAAATGATTATGGATCTAACCTTTTGAAGGATTCATATCTAACAACAGATATCTCCAATGATGAAGGTAGAAGATATCTTATAGATTTTGGTCAAGATAAGGGTTTGATTGGCACCCTAAATGATATGAGTATCAAATTTCCTGAGTTAAAAAAAATGAAACTTTGGAAGCAGCTCAAAAATGACTTTATTCCTTTTTTTCCTGATGATGGATATTTAACAACGAGGGGAGTCTTTTCTGATGGTGATCAATGTTGTTTCTTATTAAAAAAAAGCTTATACGAGCAAATTAAGTATAAAAGTTCATTTTTTTCAAAGAGGCCAAATTTAGTAAGGCTTGGTGATTTATATGTTGATTGGTGCGTATTGTATTTTGAAAAACTACAATACTCAGAGCTTCAGGATTTACTTCCAGAGAATTTAAAGCGAGTAATTGGAGTTTCTTGGCGTCCAGCACAAATTTCATTGCGCGATGGTGCAAGATATGGTCAGGCATATTTAATTAACCCATGTAGTAATCCTAGATTTGAGTCATCAAAATTTAGTTCAGGTACATACGAAATTGGGTTTTATAACAACAGGCATTCAATAGTTGGAAGCCTCGAGATGGAGGATGGTTTTTTGCGTATTCCCCCATCTGATATTTCTGTTGATCTAAAAGAGATCAGTAAAGTTAAGTATGAAGCAACTCAATTAAATGGGTCAGGAAAGACGACGAAAGTTATACCCACATTAGATAGGGCCCCAATACCAAAAAATTCCAGCCCTAACTTTACAGATAAATGGGTGCTCCCAGGGAGATCTGGTAGGTTAATTGCTTGTCGAGATTTATTTCATTTTGATTCACAAAATAACTTGGTTGGCAATCAGGTTGCAGGGTATGTAAAACCTTTTTTTTCACTTTCCCCAGAGGTTGGATCATCTCATCTAACTAAGTTAAAGAAATTATCGTCAAGTAACACCCCAAATTACCTTAGATGGCTTTCAGAGAGCCTGTCTCTACGTTTCCATTCTCGATCTGATCTTTCATATGGTGAGTTAGTAACTTATACAAAAGACATAGCAAAGATTCTGGGTGTGAAACATTCAAGGTTAAGAAATTTAATGTTTATGGGTGGGTGGCTATTGGGTTTGCAGAATCGAAATTACCAAGGTTTTTCCTCACATCTAAGCCCCAGAACAATATCTATATTAAAGCGTGATGACCTGTTTCGGTGCAGAATAACTGGCATCTTTAATGAGGCTGAAGAATACAAAATTGCGTACATGCTTGATTCTAACGAATCACTTTATCGACTTAGCGACCCTAAAAATATTCTCTCAATAGGTGTCATTGAGATTAATCTTGCTAATATGGATAAAGTCGCCAAAATAATCGATTGTTTCAATTTAATTTTGCTGGATGAAAAAGCCTACGGCATTCCTCTGCACCCCAATGGTATTTCTCTGATTGATATTTCCTTTGATAGTTTGCCAAATAAGGATGGCTTGACTATTTGGAGGAGGGGTGAGTGGGTGGATTATGGCGTTGCGCCAAAATTAACTCAAGGCGTAATCATTCGTCATAAGGAAGCTAATAAGTATTGGGTATTTGATGGTAAAAAATACCTTCAAGCTGATAACCAGCTTGCGACAGCATTTATGCAGTGCGCAGTAAAGGGGGCTGCAATAGGAAGCATTAGTAGTAGCGGTGAATGTACTTTTAGTGGTAACTTATTTTCCCTGCCAGATTCTTTGACAAGATGGTGGCTGCATTGGGGGGGAGGTTGTATCTCATATTCAGTCAATGGTGAGATTGTATTCTCAGGAAACCCTGGGTTATCTGCTTGGAATGTTCTTGGATCATGGATTGGCGGGTCAAAAATTAGCATTAATGAGGATAGAGCTAGTTTAGGTTTGGTTCGCAGACAATTAGCGTTAAACAGATTATTAGGCAAAAGAATAGGGTGACTTATGTCAGCAAAGCTCAATACAAAAATTAAAAACAACAGATTTTTTTATATGTATCGATATGGGTTAGACGAATTTATCGTTACCAAGTTTTTAAAGCAATCTAAAGCAGAGCTTACAAAAGCTGGCGCTAAAGGCGCTATGTCTCTACCCGATGAATTTACTTATAAAGCGGCATTTCTCTCTAATTTACCGCCCAAATGCTTCTCAATTATTGCAAATTGGTTTAATAAGAATTTTCCTGAAGGTGAGATTACAAATCTAGCAGAATCTATTGATTTGCTATCAAAGGCTGGTGAAACATTTGATCACTCAAAAGAGTCAAGCAGGAAGCTCTGGCGCACTATTTTTTTTCATTATATAAATAGTGATACTAATTCAATTGTCAAGACCTTTTTGATAGGTGAAAAAGCGCCTAAGCTTGTTGCTCCAAGCAAATCAACTGGAAAAAAGGTTGACGTAAAAGTCGATCTCAGCGAAAAGAATATTTCAACAGATCTAAACAGAGATAAAAGTCAAGATAAAGAAATAAAGCCTCTTAAAAAGGCCGCTTTTGGTTTTTCATATGTCAATTCAAAAAAACTTGACCTAACATTAAAAAATCAAAGTGATGGTAAGCCTATTTTTGGCGAAGTAGCAACCATATTAGAAAAAGGACAATTTTTTATTGACATTAAGGGGATACTAATTGAATCGGAGTTAGTTGAAGTTAGTCAATCTCAGGCTATGAATCTGTTTCCAGAGCAAGGGAGCGCTGTAGGTTTCCCTGAAAAGCTACCAAATATACCAATTTCTGAAAATTTATTAGGAATTTGGAATGTACATGATCAAGCAAATAGTAAGAGAGCAAGATTCATGATTGATTCTTGTGTAAACATTGCATTAGAAGTTTTTGAAATACCACATAGTTCTGCTGAGCCAGATTTAGTTAGATCATGGCTAAAAGAATCCTATTTACCAAGTCAAAGTATTTTTCCTGTTTTTGAATTAATGGATGGAATTATTATTAAGCCACCATCGTTAATACGTGATTTTAAAACTTACGATTTTTCATCACCTTTTTTGGGGTACTATAGTCACGAGGCTGTTAAATGGAATAACAGAAAAATTGTTTTAAAACCATTTCCCGCCCCTTCATTTAAGTACGAATGTATAGCCACTGAAACGGCTGTTAAAAGACTGCTGAAATTTAAGTCTGAAGTTGCCAGTCTTCCTGTGATCACGAATAAGCAGTTACAAGAGCTAGCATTTTTAGTAAACAAGGAATCGGCAGATAAGTCTTTTAGTAATTCATATCAATCGATATCAAATCGAATATCAGATATTTATGCGATTAAAGATAATGTTGATAAAGTTATCGATGAAATTCTGAAGCTTCCAGAAATACAAGTGAGAATTAGCGACGAGATAGAGGTTCTAAAGCAAGAGGCTGCCAACTTAGTTCTTTTTGAGCAAAATGAGGTTGCTAGATTAAAAAAGGAAAAAAAGGCGCTAGAACAAGAGATTGCTAAGAGCTCTAATCTTTTATCTCGTGCAGTTAAAAAAGCATTCGATGATGCAGTGCTTGACGGAACTAAGATGCTATCTGAAGTAGCACTTTTAAAACCATTTCTAGCGACAATCGATCCATCTCATTCCGATAAGTTATCTTCTGCTACAGGGTTGTCAAAATTTCTTTCGACAAAAATTGAGATTGTGGATTTTAAAGGGCTTTCTGATTCAATAAAGCTGACATCGCTAAAGTATGCGCTTAAGGATAATCTTATTTCAACATTCATTGCGGCTGCATTTATTAGAGGCGCTGTTGGTATCTATGGGGAAAATTATCAAAAGTTAATACAGGCAGTTGCCGATATTACCTCTGCTGGAGTTTACTCCTCTATCTCTCTAAGTGTTGATAAGTTTTCCTTTAATGATTTGATGAACTTGCCAGCTCAAATCCATAATTTAGAGAGTGATGGTATGTTACTAGGTGATTTACTGGAGTCATGGCAAAGACAGAGTGCGCCCTTAATTGTTGAAATTAGAGGCTTTAATAGAATTCCACCAGAGTCAATAATTACCGAAATTTTAGATAATGGAAATTATCTAAATTCAAATCGAGAATTTATTTGGAAAATGCCAAGTGGTAAAGTGAAGCAAATAAAACTTCCTTCGCCAGTTTTCTTTGTTCTTAATTTTTCATATGGAAAGTCGACTTTTCCTATCTCACTTGAATATGCATCCAGCATTCCGCTGCTATCAAATGAGCTCTTTAAGATTAACCCTTTTGAGGAAGGTCTTGAAATGCCAGAAAGGTTCAGCTATCTTGGGCAGGGCTTTATTGATAATTCTTTAGATAGCGTTCATTCTTCAGATAGTGCTCATTCTTTAGGTGAGTTTGTTAGCTTTTTGAAGTTGATGGGCTTTGATGAGACTGAATCTATTTGTTATTCTAGGCTCATACATGAGATTGGCAGAGCTGAAGGAGGTGAATTGATGAATATATTCTCAATCAATGATAATCTTTTAGATTTTATTGACTTAAATTCATTAACGCCTGAACGTGCAGGCATTATCTTTGAGGCAGTTAAGTAACTTATGAATGACCCCCTATCGATTTTTAATGGCATTAGGGACTTGTATATAACCTATCTTGAAACCGCTTTTAGGATTGGTGAGCCTGAAATACAAGCAAAAAGACGGAAGTTGCTGGAGGTTGATGGCAATTTATGCGCCGAGCCTTATTTGGAACCATTACCAACATATGAAGATTCTGGCGTTGCAATTAATGATCTTTTGATTAAGCAAAATGGGGATAAGTGGCTACCAAATTTTACGGATAAAGAACGTAAGGCGTTTGTTGAATTGAGTTTATGTGGGCTAATTCCTCGTCAAGCCCCCGATCAATTGATTGGAAAATTTAATCTATATGATCATCAATTAGAGATGTTGAAAAAAGGGGTTGGAGTTGGAACGCCTGGTATTGTGACATCAGGAACGGGTTCCGGCAAGACCGAGTCTTTTCTATTGCCAATATTCGCAGCCCTAGCAAAAGAGGCAATTAAATGGCCATCAAGTCCCAACATGAAAAATTGGGTTCCATGGTGGACAGATGTGTCAGCACCAGTTTTTAAGCGATCTCACCAGTTTGAGAATCCTGAGCGACCAAAGGCCATTCGGGCCTTAATTTTGTATCCAATGAATGCTCTGGTAGAGGATCAAATGGTTAGACTGAGAAAGGCTCTTGACTCTGACGAGGCGCATGATTTTATGGAGTCGGCTTTCAGCGGTAATCGAATTTTTTTTGGTCGGTATACAGGTGCTACCCCCGTTTCTGGTTGGCAAAGACATCCTCGAATAAGTGATGCCAAAGAAAGGCGACGAGAGGAGAAAAGATTAAAAAAATTAGCCGAAGAATTGACTTCGCTTGAATTGACTCAAATTGAAGCCCGAGAAAAGGTGGCGAATTCAATTAGAAATTCTGAAGAATATGATGAGTCTTTAATTTATAACTTTCCAAGTCCATTGGGTAATGAGGTGGTTACCAGGTGGGATATGCAAATGTCGCCACCGGATATATTAATTACTAATGCGAGCATGCTCTCGCTTATGTTGGTTCGTGAGATTGATGAAGGTATTTTTTCTAAAACAAGAGAGTGGCTTAATTCTGATCCTGATGCATATTTTTACTTGGTGTTAGATGAGCTGCATTTAATTAGGGGTTCCGCAGGAACCGAGAATGCATATTTGTTAAAAATGCTTTTAACAGAGCTCGGACTGACTGACCCAAAAAATCATCACAAGTTAAGGATTCTTGGTTCAAGCGCATCCTTGCCAATAGAGGGCAAAGAGGGCGATCAAAGCTTAAATTATTTATGGGATTTATTTAATAATGCTGGACTTCCCCAAGATGCATCGAAGTCAGAATGGATAACTTCAATTGTTAGAGGAGGCTCCCCAATAGTTAAGGATGTCAAATTTACCGGAAATCTAGTTAATGTTGTTGAGGCCATTAGGGCGCAAAAAGTTTTTTTTCAATCTGATCGTCGGTGCATGACAGATGATAAATTTTGGACGTTATTAGCTGATGAATTTAAGCTAAGCAGTGGTGATCAAGAGATTTCTACTGTCGCAGAAAGAGTTATTGAGTATTCGGCCTCATTACTCGAATTTGGATGTCTTAATGATTCCGGTCTAAGAGCAACCTCTCTGTCGGAAATTGCAAAAAAAATTTTTCCAGCTCATCCTTTGGCCTTAGAGGGGGTAAGCCTATTAATTTGGCTGAGATCACTTGCTGACTTATGGTTTGATATTTTTAATCGTAGCTTTAGCTCAACTAAGTTATTGCCAAGATTTCGCGCACATACTTTTTTGAGGTCGATTGAGGGTCTCTACGCGGCCCCACAACCACTCCCATTGGGGGAATTAGATAATTCAGAGCGAAGCTCCCTTCTATTTGGTGATTTATCTGTTGATTCCGGTGAAAGAAATGGGCCTGAAAAAAATGGTATTTCAACGCGATATGTTGAGTTGCTTTATTGTGAGTGTTGCGGAACTTTATTCTTTGGAGGTAAACGTTCGGCTTCTAGTAAGGATAGTATTGAGCTGCTGCCCAATGACCCAGATTCTGATGCGCTTCCGGAAAGGTCAAAAGTAAGCATTGTTGAAAAACGGACCTCAGAGGATTACGCATTATTTATGCCAACTGTGCGTCGTTTTTGGCCTGTAGGTAATGAAGAATTAAATGTTGATAAAAAGGAAACCCTTGGTGACTGGGTCAAGGCTGAATATGATCCATTAACTGCCACAATTAAACGCCTGCCATCTCATGGAGATGCATACTCAAAAATACCTGGCTGGCACTATGTCGTTACTGAAAATGATTTTGTAGGAAATAAAGCCCATGCTCAATTTTCTTCCTCTGTCCCCGGAACTGCGCTCCCCTTTCAGTGTCCTGCATGTGGAATTTCATATAAATCAGCAAAAAATAAATCATCTCCATTAAGAGGCTTTAGGGCGGGTTTTTCTAAAACATCCCAATTGCTAAGTAGCGCTTTAATTGGGGAGTTAAAAAAGACAAATGAAAGTGAAAAATTAATTTGTTTTTCTGATAGTCGCCAAGATGCTGCAAATGCGGCTTTGGATATTGAAAGCGGCCATCATAATGATGTAAGGCGTGAACTTGTCGTTCGAATGTTGGAGGATGCTACTCGCTCTAAAAGATCTACAAATGAGTTAAATGAGGATCTGGAAAAAGTTAAGGTTCAGATAAAAGAGGCTGGCATTAATGGGGATGTGGAACAGTTATTGCTCCTTTCAAAGCTTCTCGAATCTCTTAGCTTTCAATTAAAAGACTCTAGCAATGATTCAATTCCACTTAAGTTGTTACTTGGGCCATCTAGCCCCAAAGCAAATGGTGCCGTAGGGGGAGTGCTAATCAAATTAATTGAAAAGGGAATTCACCCAATAGATCCCACCGGGATTAGTTCTTTGCCATTAACGGAAGACGATCCATCAGTTGATTCAAGGTTTTCATGGCAGCAATTATTTCTTAGGGACGATTATGGAAACTGGATCTGGCGAGATGGTCCACATAACTCCTTAAAAATTTCTAGGAATGAGATAGCTACAAATCTACTTGAACTGATTGCTGAGACAATTTTTAGTAAAACCTATTTTGCAGTCGAAGAGTCTGGGTGGGGTTATCCTTGCCTAGACCTTAAACCAGGAGAGTCGCGAGAAAAAGTATCTGTTTATGATGCAATGCTTCGCATTTTATCTGACTCATATCGATTTGATCCTGAAGGTGAATATGTAAAGAAAAATTGGTCATCATTTGCTGATGCTGACAAGAGAATGAAAACATTCGTTAAAAAATATTGTGAAATTAGGAGTATTAGCCCAGACATTTTTTTTGCTGAATTCTTAAAAAGACTTTCACAGTCAGTCCATGAAGGCGGAAAAATTTACATTGATAAGGTTTTTTATAAGCCCGTTAAAGCAGACGCCCCCTCATGGAGGTGTGCTAATTGTGGGAGGGTTCATCTTCATACAGGTGGTGATATTTGTACAAGATGCTTTTCACAGCTTCCTAAAGACTCAACTGGTTTTGCTAGCGAATTACGATCGACCAATTTTTTAGGTAAACGTATTGAAAATTCTTCTGGAATATATCGCGTTAGAGCTGAAGAGTTGACTGGTATGACTGGAAACCAATCAGCCAGATTAAGAAGATTTAAGAATATTTTTATCAAGGATGATGACGATATTCTTGTGTCAGGGCCATCTGGCATTAAGCCCGACGAAAAGTTAGATGAATTAGCAAAGGCAATTGATATACTCTCAGTAACGACAACAATGGAAGTCGGCGTTGACATTGGCTCACTTAAGGCTATTTTTCAGGCAAATATGCCCCCTCAACGGTTTAACTATCAACAAAGAGTTGGTCGAGCGGGTAGAAGAGGCCAATCTTTTTCTTTTGTTTTTACAGTTTGCAGAAGCAAAAGTCATGATTTACATTATTTTAGAAATCCAAAGGAAATTACGGGTGATGCTCCACCTCCTCCATTTCTAACTTCCAATCTCGATCAAATTGTTGTTCGAATTGTTTCTAAGTTTTGGATGGTTAAAGCGTTCAAGCTTATTAGGTCCAAAAATCAGCAAAAATGGGTTGGAGACGAGTTGAGGAAGGACCCTGATAACCATGGAGAATTCATTTACGTTCAAAGAATTAAAGAAGATAAATTATTTTGGTTGTCTGAAATTAAGGATTCTCTAGAAAAAACTGCCGATGAAAAAGATCTTTTTTTATCCTTGTGTGTGGGTAATGACAAAATTAGGGCCGCAACTATTGCTCAAATGTTAAATGAGGATTATTTACTCAACGAAATTGAAAAAATATTAGATGAGCCAAGTGTTGCTAACCTTGGCTTGGCAGAGGCTATGGCAGAGCTTGGTATATTTCCTATGTATGGAATGCCCACCAGAGTCCGAAATCTCTATATAAGAGCAGTAAAAAATAGAGATAACGATGAAGTAGAATTTAAAAAATTTGATAGAGATTTAGACGTTGCAATACAAGAATTTGCACCCGGGAAGTATTTAGTCCATGATAAAAGTAGATATTTTACTGCAGGGTTTGTTGGATCCGAGCTCAGACGAAATCAAAAGATAACTCAAGAATATATATATGACTCTATTCCGGGTGATATTGGTGAAACACGATATTTAATTGAGTGCCCCGTATGTTTATCTTGGTCCAGATTATCAAGTCCTGATGTAGAGGTGTCTTCTTGTGAATCATGCGGCTCTAGTCAGGTTGGCAGTTTTGTTAATACGACTTATGTGCCAAGAGACTTTATAGGGTCCATGGTAAAGATATCCTTTAAGGAAAAATCTTTAGAGGAGCAATCTACGCAGGCAAGTCGCACCTCAATTGCTGAGGCAAGGAAAATCAATACATTTCCATGTGTGGGCACTAATTTAAAATTTGGCTTAAGTTCTACCTCTCAAATTTTTAGGTTAAATCGTGGTCAATTGGTAAATAAAGAATGGACTGGATTTAGTGCACAAAAAGGGCGTCTAAAATTTCCGCTCGATGAATCAGGTTTAACTGGATCAATAAAATTAAATAATGTTTGGATTGATAATGGCGCACTATCTCTTGATAAAAGTAGAAATTCGCTAGATAGAAGATTTCACTCTTTAAATGAACATAAGAATAACTTCTATCTTTGCTCGCCAAAGGTTACAGATTCAATAGTTTTAGAGATGGGCAATGTAAACCCAGCTCTTAACATCATGAAATATGAAGACAGCCCTAGGTTAGATTTATCATCTGCGTTTAGAGCTGGCGCTATTTCCGCTAGCTATCACTTGATTAATTACGTCTCCAGGGTGGAGTTAGACGTAGATCCCGATGAGTTTGAGATACTTGAGCCGCGAATTCAAAGAAAATCTGATGGCACAAAAGTTCCTTTAATTCAAATATCTGATGAGCTGATAAATGGTTCTGGTTTAACAAATCGATTGGGTCAGAAAATTCAAGGAGAGCCATTATTCTTAAATGCTATCAGGCAAATCATGTCAGAGAAAGTTGGCTCCCCATCTTATTTGTTTTTACAAGATGACCATCCTAAAAAATGCTTTACGGGATGCTACAGGTGCCTCCATAGATATGGCAATCAGCATTATCATGGTTTGTTAGACTGGAGGCTTGGTTTCAATGTACTTTCTATGCTTCTAGACCCTCAATTCTTGGCGGGGATAGACGGAAACTTTGATTTGCCCGGGCTAAGAGATTGGCCCGAGCTTTCAATGAAACTTGCCAAAGACTCATCCATGGTTTTTAAATCAAAGTTACAAGTAATAAATGGGATTAATGTAATTGATTTGAATGATGGAGTTTGGGCAGCAATTATTCATCCGTTGTGGAATAGGAATGAGGTTTATGAAAGATATCCTGAGTTGGCCGAATTTGCCAGTGACGCTTCAAAGTTTGATTTTGTAAATACATTTACCCTGTCAAGAAATATGGGTGAAACTTTGTTTAATTTTAAGGCAGAAGCACTTGACCACTTTTCAAACTAAGATTTCAAGGACTAAACCATTTAGCCCTTCAAAGTTATCTTTACTTAATAAATGTAAGTTAAGTTACCTTCTGCAAACAGAAAGGATTGATCATAGAATTCCTGCTGGCCATCACTCTTTTATTGGAACTGCAATTCATAAAACTATTGAGCAGCTTTTGCCGTCAGGAAAGACCTCTGGCGCAGAAATTAAATCAGCTCTAGAAAAAAATCTTTCATACTCTTTGCTGAAATCTAATCAGAGTTCACCAATCCTTAATTGGGTGATTGCTAAAAATGGTGTAACTAAAATTTACGATAATGTGCGTTTGATTGGTGCCATTCAGCAAATAAAAAATACTATCAGCAAATACTCAGCTAGTAACATTCCCACTTATAAATTTGATGTCGATAGAAATGAGGTTAAAAAGAATCAGCTTGGATCAGAGAGAGTTTTTGAAGTAAGTAAGTATGATTTAGCTGGTAGTATCGATTATAGTTTTCTTGATCTGAATAACATGATTCATGTTATTGATTTTAAAAGTGGAAAAATACTTGATAATGGCGTCTTAAAGGACGAGTACCTTTTGCAAATTGGTCTTTATGGTTTGATGGTTAAGGAGTATTTTCCGCAAAATGAAATTATTCTAGAGGTAATTGGCGCCAGCGATTATTGGGGGGGTAGTCTAGATGAAAATCTAGAAAGTAAACTCATAAGAATTATCGAATCAACAATCAAAGATATTCCCATAGGCGTTGCTTTTACTTTGGAATCATTGGCGAATTTAGGTGAGCATTGTTCCAGCTGTCGAGCAAGAAGTGCTTGCCCAAAATATTTTGAAGTTTTAATGATTGGCAGACAGAATTTTGAATCTGAAATGATTTCAAAAGGTGATCTTTATGGAGAGGTTGAGGAATTAATTAAGAAAAATGAGCTTTTAGAGCTCAAGTTAAGATCCCCTGATAACATTGCTTTATCAATTAGCGGGCTACCAGAAATCCTTTTTAAAAACATTTCTATTGGCTCAAATTTAGCCTGTTATAACTTGAGATTTTATGATCATGAAACTCTGTGTAGCTTCCCGGCAAATTTTTACGTTTATCGTCCGGATATTCCCAAGATATCTGCTTTTGAAGCTGTTTTAGCATACTAAGAGATAGAGATGGCTCGAGTATTCCCGGAGGATTTTGAGTTAGCTGAAGGTGAGAAGTTACGTAAAAGCGAATTTCTTACCCTTGTAAGTCTTAAGGAGGGCCTTTCTGATCAATACATGATTTTTCATGGAGTCCATTGGACTAGGGTTCAGGATGATTCTGCAGTTTATGGAGAAATTGATTTTTTGATTCTCAATCAATATGGTCGAGTATTGGCTATTGAGCAAAAAGAAACCCAAATTGAAGTGAATGAAAGAGGCGAACTTGTGCCAATCTATAAGGATATGCGCGAATCAGGTAAGTCCTCCAGAACGATCAATTCACAAGTTAGTAGAAATATTGGGTCCTTGCGTACTGAGTTCCAAAAGCGTCATCCAGAGCAACGATTAGAAATAGATCATTTGCTCTATGTTCCTAATGCTAAGGTGACAAAAACTTTACCAGCTAATATCGCCCTTGGAAGGGTTGTTGACTCTACCAATCGTGATCAATTGATTTCAATCGTTAATGAGATGTTTGATAAAAATCCCATGCCTACTGGTGATCACACTGCTAAAACGCTCGATATTCAAGCATTTTTTTTGGATAAAGCAGATGTAAGCCCCCAAATTGGTTTGATTGGTCAATCTGCGAGACAGAGAACCACAAGACTTTCCAGTGGTTTAGCAGAATGGGCCGAAAGATTGGAGTTCTCTCCATATAGACTTTGGGTACAAGGGACCGCTGGCTCCGGAAAAACACAGCTTGCCTTAAAAGAGTTACGCAAGGCAGCAAATCAGAATCAAACTGCAATGTATATTTGTTTTAACAGGGCATTAGTTGACTCTGTAAAGCTTAATGCACCTAATCCAAAAAATTGTTGGACTTTTCATGAGCTCGCTAGATTTGTAGCTGAGAACCAAGGGCAGGTTATTGACTTCAGAGATGAGAGCGCCTTTAAGCAAATGGCTGATTACTTTTTGACTCACTACGATGACTTAAAAGAGCAATTGGATGTATTGGTTATTGATGAGGGGCAGGACTTTTACCCAGAATGGGGTTCTGCACTCTTAGGGCTAGTTAAGCCCAATGGCAGAATGATTTGGCTTGAAGACTCATCACAAAGAATCTATGGAAGACCCTCGATTGAGCCTGAGGGTTGGGTTAAGCTTTTGTCTCCTACCAACTATAGATCTCCCCAGCATGTTTTAACTTTGATTAATGGATTAAACTTAACGGAAGATTATCTTGAGACTGCAAATGGGTATGCAGGATTAGCCCCCGGTCATTTTGTTTATCAAGACGGTAATGTTCTTGAAACAACTTCGCTTGCTGTTCAAGATTTAATTGATCAAGGTTTCACTCCTGATTCTATTGCTGTATTGAGTTTTCAAGGAGCGAAAAATAGTATATTTCTATCAGATAAAGTTGAGATGGTTAATGGATTTGCCATTAAAAAGTTTACTGGTTATGACAAAGAAAGTAATGCAACTTGGTCGAAGGGGGAGTTGTTGGTTGATACTTTGTATAGATTTAAGGGGCAGTGCGCTGATGCGATAGTCTTGACTGAGATTGATTTTGCGGAATGGGATCAAGTCACTAAGAATAAAATGTTTGTAGGTTTGACTAGGGTGCGACTAACAATTAATCTAGTAATATCTCCGAGGGTTGAAAAACTTTTTATTGAAAAAGGTTTTGTCTGATTAGATTTTTTCTAAAAAATATCAATATATCTTCTCTATGAAGTTAACCAAAGAGCAAAAATATTTTCTACTGACAAAATTTAACATTCTGCCCGATGAAGTTATGGATGCATCTTTAATGAGACGCTCAGAGTGGATTAGATTAATAAAAGACTCTGAATATGAGGTTGCTGCAGGAGTGGATCCATGCACTAAGAGTATCACGCATACCATTAAATCCAGGGGCGGGCACTGTGTATTCTGTAGACCAGCTTCAATTTCGTTCCAAAGACGCTATTCTAGTAATGGCGAGATTTATGTCATGCATTCTCCCAGTAAGAATCTTGTTAAGGTGGGTGTTGCCTCATCTTCCGAGGAAAGAGAACTTTCTTTAAATCAAGCTGGTTATGGCAGTATAAAAGATTGGAATTTGAAATTTTTTGTATATGTTGAGAAAGCTGGCGAGATAGAAAAAAAAGTTCACAAAATTTTATCTCCATATAATTTGCCAATAAAGCATTTTGTAGGAAACTCCTTTTTTGCTAGAGAAATTTTTTCTTGTTCTGTAAAAAAGGCTAAAGCTACAATTTTATTGGTAGTGCCTTAGCGCCTACTAGTAAATTTCATAATTATCAAGATGTTAGATGTCACCTAGTTGTATGCAAATCTAAATCTAAATCCTTTTGAAGATTTAGATTTTCCTTTAATGATGTTGCTTATTGATGATCGATGAATTCCAAGGGCTGCCTCAGCTTGTTTTGCACTATCAAAACGAGTTTCTTTGCCTGTAGCTAATTCAATTGCATAGATTGGTTTTGAGCGAGCTTCAGCAACAAGCGAGCCTTTAAATTTTGCGGGGGGCTTTTCTGTTTTCTTTAAAGTAAACCACCATCCTCCTGCAGATGTTCTTTGACCAGAGGCGACTGATGCTGCCGCGCCTTTGTAAAGACCTAACTCGACATCCGCAACCGTACAATTCCTAAATTTTCTTTTCTCGCTGCTATATAAATTAATCGCATAAACATTTTCATCTCTTTTTTCTCTGCGTAATTTAGAGCCATAAGTCTTAGGCATCTCTCGTTTATCGCCTTCAAATTGAATCCACCAACCATTTGCAGATGTACTTTTCCCTCTCGCGACTCCCGAGATAAGTCCTTTAGTCACGCCTAAATCTTTAGCCGCCTCATCAAGTGTTTTGTAGTGTCTTTGTTCTTTTGTTCTAAATGAGGTGGCAATTAAATTCTTAGATTGTTTTTTCTGAACCTCAAGGATGCGAAGTTTATCTCCCCATATAGTTGGGGGCTGCTTATCTAAATCGGCTTCATATCGGAACCACCAGTTTGCCACCGAAGTTCGCTCGCCACGAGCTACTGCCATGGGCATGTCTGTGCTCTTTAATCCAATTTTTCTAGCTGCATCCGAGCCAGATTTAAATTTTTTTGATTCACCGGTTTCTAAGTTGATGCCAACAATAGGAATATCATTTTCGGCAACCATATCACCGCCTGGAGATAGGTTATAAGTATGCTTAGATTTATGTCCGCCAGCTGCTGCTATGGCGTCTTTTTCGGCTTGATTTAATGATTCCCTTGATTCTCCAAAAGCCAGTATATAAGAGTCAAATTGATCCCATTCGTACTTTTTTATAGCGGCACCAAATCGCCGATTATTTTTATAAGCCATTCCCGAGAACCATCGCTTCCATGCTTCTTGCTCAGTAATGCCCACATAACATTGCTTATTTTGACGGTTTACATGAATGTAGAGAACATTCATTGCTCTACTAATTTCTTCTATTGGCAACTTTAGAGCTTTGAATTGAGTACCATTCGCAACCTGAATAATTTGGGTGGGGTAATTCTTATTCTTTTTTGAGAGGTGGAGGTAGCTAATTGCTTTCATGGTCTAAATCAAATGATCGGCAAGTAAATGAAAATTTGTTTACTCAAAATACCACTTTTAATTTTTCATAAGTATTTGGACGTAGCCATAAACAACTCTGATCTTTTTGTACAACTCCATATGCCCATTTAGTTATGGCGATACTTGTTTCTAAATTTGATGAAACTCCGACTTGATTCCCAATTCTCGCAATTGCATCATGATTATTAGTTGTGAGCCCCATCCATTTATCAAAGTGAATCTTTGCCGCCAAAGTGTCAGATTTACTTCTGTTACATGTTGGACATGCCAACACAAAGTTATGAATTAAATCCCTTGGGTAAAGCGAGAACGGAATGAAATGATCTACTTCAAGTGCTGAAGAAGCTTTATTGCAGTAGAAGCATTTGCACCCATAAAGTGCTTTAAGTTCTTTGCAAACCAGCGCTAATGTTTTTCTTGAGGTTTCAAAGAGAAAGCTGCTGAGATCATCTTTTTCCCCAAGAATGGCCATGTTCTTCGAATTCTTTTTGATGTAATCAGTCCATCGGCTTCTAGCCAATTGCTGAATTAAAGGCTGAAAGCGTCTGAGGCAATAAGCAACACCTTCTTTTAGGGTGATGGAATTAGTATTGCGCTCATATAGAAATGGAAGGGGTCCGCCGCCGACATTCTGTAAATAGTTGATGGGCTGCTTAGCAACGATGCTAGCAACTGCAGTGACTAATTTCTTATATTCTTTTGAATGTTTGGCTGCATTAGCTGAGTTAAAGCTGTTTTCATCCCTGAATGAATGTATTGCTTTAATGATGGCAGCTTGAGTGCCATAATTTTGATAGAGTACTCCACTGTCGATAGCTTTTGATGTTTTGTATGGCGAAGATTGCTGCCAATAGAGTTCAATAAATCGCTCCGCAATTTGTCTATTCGTCAGTTCAAGTTCTGAGTCGTCGTCCTTCCCAAGCTCAATAGCCAAATCGGCCAATGAAATGAGCAGGGCGTATTTATAAGTTGAGCTAAAGTCACTTTCATTGAATAGTCTTTGAAGCTTAGCAAGAAAATCGAGTTGATCTTCTGCCGATGGAGTAGTGCTCATTCCCAATACTTCGCTTTCTCTGGGATGATCCACCTAATACCGCCTCTAGGGTCTGCCATATCTGACTCATATCTTGGTATTAAATGAATATGAAGATGCGGCACTGTTTGACCTGCTTCTTTACCATCATTAATGCCGATGTTGAATGAGGGTGGATTCAATTCCCTCTTAAGTTGCTTTTGAGCACTTTCTAGTAGGGCCAATAAAGCAAATTTTTCATCTTGGGTAGTTTCAAAAAAAGACCCAACATGTCTTTTAGGAATAATCAGCGTGTGACCTTCAGAAATTGGATAGCCATCCCTGATCACAACCCCAAAATCATTGGATTCAATGATTCTCTCTTCGGGTAATGTGCAAAAGGGGCAGGGCTTATTCATTCGCATATCTTAAGGTAGTTATAAAACATTTAGCAGTTTTGGTATTTATATTTAGATTATTGGCCTCTCGAAGCTCACCCCCTGAGCCACCCAACCCCCAAAATCATCTCATCTAAAACTTTTTCACCAACCCCTTGACGAATACAGTTATTACTGTAATATTGACAGTAATAACTGTATTAATTAACGCCTCAATGGGTCAATGGGAACATAAATGGGATTTTTTATTCAAAACTATCAACGATTTAGCGGTAACGCCACCCAATTAGCGGATGCGGCGCTTGATTGCGCTCAAAAGCTCTCGCTGCCCGGAGACAACTCCAAAATCAGCGAAAGACTCATTCGCTACTACGTCACTGAGGGTTTATTGAGCCGCCCAATACGTATTGGGCGAGATGCTGAATACCACGACAAACACCTCTTGCAGTTCCT
>JACCDJ011381691.1_pt1 | contig 24578 bp, 24 predicted proteins | sample 7444481 | NCBI WGS metagenome assembly JACCDJ01 (sample SAMN15323435, study PRJNA562643) | freshwater metagenome | isolation source: river surface water | place: USA:Blue River Watershed | collected 2017-08-15 | reverse complement strand
GTACGCTTCACATAACCTAAGTGAGAAATCGTTACAACCACATCTTCACGATCAATCAAGTCTTCTTGCATGATTTCATCCGCGTTCAACACAATCTCACTACGACGTTCGTCACCGAAACGTTTTTGGATATCTAACATTTCGTCTTTGATGATTTGCATACGCAATGCTTCGTCGCCAAGAATACTACGTAAGTATTCGATGGTCTTCATCAACTCTTGATATTCATCACGGATCTTATCACGCTCTAATCCTGTCAAACGTTGTAAACGCATTTCAAGAATCGCCTTCGATTGAATTTCACTCAATCCGAATTTAGACATTAAGCCATCTTGCGCTTCGTTAGGCGTTTGTGCTGCACGAATCAATGCGATTACTTCATCTAAATGATCTAAAGCGATTAATAAACCTTCGAGGATATGTGCACGCTTTTCAGCTTCCGCTAATTCAAATTTAGTACGACGAACCACCACTTCGTGACGGAACTCTACGTAGTACATGATTAATTCACGAATGTTCAAGGTCATAGGACGACCTTTCACTAGTGCTACGTTGTTGATACCATAAGAGGTTTGAAGCTCTGTGTATTGGAACAATTGATTGATAACCCACTGTGCAGACGCATCTTGTTTAAGATCATAAACGATACGCATACCTTCACGATCGGATTCATCTTTACAATCGCGTAGACCTTCGATTTTCTTTTCCGCCATCAAGTGGTGGGTCTTCTCGATGAGAGAAGCTTTATTGACTTGATAAGGAATTTCCGTAACGACGATTTTCTCACGTCCTTTACTATCCGTTTCAATTTCATATTTAGCACGAACTACGACACGACCACGGCCGGTCATGAAGCCATTGCGAACGCCTTCCATTCCGTAGATGATACCTCCTGTTGGGAAATCTGGCGCCTTTACATATTGCATTAACTCTACAGCCGTGATTTCTTTATTGTCGATATACGCACAGATACCATTGATTACTTCCGTTAAGTTGTGAGGCATCATGTTCGTAGCCATACCTACCGCGATACCTGACGCCCCATTCACCAAAAGGTTAGGGATACGTGTAGGCATTACTGTTGGCTCTTCCAAGGTATCGTCAAAGTTGAGGGTGAAGTCAACCGTATCTTTTTCTAAGTCGCGCAACAACTCTTCCGCTAATTTTGTCAAACGTACTTCGGTATAACGCATCGCAGCTGGAGGATCACCATCGACAGAACCGAAGTTACCTTGACCATCTACGAGGGTATAACGTAGCGACCAGTGCTGGGCCATACGCACCATTGTATCATAAACGCTGGCATCACCGTGTGGGTGGTATTTACCCAAAACCTCACCGACGATACGCGCTGATTTCTTGTAGGGGCGATTATGTAACATCCCTAATTCATGCATCCCGAATAACACGCGACGGTGAACTGGTTTTAAACCATCACGAACATCGGGTAAGGCACGACCTACGATTACCGACATGGAATAGTCGATATAGGCCGTCTTCATTTCATTCTCAATGTTTATGGGAACAATTTTCTCTTGATCTGCGTTCATTTTATTCTTTGTAAATTATACTTTTTAAGAAGAGTTGCCTGCTTTGAACAAGCCTCGCGAAGATAATGAATTTTAAGTGGATTTTTAGCTGTTTTACGCTGCATTTAAGACAGTTGTGGATAAACACTTCAAAATGTGCAAAAGCGTTGAAAATCGCGATTTTATCGCTCTTTTACTTTTGGTAATCCGCTAAATTTTGTGTTTCTTTGCCGACTAAATTATCTACCCTCTACTATGTCACTTCAATGCGGAATCGTGGGCTTGCCTAACGTAGGAAAATCAACCTTGTTCAACGCCTTATCTAATGCCAAAGCACAAGCAGCCAATTTCCCTTTTTGTACCATCGAACCAAACGTTGGTGTTATCACTGTCCCTGACGAGCGTTTAGAGGCATTAGCGGCTATTGTTATCCCTGAAAAGGTGCAGCCGACGACTGTTGAGATCGTAGATATCGCAGGATTGGTAAAAGGCGCTTCGAAAGGAGAAGGATTGGGAAACCAATTTTTGGGTAATATCCGCAGTGTAGACGCGATTCTTCACGTAGTTCGTTGCTTCGACAATGACAACGTTATTCACGTAGACGGTTCTGTAAACCCTGTTCGCGATAAGGAAATCATCGATTTCGAATTACAATTGAAGGATTTAGAGAGTTTAGATAAAAAAATTCAAAAAATCGAGAAGCAAGCACGTACCGGCAATGCACAGTTGATGGAGTGCCTAGATGTTTGTTTGAAATACAAAAAGCATTTGGAGGAAGGGAAATCTGCTCGCAGTTGCGATGTCCCTAAGGAACTTCAAGTGCATATTGCAGATTTGTTCTTGTTAACCATGAAGCCGGTAATGTATATCTGTAACGTAGACGAAGGTTCTTTGGCGAACGGCAATCAATATACACAAGCTTTAATGGATGCGGTGAAAGATGAACATGCAGAAGTATTGTTTATCAGTGCAGCCATCGAAGCTGATATCGCAGAATTAGAATCTTACGAAGACAAGCAAGCATTCTTAGCTGATCTTGGTTTACAAGAATCAGGTGTGAATCGTTTGATTAAAGCAGCTTACCGCTTGTTGGATTTGTATACTTACTTTACGGCAGGTGTGAAAGAAGTGCGTGCATGGACGATCCACAAAGGATTCACGGCTCCGCAAGCAGCTGGCGTGATCCATACCGACTTCGAAAAAGGATTCATCCGCGCAGAAGTCATCAAATACGTCGACTACGTTACTTTAAAATCGGAAGCCGCTTGCAGAGACGCAGGTAAATTGGCTGTTCAAGGTAAAGACTATATCGTGGACGATGGTGATATTATGCATTTCCGCTTTAACGTTTAATAATTTTCATAACCTCCTTTAATATTCCTTTGTATGAATAAACTTATTTGGATCTTATCAGTAGTAATATCAGTCGTAGTTGCGATTTTGTATTGGATGCCTAAGCCTGATTTCGCGTTAGGTTTTGATATTCACATTATCCCATTCATCAACGCTATGCTAAATGGCGCAGTAGCGGTTATGCTGGTGGTTGGCCTATATTTCATCAAACAAAAAAATCAAACAGCGCATAAATGGTCGATGCTAACCGCCTTTACCTTTTCGTCGCTATTCCTCGTTGGATATGTGATTTATCATGCTTTGGCAAAAGAAACTAAATTCGGAGGCGAAGGTTTGATTCGTCCTGTTTATTTCTTCTTATTGATCACGCATATTTTATTGGCAGCAGGAACGCTTCCTTTTATCTTGATTAGCTTGAACAATGCATGGACAGCGAAGTTCGACAAGCACCGTAAAATTGCAAGGATCACTTGGCCTTTATGGTTTTATGTAGCGGTTACTGGCGTTGTATTATATTTCATGATCGCTCCTTACTATAAGTAATGACTCCTGCTGAAATTCAAGCGCTGCTGGAAGTCCCTTCCCACCAATCTTCTACGCCTATTAAAGTAGAGGAGGCTGAATTTCTATATCAGTTCATTAAAGAAAAAAGTTGCAAGCGTACACTAGAAACTGGCTTTGGCTTTGCGAGAAGTGCATCGCATATTATGGCCGCAAGTGAAGCGCCACATATTGTTATCGACCCCTATCAATCGAATTACAATTACGGAGGCTTAAAGAATATTGAAAAGATCGGCTTGCGGGAGCAAATCACACTTATTGAGAAGTCCTCACATATTGCCTTACCGGAATTAGTTAATGAAAACAAAAGCTTCGACTTCATCTTCATCGACGGGGATCATCGTTTTGATGGCTGTTTTGTCGACTATTTCTATGCTGATTTATTATTAGCAGAAAAGGGCTATTTATTGTTCCATGATACTTGGATGCAGCCGATTCAATTGGTGATTAATTTCATTCGTCAGAATCGCAAGGATTATATCGAAGTCCCTACCCCATTGCCAAACTTCTCCCTTTGGCAGAAGGTAGCAAAGGATGGGCGCGGTTCGATGGATCACAGTGGATTTTATACCAGCAAATCATGGCTTAAACACCACCTTATCTATTGGTTGCACAATGGCAAAAATCAAGGATTGAAAGACGGATTAAAGTCTTTGAAAAAGCTATTTTCTAAATAGTATCCGTATCGATAATGTAGACTTGCTCATTATCGCGTTTCATAAAATATTTTTCTCGCGCTAATTTCTCTAACTGCAGAGAGTCGTTCAGCAAAGCATTTCGCTCTTGTTGTACTTTATTCAATTCCTTTTGATAATAATCTCGTTCAGAACGTAAATCGTCGAGTTCTTTCTGAATTTCCATACGTTCGCTCCAGTTATAACGTTGCGAGACGAACATATAAACGATGAAAGCCAAAATCGTTAAGGTATAACGATTGCGAATAAATTTCGGGATGCGATAGTAAAGGGCTTTCAATTTCTCCATTGGTTCAAAAATAGGGAAATTTGCATGGTAGCAAAAGGAGTTGCGTAAATTTCGTTTACTTTGTACTACATGAGATACGATTGGATTATTATTGGAGGAGGCGCAGCCGGTTCTTTTGCCGCAGCCAACCTAACGGAGCGCGGACAAAGTGTGCTTTTACTAGAAAAAGGCAATAAGTTAATGGCCAAGGTGAAAGTGAGTGGCGGAGGGCGTTGTAACGTCACGCATCAGGTGAAAACGACAAGCGAACTGATTCCTGCCTACCCTCGTGGCGGCAAGGCCTTACATAATCTTTTCAAAGCTTTTGGTCCGAAAGAAATGGAAGCCTGGCTCAAAGAACGCGGCGTCGATACACATGCCGAGGGGGATGGACGTATGTTTCCAGAAACGAACGACTCACAAACGATCATCGACTGTTTTGAAAGAAGTATGCAAGGAACGCGCGTGATGCTTTCAGCAGAGGTCGTGGCGGTAACAAAAAACGAAGACCATTTCAGTGTGGCTACACGTCAGAGTACCTACGAAGGCAAAAAACTTTTGATCGCTGCTGGTGGCTTCCTGAAAGGCGCCTTGCGTGAATCCGTCCTTGGACTTGGGCATCATATCGAAGAAGAAGTTCCTTCTCTATTCACGTTTAACCTACCTAATCATCCTATTGTAGAGCTTACTGGATTAGTGGCAGAACATGCCACTGCTTCTATACCGGGCACAAGTTTGAAAAGCGAAGGTCCTTTACTGATAACGCATTGGGGCTTGAGTGGACCGTGTATTTTAAAACTTTCGTCTTTAGCGGCGCGTTATATTGCAGAACATCAAAATCAATTCAAGGTTAAGATTCAATGGATCAACGACCTGAGTGAAAACGAGTTCAGAATTTGGTTTCAACAACATCGCCAAGTGCATGGCAAACGAAAAGTTTATAGTCATTGTCCGTTTGAACTCCCTACCCGACTCTGGCAATTCTTGTTATATGAAGCAAAAATAGCCGAACACTTAAATTGGGGCGACCTGAATAAAGAAGGCTTAGCAAAGATGATACAAGCGCTTTACCATTCCGAGATTTCGGTAGATGGCAAGACCACTTTTAAGGAAGAATTTGTTACCTGCGGCGGTATTCAGTTGGGAGAAATTCAGTTAAAGAATATGGAAAGCAAATTAGTGCCTGGCTTGCACTTCGCTGGCGAGGTTGTTGATGTAGACGCGATCACAGGAGGTTATAATTTCCAATTCGCTTGGAGCAGTGCTATTGCGGCGATACAATAAAATTAAGGATGAAAGATTAAGAATTAAAAATTGTCCTACTTCTAGGTTCGTAGGGGACACGAAAGTTCGGCAGGGAAAGGTGAAAAATTAAAAATGAAGAATTAAAAATTAAAAATTGCGGCTGCAATGTCCTGAAAAATTGAACGGATATAGTACGTTAGTCCAGAAAGTTCGGGACAACCCATAAATAAAAAGAAAAAAACATTTTCAATTTTCACCATTCACCATTAACCTCTTATTAAACACCATAAAAAAAGGGAACCTGTTTTACAGATTCCCTTTTTGCGAAGTCGCTTTAGAAAGCTTATTTCAAAGCACTCATGATATTTTCGAAGTTTGGCAAATCACCAGCAGATTCCAATACTTCAGCATATTTCACAACACCGTTTTCGTCGATCACGAAAGCACTACGCTTTGCAGTACCAGTCATGCCCAAAACGAAAGTTTCGTAAGAAGCACCATACAAAGCAGTAACGTCTTTGTTATAGTCGCTCAACAAATCGAAGTTCAAATTTTGCTCTTCCTTGAATTTACCCAAAGAGAAAACTGTATCAGTAGAAATACCGAATACGCGAGCATTTACATTGTTATAATCAGTGATACCATCACGAACACTGCACAATTCTTTTGTACAAACACCTGTGAAGGCTGCAGGGAAGAATAATAAAACTACTTTTTGACCGCGTAAGCTGCTCAATGCAACTTGTTCTTTGTTAGTATTGAACAAAGAGAATTCAGGAGCGGGTTGTCCTACTTGAATAGCCATAATTAATTATTGTTTGGTTGATTTTAGATTGCAAAGGTATAAACAAGAATCGGGATAAAAAGTTTATTCAAAAAGACTTAACATTTGAATTTTGTCCGACTTTGTCATAAGTCCTGGATTTATGCCCGGCACACCTTGAGGAATCGCTTGCTTTTTATCTTCAAAATATTTCGCCCACACAGGCTGAAAAGCACTTTCCCCTGGCCTTTTGTAGGTCATAGGCTTATTTGAAAAAATCGTATCATTACGATCATTCACAAACACGTCACGAACAAACTCTGAGCAATAATATTTGCCATTATTCGGCAAGAAATCGTCATCATAAGGTAAGCCAATGGCTCCATAAGCATTGATCATCGCCAAGGCTATTTGCGACTGATAAGCAGGCTTCAATCGCCCGACACGAACCAGCGGTTTTCCCAAGCTATCCTTACTCCGATTTAAAAACTGACTAAGCGAAACAATCCCAACTCCGTCATAAGCCTCGATCACCACCCATTTATTATCGATAAAGTGAAGAATTCCGACATGACTAAAATGCATTCCATGATAATCAGGCGTTACCTCTTCAATCGCATCACAAAGTGGCCCACAATTAAGGTCTTGAAACAACAAATCCCCTTCTTTAAGCGACTGTGTATCGGCCCAAATTGTGGCAATACTTCTCGGATGAACTGGCTTATTGTTGGATGAATGCTTCTTGCTCGAGAATAAAAACAGAAACGGCATGCACAGTAAGTACCAAAAACGCGGATGATGCAAGGTGTTCATGGCGCAAAACTAAGAAAACTGCAATAAAGCATAGGCTAAAACGCATTTATCCCTTGATACAAGGGAAGAATTGGAGTAAAATCGTATCTTTGCGCCGCAAAAAACAACAACTTATCAATTATGGCTGGAAAGTACACTTTCACAATGATTAAGCCGGATGCAGTTAGCAAAAACAACATCGGCGGTATTTTAGAAATGATGAACGCTGCGGGTTTCCGTATCGTTTCTATGAAATTAACACAATTATCAGCTGCTAAAGCTGGCGAATTCTATGCTGTACACAGCGAACGTCCTTTCTATGGCGAATTAGTAGAATTCATGTCAAGCGGTCCGATCGTTGCTGCCATCTTGGAAAAAGAAAACGCAGTTGAAGATTTCCGTAAATTAATCGGTGCTACTAACCCTGCTAACGCAGAAGAAGGTACTATCCGTAAGAAATATGCAGAATCAATGGGTAAGAACGCAGTACACGGTTCTGACTCTGATGAGAACGCAATGATTGAAGGAAACTTCTTCTTTTCTGGACTTGAGCGTTTCTAATTCTTAATAGAAAATAGAGAGAGCAAGTCTGCCCGGCAGGCTTGCTCTTTTTTTATATGAAAGCAAGCGCTAGTTATAGAAACATTTTGCAGGTAGCCCTACCAATTCTTATTGGTATGATTGCCCAAAACATCTTATTGCTCACCAACACCGCCTTTTTAGGTCATACTGCTGACGCAGAAACCGGCTTGAGTGTGAGTGCGATGGGTGGCCTATTCTATGTACTCGTATCCATGCTTTCTTTTGGTTTTGCCAATGGTGCGCAAGTATTAATTGCCCGCCGTGCTGGTGAAGGAGCAAACAAAACCATCGGCAATATTTTCTTTCACAATTTAATTATCATGTCGGCCTATGCAGCACTCGCCTTCGTGGCCTGCTTCCTCTTTGCGCCCGACATTCTACGCTGGATTATCCCTGATGAAAAGGTTTATCTGCTCAGCACCTCTTATATCAAGCACCGTTCTTACGGTTTGCTATTTACGATTTTAATCACCTGCTTCAATTCATTCTATACCGGAGTTGGACGTACCAAAGTTATTTTATTCAGTACTATTACCGCTTCGGTAGTAAATGTCGTTCTCGACTATACCCTTATCTTCGGTCATTTTGGATTCCAAGCGATGGGCACTGACGGAGCCGCGATTGCGAGCGTATTCGCCGACTTCAGCTCTTTACTAGTCTTGTTCATCAACGCAGTTGCTACGAGCGACTATCGTCATAAAATGAATTTGTTTAAGCCCTTCAAAATACAATGGAATATCATTGTTTCATTAATGCGTTTGTCGGCACCTTTGGTCATTCAATTCGGCATCTCTTTCGGAGCCTGGTATATGTTCTTCGCCGTGCTAGGAGCACGTGGTGGAACAGACTTAGCGATTTCAAACGTATTACGTTCTATCTTGTTCTTGGGAACGATTTCGTGTTGGGCTATCGCCTCTACTGCGAATAGCTTAGTCAGTAATTTAATTGGACAAGGAAAGCCAGACGAGGTATTTGCTTTGATACGTAAAGCTGCTACCCTATCCTTTAGTATCACGGTAGTTTTTGTAGCTTTCATTTTGCTCTTCCCGAAAACAATCATGCAAGTATATACCAGCGATCCAGCCATTATTAATGGCAGCGTTGGTCCGATCATTTCTATGTGTATCGGGATGTGCATACTTGCGGTTGCTACCGTTTTATTTCAAAGTGTGCAAGGTACAGGTAGTACGCGTTTTAACTTGGCTGCAGAAGCCTTTGCTGTAGGTATTTACTGCTTCTATCTATTTGGTGGTATCAAACAGTATAACCTCTCACTTACCTATGCCTGGTGTGCGGAAATCGTCTATTGGGTAAGCCTTGGCTCGGTGTGTTTGTGGTACTTACTCAGCAAGCGTTGGTTAACACATGCGCAAAAAATAGCATTGCGCTAAATTTCTGCTTATTTTTGGTCAGATGATAAACGATCCATTACTTCACACCTTAGAACAGTATTGGGGCTATAAAGATTTTCGTGCCGGACAAAGAGCTATTATCGAAGCCGCTATAAAGGGGCAAGATGTATTAGCACTATTGCCTACCGGAGGCGGAAAATCGATATGCTTCCAAGTGCCTGGTTTATTGCGGGACGGGATTTGTTTGGTCATTACTCCCCTTGTCGCTTTGATGAAAGATCAGGTGGAGCAGTTAAAAAAACGAGGGATTGCTGCCGAAGCAATTTATGCCGGCATGTCGCATCGCGATATCGATCGCATTTTAGATAACGCGGTTTTTGGCGGTATGAAGTTTTTATACTTATCGCCAGAACGCTTACAGACTGAGCTATTCAAAGCACGATTCGACAAAATGCCTATCGGACTGATTGCCATTGACGAGGCGCATTGCGTCACGCAGTGGGGCTATGATTTCCGTCCGCCTTATTTACAAATAGCCGAACTACGCAACATAAAACCGGATGTTCCTTTCCTTGCAGTAACCGCTACAGCAACAGAAGAGGCTCGAAAGGATATCATCCATAAGTTACAACTCAAGAATCCATTTTTCTTCGTTAAGAGCTTTGAGCGCAGCAACCTGGTTTACTCTATTGTGGAGGATGCGCAGAAAATGGATCGACTGATAAAGATTGTTCGTTTTGTTGCTGGAAGTGGAATTGTTTATGTCCGAACGAGGAAGGAGGCGCGCGATGTGTGTGAGTGGCTCGACCATCACCATATAGCGGCAGATTATTATCACGCGGGATTGCCTATCGGAGAGCGTTTCAAAAGACAGCAAGCCTGGATTGAAGGACGTACGCGTATCATGGTAGCAACCAACGCCTTCGGTATGGGCATCGACAAGCCGGATGTGCGTTTAGTGGTGCATATGATGATGCCGGATGCTCCAGAGGCATATTATCAAGAAGCCGGAAGAGCTGGCAGAGACAATCTTTTAGCCTACGCAATCTTGTTAAAAGGACCGTATGATATTGAAGCTATCAAAGATTGGCATGCGCATAAATTTCCAAGCATTGCGACTGTGCGAACGGTATACGATGCCTTAGCCAACTATTGGCAAATTGCCTTAGGAGATGCGTTTGAAGAAAGCTATGCATTCGACCTAGCCGATTTTTGTAAGAAGTTTGAGCAAAATGCGGCTGACGTTAATTATGCATTGTTGACACTAGCGCGAGAAGGACTTATAAGCTTTACAGAAGGCGTTTTCAGATCAAGCAAAATTCGATTTACTATGAATCGGAATGACTTGTATCGTTTCGAGGTAGAGAATAGAAGTTTAGAACCATTGCTTAAAACCATGCTTAGAACCTACAGTTTAGGTAGCGGAGATTGGGTGAATATCAGCGAGGCGCGCTTAGCGCAAGCAATGAACGGCAATACATCGGCTGTTAAAGACGGACTAGATCGTTTGGATCAACTTCAAGTAATAGAATATTCTCCTGGAACTAGCAATCCGCAAGTAACCTTTCTGCACAGAAGATGTTATGGCAAGGATTTAACCTTCGACATGAAGCGCTTGCACCAATTAGAACAGCAGGCTTTGTTAAGAATGCAGGCGATGATTGCTTATACAGAAACGGACACCTGCCGTAGCAAATTATTGCTTGCCTATTTTGGAGAGATACAACAACAAGATTGCGGGCAATGTGATGTGTGTAGAAAAAAAATGAAGTCGACCCAAAGTGAAATGGCATGGCAACAACAGGTAAATTCGTTCATTGAGAATTGGGACAGCCCCGAAGCTATTACCTGGCCAGAATTTGAGCAAGCCTTTCCTAACGTGGACGAGAGTGAGCTCGTTCAATATATCCATTGGCTTTGTCGTGAAAACAAGCTACAGGAGGAGGAAGAAGGCTGGAGAAAGTTGGCCTTTTAATTGAATTTATTATTTGACTGTGATTTATTGGAACAAATTCCTTACCTTTGCAACGGCAAGTCCTATACGACCAGCTCCTGTTGACTCCCCCAGGGTAGGAATACAGCAAGGGTAGATGGTTGAGCGGTGCGATATAGTAAACTTGCCATTTTTTTCTTTGAATTAACTTAGTAGAATAGCAAAGGGACGTCTTTTACGACGTCCTTTTGTGTTTTACAGCACACATAAAACAAAACCTATGAAATTCTTCATTGACACAGCAAACCTAGCACAGATTCAAGAAGCCTTCGATATGGGCATTTTGGACGGCGTAACTACCAACCCTTCATTAATGGCTAAAGAAGGTATCTCTGGCGAACAGAATATCCTTGACCATTATGTAAAGATTTGCAAATTGGTTCACGGACCGGTTTCTGCAGAGGTAATCTCTACGGACTATGAAGGAATGATTAAAGAAGGTAAAGCTTTAGCTCGTCTTCATGAAAATATCGTAGTGAAAGTGCCAATGACCGGAGACGGTATCAAAGCCATTAAGTACTTCACTTCACAAGGCATTAAAACCAATTGTACTTTAGTATTCAGTGCTGGTCAGGCAATTTTAGCTGCCAAAGCTGGTGCTACTTATTTAAGTCCGTTTGTGGGTCGTGTGGATGATATCAACTGGGATGGCGTTCAATTAATCCAACAGATCGTTCATATTTATGCAATGTACGGTTATCAAACACAAGTATTGGCGGCTTCGATTCGTACACCACTTCACATTGTTAAATGTGCAGAGGTAGGTGCGCATGTGGTTACCGCTCCTCTTTCTGCGATTAGCGGTTTGTTGAAGCACCCATTGACAGATATCGGTTTGGCGCAATTCTTGGCGGATCACGCTAAGGCAGCACAAGCAAAATAAAAAATTCGTATATTCAGACTATGAAAAAGACGATTCAATTATCCTTAGCAATTTTATTTGCTGCCATGACATTAATCGCATGTTCTAAAAACCCTGAGAAGGTATTACCTTCTAGAGGAGGTGTATGGAACTATGATGAAACAACTACGGTATTAAGCACTTCTACTTCTGCAAGTGGAACGGCAACATTCGATAAAGAAACCGTTACCTTTCAAAATGGCAGTGGCTCTAAGAAGTATACCTGGACTTACGACTCTGATAATGAGCGTATCACTATTACTTCTACCACAAGCGCAGCAGCCTTGACCTTCATCGTTTCGGAGGCTACTAGAAGCAGTGAAACATGGACTTATACCGATAAGACGTCAGGATTCACTATTGTTCGTCATTTGAAGCGCTAATTCATTTAAACTATTTCTAAAAAAGTCCCGTTTTACGGGACTTTTTTATTTTCAAAATATCGTTTTACACCATTTGTGCATAAATAATGAATGTTCTTTAGCCCGGAAATTAAGCATTAACAAAACAAGAAATTAACTTTGCGGCAACAAGCATTTCACCAATCATGAGTAGACAAGTAAAAATCTTTTCCGGCCGTAATTTCCAATATTTGAGCCGTGACATCGCCCGTGAATACGGGATAGAATTATCCGCTATCAACACGCAACAATTTAGCGACGGCGAAATTCAACCAGAAATTCAAGAATCTGTTCGTGGTGAATACGTATTCATCATCGCTTCTACGAATGCGCCTGCGGAGAACTTAATGGAGCTTTTATTGGTGATTGATGCGGCACGTCGTGCATCTGCTCACTACATCACGGTGGTTATTCCTTATTACGGATATGCTCGTCAAGATCGTAAAGACCGTCCACGTGTTGCAATCGGATCGAAATTAGTGGCAAATTTGATCACCGCTGCCGGTGCGAACCGCGTAGTGACGATGGACTTGCACGCTCCACAAATTCAAGGATTTTTTGACATCCCAGTGGATCACTTGGATGCTTCTTATATCTTCATTCCATATCTTAAAACATTAGGGTTGGATGAGAACATCTGTTTCGCTTCTCCTGACGTTGGAAGCACGAATCGTGCGCGTACCTATGCGAAATATTTCAACGGAGACATGGTTATTTGCGATAAGCAAAGAAAGCGTGCGAATGAAATCGCTGGCATGACCGTTATTGGTGATGTTGCAGGGAAGGATATTATTTTAGTAGATGATATCGTTGATACTGCTCGTACCTTATCAAATGCCGCTAAGTTATTGATGGAGAAAGGAGCAAAGAGCGTTCGCGCGGTTTGTACGCACCCTGTATTAAGTGGTGAAGCAATTGACACAGTTGAAAAATCTGTTTTGACAGAATTGGTTGTTTGCGACACGATTCCTTATGCGCGTAAGTCAGATAAGATTAAGCGTCTTCCGACTGCTCATTTGTTTGCAACAGCCATTCGTAATGTGCATGAAAACGCATCGATCACTTCCCTCTTTATCGCTCCGAAGTAATTCGATTTAGCTTTTATTGTTTTTCCTTCAAAATATGACGCAAATTGCGTTGTAGGCCATTCCATTTGCTTCGCTTGATGGGTGAATGTTTGAATAAAGTAGCAAAACTTTCTTCAGACAAAGCTTCCCAGTCGGCTTTGGTCCACTCGTTGATTGTATTTAACGGAAGGAAAGAAGGCTCTTGATGTTGTTTGGCAAAACGATTCCAAGGGCAGACATCATTGCAGACATCACAACCAAACACCCAGCTATCGTAAGCCGGCGCATTTGTGGGCATTTCTCCTTTCAACTCTATGGATAAATAGGAAATGCATTTGCGTGCGTCGACCACTTTTGGGGATACAATTGCGTCTGTCGGACAGGCGTCGATACAGCGCTGACAAGAGCCGCAATAATCTTTGGCTAATGGATCATCGTAACGAAGTTCAACATCTAAAATAATGACTGCAAGAAAGTAGTTGGAACCCGCTTTAGGATGAATGAGCATACTATTCTTCCCTACCCATCCTAATCCGCTATTACGCGCCCAGGCACGTTCTAATACAGGTGCAGAATCTACAAACGAACGATGCTCGAACATTCCCCATTCTGCCTGCATCGTGGAAATCAATGCACGCATCTTCTCTTTGATTACCTCATGATAATCTAAACCGAAGGCATAACGTGAACTTTTAATTTCTGTTTGCGCAGAAGCTTGATAATAATTTTTCATCAAGGTGATTACCGACTTTGCGCCAGGCACGAGTTGTCGTGGATCAAGGCGTTTATCGATATTCCGCTCCATGTAGGACATTTCTCCATGAAAAGAATTTTGGAGCCAAGTTTCCAGATGCGTCGCTTCTTCTTCTAAAAAACGTGCAGCACTTATACCACAATAATCGAACCCCGAATTGGTGACCAAGTTTTTAATCCAATGACTTTTATCTTCGGGACTTAGCATACGTTAAATGGCTTGAAAAAAAGTAAAAATAAATTTGGAATAGGTAGTAGTCCATATTATCTTTACGTCAGTTTTCATAGTTTTAAATTTTAAGGTTAAAAAGGGGGATGAGCAATCATTCCCTTTTTTATTTTATTTACCCTTAAAAATCGGTGCACGTTTTTCTACGAATGCTGCCATCCCTTCCTTCTGATCTTCACCAGCAAATAACAAGTAGAAATTTTTACGTTCGAAAACTAAACCTTCGTCTAAGCTCCCATTATAGGCTTGTAAAACACTCTCCTTCGCCAAACGCACTGCTACAGGAGATTGTGCAGCAATTTCTTTAGCCAATTTCAATGCTTCATTCATATATAATTCAACTGGCACAACGCGATTAATTAAACCAGCGGCCAAGGCTTCGTCGGCAGAAATAAACTTACCGGTTAAAACCATTTCCATAGCCAATGCTTTACCGACAGCTCGCGTTAGACGTTGCGTGCCACCAGCGCCTGGCATTACACCAATTTTAATTTCAGGCTGACCAAACTTCGCTGTTTCAGAGGCTACAATCATATCGCAGGTCATGCATAACTCACAACCACCGCCAAGCGCAAAACCACTTACCGCAGCGATAATTGGCTTCTTCGTTTTTCTAATGGAATCCCACGTAGTGAATTGATCGATGTTTAACATATCAATTGCTGACTTGCCCGCCATTTGCTTGATATCGGCACCTGCAGCAAAAGCACGCTCATTTCCTGTAATGATAATCGCACGTACCTCTTCGTTTGCATCTAACTCACGCAAGGCGTCTTTTAGTTCTAACATCAATTGAAGATTCAATGCATTTAATTCTTTAGGACGATTCAATTGAATCAAAGCGACGTGTGTATCGTAGTTTGGGGTAACGAGAATAAATTCCGGAGTTTGCATGGTAAATTATTTTTGAATGAAATTATTTTATGTTTTAAGCTACTAATGCGGCGGCTAAGAATCCGACTACCAATGGTAATATACGATCCAAATTAAGCTGGTGTTGTTTATTAGCACTTTCATAGAGAATGCTTGTAGCAATCTGTAAAAGACTACCCGCTACTAATGGAAAGAACACTTGTAAAAACACAGAGTGATCTAATCCTATTCCATGAAAGAAAGCTATTGACAAAGGCGTTAAGGCTGAGAAAGCTAGTACCCAAGCCCATCTGAATGATTTGCGTGCCACTGAATGCGAAAGCATGCAAGCTAAGGCGAATGCTTCTGGTAATTTATGAATGGCAATGCCGAAGATCAACCCAAGAAAATCTGCTTGACTCATTTTGGAATCCATCAATGGAAGACCTTCTGTAAGTGCGTGTAAGGAAAGACCTAAGGCGATAATCATCCATTCTTTTGATGGAAGGTGATCATGATGATGTGCATGCCCATGTTCTAATCCATGCGAATAACGTTGTAATATAAACTGAATTAGAAAGCCCAATAAAAACCATAACATCGCTTTATGACCGCCATACGTTTCCATTGCATGCGGTACCATGTGTAATAATACAAAGGCGAATAAATAAGCCCCTGTGAATGATAAGACAATCTGTACCCACGATTGCTTGTTATGCGGCACTAAAAAGCTGAGTGCTCCGCCAAAGAGACCTGCTAAAAACAAAACTAGAATTGGAATGTAAATCGACATTTTATATTAGCAGTTATGTTTATTTAAAAATTCGTAGAAGTCGCTCGCTAGTTTATCTCGTTCAAAATTCTCTGCGACATAGCGGAAGCCATTTTCGCCTAGCTCACGTTGCAAATCAGGTTGAGAAGCTACCCTCACGACAGCGTCTGCCAATGCTTGCGCGTTTTCAGGTTCAAAGAAAACACCCGCCTTCCCGTCTTCGATAAATAATTCGCGCGCTTCTCCATCAACCCCAAGAATAATCGGTTTCTTCATGGAGAGATTTTCGAAAATCTTAGAAGGAATGGCTCCTAAGAATAAATCGAGCTTGCGTAACGGAATAACCGTTGCATTCATGGCCGCCACTATTTCAGGCATTTTCGATTTAGGCTGTACGCCAATAAAATCTACATTGTTCAATTCCAAGCGCTCCTTCTCACTCAATAGAAAATCCTTTTCTGGTCCGCTTCCCATCATAATGAAACGTATATGCGAATACTCTTTGAGCAAAGCTGCCGCTTCTAAAATAGTTTCCAATTTTTGCGCATGCCCTAAAATCCCTGCGTACAAAAACAATTGTTGATCAGCTTGATAGCCGTTTTCTTGACGCCACTGACTATTCTTCAAAGCCGCTGCATCGAAGAAGTTCATATCCACCCCGTTCTTCAACCAATACACTTCTTTCTGCGGAAAGCGTGTTTTAATATTTCGAACGATTCCTTGAGTCTGACCAGTTATTAACGCCGACTTGCGATACAAATACTCTTCCAAAATTGTGGCCCAATGTAAGAAACGTTTGTTCGTTACTAAACCTAGTTTTTCGGCGCTTTCAGGCCACAGATCGCTCACGTTAAATATCATCTTTGCGCGCTTTTGCATTGCGAGTAAACGCGCTGTAATTCCCAAAAACAAGGGAGGCGATTCCACCATTAGAAAATCGTATTTCCCTTTGATGAATAAACCGAAAAACAAAGAGCTAAATACAAAGGAGAAATAATTTAGCAGACGAAAAGGGATAGATTTCTTTTTGCTGACAAAGATCCATGAGCGAAAGACTTTCAGCCCTTGCATTTCTTCCTTCAGATAAATCTTGCCTTTGAACTCCGGATGTATTTCCATGGCCGGATAATTCGGCATAGCGGTTAATACATCCACTTGAGCTCCCTTTTTCTGCAGACGTATCGCCAACTCAAACAATCTATTTTGAGGCGCTCCTACTTCTGGAGGAAAATATTGAGTGAGCAGTAAAATCTTCATTATGCTTTTTGCATTAAAGCCTGAACAATTTTTTCTCCTGCTTTCGCATCACCATATAAGGCCAAACTAAAATCGGCTTTTCTAGAAGGCAAGGCGCGGTAAGCGCTTAAGATGCGCTCTGTATCGGAGCCGGTGATTTCATTGAAGCCATTATTAACCAATTCAACCCACTCCGTTTGCTCACGCAAGGTGATACAATGTTTCGCAAAGAAATACGCTTCTTTTTGTAGTCCTCCACTATCCGTCATCACAAAGCGACAATTCTTCAACAATTCAATCATATCGAAATAGCCTACTGGATCAATCATGGTGAAATCAACTTGTAAGTTATTCTTTGCAATAATCTGACGCGTACGCGGATGAATAGGCAAGACAATATTCACCTCTTTACTAATCTGATTCAGCGCAGCTAAAATCGATTTCAAATTTTCAATATTATCAGTATTCTCTGCACGATGTAAGGTGCATAATACAAAAGAGTCTTTGGCAAATTGTTTAGCCACTTGCGCTCGTTCTTCAGACATGGTGGCATAGTACATCGCCGCATCATACATTACGTCTCCGACATTTAGCATCGGTATACCAATATGTTGGTACCCTTCATTTACTAAATTATCAATAGCTGTTTGAGTAGGACAAAACAACCAATTAGAAATGCGATCTGTCAGGATGCGATTCACTTCTTCGGGCATGCGCATATTAAAGCTACGTAAGCCAGCTTCAACATGTGCGACAGGGATATGCAATTTCACTGCAGCAAGTGCTCCCGCAAGCGTTGAATTGGTATCACCATAAACTAATACTGCATCTGGCTTTTCAGCAACAAGAATCTTTTCAATCCCCTCTAACATTTGGCCAGTCATGGCACCGTGATTCAAGCCATGAATATTCAAATTAAAAGATGGTTTTGGAATCGACATTTCATCGAAGAAAACATCACTCATATTCGCATCAAAATGCTGACCCGTGTGTATGATTAATTCTTCAATCCCTGCTTGTTGTTGAATAGCTCTACTGACTACAGCGGCTTTTACAAATTGCGGACGAGCGCCAATGACGGTTATTATTTTCATTTATTAACTGATTCAGAAGGTGAAGGTGTTTCTGGTCGTGGACCATTAAACAAAAGTAAGAGTAGTATTCCAAAAGCGAAAATCCCCGCTTGTGTTTGCAACATCGATTCGAATAAAAAATTGAACATAAACAACCACACAAAAATCAACAACAACTTATTTCGTCTCTTGATACCGCGATAAATAGCCAAACAAAAACCAATCAACAACCATAGTGGTCCCCAGATTCCAAATTTAACGGCTTCTTCCAAATACTGATTATGTGCGTTTAAACGCTTTTCAACTAAAATATCTAAATGCTGTGCCTTATAAATCTCAACCGACAAATTACGGCTATCTCCGGTACCGTGGCCAGTCCATGGACTTTGTTGGAACAATTGCCATGCCGTCTTCCAAGTCATGGTACGTTGTGCATTGCTGTCATCAGAAGAAACGGTTGTATCCACCTTTTGATGGGTTAGCATTTCTTTAATCATTCCTTGCAATTTATGAACACGCGGATTGAAAATAAATAAAGCAATAAAGGCTAGTAAAATAAGCACGCCGACTTTCCAACGCCACTTTTTTGCCATGCGATTCAACACTAAAAACACGATTACAGGGAAGGCTGCCAGTAAAGCAGCTTTTGAAGAATACACAAATAAGGTAACAAGAAGGAAGATGAATCCAGTAACTGCCATCCAATTCGGACGCTTTTTATGTTGTATCAATAGTATTCCCATGGCTATTAGCAAATAGACCGATGCATAGGTTGGATGCAAACATTTTGAAAAATCACTATAGACTGGAAAGCCTTTAATATTCGCTTCGCAGTATAGACCGTTCCAAAAAACATAGAACCCTCTTATCCAACAAAAAATAGCAGCGATAAAATTACCGAACATAAAAGCCGTCAACATTCTTTCTCGAATCGATTTCCAAATATTTACATGCAAGGCAAATAAAAGCGGCAACAATAAAAACAAGAGACGCTGCTGTACTTGAAACCAGCCTTCGCTACGATCATCTGTATAGAGCATCCCAATTAGATAAAGCGCAAAGCCACTCATCAACCAACTATTAATCGGCATGAATGCTTTTTTAATAGAATGTGGCTGACGAATAAAAAACTGTAATGAATCAATTGAAAGCAATACTAAAATCAAATTAGAGACATGACCTCCTAATGGCATTGACAAGAGGAAGGCAATGGCCCAAAATTTAATTCGCTGTGTATCGTTCAATAGAAACTTTAACATTAGGAATTGTTTTTAGAACAAAATTTAGAAAACTGCGTCTCTACCAAAGATTGGAGATACTCGATTTGGTAACGGCGATGTAATTGAGCTACTTTCACTCTGTCACTTTCAAAGTTTTGCTTTTGTTCCCAATGCTGATAGGCTTTTGCAATGGCCTCACTTATTTCATCAATATGATCAAAGTGGGCAATATAACCACCTTTACAATCACGTATTAAATCCGCTGCGACGTCACTTGGATCTACTACTGCAATGATAGGTTTACAAGCCGCAAGGTAGTCGAACAATTTACCTGAATAAACACCTCTTGCTTCTAGTATCGGTAGCAATAATAAATTAGCGTCTGCGATTTCTTGTTGCTTACAAGCCTCTGCATTACTACACTTAGGAAGAAATTCAATTTGAATTCTTGGATGTTGCGGGTAGGAGAAATTATGACTAGTTCCAATAAAACGCATTAAAATTTTAGCAGATTTATTTTTCTCTAAAAAATCAAGCATCCCTTGAAAGAAGCTGGTTGGTTTTCTTGCGCCGTAAAAAGTACCAGCATAGACAATCGTAAAGACTGGATTAAAACTATAACTCTCTATAGAAGGCAAGTCGAGATTATGTCCGTTGCGTATTTCCGCTACGATAGGCACTTGGGGCAATAGTGTTTTGAAATCATCCACAATCGGATGACTTACCGAAGTTGCTATTTGCGCATGGTTATTAATCCATGACTCCACTTGAAGATATTGTCTGCGAGACTTCTCATCGATATGTGGATTCTTCGAAAGCTCATCACGCGAATCTGCTACCCAAAAAACGTCGGAATGTAATTGACAGAATTCTTTAGCGACCCAATGTGGTTCGATAGGAAAAGCAGAGCTGATAATAACATCTATCGGAGATTGCGCATGTAATTGCTGCAACTCTTGTAAGGCACGCTTCGCCCAATCCATTTGACGATTTGGCACTAATTTATTCACTACAATGTTCCACGCCACTTTACTATAATGCAACCATTTAGGATCACCAGGGATTGTAGGCCAGATATCGATAAGCGGTTTATTCGGCAAGCGAATGATATTCGTTCCCGAAGCATTCTGTTCCTTGGCAAGCATTTTATCTTCTGCTTGTAAAGTGATGACATTAAATGTCGCAGCTTCTTTCTTCCAATACATTTCAATCGCCTCCATCCTATTTACAGCAACGCCATTCATTGGAGGAAACCATGTGGTCAACAAAACTATATTACGTGGCTTACTCATTCGACTGCATTAATGGTTTGCAGAAAACCGTTTAGCACTGTTTCCTTGTTAAATTGTTTTCCAATAGCTAATTGACGTTCTAGATCAGAATGTAATTGACGACTATTAATATTTTCTATTGCTTTCTCCAAAAGAGGATTAAACGATTTCCCTTCCTTCCAATGCATGACATATTCAGGCATCGGCGTTGTCCAAATCACCTCTGCTCCGTAAGCTAATGCTTCTAAAACAGACAAAGAGAAACCATCGTGTTGTGGCAATCGCAAGAAAATGGCGCATTGCTGATATAACGTATTAAGCTTGTCTTTATCAATCCAACCCAAACATGTTACATTCGCAGGTAGTTGCAAGGAAGCGCCATCCGTCCCCACTAAAATAAAACCCAAAGAAGGAAAATCAATAGCCGCTTGACGAATCGTTTGCCAACCGTAGAAATCCTCCTTTCCTTTCGCCACATAACTCAATACTTGAATACTTGCATAGGATTGCTGTTTCAAAGACTCTACAGGAAGCCATTTGAAATACGTGTGCACATGTTGAATGTTCAACTGCAACAATTCTTCAGACAGCAGATTAGAGTCGGTGGCATTACAGGCATAGTCGATATACTTTCTAGAAATCGTTTGCTTTTGTTGACGTTCTATAGCAAGCAGAACATCTGTGCCACTCCATAGTAACATTAATTTCTTACGGAGACGAATTACCCAGTTTAAAGCACTACTGTTATCAGTCACCCCATTCACCGAAATGCACATACCTGCAAATGGTAACAGCAAGAAGAATTTCAATTTATCTAATCGACTGTAATAGGTATTGCAAAAAACAAACTTGTGTTCTGATTGAAATGAATTCATATCATTGACAATTTGCTTTGCAAACAACGGTAATCCATTAACCAATATTAACATCGCGATCATGTTTTAGGATTAACGAATAATACCAAACTACCAAAGACAGATAATACACAACCAGCACGCAAGCATAGGCTAATAAGGCATATTGAAATTGCCAATGTAGATTCGCTGTCAAATACAAAGCCGACAAGCTAAGTGCATAGCCACTAAGACTGAATACATAAGCCCAGCGTTGTTTATTGAACAAGAGTGGCGAACTAGATATCGCTGAGGTGATAAAGTTGCTTATAATGGCAGGCAACAAAAACTTCGCATAGACGCCAGCATTACGCCATTTTTCACCGAGGTATAATGCAAAAATATCAGGACCCCAAATTAAGATCACCACAGTAACAGGAACCAATACCAACAACATCAATTTCTGGGTACGAACGAAAATCGGTTTGATGGAACGTTTCTGCGCAAGTAAAGAACCGGCTTCACGATAATATAATTGTGCCAAGGTACCGCTTACTAGTGCTAAGGGCGCTCTTAAATAACGATTCATCAAGGCAAACATTCCTAAAGCAGTTAATCCAAAATGAGTCGAGATAATTCCTAAAAGCAAAAAAGAAGTAGCGACTAAATCTGTAAACGCATGCAAAGAATTAATCATAGGAAAATCTTTGTACTTTCTCCCCTCTTCCATCATGACTTCCCACTTTGTCTCTTGCCAATTTACTTTACGCATCGACTGAAAGCCCATCACTAAAACGGGCACCAGTGCTCCGATAAGCCAAGCGAACAACAATCCATTTACGCCTGCCGCAAAATAACCCGCTATTGCATAGCCCCCATTTTGAATAAAGGATTGTAAAATACGAACCCAAGAAATTTTCGCATACTCTCCTTCGCGTAAAAGCCATTGTGTGATTACCGACTGAAGCGCTAACAAACTTATTGCGATTCCAAGAAAGAATAAATGCGGACGTAGTTTATTGTCTTTGAAAAAATATAAAATGGGTTGCGGGAACAAGCCTAATATAGTTCCCAAAAAAGCGAAGGTTAAAACTAAAATTAAAGCAAGCGACAAAAGATTTATCGCCTTCTTTTTATCATCTTCTAAAACAAAAGCAATTTCATATCGTCCTGCAGCAATGATTGCAAACATTCCTGCCACCGACAAGAAACTTTCTTGAATACCAATTTGCTCTGGCGTAAAAAGACGTGCTACTATTGGAGCGAAAATAAACGGAACTAACTGTCCGATTGTATTACCAGAAAATAGTTTAATGAAATTTTTAAAATATTGCTTTTGTTCCACCTGATCCATCCTAAACTTCTTTTGTCTTATTAAATTCAGGAACCATCACAAGAATAATCAACAACCACCATCCGATATTCAGATTTAAATAAGCGGATGGGACATTCAACAAGCACGGTAAAACCAACATGAACAAACAATGCCAATAAAACAGTTCATAGTCTTTGTTTTGTTTGCTAACTAGATAATACTCGCGCCATAGGTAAACAAAGAAAGCCAACAACAAAACAATCATTAGCACTCCATACTCTACAGCAATCTCAGCAAAAGCATTGTGAGGATTCGTAACAGTGGTAGTAGGATAACGAGTAAAGCCATTTTCATAATACCATGAATATTGTCCGGGTCCAACACCAAGTCCTTTCGATAGTTTTATTAAATCCCAAGAGTTTTTATTTAAGTTGACACGAATTTGCGTTGAAGGCATTGCAGTACGTCCTTTAAAATGTCTGTAACCCGCTACTACGCTATCCAAAGGAATGATTTTAGCTAAGCTATCCCCGCGAATGAAACTAACTCTCTTGGCAGCAACATCAAACTTTGCTCCAGCGATTTCATTCAAGGTATATTGAGGACTCTTCTTCCACATTGGTCCCAAAAATATAGGAAAGGTAAGAAACACCGTAGCTCCGAAAACAAGTGACAATAAACTTGCCGATAACATAATTCTATGACGAGCCATCCATTCTTTTCCAAACATCAATACCACATATCCTATCATCATAAAAGAAATAATAATACCGAATCTAGAGTCTGCTACTTCTGCAAAGAAAAACAACAGCATAGTAAATCCAAGTAAGACTGATATATTCTTACGTAGTTTTTCATTTAGATACAAAAACAGAAAAACACTCGACAACAGATAAACCATGTAGTTGTTCGGATTATCATAAAAGGCCATTGGAGCATAGGTAAAATCACCAATAGGTTCTTTCATAATCTTCACCGTCTGTGCACCAACCAAATGAATTCCTGTTAAGTACTCGAAGAAGCCACAAACGATTAAGAAAAACAACATTACTTGGACGGCATTATTGAGCCACTGACGTAATTGCGCGAGAGGCATCACTTGCCAAACTCGAAATACAAGTAGAAGATGTAACCAAAGAAAAAGAATACTGCGTACCGCATACAAGGCGCGGTGTTTGTCGTGCACCTTCAATAACAACAAAAATGCAACCACAACCCATACACTCGCTAAACCCAACAACAATTTAAAATTCAAGGGCAATATTTTCTTATCACCAGGTATAAGAAAACTAAAAAAAACACCTCCGAGAACCCCTAAAAAATAAGGATAGATAGTAATAGGTCCTGTTTTAACAGGAAGAAAATAAGCATCGAAAGGTATCAATAATAGCACTAGAGCCAGACACAAATAAAGCGCCTTTTGAGCCCAATGCATACCCTTGGAAAAACGGTAAAAATCCATACTATAAAAATACTAAGAATATAAGCGTCTTCCTTGACTTAGGCTACAATTTTTTGCACC
>JACCDJ010214803.1_pt1 | contig 24602 bp, 19 predicted proteins | sample 7444481 | NCBI WGS metagenome assembly JACCDJ01 (sample SAMN15323435, study PRJNA562643) | freshwater metagenome | isolation source: river surface water | place: USA:Blue River Watershed | collected 2017-08-15 | reverse complement strand
GGTGCAAGTCTTCACCCACGATTTGTACATCAGGACGCTTGCGGCTGATACCTTCTTTGAAGAACTTGGCCACTTGATGGCCGTGTGAATAGTTCTGGTTCAACAAGAAGACCTTTTTAGTTTCGGGTCTGTCCTTCATGAACGTTGTCAGGGCTTCCATCTTCATGGAGGTGTCTGCATCGAAACGGAAGTGCCAGTAGCTGCACTTGCTGTTGGTGAAATCGGGGTCCACAGCTGAGTGATTCAAGAAAATAATTTCTTTACCGGGGTTGCGTTCATTGTGTTTGTTAACGGCTTCAATCAAAGCACCTGCAACGCCTGAGCCATTGCCCTGCGTGATGTAGCGAATACCTTGGTCGGTGGCTGCCTTCAAAACGTTCAAGCTCTCAGCGGGGCTCAGCTTGTTGTCAAAGCCAACCACTTCGAACTTCACCCCTGCAGGATTGATCTTGCTGTATTTCTCAGCAAAGAACTGGAAGCTTTTGAGTTGATTGTTGCCCACAGGTGCCATAAGGCCAGACAAGGGGTCAATCCATGCGATTTTGACGGTTTCGCCCTTTTGAGCAAAAGCACCGAAAGCACACATTGCCAAAGAGGCAACAGCGATAGAACGAACTGCAAATTTCATATTTAGCTCCAACTGTTATGAAAAACTCTAACGGGTGTCAGCGTAACGCTTTTGTAAGTTTTACTGGTCGGGGTTTGCCCTAGGCGGTATCGCCCACGTGACTCACACAAAAGCACCAAGCTTGACGTCCATCAAAGGCCAGGCAATTTGTAACCTGAAAGTTGTTCACGTAGTTTTGTTTTCAGCATTTTTCCCGTTGCGCCCAAAGGGATTGCTTCGACAAAAATGGCGTCATCTGGTATTTGCCATTTCGCAGTTTTGCCCTCATAAAATTTGAGCATTTCTGCCGAGCTCAAGGCGCTGCCGGGTTTTTTGACCACGCACACCACAGGTCTTTCGTCCCACTTCGGATGCGGCATGCCAATGCAAGCCGCCATGGCGACGTCGGGATGGGCCATGGCAATGTTTTCAATGTCAATGGAGCTGATCCATTCTCCGCCGGACTTGATCACATCCTTGCTTCGGTCTGTGATTTGCATGAAGCCATCTTCATCGATGGTGGCCACATCACCGGTTGGGAACCATCCGTCGATCAATGGGGGTGGGCCTTCTTGCTTGAAATATTCACGAATGATCCAAGGTCCTTTGACGAGCAAATCACCGTATGTTTTTCCGTCGTGCGGCAATGTCTCACCAGCATCGTTGACGATTTTCATGTCAACACCAAAGATGGCACGGCCTTGCTTCAAGCGCAATTTCATTTGTGCTTCTGCAGGCAAACTGAGGTGTTTGTTTTTCAATGTGCAAAGCGTGCCCAAGGGGCTCATTTCAGTCATGCCCCATGCGTGCAAAACGTCAACGCCATAGTCATCACGGAAAGCATCGATCATGGCGGGCGGGCAAGCTGAACCCCCAATCACAGTTCGCTTCAATGAACTGAATTTCAAATGGGCAGGTTTCATGTGACCCAGCAGCATTTGCCAAACGGTGGGTACGCCCGCAGCAAAGGTCACCTTCTCTGCTTCAATCAATTCATAGACCGACTTGCCATCCAAGGCAGGGCCAGGAAAGACCAATTTAGCGCCTGTCATGGCTGCGCTATAGGGAATGCCCCATGCGTTCACATGGAACATGGGCACGACGGGCAAGATCGCATCGCGCGCTGAAATGCACATGACATCAGGCAATGCGGCTGCATAGGCATGGAGCAAAGTCGATCGGTGACTGTACAAAGCCGCCTTGGGGTTGCCTGTGGTGCCGCTGGTGTAGCACATGCTAGACGCAGAGTTTTCATCCAATTGCGGCCAAACATAAGTCTTTGCTTGTTGTCCAATCAGAGTTTCATAACTGGTCAGATTCGGGATGCCTGTGTCCGCTGGCAATTTATCGGCATCGCAAAGAGCAACCCAGTGCTTCACGGTCGTGCAACGCGCATGAACCGCTTGCACCAAAGGTAAGAATGTCATGTCAAAGCAGAGAATTTGATCCTCTGCATGGTTGGCAATCCACACCACCTGATCTGGATGCAATCGGGGGTTCAGCGTATGCAGAACGCGTCCAGAGCCGCTCACCCCAAAATACATCTCAAGGTGACGGTAGCCATTCCATGCCAACGTGGCAACACGATCGCCCTGCCCCAGCTTCAAGCCGTCTAAGGCATTGGCCAATTGCCGAGATCGATTCGCCACATCAGCCCAGGTATAGCGATGCACATCGCCTTCAACACGTCGAGAAACTACTTCACCGTCGCCATGGTGGCGTTCAGCAAAATCAATCAAAGAAGAAATCAGCAAAGATTGCTGCTGCATGAGTCCGAACATATCTGCCTTTACATCTCAAAATGAACAACAAATCGCTTTTTAGCATGAGACCTTGGTACTTGGTGTATACCCTGTATCTCGATGGGTTCATCCAAAGACACCGACAATCAGAAAATGACCTGGATCAACCAATATGCTGCCTTGGGACCTGCCTTCACAGCAGAAGTCTTGCCCACACCTGTACCAACCCCCTACTGGGTGGCCCAAAATCCAAGCTTTTTGAAGGCTTGTGGCTTGCCAGACGCATGGCTTGACACCGAAGAAGCCTTGGCGGTTTTCAGTGGGAATGGGTTATGGGAAGGCATGGCGCCGCGCGCCAGTGTTTACAGCGGTCACCAATTCGGCCATTGGGCTGGACAATTGGGTGATGGCCGTGCCTTGAGCCTAGGGGAGTTTGCAACGCCTCAAGGCTCATTTGAAATTCAGCTCAAAGGCGCTGGTCAAACACCGTTTTCCAGAATGGGGGATGGGCGCGCCGTTTTAAGGTCTAGCATTCGAGAGTACTTGTGCAGTGAAGCCATGGCTGGCTTGGGCGTACCCACCACACGGGCACTGTGCTTAACCGGCACTTCATTGCCCGTACTCCGAGAAGAACTTGAAACAGCGGCCATTGTGACGCGCGTTGCGCCCAGCTTCATCCGCTTTGGTCACTTTGAACATTTTGCAAATCAATCGGCCCATCCAAACGCCTTAAAGCAATTGGCCGATTTCGTCATTGAACATCATTTTGAAGGTCAAGAAACCAGCTTGGGAAATCCTTATGCAGACTTGCTACATGAAGTGAGTTTGAAAACAGCGCAATTGGTGGCGCAATGGCAAGCCATAGGGTTTTGTCATGGTGTTTTGAACACCGACAACATGAGCATTTTGGGGCTGACTTTGGACTATGGCCCCTTCCAGTTCATGGACGGTTTTCATCCGCACCACATCTGCAATCATTCTGACCATTCAGGCCGCTACGCTTACGACAAGCAACCGCAAATCGCCTACTGGAATCTGTTTTGTTTAGGTCAAGCGTTGATGCCTCTGATCGACGATCAAGAATTGGCCATGAAGGCATTAGAGTCCTACAAAGAAGCTTACACAGCCCACTGGACACACAACTTCTCTATGAAACTGGGCTTGTCACAAGTCAATGAAGAAGACGATGCCGCCAACATGGCCCTGATTCAATCCTTGCTACAAATGATGGCGACAGAAAGAACAGACTTCACGCTGCTTTGGCGCCGTCTCAGTCATGCGGCATCTCAGACCCAGCAGTCGCACGACGCATGGCAAGCTGTGAAGGATTTATTCTTAGACACAGGCAAGTTTCAAGATTGGCAAAACAACTACATGGCGCATTTGCAGCACCAAGGCGATATCGAAGCCGTGCAAGGCATGCTCTCTGTCAATCCCAAGTTCGTGCTGCGCAACCACTTGGTGGAATTGGCCATCCAAAAATCCAAGTTAGGCGACCATTCTGAGGTGGCTAAACTCTTCAAATTGTTGCAGTCACCGTTTGACGAACAACCCGAGTTTGAAGCCTATGCCAACTTGCCCCCCTCTTGGGCCTCTGAGATCGAAATCAGTTGCTCTTCTTAATGTGACATGGAGTGAATGAACATGACAAGTTCCAACTTACCCAAAACCGACGATGAATGGCGCGCTTGGCTGCGCGCGCGCAATGCAGAGCCATTGGCTTTCGAAGTGACGCGCAAAGCGGCAACAGAGCGCCCCTTCACAGGCAAATACGAAACACATTGGGAACCAGGTCAATACACCTGTATCTGCTGCGATGCGGTATTGTTCGATGCCACAACCAAGTTTGATGCAGGATGCGGCTGGCCCTCGTTCTACCAAGCCGCCAATGAAAATGCAATTGCACAAAAGGTCGACCGAAGCCACGGCATGGTGCGCGTTGAAAGTGTTTGCGCCCAATGTGGTGCACACCTTGGCCATGTGTTTGAAGACGGTCCAGAACCCACAGGTTTGCGTTACTGCATGAATTCAGCTTCTTTGAATTTCGAAAAAAAATAAGATGAAAATTGCACTCGATTTATTTCCCATCTTGTTATTTTTTGGGGCTTACAAATTTGCGGACATCTACGCGGCCACGGCTGTCTTGATGGCCGCCACCGTCATTCAAAGTTTGTGGATGTACAAGCTAGAAGGCAAGTTGGCCACCATGCAAAAAGCAACGCTGGGCTTGATTCTGGTTTTTGGGAGCCTCACCCTTTTCTTGCACGATGAGCGCTTCATCAAATTCAAACCCACCCTGCTTTATGGCTGCTTGGGCCTCGGATTATTGGTGTCGCAGTTTGTGTTCAAAAAGAACTTTCTGAAGACCATGTTGGGTGCGCAAGTTAACTTGCCTCATGCCAATTGGAAAACCCTCAGTGTGGCTTGGACGATGTATTGCTTTTTCATGGCCGCATTGAACGCTTACGTCGCCATTGAATTTACAACCGAAGAGTGGGTTAATTTTAAAATTTGGGGTTATGTCTTTCCATTGATGTTCATCGTTGGAACAGGCATTTACATTGCAAAGCACATTCCTTCTGAAGAGGCTGAGACTTCTGTTAAGCCCGGTGACACGCCTCCTTCGCCATGAACAAGCCCTTAACTTTACAAAACAATGAGCCTTGGCAACCCCTGATCGAACAGGTTTTGCGGCAGCAATTTCAGCCGACTTTTCTCGAAGTCATCGATGAAAGTTCACAGCATGCGGGCCATTCAGGTGCCACCGACAGCGGCATGAACAGTCATTTTAGGGTTCGCATCGCTTCTTCTCATTTTGAGAATATCAGCCGCGTTCAGCGCCATCGTCTTGTGTATGATTCGCTCCAAGAATTCTTAGACAACGGTCTTCATGCCCTGGCCATAGAATTTCGATAACTTTTAATTGATTTGAGGATCCCGATGAAAATTTCTAAATTGGCCCTGAGCTTGGTGGCGGCATTCAGCATGTCTGCCTGGGCACAAAACTTGGCTGTGGTGAATGGCAAGCCTGTTCCCAGCTCACGCGTAGAAGCCCTGAAGCAGCAAGTTGAACGCTCTGGCCGACCTGTCACCCCTGAAATCTTGGCCCAGATCAAAGAAGAGCTGATTGCCCGCGAAATTTTCATGCAAGAAGCCCGTAAGCGCGGTCTCGATGCCAGCGAAGATTACAAAGCACAACTTGAATTGGCACGCCAAAGCCTGTTGATTCGTGAACTCTTTGCCAACTTCCAGAAAAAGAACCCCGTCACTGACGCCGAAATCAAAGCTGAATACGACAAGTTCGTGGCAGCCAATGGCGGCAAGGAATACCGTGCGCGTCACATCTTGGTTGAGAAAGAAGATGAAGCCAAGGCCCTGATTGCCGAGATCAAAAAAGGTGGCAAATTTGAAGATCTGGCCAAAAAGGCTTCTAAAGATCCAGGTTCTGGTGCCAATGGCGGTGACCTCGATTGGGCCAATGCGGCCAGCTATGTACCCGAGTTTTCAAATGCCATGGTGAAACTTGACAAAGGTCAGATGACAGATGCGCCAGTGAAAAGCCAGTTTGGTTTTCACATCATTCGTGTGGACGATGTGCGCGAAGCTCAATTGCCTAAATTGGATGAAGTGAAACCCCAAATCACCCAGCAATTGACGCAATCTAAGCTGGGTAAATTCCAAGAAGACTTGCGCGCTAAAGCCAAGGTTCAGTAAGACAAGCAGAACTGCAACGCATCCGCGACGCGGTTCTTCTCGGAAGAAAGCACTGAACACCGGAAGGTGTCAGTGCTTTTTTTATTTCAGCCAGCGACGCGCGTTTTGCCACATGCGCAACCATGGGCTGTGCGATGAAATATCACCCGTGGTGAAACTCATTTGAACGTTGCGGAACACACGCTCAGGATGCGGCATCATGGCCGTAAAGCGACCGTCGGCCGTTGTCACTGCCGTCAAGCCAGCAGGACTGCCATTGGGATTGGCGGGGTAGGCTTCTGTGGCGGCACCCCAGTTGTCCACGAAACGCATGGCGCCAATCGCTCTGTTAGCATTGCCGCGGTATTTGAAATTTGCATAGCCTTCACCGTGCGCCACTGCGATGGGCAAACGACTACCTGTCATGTCTTGGAAAAACAGACTGGGCGACGGCAAGACTTCCACCATGGAGAGACGCGCTTCAAAACGTTCACTTTGGTTGGTGGTGAAGCGTGGCCAATCTTGTGCGCCGGGAATGATGTCTGCCAACTCAGCAAACATCTGGCAACCATTGCAAACACCCAAGCCAAAGGTATCTTGGCGCGCAAAGTAAGATTTAAATTGTTCTGACAAGGCGGGATTGAATGTGATGCTGCGGGCCCAACCAATGCCTGCGCCCAAGGTGTCACCGTAACTGAAACCACCGCAAGCCACCAAGCCTTGAAAATCCTTCAAGCTGACCCGACCACTTTGCAAATCGGTCATGTGAACATCGTGCGATTCAAAACCGGCTTCTGCGAATGCATAGGCCATTTCCACATGCGAGTTGACGCCCTGCTCGCGCAGAATGGCCACTTTGGGTTTGGCCAAATTCAACCAGGGTGCCGCTACATTCTCCTCTGGCTTGAATGTCAAAGCGACGTGCAAACCAGGATTGGCAGGGTTACCTGCTGAAGCGTGTTCGCTGTCTGCGCAAACGGGGTTGTCACGCTGTTGGCAAATTTTCCAACTGACGCTGTCCCAAACTTGGTGGAGGTCTTCTAATTTGGCAGAAAATATCTCTTGGGTGTCACGCCAAATGCTGATCTCGCCAACACCTTTTTGAACCGCTGCTTGCACAGGGCGAGTTTTACCAATGACGTGGCTGTGTTTGGACAAGCCATGATCACGCAAGGCTTGCATCACTTCCCCGCGATCTTGGGTGTTGATTTGAATCACCACGCCCAGTTCTTCATTGAACAAGGCTTTGAGTGTCAATTCATGACGACGGGCGCTGACTTGTTGAGCCCAGTTTTTGGCATCGCCATGGTCGGCACGGCTGTCTGAGATGCCATCGCCCTCTGTCACCAGCATGTCCAAATTAAGCGCTACGCCCACTTGTCCGGCAAAACACATTTCAGCCACGGCACAGAACAAGCCGCCATCACTGCGATCGTGATACGCCAGCAGTTTGTCTTGGGTGCGCAATTGATTGATCACTTTGACCAAGTTGACCAAATTGGCGGGCGTTTCCAAATCAGGTACCTGATCGCCCGATTGATTGAGCACCTGACTCAAGATGCTGCCACCCATGCGTGATTGGCCATGGCTGAGATCAATCAGAATGAGCGACGTGTCATCCAAGGTGGCATTCAATTGAGGCGTGAGCGTTCTACGCACATCCGGCAAACTGGCGAAGGCACTGACAATCAAACTGACTGGCGACGTCACTTTGCGTGTTTGACCATCCACGGCCCACTGGGTTTTCATCGACAAACTGTCTTTGCCCACGGGAATTGACACACCCAGTGCGGGGCACAGTTCAAGACCAACCGCTTTGACGGTTTCATACAACGCAGCATCTTCACCAGGTTCGCCGCAAGCAGCCATCCAATTGGCGCTGAGTTTGACGCGGTCGAGTTCAATGGGTGCCGCCAACAAATTGGTAATGGCTTCAGCCACGGCCATACGACCCGATGCCGCTGCGTCAACGCTGGCCAAGGGCGTGCGTTCGCCCATGCTCATGGCCTCACCTTGGAAACTTTGATAGTCGGCCAAGGTGACTGCGCAATCGGCCACGGGTACTTGCCATGGACCGACCATTTGATCTCTGTGCGTCAAGCCGCCCACTGTGCGGTCACCAATGGTGATGAGGAAACGTTTGGAAGCCACAGTAGGATGGCTCAAGACTTGAACCACTGCGTCTTGCAAATCAACACCGGTGAGATTGAGCGGCGTGATATTGCGCTTGAGCGACTTCACATCACGGTGCATTTTGGGTGGCTTTCCCAACAGCACATTCATCGGCATGTTGACGGGATTTTCGGTTTCAGGTGATGTGGCTTGGCCATCGGCCAAAATCAATTGACGCTCTTCAGTGGCAACACCTACGACGGCAAATGGGCAACGCTCGCGCTCGCAAAAGGCTTTGAATTGAGGCAAAGATTCAGGTGCGATGGCCAAAACGTAGCGCTCTTGACTTTCGTTGGACCAAATTTCTTTGGGGGACAAGCCAGAGGCTTCCAAAGGCACTGCGCGCAAATCAAAACGCGCCCCACGACCTGCGTCGTTGGTGAGTTCTGGGAAGGCATTGGACAAACCGCCGGCCCCCACATCGTGAATCGCCAAAATAGGATTGTCTTTGCCCATCACCCAGCAATGGTTGATGACCTCTTGCGCGCGACGTTCAATTTCAGGATTGCCACGTTGAACAGAATCGAAATCCAAGTTGGCTGCGTTGGTGCCGGATGCCATGGAACTGGCCGCACTGCCACCCATGCCAATCAGCATGCCTGGGCCGCCCAATTGAATCAGCAGCGTGCCCGCAGGAAATTGGATCTTTTGGGTTTGAATGTCGTCGATGACGCCCAAGCCTCCCGCAATCATGATGGGCTTGTGATAACCCCGCAAAACACCGTCCACTTCTTGTTCATACTCACGAAAGTAACCCAACAAGTTAGGACGGCCAAATTCATTGTTGAACGCTGCGCCCCCCAATGGGCCTTCGGTCATGATCTGCAACGGACTGGCCATGTGATCAGGTTTACCGTGTGGACTGTTCCACAATTTGGAGACTGTAAATCCTGTTAAACCGGCTTTGGGTTTGGAGCCTCGTCCTGTCGCACCTTCGTCACGAATCTCACCACCTGCCCCGGTTGAAGCGCCAGGGAAAGGCGAAATGGCGGTGGGATGGTTGTGCGTCTCAACTTTCATCAACACATGGTGTAGCGCTTTTTCTTTGACATAGGCGCCACCATTTTTCGCGACAAAGCGTTCAACTTCATGACCCGTCATGATGGACGCGTTGTCTGAATACGCCACAACAGTGTGTTGAGGGTTTTGCTGATGGGTATGGCGAATCATGCCAAACAAGCTATGAGATTGGGCTTGTCCATCGATGGTGAATTGGGCGTTGAAAATTTTATGACGGCAGTGCTCGCTGTTGGCCTGCGCAAACATCATCAACTCAACGTCCGTAGGATTGCGCCCCAGTTGCTGAAATGAATTGAGCAAATAATCAATTTCATCCTCGGCTAAGGCCAAGCCAAATTCTTGATTGGCCTTGACCAATGCTGTGCGTCCACCCTTCATCACATCCACATGCAAAAGGGGTTGCGCTTGAAGTTCTGTGAACAGGGCCAATGCATCTTCGCGTTTTGCAAGGATGGACTCTGTCATGCGGTCGTGCAACAAATCGGCCAAAGCCAACTGAATTTGTGGCTGCAGGTTTTGCACCTGAGATGCAGAACGCATTTGCAGGCGGTATTCAACCAAGCGTTCGATGCGGCGAACCGTCAGGCCACAGTTGTGTGCAATGTCCGTGGCTTTGGATGCCCATGGTGACACTGTCCCTAAACGAGGCGATACACAAAGGTGCCAATCCAATTTGCTGTTGGCCGTGGGCACTGCAGGGTCACCGTAAGTCAGCAGGGAAGCTAGAACCTTCTGTGCATCGTCTGAGAGGGGCGACTCGCTGGCAACGAGGTGGAGGAAGTGGCCAGACAGACCCGTCACATCGGGGCAAATGACCTGCAGGCGCGGCAGAAGTTGCTGAATACGGAATTCGCTGAGGGCGTTGCCGCCGTCCAAAATGAGAGTTTGCAGGGTCACAGGGTGGCCTTGAGGGCAGTAGGGAAAGTGTCTCAAATGCCGCTGACTGGGGCATTGAACGAGTGCTTATTTTAACCGCTGACAAGTCCATTTTGAGCAAAGTTACCCGTTGGATGGGATAATCACCCCCCATGACGATCACCCCCAAAGACCCCCAAGGCGCAGAAGGCATGCGAGTCGCCGGCCGACTGGCTTCCGAAGTACTCGATTATTTGACACCCTTTGTGGTGCCAGGTGTCACCACCAACGAACTGGACAAATTGGCCCACGATTACATGGTCAATGTTCAAGGCACCATTCCAGCCCCGCTGAACTACCAGCCCCCAGGTTATTCGCCCTATCCCAAATCCATTTGCACTTCCATTAACCATCAGGTTTGCCACGGCATCCCCAATGAGAAAGCCTTGAAAAAAGGTGACATCGTCAACATTGACATCACTGTCATCAAAGATGGGTGGCATGGCGACACCAGCCGCATGTTCATGGTGGGCGACGTTTCCATTGCGGCCAAAAGACTTTGCAACGCCACCTACGAAGCCATGTGGCATGGCATTGCGCAAGTCAAACCGGGCGCTCGCTTAGGCGACATTGGTTGGGCCATTCAAAAATTCGCTGAGAACATGGGCTTTTCCATTGTTCGTGAGTTTTGCGGTCATGGCATTGGGCGCGTGTTTCATGAGGAGCCTCAAGTTTTGCATTATGGAAAACCTGGCACCTTGGAGGAACTCAAGCCGGGCATGACCTTCACCATTGAACCCATGATCAACGCTGGTAAGCGCGAGATCAAGGAAATGGGCGATGGTTGGACCATCGTCACCAAAGACCGCTCTTTGTCAGCCCAGTGGGAACACACCATCTTGGTGACGGATACGGGCTACGAAGTCCTGACTTTGTCAGCAGGAAGCCCACCCGTTCCCGCTTTCATCAAGGGCTAAGACCATGGCTGACTTGTCGGCATTTCGAGACTCCTATCGTCAAGAAAAGCAGGCGCTGTGGGCCAACATTGCCAACAGCGCAGCCAATGGCCGTGGCTTGAAACGCAGCCTGATGCGATTGGCCACGCTGGCCGACAAATTATTGATCCAACTGTGGAACCAAGCTGGCTTTGACAATGGTGAAAGCCTCATTGCCGTCGGCGGTTTTGGACGGGGCGAGTTGTTCCCCTCCTCCGACTTGGATGTGCTGGTCTTGTTGCCCGACCACGCCAATCCTGATGCGTCAGAAGAACTCAAAACCAAACTTGAGAATTTCATCGGCAGTTGCTGGGACAGCGGTTTGGAAATTGGGTCGAGTGTCCGTACCCTCAAGGATTGCCTAGAGGAGTCTGCCAAAGACATCACGGTGCAAACTTCGCTACTCGAGAGCCGCTACATCACCGGCAGCAAATCTTTGTTTGCGAAGTTTCAAAGTAGCTACCAAGCCGCCATGGACCCCCATGCTTTTTTTGTAGCCAAATCACTGGAACTTCAGCAGCGCCACAACAAATTTGAAAACACGCCCTATTCTCTTGAGCCCAATTGCAAAGAATCACCTGGTGGTTTGCGCGATTTGCAAATCATCTTGTGGGTCACACGGGCTGCAGGCTTGGGAAGTACTTGGGACGATTTGGCAATCAAAGGTTTGGCCACTCCTTTAGAAGTTAAGCAGATCAAACGCAACGAAGCCGTTTTAAGCCTCATCCGCGCAAGGCTTCATTTGCTGGCCAAACGTCGAGAAGATCGCTTGGTTTTTGATTTGCAACATGCACTGGCCGAAAGTTTTGGGTATCAAGCCAAAAGTACACCAGAGGGCAAGCACACCCAGCGCGCCAGTGAAGTGCTGATGCGTCAATACTACTGGGCTGCCAAGGCTGTGACGCAGTTGAACCAAATTTTGATGCTCAACATCGAAGCGTATCTGCAAGCGCAACGCGGCGACATTCGCATTGAAGTGAGGCGTTTGAACGATCATTTTGACGAACGCAATGGTTTGTTGGAAGTGGCACAAGATGACTTGTACCAAAAGCACCCACACGCCATTCTTGAGACATTCTTGATGTACCAGCAAACGCACGGCGTGAAGGGCCTGTCAGCCAAAACCTTGCGTGCGCTCTACAACGTTCGCAACGTCATGGATGCCAAGTTTCGGCGCGATCCTGTCAACCGCGCTACATTTCTGAAAATTTTGCAGGAAAGTCAAGGCATCACGCATGCACTTCGCTTGATGAACCAAACTTCCGTGTTGGGTCGATACCTGTGGGTGTTCAGAAACATTGTGGGTCAGATGCAGCACGATCTGTTTCACGTCTATACCGTGGACCAGCACATCATGATGGTCTTGCGCAACGTCCGCCGTTTTTTCATTGCAGACCATGCGCACGAGTACCCATTTTGCTCTCAACTTGCAGCAGGATGGGACAAGCCCTACATCCTCTACACAGCCGCCCTGTTTCACGACATCGCCAAAGGGCGCGGTGGCGATCACTCGAAGTTGGGTGTGGCTGAAGTTCAACAATTTTGCAGGCAACACGGTATCCCCAAAGAAGATGCCAAGCTGATTGCTTTCTTGGTCGGGGAGCACTTGACCATGAGCCATGTGGCTCAAAAGGAAGACTTGAGCGATCCGGACGTCGTTGCAGCGTTTGCCAAACGTGTGGGCAACGAACGTCATTTAACGGCCCTGTACCTGCTGACAGTGGCCGACATTCGTGGCACCAGTCCCAAAGTGTGGAATGCCTGGAAAGGCAAGTTACTCGAAGATTTGTACAGATACACCTTGCGCGTGTTGGGCGGTCGTGCGCCTGATGCCAATGCCGAAATTGAAGCCCGTAAACGTGATGCCTTGATTGAATTGGCACGTCACTCCGAACCGCACGATGGCCAAAAGGCATTATGGGATACCTTGGACGTGGGCTACTTCATGCGTCATGACGCCAGCGAAATTGCTTGGCATGCACGCCAACTTTCGCGCTACGTTGCCAAACCTGGTGAAACCGCCATAGCCAACTTAGATGGCAAAAGCATCGTTCGCGCACGCATCTCCCCCATCGGCGAAGGCTTGCAGATTTTGGTTTACACCGCCGATCAACCCGATTTGTTTGCGCGCATTTGCGGCTATTTTGATCAAGCCGGATTTAGCATTTTGGATGCCAAAATTCACACCGCCAACAATGGCTACGCCCTCGATACATTCCAAGTGGTGACGTCTTTGCTCCCGGAGCATTACCGTGAGTTGATCACCATGGTGGAATCTGGGTTGTGCAGCACCATTGACCGTCAAGGAACTCTGCCCGCGCCTACAAAAGGACGTGTCTCTCGGCGTGTGAAAAATTTCCCCATTGCACCCCGCATCACCTTGCACCCCGACGAAAAAGCCCAAAGCTGGCTCTTGGGTATTTCGGCAAGCGATCGATTGGGTTTGCTTTACAGCGTGGCCACCGTTTTGGCAAAGCACGGTATCAGCCTCAAGTTGGCCAAGATCAGTACCTTGGGTGAACGTGTAGAAGACACCTTCTTAATTGAAGGCTCTGCATTGCAACACAACCGTGAGCAAATTGAAATTGAGACCGAGTTGTTGCAAGTCTTGCAGGCTTGAAGCTGCCTAGTCGCCGCATCGGATCAGGCCTTGCTTAGCGCTTTTTGCGCGGTGGCAATCCGGTATGCTGCGTCAGCACTTGGCCCTTGCGGGGTGAACCCGTGGGGGTGCTGTTCTTGCGGCGCGCGCTCTGATACTCATCCGACAAAGGTTGCCACGTAGGAATGAGGTGGTGTTTGCCATTGCCAATCAAATCAGCACGGCCCATTGCTTTCAAGGCGTCCCGCAACAAGGGCCAGTGATTGGCATCGTGGTAACGCAAGAAAGCCTTGTGCAAACGACGACGCTTCTCCCCTTTCACAACATCCACTTTTTCACTGTCGCGTGTCACTTTGCGCAGCGGATTGCGTGTGGTGTGGTACATGGCCGTGGCGCTGGCCATGGGACTGGGGTAGAAAGTTTGAACTTGGTCTGCTCTGAAGCCGTTTTTCTTGAGCCAGATGGCCAAATTCATCATGTCTTCGTCGCTGGTGCCTGGATGAGCCGCAATGAAATAAGGCACCAAAAATTGTTTCTTGCCCGCTTCTGCGCTGAACTTGTCAAACATGCTTTTGAAGCGATCGTAAGTACCAATGCCGGGCTTCATCATTTTGGACAGCGGACCCTTCTCGGTGTGCTCAGGCGCAATTTTCAGATAGCCACCGACATGGTGCGTGACCAACTCTTTGACGTACTCTGGACTCTGAACGGCCAAGTCATAACGCAAACCAGAACCGATCAGAATTTTCTTGATGCCCTTGATACTGCGGGCTTTGCGATACATCTGAACCAAAGGACCGTGGTCGGTGGTGAGGTTGCTGCAAATGCCGGGGAACACACAACTGGGTTTGCGACACGCCGCTTCAATCTCGGGACTTTTGCATCCCAATCGGTACATGTTGGCCGTAGGGCCGCCGAGGTCTGAAATAACCCCCGTGAAGCCTTTGACTTTGTCTCGAATGTCTTCAATTTCTCGCAGCACGGAGGCTTCACTTCGACTTTGAATGATGCGACCTTCGTGTTCGGTGATTGAACAGAAAGTACACCCGCCAAAGCAACCTCGCATGATGTTGACCGAGAAGCGAATCATCTCCCATGCAGGAATTTTGGTTGCACCATCGTGCGAACCATTTTCGTCTGCATAGCTGGGATGAGGACTGCGCGCATAGGGCAAGTCAAACACCGCATCCATTTCAGCCGTTGTCAAAGGAATGGGGGGTGGCGTCATCCACACATCACGCGCTGTATGGTCTTCGCCATGGGCTTGAACCAAACAACGTGCATTGCCTGGATTGGTCTCCAAATGCAACACACGATTGGCGTGCGCATACAGGACGGGATCGCTTTTAACTTGCTCATAACTGGGCAAGCGAATCACACTTCGATCGCGGGGAGGCACCTTGTGCAAGCCTTTGCCTTTGAGCGCTGGCATGTTGGGATTAGACACAAACTGAAGGGTTTGTTCTGTTTTCAAATTCGTAAGGCTGGCTTTGGCATTCTCTTGATTTGCCACAGCCTGTGCTTCATCCTCACGGGCACAACTGGCGCCATTGCTTTTGGCTTGCTCCGAAATCATCAAATACGGATTGATATGGGCTTCGACATGCCCTGGAGTATCAACGGTGGTTGAGTCAATTTCAAACCAGCCTTCAGGCGTTTGACGGCGCACAAACGCAGTACCTCGAACATCCGTAATTTCTTGCACAGGGACTTTGGCGGCCAAACGGTGCGCAATTTCAACCACAGCACGCTCGGCATTGCCATACAGCAACAAATCACATTTGCTATCGACCACGATGGAGCGTCGAACCTTGTCTGACCAGTAATCGTAGTGTGCAATGCGGCGCAGAGAACCCTCGATGCCACCCAGAACAATGGGCACATCTGGAAACGCTTCACGGCATCGTTGGCTGTAGACAATGGCAGCACGGTCGGGGCGTTTTCCACCGATATCGCCGGGGGTGTAGGCATCATCAGAACGAATTTTGCGATCCGCCGTGTACCGGTTAATCATGGAATCCATGTTGCCAGCTGTAACGCCCCAAAACAAATTGGGTTTGCCCAAGGCTTTGAATGGTTCAGCGCTTTGCCAGTCTGGCTGGGCAATGATGCCGACCCTGAAACCTTGCGCCTCAAGCATGCGGCCAATGACAGCCATGCCGAAGCTTGGGTGATCAACATAGGCATCGCCTGTGACCAAAATGATGTCGCAACTGTCCCAACCCAGCTGGGTCATTTCTGAACGGCTCATGGGCAAAAACGGGGCCGTGCCAAAGCGCGCTGCCCAGAACTTGCGATAACTGGTCAGGGGTTTCGCTTCACGCGGAAAAAAGGAGACATCGACGAAGGCGTTCATGAACCAATCTGGAGAGGAATCCCCCGAGTTTAGAGCCTCTACAAGGTCTGTGTCGGTTGAAAGGTCTTTCTCATCCGATAATTGAGCCATGCCCATGACTTTGCTAGCGCCGGTCGACCATGAGTTGGTCATTAAAAAAAGCCGCTTTTTGGCCCGTGTTCAGCCGGTCAAGAATCGTGCAGAGGCGCAAGCACTCGTTTTGCACCTCAAGCAAGCCCACCCCGATGCCGTTCATGTTTGTTGGGCCATGCTGGCCGGAGGTGATTCTGCGGCCCAAGACGATGGCGAACCCAGCGGCACTGCAGGAAGACCGATGCTGGAAGTCTTGCGGCATCAAGATTTGGACGGTGTGGTGGCCACCGTGGTTCGATATTTTGGGGGTATCAAACTGGGTGCGGGCGGCTTGGTCAGAGCCTATACCGATGCTGTTGCACAAGCGCTTCTGTTCGCTGAAAAGTCACCCATCGTCCCCAGAATTGAACTGATCTGTTGGGTCCCCTATGACATGGAGGGCTGGCTTCGACGGCAAGCTCAAATGGCGGAAGTCAGTATTTTGAGTGTCAGCCATGAAAGTTTGGTTCAATTTGTACTGGAAATTCCCAAAGCTCAGTCAGTGAAGTGGCAACAGGCACTGAACGATCTGGGCCAAGGCAAATTGGTCTGGGCAGATGCAAATACCGGTTCTGCGTCTCAAGGATAATTGACGCATGACTTCTGAAGAATCTGAAATTCGACAACCCCAATCAAAGACCGAACTCTTCGTGGCTTTCACCCTGATGGCTCTTCAGGGTGTTGGCGGCGTCTTGGTCATCGTTCAACACGAATTGGTCAACCGTCGAAAGTGGCTCACACAAGCGCAATTTGTGGAGGAATGGTCGGTAGCGCAAGTCATGCCAGGCCCCAATGTGGTCAACCTTTGCTTGATGTTGGGCGGAAAATATTTTGGTCTCGCGGGTGCACTGGCTGCAGTCAGTGGCCTGATCATGGCGCCCATGCTGCTGGTCTTGACCTTGGCCATTTTGTTCGGTGGCGTGTCAGACAGTGCTGTGGCACAAGGTGCGCTCAAAGGCATGGGGGCTGTGTCGGGCGGCTTGATCATTGCAACAGGCTTGAAACTCTCCAAGACAATGCCTCAAAACCCGCTCGGGCTTTGGCTGGCCATTACCTTTGCCCTTATCACTTTCGCGGCGGTTGGTATTTTTCGCATTTCTTTGATTTGGGTCTTGCTCGGCTTAGGGCTGCTCGCTTGCCTACTCACTTACCGTGCTTTGGGGATCACATCCAAGCTGCAAGAGGGTGACACCAAATGAATGAGGTCTTGAATTTAAGTCCTCAGGATTGGCTGAGTCTGTTCACGCACTTTGCCCTGCTGTCAGTGCTTGGCGTGGGAGGTGCCATCACCACCGCGCCTGAAATGCATCGGTATTTGGTGGACGAGAAAAATTGGCTGACCGATGCCTCATTCTCCTCATCAATCGCATTGGCTCAGTCAGCCCCTGGCCCCAATGTGTTGTTTGTGGCTTTGATGGGATGGAACATTGGCCTCAATGCGGGTGGCGGATTGTCTGCAGGTCCGCATGCATGGGCGTTAGGCATGATGGGTGTATTCATCACCATGGTGGGCATCATGCTGCCCTCCTCCATCTTGACGTACCAAGCCACTCAATGGACCCATAAAAATCGAAATTTACGCTCTGTGCGCGCCTTCAAATCTGGCATGGCCCCTATTGTCATTGGCCTGTTGGTGTCGACCGGATGGTTGCTGTCAGCCGCTCACCGAGACTTTCAGCAAGACTGGAAGCTTTGGTTGGTCACGGCGGCTGCAACGGTATTGATGCTGAGAACCAATTTGCATCTGCTGTGGATGATTGCCATTGGTGGCGTTTTGGGTGGTGCTGGCCTGCTTTAAGCCAGACGTTGCCGCACGGCTTCAAACAAGCAAACACCACTGGCCACAGACACATTCAGGCTTTCAACCGCGCCTTGCATCGGGATGCTAACCAACTCATCGCAGGTCTTGCGCGTTAATTGACGCATGCCTGGACCTTCTGCACCCAGCACCAACGCAACAGGCGCTTTGAGGTCCACCTGGTAAATATTTTTGGACGCGTCACCACTGGTACCAATCACCCAAATGGCGCGTTCTTTCAATTCACCCAAAGTGCGCGCCAAATTGGTCACCATGAAATAAGGGACTGTTTCAGCAGCACCACTGGCCACCTTGGCCACTGTGGCATTGATGCCAGCAGCATGGTCCTTTGGGGCAATGACGGCATGCGCACCGGCGCCATCGGCCACACGCAAGCATGCACCTAAGTTATGGGGGTCCGTGATGCCATCCAAAACCAACAGCAAAGGTGGCCCTTGAACTTGATCTAACAAATCGTCGAGGGAATGCGCTTGGGGCAGTGTTTCTACGCGCGCAGCCACGCCTTGGTGGCCGTGGCTGCCGGCCAACTTGGCCAAACGCATGCTGTCTGCTTCAATGAGTCGAACACCGGCCTCTTGAGCGCGTTCAATGAATTGGCGCATGCGAGCATCGCGGCGGGTGGACTCGAAATAAATTTCAACAATGGATTGCGGTGCCGTTTTCAAACGGACACCCACGGCATGAAAGCCAAACAGAACTTTGGGAGAAGACATGCCCCGATTATCCTTGGGATATGAGCTGTCCAGCTTGCAAAGTGAGCGTTCTATGGCAACGCTGGGCCAATTTGTGGTCGTGTGTGACCAAAATGAGGGTGGTCCCTCGGGCTTGATTCATGGAGAGCATCAAATCCATGATGCTTTCACCGGTTTGCGCATCGAGACTGCCTGTCGGCTCATCCGCCAACAAAAGCTGAGGCTGAACCACAAAAGCCCTGGCCAATGCCACCCGTTGTTGCTCCCCACCACTCAACACTTTGGGGAAATGCGTCAAACGCTGCGACAAGCCAACCTGGGTCAGTATGTCCTTGGCCAAACGAGATGCATCTCGATGACCCGCCAGCTCTAGTGGCAACATGACGTTTTCCAGCGCGGTCAAATGCCCCATGAGTTGAAAATTCTGAAAGACAAATCCCAATTGCTGACCGCGCCATGCTGCACGTTCGTCTTCTGACATGTCAAACAAAGATTTGCCCGCCAACATGACACGACCCTCTGTAGGCGTATCAAGGCCCGCCATCAATGACAACAATGTACTTTTGCCCGAGCCGGATGCGCCCAAAATGGCCACAGTCTCCCCAGCTTTTACGGTGAAATCAATATCACGCAAAATAGACAGCGTTCCGCTGACATCCTGTACGGCTTTGCTGACGTGCTGGATTGAAATGATTGTTTCTGACATGCACCTACCTTTATTGCGATTTCGACACTTTAACCGCCTTGTTGTGGGCTTGTTGGCCATGGGTTTATCTGTTGCGACGAGCTTTGCGCAAAACACCTCAACACAGACACCCACACAAGCCCCCAAAGTCTTGATCGTGGGAGATTCACTGAGTGCCGAGTATGGACTGACGCGTGGCACAGGCTGGGTCGATCACATGGCCCAACAAGCCCAGCGCGAATCAACGCCCGTTCAATTGATCAATGCCAGCATCAGTGGTGACACAACTTCAGGGGGCGTCACGCGACTGCCCTCGCTGCTCAAACTTCACCAACCCCATGTGGTCATCATTGAGCTGGGGGGCAACGACGCATTGCGAGGCTTGGACATGAACCTGACCCAAAGCAATTTGTTGACGATGATCAAAGCCAGTCAAGCAACGGGTGCCAAGGTGTTGGTGATTGCGATGCAAGTCCCGCCCAACTACGGCGCCAATTACCTGAAGCAAATGTCAACGGCTTATGAAAAGGTCAGCAAGTCGACGGGAGCAGCCTTGAACCAGCAGTTTCTCAAAGGCGTTGCAGACGACCCCGATCCCTTGAAGTGGTTTCAGGCCGACCGCATTCATCCAAACGAAAAAGCACAGCCCTTGATGATGAAAAATGTGTGGCCGCAATTGAAAAAAATGCTACAGGCAAAGCCTTAAAAGAAAAGCAATTCAGGGCTGTGGCAAATTGGGCTGAGAAGTATGAGGCTCTGAATTCGAATCTGAATCTTGACCCAGTTCTGGGTCATTGGACTCACCGTCGGGCGAGTCCAATTTGCGCTCAGCTTTGGCTTTCAGTTTGTCTTCTTTCTTGCGCTTCTTCGCCAATTCTTTTTGACGTTTTTCGTAGCCGTAATTGGGAGTTGCCAAGATGTTTCTTTCTAATGAATGGGATCCACTGTATCAGCTTGCCATCCATCTCTTGGCAAATTGATCAAATATTCAAGCAGCGCGTTGCGGCTTGTGACAAATCGGCCATCAAATCATCGGCAGATTCAAATCCCGTAGAGAATCGAACCAAGAAGCCTGGCTGCAACTGTGCAGGCCAATCGGAGCGCATGCTGGCGATGTTGTAAGGCACCACCAAACTCACAGGGCCGCCCCAACTGTAGCCAATTTTGAAGAGCTTCAAAGTGTCGCAAAACGCATCCACTTGAGTTTGCGTCAGTTTGGGGCTTAGCATGACACTGAACAGACCCGCCGCATGACCGGCCCCCCCATGAGGGGCACACAAAGCTTTCCAGTGAGCGTGGCCAGGCGAGCCTTCAATGGCAGGATGCATCACTTGCACACACGCCGTTTGTGATTGCCACCAAGTGGCCAATTTTCGAGCCGTTTGATCTTGAGCCTCGTAGCGCAAGGTGATGGTGGGCAGTGAACGCAAAATTGACTCGACATCGTTGGGCCCCACACAAATGCCCAATCGCATCATGGTCAGTTTGAGCTTCATGGCCAAACCATCGTCACAGGTCATGACGCTGCCCATCAGTACATCGCCACCCCCACTGGGGTACTTGGTCAACGCATGGGCTGTCATGTCAACAGACAGGCTGCCGTCGCCTAACAAATCAAAGGGCTTGAAAGCCAAGCCTGCGCCCCAAGTGTTGTCCAAGGCCGTGATCACCGAGTGCGTTTTGCATGTTTGAACCAACGCAATGAGGTCAGGAAACTCCATGCTGACAGAGCCTGGCGCCTCCAGCCAAACCAGCTTGGTGTTGGCTTGAATTTTGTCAGCCAGGTCTTTGGGGCTCATGGCATCGTAGTACGTGTGCGTGATGCCAAAGGACTGCAATTCACCTTCCGCCAATGTTTTGTTGGGGCCATATGAATTGTCTGGCAGGAGCACGTGATCGCCAGTTTTCAGAACTGCAAATGCTGCCACAGCCAATGCGGATAAACCACTGGGCGTGAGCACGCAATGTTTGCCACCTTCTAAGGTGCAAAGGCGTTCTTCTAAGGTGAAGGATGAGGGAGTGCCGTGGGTGCCGTAGGTGTAGGCAGATTTGTCTTTCCACTCTCGCTGGCGCATGGCGGCCACATTGGGAAAGAAAACCGTTGAGGCTTTGAAAATACCCGGCTGAGGCGCTTGGAACTCAGCCGGTGGCGTGTAGCCGTGGTGTATCAGTTGGGTTGACGTGTGGGATGTGTTTTTTTCAGACATCCCAACATCCTACCTTCAGACTTTCCACTTTTCCATCAATTTTTCTGGATTGAGGCTGTCATAGCCTTCAAATGGTTGATGAATCCAAGGGTTGGTAGGCAAAAAGTCAACCGAGTAATCAGGCTGAAAACCGGAAACACCCTTTGTCCAAATCACGGCACTGCGCAATTCAGTGATGGGCTTGTAGTTGGTTTTGAGCATATTGACCACCGCGTTCAAGGTGTGACCCGAGTCGGCCAAATCGTCCACCAACAAAACACGGCCAGCGATCTCGCCTTTGGGGGTTGTGATGAAACGGGCGATGTCCAAGTGACCTTGAACAGTGCCTGCATCTGCGCGATAAGAGCTGGTTGACATGATGGCCAACGGCTTGTCAAAAATACGCGACAAAATGTCGCCTGGACGCATGCCGCCACGGGCCAAGCACAAGATGGTGTCAAATTCCCAGCCGGATTGGTGCACCTTGATGGCCAGCTTTTCAATCAGGTTGTGGTACTCGTCGTAGCTTACGTACAGGTGTTTGCCGTCTTCAGTCAGCATGAATTTTCTCCGATGGTTTTTTCACTGCACACCAAAGTGCAATGAGGTGTTGAAAATGAATTAATGAGTGGCCGCAAAGGGGTTGTGCATCAAGATGGTGTGATCACGGTCTGGGCTGGTGGAGACCATGTGAATGGGTACACCCGTGACCTCTTCAATGCGTTGCAAATACAAACGGGCATTGACTGGCAATTTGTCCAACTGCGTCACACCGACCGTGCTGTCAGTCCAGCCTTGAATGGTTTCATAAATGGGTTTGCAACGGGCAATGTCATCGGCCCCCATCGGCAGAATGTCGACAACTTCGCCATCGAGTTCGTAACCTGTGCAGAGTTGCAACTCTTTCAAGCCATCCAACACATCCAGCTTGGTAATGCACAAGCCCGACAAGCCATTGACTTGTGCGCTGCGCTTGAGCAAAGCGGCATCGAACCAACCACAGCGGCGGCTGCGGCCAGTGGTCACACCTTTTTCAGCGCCCACCGTGCTCATGTGCCAACCGGGTGTGCCTTCTTTTTCCCATTCTAGTTCGGTCGGGAAAGGACCGCCGCCGACGCGTGTGCAATATGCTTTGGTAATGCCCAACACGTAGTGCAACATGCCAGGGCCGACACCTGAGCCCGCTGCGGCATTGCCTGCCACGCAATTGCTGGAAGTGACATAAGGATAAGTGCCGTGATCGATGTCGAGCAAAGTACCTTGTGCACCTTCAAACAGCAAGTTGGCACCTAAACGATGTGCATCATTGAGTTCGCGAGACACGTCGGCCATCATGGGTTTGAGCAGCGCTGCGTGTTCCATCGCCTCTTTGTAAACCACGTCAAACTGAACTTGGCCATTTTGAATGTATGGCTTGAGGGCATCACCAAAAGTGAATTTCTCTGAACCCAAGAAAGTGGTTAGCACATGGTTGTGCAAGTCCAACAACTCTTTAAGCTTGCCAGCAAAGCGTTCTGGATATTTCAAGTCTTGAACACGCAGTGCACGACGCGCAATTTTGTCTTCGTAGGCAGGGCCAATGCCACGACCTGTCGTGCCAATTTTCTCAGCGCCACCCTGTTCGCGCGCCGCTTCGCGTGCCACATCAATGGCCGCATGGAATGGCAAGATCAAAGGACAGGCTTCGCTGATGCGCAAACGCGAGCGCACTTCAACACCCGCTTTTTCCAGGCCCGCAATTTCTTCAAACAACTTCCCAGCGGACAGCACCACACCATTGCCGATGTAACACTTCACGCCAGGGCGCATGATGCCACTGGGAATCAAATGCAGCGCTGTTTTGACGCCATTGATCACCAAGGTGTGGCCTGCGTTGTGACCGCCTTGAAAGCGCACAACACCTTGTGCACTTTCAGTCAGCCAGTCCACTAATTTACCCTTGCCCTCGTCACCCCACTGGGTGCCCACAACGACAACGTTACGTCCTTTGGTCATGTTCATTTTGCTTTGTTTTCAATGGCTTTAACTACCCACTGCCCCGCCACTTCGATGAGTTGGCGATCGCATTGGAATTCATCAATTTCGCTGTCGTGTCCCGGCAAGATACAGACAACTGTTTCGCCTTGCTGGCGAAGTTTGGCAATCGCCAAACGCAAATCAGGCGACATTCCCCAAGGTGCGCGAATGGCCGCCTTGAGCGTGAGTTGAGGCACTGCACCGACCCACTGCTTCAGATCCAAACTGAAACCGACAGCTGGCCGATCTCGGCTGATTTCGTGGCCGAACACAGCACCCACACCGTCATAACGACCACCGCGAACCACTGCGTCACTGGCGCCTTTGGCATAAATTGCAAATCGCAGTCCGCTGTAATACGCATAGCCACGAGCGTCGGCTAAATCAAATTTAAATTGAACTTGCGGCAGTTGTTCACTGAGCCATTTCAACTGTTCAATGGCCAATTGGATTTTGGGCTTGGCGGGCAATATGGCCAGTGCACGGTTCAAGACAGATGCATCGCCGTACAAATCAATGAGACTCATCAATCCAGCTTGAATGTCCGTTGGAAATTTTTGAGTCAATTCAGCAAGGGCAGAAGAATTTTTGGACGCCAAGGCGGCATACACATCGCCCCGCGTGGCTTCATTCAAAGACAAGCCTTCAAGCAAGCTGCTGACAATTCGCGCATCGGCCAAGTCCACCAGCACCTCACCCATTTGCGCTGCATGCAAACAGTCAAGGGCCAATTGCAAGACTTCTAAATCGGCCTCTAGGCCTGCGTGACCAAAAATTTCGGCGCCCAATTGCAAAGGCTCGCGTGTGGCGTGCGGACGGTCGGGTTGGGTGTGTAAAACGGGGCCACAGTAGCAAAGGCGAGTGACGCCTTGGCGGTTGAGCAAATGCGCATCAATGCGCGCAACTTGTGGCGTGGTGTCGGCACGCAAACCCATCATGCGACCTGATATTTGATCGACCAGTTTGAAGGTTTGAAGGTCAAGGGCCTTGCCTGTGCCAGTGAGCAAAGACTCAATGTGCTCCAGCAGGGGCGGCGACACCAACTCAAAGCCAT
>JACCDJ010159976.1_pt1 | contig 24609 bp, 17 predicted proteins | sample 7444481 | NCBI WGS metagenome assembly JACCDJ01 (sample SAMN15323435, study PRJNA562643) | freshwater metagenome | isolation source: river surface water | place: USA:Blue River Watershed | collected 2017-08-15 | reverse complement strand
TCGCGTCTTTGGCGGCCATTGTGGGGTGCCCTGTTGAGACCCTGGCAAACACCTTGTCTGCAGTGAATCCAAACAATGCAAAAGATGCTTGGGGCCGCACTTTCAAGCGCGCCTTTGAAGCGCCCTTGCATGCCATCAAAGTCACTGGTGCCTTGTTTCACACACAGGGTGGCTTGAACATCAATGCACAGTGCCAAGTGCTCAAACCCCATGGCGAGCCCTTGCCCAATTTGTATGCTGCCGGCGGTGCCGCAAGGGGCGTTTCTGGCGCTGAGGTGTGGGGCTATTTATCAGGCAATGGCTTGCTCAGTGCCATTGCAGGTGGCCACATTGCGGCACTGGCTGCTGCACAAACCATTTCGGAGAAAACAAGATGACTTCTAAAGCCACCCACCCAGCTAACTTGGTCCAAAGACTGACGCAACAAAAGGCTTTGTTGGCCCCAGGTGTCTACGATGCCTTCAGTGCGTTGATTGCAGAGCAAGCTGGTTTTGAAGCCCTGTATTTGTCGGGTGCATCCATCGCTTACACCCGCTTGGGTCGTTCAGACATTGGCCTGACCACCGCAACCGAAGTGGCGCAAACTTTGGCGCACATCACCGATCGCATTCGCGTGCCCGTGATCGTGGACGCTGATACGGGTTTTGGCAATGCCCTCAACACGCAGCGCACTGTGCGAGATTTTGAACGTGCGGGCGCCGCGATGATTCAGATCGAAGACCAAACCTTTCCCAAGCGCTGTGGGCATTTGGATGGCAAAGGTGTGGTGCCTGTGTCGGAGATGCAAGGCAAGTTGAAAGCTGCCCTGGACGCACGTCACAACAGCAACACCTTGATATTGGCGCGCACGGATGCATTGGCCGTGGAAGGTTTAGAGGCTGCGCTCGAACGAGCAGAAGCCTATTTGGCTTGCGGTGTCGATGCATTGTTCATTGAAGCGTTGCGCACCCCCGAACAAATGGACCAAGCTTGTGCCCAATTTGCGCAACGCATTCCATTGCTGGCCAACATGGTGGAAGGCGGCCAAACACCCATTCAAAGCGCCCATGAATTGGGTGAGCGTGGTTTCAGAATTGTGATTTTTCCGGGCGGTACGGCACGCGCAGTAGCCCATACTTTGCAGGGCTACTACGGCAGTTTGCATGCGCACCAAACCACCACGCCTTGGCGCAATCAGATGCTCAATTTTAATGACCTGAATCAATTGATCGGCACACCAAAATTGTTGGCGAATGGAAAACAGTACGATGGCAAGTCATGAATCTGCAAACTAAACACGTCTGTGTCATCGGTGCTGGCATTGTGGGTTTGTCCACGGCATGGCGCTTGATGCAAGACGGCTGGCAAGTCAGTGTGATTGAAGAAAGCGCTGCACCTGGCCTGGTGACCAGCTATGCCAATGGTGCCCAACTTTCTTACAGCTATGTGGCTCCTTTGGCCGAACCTTCTGCACTCACCAACTTACCCAAGTGGTTGCTGAAAAAAGACGGCCCCTTGCGAATTCATCCCTCTTTGTCGCCTGAATTTTTGCGCTGGGGTTTGAGTTTTGCTTCGCATTGCACCACGGCCCGCGCCCATCAAACCACCCGCGATTTGCTAGGTCTGGGTTACTTGTCTCGTCGCATCTTGCGAGAGTGGTTGGCCGATGTGCCTGCCAGTTGGGCCGCCTCAGCAGGATTGGATTACCGTACCAATGGCAAGTTGGTGGTGTTTCGCGATCCAGCAGCCTTGGCCTCGGCCAGCGCTCAAGTGGCCTATCAACGCAGTTTGCACGTGGGCTGTGAGCAGTATGTCCTTTCGGCTGCCGAGTGTGTCGACAAAGAACCTGCCTTAGCGGCCATGCAAAGCAAGTTGGTGGGCGGCATTTACACACCTTCCGAAGATGTGGTCGACAGCCATGGCCTGTGCATGTACTTGGAGCGCTTGATTGTGTCCCGCGGCGGTGCGTTGCGTTACGACACACGCATCACAGATGCCGTGATTGAAGGCCAACGATGCGTGGCATTGAAAGTCAAATCACATAGCGCTGCGATAGACGTAGGGGATGCGTCTGCGCAAGTCGAAGAATACAAAGCAGATTTTTTTGTGGTCGCTGCAGGCCTCAGCAGCCGCGAGTTGCTTCAAAAATTCGGCACGCGCGCGCCCTTGTTGGGGCTCAAAGGTTTCTCTATCACGCTCGATTGTGAACATGGCATTGCACCGTCAGTGTCCATCACCGACAGCCATCACAAAATTGTGTTTGCCAAACTAGGACATCGCTTGCGGGTGGCGGGCATGGTTGATTTGGGACGCGAAAACCGCGACATCGAGGCCTCTCGCATTGCGGCTTTGATCAAGCAATCACAAGACAATTTTCCTGAGGCAGGGGACTACAGCAAAGTGCAAACTTGGGCGGGGCTGCGACCTGCAACGCCATCAGGACGTCCGATCGTTGATCAAACTGTTTGCGAAAACGTGTATGCCAACATTGGGCACGGCACTTTAGGCTTGACCCTGGCCGCGGGTTCTGCGGAATTGTTAGCAGATCGATTGGCTGGTCGGCCTGGTGCGCTACCCATGGTACCGTTCAGCTTTAAAACGGCTTAAAAAATATATTGCAAACGTTTGCAAAGACTGGCAATCAGTAGCAAAATAAGCCCATGCCGCAAGTCGGGCTTCGCATTATTTTGTTTCTCATGACTTCTTTGATTTCAACACCGGTTTTCTCAATGGACGAGAAAGACCCGCGTCAACCTACACCTCAGTACCGCCCTGCGCATCACTTCTCGCCAGCCCAGGCTTGGATGAACGACCCGAATGGCTTGCTGTACCACGAGGGTACTTGGCACATGTTCTTTCAGCATTACCCCTATGGCATGACTTGGGGGCCCATGCATTGGGGCCATGCCACAAGCCAAGACTTGATGACATGGACAGAGCGTCCCATTGCTCTCGCGCCCGACTCACTCGGCATGATTTTTTCGGGCAGCGCGGTGATTGATGTTCACAATACTTCAGGTTTGGGCCATGCAGGTCAGGCGCCTTGGGTGGCCATCTTCACCCATCACGATGACGAGGCAGAAAAGGCCGGCCGCATTGACCGCCAACACCAAAGCCTGGCATACAGTTTGGACGAGGGACAGACTTGGCAAAAATATGCAGGCAATCCTGTACTCCCCAACCCCGGCCTCAAAGACCTGCGCGACCCCAAAGTGTTTTGGCATGAGAGCAGTGCGCGTTGGGTCATGAGCTTGGCCGCAGGCGATCACATTGCTTTTTACAGCTCGCCCAATCTCAAAGATTGGACACTGCAAAGTCGTTTTGGGCATGACGTTGGCGCGCACGGGGGTGTCTGGGAATGCCCAGATTTGCTGTCCTTCAACGTGGACGGACAAACGCATTGGGTTTTGATTGTGAGCGTGATGCCGGGGGGTCCCAATGGTGGTTCGGCCACGCAATACTTTGTAGGCAACTTTGATGGTGCCCACTTTACGCCGCATGACACCCAGACACGTTGGCTGGACCATGGGCCAGACAACTATGCGGGCGTGACGTTTCACAACACAGCGCCGCGCACCGTGTTCGTGGCATGGATGAGCAATTGGGATTACGCCAAAGAAGTGCCAACATCGCCTTGGCGCAGTGCCATGAGCTTACCGCGCGAGTTGTCCTTGGCGCGTGTCGGTGCGCAATATCATTTGCGCAATTTTCCTGCGCAGGAAGTGCTGCATCGCCTGAAAGGCAAGACCACGCGCACTGCAACTTGGGCGCCCAACAACGCCAATGTGAATGATCTGTTGCGTCAATCAGATGGGCAGTTCGTCATTGAGTTGAGCGCTTCGGTGTTGCAAGATGTCGAACTCACCTTCTCCAATGATGTGGGCGATGCCTTGCGCATCGGTTACGACGCAGCCAAGCAAACATATTGGATTGATCGCACGCAATCGGGCGTGGTCGACTTCAACGCCAACTTCGCCAAGCGACACACAGCAGCGCGAGTGTCCCACGCAACCGACGCGAATCTGTCCTTGTTTTTTGACCGAGGTGCCGTGGAGTTGTTTGCAGATCAGGGGCTGACCAGCATGACCAGTTTGCATTTCCCCAAAGCCAATTGGTCAAGTTTCAAAGTGACGGCATCGCCTGCGATGCGCGACACCTTGCAGATTGTTGTTCACGCAGAGGCCAAGGCCAACTCGCCTGCACCTTGAGAAGCTTGGCAAATGTGAACCTGTGGCCGTTCACCCGAGGGAGAGCGGTAATGCGTTTCCACCACCTGGCGAACGCGTTCAACCTCTGAATGAGGCAACAACGCGACAACACACCCACCAAAACCGCCGCCTGTCATGCGCGCGCCGCCCTGTGGACCAATGGCCGCTTGCAGCAGTTCAACCAAGGCATCGATGGCCGGCACTGTGATTTCAAAATCATCGCGCATCGACGCATGCGACTCGGCCATGAGTTGGCCCATGCGCACGAGATCATGCTTGGCCAATGCATCGGCTGCATCCAAGGTGCGCTGGTTTTCTGTCACCACATGGCGCGCGCGGCGCAAAGTCAGTGGGTCCAGTCCTTCAGACTTCGCCAGCAGTTGTGCCAGGTTCAGGTCACGCAATGCCTTCACGCCATAGTGACGCGCTGCGGCTTCGCATTGTTGGCGACGTGTGTTGTATTCACTGTCAACCAGTCCTCTCTGAATGCGTGAGTGAACAATCATGACCGATACATCTTGAGGCATGGGCACGGGCCGAGTGTCTAGGCTTCTGCAATCAATCAACAGGGTATGACCGACCACGCCTCTGGCGGAAATCAGTTGGTCCATGATGCCGCAGTTGCAGCCGACAAATTCGTTTTCAGCGCGCTGTGCAATGCGCGCCAAATCAGTAGGGCTGACCTCTGACAAATTGCAAAGTGTCATGAAGGCTTGACCCACCGCAACTTCAACCGAGGCCGATGATGACAAGCCAGCACCTTGGGGCACATTGCCCGTGACGGCTACATCGGCCCCCCTCAATGCGTGCCCTTCCTTTTGCATCATGCAGACCACACCGCGCACATAGTTGGCCCACGGTGTGTCGGGTTGCGGCAGAATGACTTCATCTAAATTGAACGTGTCTAGCGCCTGTTCATAGTCGACAGAGACCACTCGCACAAGACTGTCGCTGCGAGGACTGACAGCAACCAAAGCATGAAAGTTGATGGCACAGGGCAGTACAAAGCCATCGTTGTAATCGGTGTGTTCGCCAATCAGGTTGACGCGACCTGGCGCTTGAACCACGAAGGCGGGGGTGTGGCCAAAGGTCTGTTCGAAAACAGCTGTCAGTCGGTGAGATAAAGGAGATGTCATGGTGTGTATGGTTTTAGCGTCCGCTGTAATGGACGTCACTGAGTTCACGCAAGCGCTGTGCGGCTTGCTCGGGTGTCAAGTCGCGCTGGGCTTCTGCCAGCATTTCAAATCCGACCATGAACTTGCGCACTGACGCAGAGCGCAACAAAGGTGGATAAAAATGCGCATGCAACTGCCAAGGACTTGCATCGCGTGCATCAAAGGGCGCGCCGTGCCAGCCCATGGAATACGGAAATGAGGTTTGGAATAAATTGTCATAGCGGGAGGTCAATTGCTTCAATGCCAAGGCCAAGTCTTGGCGCTGCACCGCGCTCAGTTGCGGCATTTGTTGAACGCTAAAGCGCGGCAGCAACAAGGTTTCAAATGGCCAGGTGGCCCAAAAAGGAACCACTGCCACCCAGTGCTCAGTGAGTACCACCACGCGCTCACCTGAGTCAATTTCCTTTTGCGCAATGTCCAGGAGCATCGGACGGCCATGCTGTTTGAAAAAAGCGTGTTGGTGGTCGTCTTCGGCTTGGGCTTCATTGGGCAAATGGTCTGTGGCCCAAATTTGTCCGTGAGGATGCGGTTGCGAGCAACCCATCAAGGCACCTTTGTTTTCAAACACCTGCACCCAAGCATGTTGTTGCCCCAGGTCGGCAGTCTGTTCGCACCACACATCGACCAAGCTGGTAAGGGCTGTGACCGAGAGTTCAGGCAGTGTGCGGCTGTGATCGGGTGAAAAACAAACCACTCGGCTGGTGCCGCGTGCTTCATGCATTTGGAACAAGGGGTCTTCTGACGCAGGTGCAGTCGGCACCTGCTGCATCAGAGCTGCGTGATCGTTGGTGAACACGTAGGCGCCGGTGTACTGCGGATTGACATCGCCACTGACGCGTGTGTTGCCTGCGCACAAGTAGCAATGCGGATCGTAAGCGGGCAGTGTGTTTGCTGTAACGTCTTCTTGTTGTCCTTGCCAAGGTCGTTTGGCGCGGTGAGGTGACACCAACACCCATTGTCCTGTGAGAGGGTTGCGGCGGCGGTGCGAATGTTCGGCACTGTCAAATTCGAGGGTCATGATGTTGCGTAGCCATTGGGGTTTTGAGATTGCCAGCGCCAGGTGTCGGCGCACATGTCGTCGAGTGAGCGTTGCACACGCCAGTTCAACGTTTTTTCTGCCAAGCTAGGGTTGGCCCAGAATGCGGCCAAATCACCGGGTCGTCTAGGTGCAAATTCATAGGGCAATGACTTGCCGCAGGCACGGCCAAAGGCGGCCAGCATTTCCAAGACACTCAGGCCTTGGCCAGAGCCAAGGTTGAACACATGGTGGCCGGGGCGACCGTGGGCATGTTGCAGCGCCGCCAAGTGGCCATCGGCCAGGTCCATCACATGGATGTAATCGCGCATGCCGGTGCCATCGGGTGTGGGGTAATCGTTGCCAAAAATCTGCAAGGCAGCACGTCGGCCAACGGCCACCTGCGCGATGAAGGGCATCAGATTGTTGGGGATGCCTTGGGGGTCTTCGCCTAGGTGACCGCTTGGGTGAGCGCCCACGGGGTTGAAATAGCGCAATGCTGTGATGGACCAGGTCGGGTCTGATGTCACCACATCGGCCAAGATTTGTTCCACCATCAGTTTGGTGCGGCCATAGGGACTGCTTGAGCCAATGACAGAGCCTTCGTGCAAAGGTTGGTCTAATGTTTCTGCATAGACCGTGGCCGACGAACTGAAGACCAAGGTCTTGACGCCTACCTCTCGCATGGCATCGATCAGCACCAACGAACCCTGCACATTGTTGTCGTAATAGCGCAGAGGTTGTGCCACCGATTCACCCACGGCCTTCAGTCCCGCAAAATGAATGACGGCTTCGATGGCATGCTCACGCAGTACTTGCACCATGCGCGCGCGATCGCGCACATCGGCTTGAATGAACTCAGGGCGCTGGCCACTCACTTGCGCAATGCGGTTGACCACCTCGACCTTGGCATTGACCAAGGAGTCGAGAATGATCGGCCGATGGCCCGCTGCGATCAATTGAACGCAGGTGATGCTGCCGATGTAGCCCGCGCCGCCCGTGACAAGAATGTTCATGATGACGGCCTCAGATGCGTGTCAATTGAACGATGAAGGCGGTCTCGGCCTGCGCGCGCGGCAAGGGCAAGCCTGCGTGTTGTAACCAAGCACCGTCCAAGGTCACACCGTTGGGGGTGTTCAAGGCATCAAAGAAAGGCGCTGTGTTGTGTGCGCCTGTGGGCAAGATGGTGCCTGCTGGCACCAACTGTTGCACCACATAATTTGCTTGCGGGTCTAGCATGGGCATCGGCAAGCGCGGCGAGTAACGGTGGTTGGTCGGCTGCGTGCGGTACACCAACAGCACCACATTGTGGGGCACGCCGTCTGCGTTCACATCGCCATGGGCTTGCCAGACAATGCCGTCTTCCACTGCGCCCTGCCACACTTGTCCGTGGTGCAAACGCGCGCGCAAATCTTTGTAGAGTTGAATCCAAGCTTTGAGTTCGGCCGTGTCTGCTTCATTCAAGATGCGCGCATCGAGCTCTACGCCCAAATGGCCAGGCAAGGCAACGGCTGCGCGAAACGCCATGCTTTGGGTTCGACCCGTTGTGTGTGCACGGGCACTGCCCACATGGGCGCCCATGATCTCGGGCGGGAAGAACTGAAGAAAGCCGCGTTGAATGCTGACGCGCGACATCGCATCGATGCAATCGCTGGTCCAGACTCGGTGGGTGTGTCGCAACACCCCAAAGTCAATGCGGCCCCCGCCGCCAGAGCAGCTCTCAATTTCAACTTCAGGGTGGGCCGCGCGAATCCGAGAAAACAGCGCATAGGCCGCATGGACTTGCGCACGGTAGCCGGCTGTGCCATCGTGCAAACCCGCCGTGGTAAGGTCACGGTTGTGATCCCATTTGATGTAGCGAATGGGCTGAGCAGACAACAAGGCGTCGATCTTGTTGAACAAATAGTCGCTGACTTCGGGACGCGCGATGTTCAGCACCAATTGATTGCGCGCCGTGATCAAGGGGCGGCCTGCCAACTGCAATGCCCAGTCGGGATGCGCACGGTACAGGTCACTGTCGGGGTTGATCATTTCGGGCTCAAACCACAAACCAAATTCCATGCCCAGTGCATTCACATGGGCGACCAAATCGCCCAAGCCATTTGGAAATTTAGATTCATCGGGCCACCAATCGCCCAGCGCCGCGCGGTCATGATGGCGGCCATGAAACCAACCGTCGTCCAGCACGAAACGTTCTACGCCCACCGCCGCAGCGGCAGTGGCCAGTTCTTTGACTTTGTCGGGGTAGACATCGAAATAGAAACCTTCCCAGGTGTTCAAGTGAACCGGACGTGGGCGCATCTGGCCACCCGGCCAGTTCAGTCGCTGGCGCAATTCGGCATGGAAGTTGGCCGCCAGTCCATTCAGACCCTGTGTGGAACAACTGGCCACCATTTCAGGTGATTGAAGCGTTGCGCCTGCTGCCAACAAACCTTCACCGGGCGCCAACCACTCGCCCATTTGCCACTGGTACTGCGCATCGTGCAACCACTCAATGGTTTGCTGATGGTTGCCAGACCAAGCCAGGTGCGCGCCATAGACCAGTCCCGTGCTGTCAGTGGTGCCAGGTGTGGTGACCACCGCCCCAGGGAAACAGTCGTGCGAGGTGCGACCGCGTCGGCTTTCCCGGCGCCACAAACTGCGCGAGAGCTTGTCTTCTTGCAACAAAAATTCGTGATTGTGCTGACCTGCATACGAGCGCACGGTTTGCGCTTGACCCGGCAGCAGCAAGGTGCCAGCGGCCAGCCACTGCACGTCCAAGTTTGTTTCACCTAGATTGCGCAAACTGCTTTGCAGCGTCAGCACATCACTTTGCGAGTCCATGCGCAAATGCACAGTGAGTTCAATCGCTGCCAACGGGTCGGTCAAGACCACGCGCACTGACTGCTCTGGCACGTCCCACAACAGTTGGCAGTCTGTGAAAACTTGTGCAAACGCTTGACCTTGACGGTGTGCCAGTAATGCACTTTGTCCAAACCAGCCCACCCCAAAACTGGGCGCCAAGGTGAGTGGTTGGTCAAAGTCGAGCATGAAAGAGGGCAGGGGCCGCGAGTCGCGCAAACCATGCGGTGCTGTGTTGCCAATGCGGGGTCCCCAATAGCGCCAGAGAGGGGCTTCACCTTCTGGCAGTTCCAAGACCACGCTGGTGTTTTGGCTGTGCAGGCTTAAATGCTTTGATGCAGGCTTCATGATCAAATTCGTTTGTCGTTTAAAAATTAGAGAATGGCGGTCAGATCAAATGGCTGAAGTGAGGAGACGGTCTTGCCAATCCACTGTTCGAGGTAGCGCTTGGCCTTTGTGATCGAACAAATGCAGAACTTGTTCAGGCAAATGCACCGCAATCCGCTGACCGATTTGCGCAGCGCTCATGCCGGTCGTTTTCATGATGAAGGGAGGCTGCCCTTCCTCAGATTGCATGTACAAGTATGTGGCGTCTCCCAAACGTTCTTGCCATTGCACAGTTCGTACGATGTGTTGTGTTTCACCACCATGCTGTGTGTGTTCTGGCCGCACCCCGATCGTGACGTTGTTACCGGCTTGCAAGCCTTGCGAGTTCACTCGGGCGGTGATCAGTTCACCGGTGTGCAAACGAACTTGTGCATCTTCGCTGGTTCCCGCCACAAATGTGCCCGGTAAAAAATTCATCTTGGGCGAGCCAATGAAACCCGCCACAAACAAGTTGCGAGGGTGGTGGTAGAGCGCCAAGGGTGTGCCGCATTGCGCCACACTGCCTTCGCGCGCGACAGCCTCACCGGCATTGAGCAACAGAATTTTGTCAGCCAAGGTCATGGCCTCAACCTGATCGTGCGTGACGTAGAGTGTGCTGGCGTGGCCAAACGAGCGGTGAATGCGCGCAATCTCCAACCGGGTTTGCACGCGTAGCGCTGCGTCCAAATTCGATAAGGGCTCATCGAACAAAAACACGCCAGGCTCTCGCACGATGGCGCGCCCGATGGCCACGCGTTGGCGTTGTCCGCCCGACAAAGATTTGGGTTTGCGGTCGAGCAAGTGGTCAAGCTGAAGCACTTGTGCCACCTCATGGACCTTTTGTTGAATGGTGGCAGGCGGCAACTTGGCCAACTGCATGCCAAAGGCCATGTTGTCAAACACACTCAGGTGTGGAAACAAGGCATAACTTTGAAACACCATGGCCACCCCACGCTTAGCGGGCGGTACGTCGTTCATGCGCTGATCGCCAATGCGCAGTTCGCCAGCACTGATGTCCTCAAGGCCGGCCACCATGCGCAACAAGGTGGATTTGCCGCAGCCTGAGGGGCCGACAAACACACAAAACTCACCCTCGCTGACGTCCAAACTGACCTCCCGCAGTACTTGGCTGCCTTGGGCGTAGGTTTTGCAAAGCGACTGAAGTTGAAGACTGGACATGTTGCACAAATGCTGCAATGCAGCTGGTCATTGGCTGAAATTTGCGTAGAATCTAACACGCTTTAGTTTTTATTGCAATTGGCGTTTTAAACCTGACCCCTTGCCGACCTAAGATGACCTAAGATGTTCCATGACAACTGACCCACGACCCCAAGGCCATGCCTTGAGCCCCGCGCACAGAGCCGAAACTTTGACGGCTTGGGCGCTGGTCTTGCCGGCGTTGATTGGCTTCGTAGCCTTCTACGCTTTGCCAACGCTGCGCGCGGTTGAGATCAGCCTGACCGACTGGAATTTGTTGAAGCCAGCGCATTTTGTAGGCTTGGACAACTATCGTCAGATGTTGCAGGACGGCAAGTTTTGGAATGGGCTGAAGTTGTCGGCGTATTACGTCTTGCTGAACATTCCGACGCAAATGGTGTTGGGTCTGTTTTTGGCGGTGGCCATGGACCGTTTAACGCGGTCTTTGTTCGTTAAATCGATGGTCTTGTTGCCCTACCTTTTGTCCAATGTGTTGGTGGCCATGATTTGGTTGTGGATGCTAGACCCCATGATGGGCCTGGTGAACCATGGCCTGGATGCTGCAGGCTTTGAGCGTCAAGCATTTTTTGGGGGCGTGGACCAAGCCATGATCACGGTGGCCGCGGTCAACATTTGGCGTCACATGGGCCTGGTGGCCATGTTGCTGTTGGCCGGTTTGCAAAACATTCCTCGCAACTTGTACGAAGCCGCAGCGTTGGAAGGTGCCAGCGAGTGGCAGATGTTTTGCCGCATTACCTTGCCCTTGCTCAGGCCTGTGATGGTGTTTGTGTTGGTGACCAGTGTCACCGGTTCATTTCAAATTTTTGACACCATTGCCGTGACCACCAACGGCGGCCCGCTTGACTCAACCCGTGTCATTGTTCACTACATTGTGCAGAACGCGTTTTCGTTTTACAAAATGGGTTACGCCTCGGCCATGTCCATGACTTTGTGCATGCTGATGGTGGTCTATACCTTGATTCAAATGCGCGTGATGCGGGCGAATGAAAATGACTTGGCTTAAAAATTTACCCACGCATCGCATGCACAACTTCAGCCTGGTCAGAGTCTTGACGTGGGCGCTGCTGGTCACCTTGTTGTCGATCACAGCCTTGCCTTTGTGGATGGTGCTCAAAACTGCACTGGTCCATCCCGATGCACTTTTTTCAAGCGCTACAGACTTGTGGCCCACCGATCCCACGATGTTGAATTTCAAAAAAGTGTTGGGCTTGATCTCCATGGAAGAAGCGCAAGCCTTGGGCGGTTCGGGCGCAGAAATCGACCTGCTACAAGCCCTTTTGAACTCTGTCATGTTCACCTTGATCACCGTGGTGATGCAAACCACTTGTGCCGCCATGGCTGCTTATGCCTTTGCGCGATTGCGTTTCCCAGGGCGTCAAACTTTGTTTGGCTTGTTTGTCGCCTCCATGATGGTGCCAGGCGTGGTGACCTTGATTCCCAACTTCATCTTGATTCGTGATCTGGGTTGGCTGAACACCATGGCCGGCATGGTGTCGCCTTTTTGTTTGATGCAAGGGTTTTCGGTTTTCTTCTTGCGCCAATTTTTCTTGTCTTTGCCGCGTGATTTAGAAGAAGCCGCCTTGCTGGAAGGGGCCACCTATTTCACGATTTTCTGGCGGGTGGTCTTGCCCCTCAGCATCACGCCGCTGGCCACGTTGGCCATGTTGACCGGCATCAACATGTGGAACGAATTTTTCTGGCCCTATTTGGTGGGCAAAGACGACATGCTGCAAGTCTTGCCTGTGGCTTTGCAGACCTTCAAATCGCAAACACCCCAAGGCCAACCCGATTGGACCGGCCTCATGGCGGCCACGGCCATCACCATCTTGCCCACTTTGGTGTTGCTGGTTGCTTTTGGCCGTCAGGTGGTGGCTTCGGTTCAATTTTCAGGCGGCAAATAATGCACACGCCAGCACACTTCATTGCGCGCATGAAGATCATCCTCACGTTGATGCTGATGACGATGACTTGTCAGCATGCTGCAGCTGTCACTGTCAAATACATGATGTGGGATGCGAGCCAAGTCCCTGCGTATCGGCAATGTGCGGCAGATTTTCAAAAACGCCACCCCGACATTCAGATCAAACTTCGACAAGCAGGGTGGGGCGATTATTGGACGGCCATTTCGACTGGCTTCATCTCAGATACAGCGCCCGATGTGTTTGTGAACCACCTCTCGATGTACCCCGAGATTGTGAAGAACGATTTGTTGCTTGACCTTCGCCCTCTGATGCTGCGCGACCAAGTTGATGCAGGCTTGTACCCAGAAACTTTGTTGCAAGCCTGGGCGCTGCAAGGCCGGCAATACGGTTTGCCCAAAGACTGGGACACCGTGGCCTTGTTGGTCAACCTCAGCCATGCGCAAAAGCAAGGCGTCAGTTTGACGGAATTGCAGACCATGGACTGGAATCCAAAAGATGGCGGTAGCTTTGAGCGCATTGCGAAACGATTGACGGTGGATGCGCAAGGACACACTGCCAACAGTCCATTGTTTGATGCCAAGAAAGTAAGTGTCTATGGCTACCAAACACCAGGTGCGGGGGGCATGACAGGGCAAACCGAGTGGAGTCATTTTGCGGTTGCCAATGGCTTTCGATTTCAAGATGCGCCTTGGGCAGCAAGTTTGTACTTTGACAGCCCTGCGTTGGCGCAAACCATGGACTACTTGGCCGGTTTACCAGCGAAAGGAGTGTCGGCCTCCCTAGAGCGCACACGCAGCTTGGGTGCCACCGCGATGTTTGTGAGTCAACGCGCCGCCATGATTCCGGATGGCTCTTGGATGATCAATTACTACAAAGACAACGCACGTTTTAAATATGCATGGGTGCCTTTGCCGAAAGGCCCCAAAGGGTATCGGGCAAGCATGCTGAATGGTGCGGCCGATTCCATTTGGGTCGGCTCCAAAGTCAAAGCGCAAGCTTGGCAGTGGGTCAAGTACTTGGCGTCGACGGAATGCCAGCAAACGGTGGCTCGTTTGGGTGTGGTCTTTCCTGCGATACGCGGCAGCGCAGAATTGACGTCGCAGTCGCATCGCCGAATGGGCGTCGACACCACTGCGTTTTTAACCATGGCGCAATCACACACATTTTTGCCACCAATTGCCGACAAAGCCTCGCAAATGAATGAACTGATTGGCGCAGCGATGGAGTCTATTTTGCTGGGCAGAGGCCGTGCCCAACCGACATTGGAGGCGGCTCAATTGAAGGTTCAACAATTGCAGCGTTGACGTTTTTGTGTTCTGACGGGCATTAGAAAACGCTATAGTCAAAGTTTTGATTCTTTGCTGAAAATAAGATTGCCATGACGCCCGCTCGACCTCGCCCCCCCACCAGTGCACAAGTTGCGCTCAAGGCGGGTGTGTCGCGAACCACGGTGTCCTTTGTTCTCAATGGTGTGCGCAATCAGGGCATCAGCGACAGCACCTACGCCAAGGTCTTGGCCGTGGCCGCAGAAATGGGCTATCACCCCAACGCCGCGGCGCGCAGTTTGGCCAGTGGCGCTACGGGCACAGTTGCCTTGGTCATTCCGAAGGCCTCGCATTTGTATGTTGACGCATTTTTGGCGCAGTTGGTGGCCACCCTGAATGAGGCCTGCCATCACCACGGTTTGAAAATGCTGATTGAGTCAACCGATGAGGAAGGACGCGAGCCGGGTGGCTTCATGAACTTGGTGCGTGGCCGCAGCATTGACGGGCTGATCGTGGCCAACCTGCGGACTTCTGAGCATGCACATTTAGCGCGCATTCGTGAAGCGGGCATTCCGATAGTGGCACTCACCTCGCGGCCCAATGAATTGAAAGACATTTGCACGTTGTGCAGCGACACTTCCATTTCTGCACAGACAGCAGTGAAACATCTGATCAAGCTGGGGCATCAAAAAATTGCATACATCAGCTATGCACAGCCTGAATTCGATTCCGTGCATGAACGAGAAATTGGTTGGCACACCGCCATGACAGAAGCGGGTCTTAATCCCGATCCTGCGCTGGTGGAATATGCCGATATCAGTGCTCAAAGTGGTTACGACGCAGCACGCAGATTGCTGGCACGCGGTGTTGAATTCACAGGTTTGTTTGCAGGCAATGATACTGTGGCTTTTGGCATCGCCCGTGCCTTGCAAGAGGCCAATTTGCGCATCCCAGAAGATGTTGCGCTGGTGGGCTATGACGACATCCCCTTGGCGGCATTTGCCAATCCTCCCTTAACCACCATGCGAACCGATCCCGTCGGCCAAGCCAAGGTGGCACTCGATTTGTTGCTGGCGCAATTTCAGGGTGCAACTGAAGTTTCGGATGCTGTCTACGAGGTTAAGCCGCAGTTGGTCGTGCGCGCATCTTGCGGCAGCAAGCTCAAAGCAAAACGCTGAGATCTGCACATCGAACTTGTCAGGCAAGGTGCTGACTGCGCTTAACAGGCAAAAAAAAGGCAGACCCCGAAAGGTCTGCCAAAACTTCTCAATCTAAGTAATGGATCAGAACTTGTAGCGCAATGTTGCACTCACAGTACGACCAGTTTCAACACCAGCGCCGTAAACATTGCCGCTGATCAAACCTGCCGTGCTAGAGGGGTACAACTTGTTCAACAAATTGTTGACGTTCAATGAGCCCACGATGCCGTTGCCGAACTCGTGGTTGATGAACGCGTTCACAATGTAGTGACCATTCACAGAAGCTGTGTTGTCATCATTGAGGTACATCTTGCCAACGCCACGTACACCTGCACCGATCACAGTGTTACCCATTGTGTAACGGGGTGACACGGTGTAGCGCCACTTGGTAGAACCTGCAGGTGTCTTGCCAATGTAGGTGCTGCTGGCTGTGTTCTTAGTGAACGACTCGTCGCTGTAAACAGCGTTGGCGTTCAAAGAGAAGTTGCCAAAAGAGAAGCCTGATTCGAATTCAACACCATCAGCCTTATAACCCAGCTCGCGCAGGTAAGGGCCATCACGTTGGATGTTGCGTGTTGGATCGTAGTCAAACTCTTTGGTGGTGGAGTGGAAGTACGTTGCAGACAAGGCGTAGCGGCCTGAACCCACGTTACCGCGTGTTTTGGTTCCGAACTCAAGTTGTGCAACAGGTGCCACAGCAATATCACCCGCGCCAGGGGCCAAGCCACCCATTGCGTTGAAGTTGTTAGAAGTGGTCAACAAACGGTCAGAGATGGCGCGATGGCCCAAGCTGTAACGACCAAAGACGCTGGCATCTTTGTTCATGCGGTAGTTGGCACCGGCAGAGTAGTTGTTGTAGCTTGTGCTGTAGTCAGCCAAGATGCGGTTAGAGGCCATGTAAGTGGTCATGGCTGCACCAGGCACTTGTGCGCCGATGTCTGCATAACCGTAGCCACGGAAGTGCTCGTTGCGAACACCAGCGTCCAGATCCCAGTTGCCAGTCTCGAGGTTCAGACCCAAGTAGGGGGCAGTTGTTGTGAACTGTTCGTTGATGTTCTTGGCGCTGTCAGCACCCCAGCTGTTGTTGTAGCCTGTCAAACCTTGGTTTGTCAGAGCAGCATTTTGTGCGCTGAACACGTCGATCACTGCGCCGTTGTAAGCAGCTTCTACAACGCGTGTGCTGATGCTCCATTTTTGGACAACGTTTTGACGTGAGTAGAACAAACCAGCCTTGGCATTCAGCTTGTCACCATTGGCCAAGTTGAAGGCTTTGCTGACAGAGAAGTCATTGACGAAGTTGCCCATGTCAGGGGTTTGCACGTTGATCGCACCACCTGTAGAAACCAAGCCAGAAGCCAGGTTGGCATCGGTCACCAAGGTACCGGCCTTAGGACCGTTCAGGTATTTGGCGTAAGAAGCACCGTTGATGCCAGACAAAGCGCTGCTGAGTGTTTTGACATCCCAGAACTGTGTTTGGAAAGCGCCAGCGTTTTGTGACAAGCGGAACTTGTTGTCCACGGTGTAGCCATTGCTCAGTTCGTTGTGGAACTCAAAGCCGACTGACTTGGATTTGGACGTGATGCCGTTGGTCAAAGAAGATTGTGTGAACTGGCCAGTGACGGGGTCCAAAGCAGGGAAAGTACTGTTGAACTTAGAGTACTGAGAGTCATACAAGCCATTGAAGCCGCGTGCAGAACCGAAGTTTGACAACACACCGCCACTGGAAGTAGCGGTCATGAAAGTTTGGGGTGTTGTAGGCGCAGTTTCGTCCAAAGCTTTGAGGTTCAAGCGAACATAGCCTTTGGTGCCATTGAATTCTTTGGTCACATTGGCTTTGATCTGGTAACCATTTAGTGCACCTGGGGCTGCCTTACGTGCACCTTCGCCGTCACGAAAGTAACCGCCGACGTGGTAGTACATGTCGGTGCCGATTTTGCCGCCAACATCACCGTCCACACGTGTTTCGTTGAAATTCAAACCGCGTGTGAGACCAATGGAGCCGCCTTTTTCTTTGCCGGTTTTGCTGATGTAGTTGATCACGGCGCCAGGAGCGTGTGAGGCAAACACAGAAGAGGAGCCACCACGCAAAGTTTGGATGCTGTCAACATTGTTGTCAAAACGTGTCCAGTAGTCATTGTTCGAGAACATCATGTCGCCGAACTGAACAGTGGGCAAACCATCTTCTTGAATTTGAACGTACTTAGAGCCGCCAGAAGAAATTGGCAGACCGCGGACGGAAATGTTGGCGTTACCGCCAGGGCCGGCAGTAGCTTCGGTACGGATACCTGGGATCAACATCAAAACTTCTGATTCAGTGCGTGCACCGAAATCTTTGATGGACTCTTGGTCAACGTCGGTCACTGAAACCGAACTGCGCAACTTGGATTTCGCAGTGGATGAGCTGGTGACAACCACTTCATCTAACTTAAGGCTGGATTCTTGGGCGTAGCCCATGCCTGTTTGCAGCAAGGCTGCAACGGCAACGGCTACAGGGGTGTAGCTGGCAATCTTTTTCATGGGGTCTCCTAGGATGATGGAATGAACTAACGGGCATTAGCCGATCAGGACTGGTGAATTATCGAATAAAATTGCAAACGATTGCATTTGGTGAAAACCCTAATTTGTTGCAAAAATATGTCAAGCCATTGGAAATTCCAATTTACGCGCAGTTTGTCTACAAATTAAGCCTCCAAAAAAAATAGTTTTGAAGGCTTTTTGTGCAGGAAACAGAACAGCGTGCAAAGAGGCTATGGGGAGGATTTGCTTATCAATTGACAATCGATTGCAACAGTCAGGCCATTTTTGACGGTGGTAACACTCAGTTTTGCGCTGGACAGAACTTGCGAATGAAGTCCATGTGGGTTGGCATGGCTTCGCCTGCTTGCACCATGGCCTTGCGCAATTGCTTGAGCATGGCATTGCCATCCGTGTTGCGGTGATGCAGCAAAGGGTCATGCCGCTCAGGCCAATGCATTTGACCAAAATGCACGGCCAACCAGCTGGGCGGGCCAAACAGGTCATAGCCATCGACCACGATGCGGCCATAGCGCTTAAAGTGGTCCATCTTGTATTGCAAAGATTCAGGAATAGACATGGCAGCACAGTAACGCCACAAAGCCGAATCGTCGCGTGTCGTGAGCTTGTAGTGGAGCACCAAAAAGTCACGAATCCGTTCGAACTCATTGTTGCCTATACGGTTGTACTCGTCGATCACCAAAGGATCGAAATCGCGGTCTGGGAACAATGCCAGTAGTCTTGAAATACCAGACTGCACCATGTGCAAGCTGGTGGATTCAAGTGGTTCCATAAAGCCGCTAGACAAACCCAGTGCCACCACATTTTTATGCCATAGCTTTTTGCGACGGCCTGTGACAAAGCGCAATGGGCGGGGCGTTGCCAGTGCTTTGCCGTCCAGGCGACTAAGCAACAGCGTTGCTGCTTCGTCTTCGCTCATGAACTGGCTACAAAAAACATAGCCATTGCCGATGCGGTGTTGCAGAGGAATGCGCCACTGCCAGCCGGCCTCGCGTGCTGTCGAGCGGGTGTAGGGCAGGGGGTCGCCTGCAGACTCGCAAGGCACGGCCATGGCACGGTCACAGGGCAACCAGTGAGACCAGTCCTCGTAGCCGGTTTTCAAAGCCTCTTCAATCAACAAGCCGCGAAAGCCGGAACAGTCAATGAACAAATCGCCTTCAATCTCGCGGCCATCTTGCAATCGAACTTTTTCCACAAAGCCATCGGTCGTACGCAGCACCGTGTCGACAATTTTGCCCTCCAGGCGTTGTACACCACGCTTTTCAGACACCTCGCGCAAGTACTTGGCATACAGACCTGCGTCAAAATGGTACGCGTAGTCAAACATGGACATCACGGAGCGTGGGTCGTTGGAGGGCTTGTCAAACTTACCCCGACTGGCAGCAGCCCAGGCCATCGAATACTCGTCAATCGACGGCATGTTGTCTTGCTGTGCACGTTGACGCAGCCAGTACTGATGCAAGGGTGCAAAATCAAACTGCACGCCGTGCGGACCAAATTGGTGAAAGTAGCGGTGGCCTTGTTTGGCCCAGTCGACAAACTCAATGCCAAGTTTGAAGGTGGCTTGCGTGCGGCGCATGAATTCAAACTCGTCCAAGCCCATCACGCTATTGAGTGTCTTGATGGGCGGGATGGTGGCCTCACCCACGCCGACAGTGCCGATTTCATCTGACTCGATCAGGGTGATCGAACAAGCTTGGTTCAAGGCATTGGACATGGCCGCTGAAGCCATCCAACCGGAAGAGCCGCCGCCGACGATAACGATGCGCCGAATGGATCGATGTTGTTCTTGCATGGTGGTTCCCTGAAGTGGTCGGTCAAGCAGCCGTCAAGGCTTCTGCTTCTGAGCAGAACAATTGTTGCTCGCCATCGGCAGTGCTGCAGGTGATCACGCCGGATTTGTTTGTGAAGTCGACTTCTAAGCGCGCAAAGTTCTGGCCTGCTGTCCAGGTCATCACCATGCAATGTTCGTCAGATGCCGTGTGGCTGAATTGGCCGTTAAAGGCGGGATGTGAGTTGCGAAAGCGGATTAACTCAAGCAATCTTGAAACCAACGGCGTCTCGAGGGCTGTCAGCACTTCGTCACGAGTGTAGTAGTGGCGGTTGATGTCTCGCCCCACCTGGGTGCGCGCCAACAAGTCCATGTCATTGTGACCAGCAAGCAGACCCACGTAGTACACCTGAGGAATGCCAGGCACGAAAAACTGAATGGCGCGGGCAACCCAATAGGCAGATTCATTGCGCCCCAGTGCATCAAAGAAGGTGCAGTTGACTTGGTACAAATCGAGGTTGAAGGCTGCAGCGCCTGTGGCCTTGCGACTTTCGCCATTGGAGTTGGCGTGCATGCGCTCCACCAGCGCGTTCATTTCAGCAGGCGGCACCAGCCCAGGGCTGCCTTCGCGATCGGCAGGGTCGGCACCGATGTCAATGATGCCGATGCCATCGTGGGTGTCGAGAACGGTGATGGCGTTGTGCGGTCGTTGGGCCAACCAATTTAGCAGCGCGCCGTTGCGGCCAAATTCAAGTGCATGCAAGACCAAGGGGGGAAGTGCAAAGTCATACACCCAGTCGACTTGTTTGGCGATTTCAATTTGCCGTTTGTAGTACGAATGAATTTCAACCAAGACTTCTAAGCCCAGCTCACGTGCACGGGTCACAAATTCGCTGATGAAGTCAAAGGTCTCTGGCATCATGAAGCAGTTGGTGCCCGGCTTCTTGATGGCATAACCCACAGCATCCAGACGCACCATGGTGACCCCATTGTCTGACAGTGAGGTCAGGATGGCGTCCAAATAGGCCTTGCCTGCAGGGTGGTGTACATCAATGTCAATTTGTTGTGATGTGAAGGTGGTCCACAGGAGGCGGCTCTCGCCATTGGCCAGCGTGGTCAATGTGAAAGGCATGCCTGGCCTGGGGCGGTAGATGCTCAGCAGGTCTTGTTCAGAAGCCCCCTGCGGGAACACCGATGACATTGTTAAGAACAAACCGTTGTACTCGGAGGCGGTGCCCTTTTGCAGATAATCTAAAAATTGCGGCGACTCAGAGGACATGTGATTGACGATGACATCGGCCATCACATCGTGCTCTTGTGCCAATTGCCGAATATGCTGCCAGTCGCCCAGCCGAGTGTCGACACGGGTGTGGTCAATGGGGTCAAAGCCAGCATCTGCACCGTCAATTTTTTCGTAGAAGGGCAACAAGTGAACGCCGCCAAAAACGGAATTTAAAGGACCTGTGAGCAAGGCGCGCAGTTGCGTCAAATCTTGGCCACCAAAGCGGTCGACATACGTGATCAATTGAACTTGGTTCTTCATTTTTCAGCCACCTTCACGCGCAATGTGGCCACTGCCGCCAGCATCATCATCACGCCGGCGGTCATCAAAACGTTGCGTGGGTCGCCTGCAAACACGTTGTTGTAAAGCTGGCTGATGATGAAGCCGCCCAACAAGAGCGGTATCACGATGAACATGTTGAAGATGCCCATGTAGACACCCGTGCGTTCAGGCGGCACCACGCTGGCCAGCATGACGTAAGGGTTTCCCATGATGCTGGCCCATCCCAAGCCGACACCTATTGCAGGCAAAAAGAGCCAGTATTCAGAACTCATTTGAGGCATGAAAATCATACCCAAACCCGAAGACACCAGGCAAATGGCGTGAACTTTCGGTGCACCAAAACGTTGGGTATACCGAACCATGAGCAAGGCTGTGACAAAAGAAACTGCATTGAAGAATGCACCTACTTGGCTGTTGATCAAGACAGCATCACGAAAGCCTTCACTGCCTGCATCGGAAGTGCCAAATAATGCACGTGCAATGGCATAAGTCACATACTGCCAGTACCAACCCATGGCCATCCACTGGAACAACTTCATCCAAGCCATCTGACGCATCGGCAAGGGCATGACCTTGATGGCAGCCCCAATTTCCTGGAGGGTGGCAATAAAACCTTGTTTTTGCGATTGGATGTGCGCCAATTGATCGGCTGTCAGCGGCAATTCAGGTACTTTGCGAATGGACCAGAAAATAGTGGTGACCGAGATCAGTGCACCAAACATAAAGGACCAAAAAATAAATTGTGGAATGTGATTGTCACCTACAGCATCCTTACTCATTCCAAGCCAAACCAACAAAGCAGGCGACAGATAGGCCAATGTTTGCGCTAAACCTGTGAAAGCACTTTGAATGATGTAGCCGGCGGGGTGTTGATCTTTGGGCAAACGATCGCCAACGTAAGCGCGGTAAGGCTCCATGGTGATGTTGTTGGCTGCATCCAAAATCCACAACAAACTGGCAGCCGTCCATAAAGCTGAGCTAAAGGGCATGGCAAACAAACTGAGCGAACACAAAATAGCACCGATCAAAAAATAGGGGGTTCGGCGACCCCAGCGGGATTGCGTACGATCGCTCATCGCACCCACAATGGGTTGTACCAACAAACCTGTGATCGGACCAGCTAAGGACAACAATGGCAAAGAGGCTTCGTCGGCCCCTAAATAGCTGTAGATGGGGCCCATACTGCTTTGCTGCAAGCCAAAGCTAAATTGCAAACCTAAAAATCCCACATTCATTTGGATAATTTGACCAAGGCTCAATCGGGGCAGGCTTTGCGGTAGGGATGAGATTGTCATGGCTTTGATGTCGTGGGATAGAGGCAATTGGGTGCAGAATTTAATCGATAGTGCAATCGTTTGCAATAGCGATAACCCTAAAAATTGACTACTTTCAAAAGAAGATAATCAAACGATTGCATGCAACGAGTGTGAATGCCTCGTTGTGCTCTCCAACTTCACAGAATTTATGGCCAAGTCAGACGCAGACAGTAAAAAATTACAGATGGTAGACATCGCCCGATTGGCCGGCGTTTCAACCTCGACCGTTTCCCGCGCGCTCAATGGCAGTCCCTTGATCAATGTCGAAACGCGTGAACGCATTGCTGATTTAGCCCGATCCTTAAAATACAGCATCAATCTCAGTGCTAAGAATTTGCGCTCTGGCGAGAACCGGACCATTGGAGTGGTGATTCCTTACCAAGACCAAATACGCCAAGACGTAACCGACCCTTTCTTCATGACCATCTTGGGCCATTTGGCGGATCAACTGACCAAACAAAACTTTGATTTACTGTTCTCTCGAATTTCAGCTGATCGCATTGAAGACTTGGCGCAACTCTATGAATCAGGTCGAGTCGGTGGTTTGATTGTGGTGGGTCAGTGGGATCAACATGAAAAACTGAACGAACTGGCGCGCCGACAAATACCATTCGTGGTGTGGGGCGGCCAATTGCCTAGGCAGTTGTATTGCACCGTGGGTGGCGACAATTTCAATGGCGGTTTTTTGGCAGCCAATCATTTACTGAGCTTAGGACGAAAGCGAATTGTTTTCATGGGCGACAAACATGCTACGGAAACGCAGCAACGCTATGCGGGTTACGTCAAAGCGCATGAAGTGCACAAAGTTCCGATCTCTCCCGAGCTCTACATTCCGTCCCCCTTCACAGTGGCTGAGGCCAGAGAAGACATCAAGGTTTTTTTACGCAAGAAAATTGACTTTGATGCCTTGTTTGGCGCCAGTGATTTGCTGGCCATCACCGCCATGGGCGCCATCACCGAGTCTGGCAAGCGCATTCCGCAAGATGTGAGTGTGGTGGGCTACGACGACATCGGCATGGCCGAGCACACCTACCCGCCCCTCACCACCATTCGTCAACCGATGGAATTGGCGGGGGCTGCCTTGGTGCAAAACCTCATGCGGGTGTTCAGCGAAGGGCATTCCGAGTCTGAAGTGGTCAGCACCGATTTGATCATTCGGGGTTCTACTTGCCGCGCTTGACCACAAGCTTTGTTGCGAGTGCATTGCACAAAGCTCCTCAACTCAGTCTTTAAGGGTAGCCGCTCGGATTTTGCGATTGCCAGCGCCAAGTGTCTTGGCACATGTCATCAATGGTTTTTTCGGCGTGCCAACCTAGGGTGCTGAGTGCGTGCGAGGGATCTGCCCAATAGGCGGCTAAATCGCCAGGTCTGCGCGGTGCTAAGGTGTGCGGTAATTGGCGGCCACAGGCTTTGCCAAATGCATTCAGCATGTCTAAAACACTATGGCCTTGACCGCTTCCTAGGTTGAATACATGGTGACCTGCGCAACCATGAGCGTAAGCCAAAGCTGCAATGTGTCCGTTGGCCAAATCACTGACATGGATGTAGTCACGAACGCCTGTGCCATCGGGGGTGTCGTAGTCGTTGCCATAAATGTGCAAGGACTCACGCCGCCCTACGGCCACTTGAGACAAGAAGGGCATGAGGTTGTTGGGAATGCCTTGCGGGTCTTCGCCCATCTGACCGCTGGGATGCGCACCCACCGGATTGAAATAGCGCAATGAAGTCATTGAACACGTAGGATCTGCTAACGTCAAATCGGCCATGATTTGATCGACCATGAGCTTGCTTCTGCCATATGGATTGGCGGGCGAGGTAGGGACCTGCTCGTTCCATGGCGGCGCAGACGAGTTGCCATAGACGGTGGCCGAAGAGCTGAACACCAATGTTTTGACGCCGCACTTCTGCATGGCTTGCATCAGCACCACACTGCCGTGCACATTGTTGTCGTAATAGCGAAGCGGTTGAGACACCGACTCGCCTACAGCCTTCAAGCCAGCGAAGTGAATCACAGCTTCGATCTTGTGTTCAACAAGGATTTTTTCAATCAAGCTTGCATCACGTACATCACCCACGATGAAGGGCGGGCGATGCTTTGTGATGTGCGCTATGCGGTCAAGAACACTGGCCTTTGAATTGACCAGAGAATCTAAGATGACAGGTTGCCAGCCTTTTTCGATCAACTGAACACAGGTGTGGCTGCCAATATAGCCGGCGCCACCCGTCACCAATATC
>JACCDJ010670277.1_pt1 | contig 24626 bp, 21 predicted proteins | sample 7444481 | NCBI WGS metagenome assembly JACCDJ01 (sample SAMN15323435, study PRJNA562643) | freshwater metagenome | isolation source: river surface water | place: USA:Blue River Watershed | collected 2017-08-15 | reverse complement strand
TTCTCATAGCCCTTAAACGTCCATGAACAAAGACATTTGTCGTTTTTGGAGCTCCATCAATGCCAGACCATTGCTGACGGTAGTTGGTTTTGATTTCTGTACAAGTGGTATAGCCTGTTGCGGCAGGGTTAACCATCTGATAGTTGAAAATGAAATTCGTGTACTGACCCAATTGTTGTCCCCACCCCCATTGGAAACACAAGAAAAGTGCTAAAGCTAATGTGTATTTTTTAATGGAGATCATCAATGAATTAAGGATATGTAGCCAGTATAGGGTTCAATGTAAACTACAGGACTATTGAGTTCGATAACGTAATAATAAGAACCTGTGGGAAGTTTTTTTCCGCGATTTGTCCCATCCCATGGTGAGGCATATCCGATAGACCTGAAAACATTCTGACCCCAACGGTCATATACATTGACTTCTGCACGGGGGAATTTTTGAATTCCGTAAATTTCCCAAAAGTCATTGACATTGTCTCCATTGGGAGAGATGGCATTGAAAAAGTCAATAGCGTCTCCAACGACCACTTGAACGGTACTGCTTACCTCACAGAGTCCTATTTGGGAATTCACCAAAAACTCTGTTGTTTCCGTTGGGAATGCGTTGGTTACTGCGGCGTAGGCATTTCCCACAAATTCGTCGGGAGTCCAAGAAACAGGCGCTTCTGGTGATTGACCCGATACAGTGATCTGTGCCTCTTGGCCGGCAAAAATAAAACTAGGGGTTTTGGTAGTGCCAATTTCTAATGGTTCTCCAGAAACGGATACTTGGACAGAGCAATCACCAAAAAGAGCAGAATTGTGATTGGATCCTACGACCACCAAAAAATTTGAATAGGTTGGAAGTGAGCTGAATTCAAATATTTGTTTTTCACCCAGAAGCAAATAACAGCCCACTTGGTCGATATAGGTATTGCTATCGCATGCCCCTTGCTCTCCATTGATTTGTATGATGGTGATGAAAATGCTGTCAAAGGCAACTTGTGCCGTTCCGGTGATGGGGTCAACTTGAATATAGTCACAATCCGTTCTCTGCACCGCCAGAGAAAGAATACCTCCTTGCCCCCCTGTTGTCAGTAGATAGGAAAAACTTGAACTCGCCTCAAAACATCCAAACTGAAATGAGCCAGCACTCAAATTGTTTTCGGGGACTTCTTCAACTTGGGCACAAAGCGGGTGCGCAGTGATTTCCCCACACGATTGGCTCCAAGCAAAAATCCAAGAGAAAATCCCTAATAAGAAGAGTGACCATCTTTTGCACATGAAACAAATATAAGCCCTGCAATCAATAGAATTCGATAAGTAAGGCACTTTTTTCAACCGCTTGACCTTGATTAACTTGAACGGACTTGATTTTGCCTTCGCCTTGCGCTTTGATGACATTCTCCATTTTCATGGCCTCTAGGATGAGCAATGGAGTGTCCTTGCTCACTTCCTCGTCTACTCGTACCAATATTTGTCTGACCAATCCTGGCATTGGAGCCTTGAGATTTTTGACCTTTTTGACCGAGGCCCCACCCATTCCCAATTTTTCCAATAAAGCATCAATGGGCTGAGTGATGATCACATTGATTTCAGTATGATTGATTTTAACGGTCGCTTGATTGAGATCTGCTTGAAATGAAATCCACTCTCCTCGATAATTCTTATTTTGATATTTAAGACAAAAATGACCTTTTTTGGTTGATGGATGTATTTCTATTGATTGCCCACCCCAATTTGCAGTATAGAATGTATGGTCCCAACTAAAATCAAATTCTTTATTTCCGATTCGCGCTTTTGTCATAATATCGCAAAGCTAATGAGAAATCGTTTGGGGATTTATTTTCATGTTCCTTTTTGCAAGCAAGCTTGTGCCTATTGTGACTTTCATTTTTCCACACAAACCAAGTTGGCGTCTCAAATGCTTCATGCTCAAAGTGTGGAATTGTTGCATTATGCCTCCTTATATAGTGATGCCTTGGTGGAAACCGTCTATTTTGGTGGAGGAACGCCCAGTTTGTTAGAGGCCAATGGCATCGGTCAATGGGTGGATTCGATTCATCGGCATTACAATGTCTCGTCTTTATTGGAAATGACATTGGAGATTAATCCCGATGACATTACCATAGAAAAAATACGGCAATGGAAATCAATCGGTGTCAATCGGTTTAGTGTAGGCATTCAATCTTTTGATAATCGGGTTTTGAAATGGATGAACAGAGCTCATACGGGCATCCAAGCCAAAGCGGGGGTTCAAATGCTTCAAGATGCTGGTTTTGAGAACATCACGGTAGATTTGATTTATGGGCATGGTCAGCTATCCCACGCGGATTGGTTGAAGGATGTCGATGAATTTGTGTCATTAAAAGTGCCGCACATGAGTGCTTATGCATTGACCATTGAGCCAGCCACATCCTTGCACCATCAGGCTCAAAAGGGTACATATATTCCTCCAGAGGATGAGCAAACGGTGAATGAATTTTTGCATTTGCATCAAAGCCTTGGTCAGTTGGGTTATGCGCATTACGAGGTTTCTAATTATGCACTTTCTGGATTCGAATCTCGTCACAATAAGGCCTATTGGGAAGGGCATCCATACTTGGGTATTGGCCCTTCAGCACATTCGTTTGATGGTAAAAATCGCAGATATAACATTGCCAACAACCCACAATATATTCGTATGGTGGAGTCAAATGATTGGGAAAAAATTGTAGAATGGGATTGGCTAGATGAGAAGGCGAGATGGAATGAAATGTGGTTGATAGGATTAAGAACCATGAATGGTGTCAATATTCATGAACTAAGCGTAAATAAGTTGTTTTTAAAGTCAATGCAAATAGCAATCGACAATTGGGTGAGATCGGGTCATTTGATTATTGATGGAAATCAATTAACTTGCACACCATTGGGATGGATGGTCTTGGACCAGATTCTCTTGGATTTTTTTGCTGAGTAAAGTATTCCGTTTGAAACTATAATATGTCAGATGAGCGCACGGTCCGATAAATACAATCCCGAAACTTGGGACTTGGTCATTGCCAGTTCATCCAGTTGGTGGAATATACCTTTCAGAGAAATTTGGCGATACAGGGATTTGCTTTGGATATTGCTAAAGCGTGACTACAAAGCCTCCTTTCGTCAGACAATTCTTGGACCCATTTGGTTTTTTATACAGCCCATATTTACCACACTCATTTATACAGTGGTTTTTAATCGCGTGGCCAAGTTGGGTACAGATGGAATGCCTCCCATTTTGTTTTATTTATCCGGTGTGATTTTATGGAATTATTTCTCCACAAGTATTACATCTACCTCCAACGCCTTTATTTCTAATGCCAGTATTTTTGGTAAAGTATATTTTCCCAGGTTGATTATTCCAATCGCTATTGTATTGTCCAACATGATGAAGTTGATGGTTCAGTTTTCTTTTTTCGTTGTTGTATTTTTATACTACCTACAACAGCCGGGAGTTAATCTTCAACCTACATGGCACATCGTGTTGTTTCCGTTTCTTTTTTTATTGATGGGAATATTGGGGTTGTCTATTGGAATGTTGATCTCCACTTTTACAACAAAGTACCGGGACTTTCAATATCTGATTTCATTTGGAATACAATTGCTAATGTATGCCACGCCCATTGTGTACCCTAGCTCCATGGTCAAGGGGGTTTGGCATGATATATTGGTTTTAAATCCCATGACGGGAATTGTTGAAGGTTTTCGTTTTTCTTTTTTGGGTTCGGGTTCATTTCAATGGGGAATGATCGGCTATAGTTTGATTTTTTCGTTGTCTCTTTTGGTTGTAGCAGTTGTCTTATTTAACAAAGTTGAAAAGAAATTCATGGATACCGTATAGTCATGTCAGATATTGCACTAAAAATAGAGGATGTCAGCAAACTGTATCGATTGGGGTTGGTGAGCACAGGAACTTTTATCCATGATTTCCAGAGGTGGATGCACCGTTTGCAAGGGAAGGACGATCCGTTTATGAAAGTGGGGCAGGTGAACGATAGAACCAAGAAGGCAGATGGTGATTTTGTTTGGGCCTTAAAAGACATTGATTTTGAGGTTAAGAAAGGTGAGACATTGGGAATTATTGGTCGCAATGGTGCAGGAAAATCAACTCTGCTAAAACTATTGTCACGTGTGACACAACCAACAACGGGTAGCATCAAGGTCAATGGGAGAATTGCTTCTCTTTTGGAGGTAGGAACAGGTTTTCATCCTGAGCTTACAGGCCGTGACAATATATTTTTGAATGGGGCGATTTTGGGAATGCGTCGAGCAGAGATCAAGCAGAAGTTTGATGAAATCGTTGCTTTTAGTGGCGTAGAACGCTACATCGACACCCCAGTTAAACGCTATAGCAGCGGAATGTATGTGCGTTTGGCCTTTGCGGTTGCAGCGCATTTAGAAAGTGAAATTTTGATTATTGATGAAGTTTTGGCTGTGGGTGATGCGGATTTTCAGAGAAAGTGTTTGGGAAAAATGGATCAAGTAGCCAAAGGAGAGGGAAGAACTGTTTTGTTTGTTAGTCACAATATGGCAGCGGTTAAGTCGCTATGCTCACAGGGACTGGTCATTGAAAATGGCATGATGGCCTTTCAAGGAGATGTTTCTCAAGCAGTCTCTTATTATCTAAAGGGCGGTAGTGATGTCCAACATTTTCGCACTTTCGATTTTGTTAAACATGACTATTTTTCCTTGAACAACATTAATGTGCATCATGATCGGGAAGATCGTTCTGAGATTTTGGACGAGAATAAGGATATTCATTTCACGGTGCAATGCGAGGTAAGATCTTTGGAAATTAGTCATTTGACTTTTCATCTTTACGACGAAACGGGAGAGCCGGTATTTTCATTTGCCTCTACCCAAATTCCTTTGCATTTGGGAAAAAACGCGCTTACATGTGTTTTTCCGGCCCTATTCCTACAAACGGGAACATTTTATGTTTCGCTTTTCGTTGTTACCAAAGACAATAAATGTTTGATTATTGAAAAGGATGTTATTTCTTTTTTGGTATCAGATGGGGGCAGAGAATATGGAGCATATATGGGTCGAGAGCCTGGCATGATAAGACCACAACTCAATTGGTATTCACCGGCATGACAATGATCTTGGCACCCCTAGAAAAGCGGGTTTCAGTGATGCAACCCTATATATTTCCCTATTTGGGTTATATGCAATTGATTGCCTCTTCGGGATCCTTTGTGTGTTATGATGATGTGAATTTTATAAAACAAGGTTGGATCAATCGAAATCGCATTTTGGTCAACGGTCACCCCCATACTTTCACCATTCCATGCAAAGGAATCAGTTCCAATGTTTTTATTCATCAAGTAGAAGTAGATTACGGAAAAAAGGAATTTTCCACTTTTTTGAGAACACTAGAATTGTCTTACCGCAAGTCTCCTTTTTTTAATGATGTATTTCCTCTTATTGAATCCCTATGGCAGAAGCGGTTGGATTCAATTGCAGAGTTGGCCAAGGAGTCCTTGGAATTGTGTTGCAAATATTTGGAGATTCCCACTCGATTTTATGTTTCATCTCAAGATTTCCCGGGTTTGACAGAGCTTTATCGCGCAGACCGATTAATCCACATCGTTGATGTATTGGAAGGCAAAGCCTATTTGAATTTATCAGGGGGTAGGGAATTGTATGATAAAACCTATTTTGGTGAGCGGGGAATAGATCTTTGGTTTCATGAGTTGTTGGATATTCCACCATACAGCCAGCAGCAGACTTCGACATTTTTCCCGCATCTTTCTATTTTAGATTTGATGATGAATTTATCAAAACAAGAAGTTCAGGTTTTGATGTCGCGATGTCAATGGGTATGATGCATTACTTTTGTATATTAGCATCAATCCTTTCGCGCAACCAAAATGATACCTGTAACCAAGACATATTTTCCTCCCATTGACAAGTTTCAAGCTCAAATGGAGCGGATATGGAAAAATGGTTGGTTGACCAATCGTGGCGAGCTGGTGAAGGAGCTGGAAACAGCAATGCGCACATATCTCCAATCGGTTCCATTGTTGGTGATGAATAACGGTACCATTCCCTTGCAGATAGCACTCAAGCTGTTGGCCAAGGGAGGAGAGGTTATCACCACGCCGTTTAGTTATGTAGCCACCACCTCTTCGATAGTTTGGGAAGGTTGCACTCCTGTTTTTGCTGATATTGATTCAGAAACATTGACCATTGATGTGAATGAAATCAAAAAGAAAATAACGGAGAAAACAACTTGTATTTTGGCGACGCATGTTTTTGGAAATCCATGTGATGTTGAGGCCATAGCGGAAATTGCAAAGCAACACCACCTCAACGTCATTTACGATGCCGCACATTGTTTTGGTGTGAAATACAACGGAAAAAGCATATTCAATTATGGAGACATGAGCACTTGCAGTTTCCATGCAACCAAGGTTTTTCATACAGCCGAAGGCGGCGCATTGTTCACACCACATGAAGAATGGATGACCAAGGTTTTTCAATCCCATAATTTTGGCCATCTGAATTCTACTGACTTTGCATTGGTCGGCATCAATGCAAAAATTTCTGAGTTGCAGGCTGGAATGGGACTGGCCATGATGGAAGAGATGGATAAGGTGTTTGAAGCTCGCCGACGGGTTGTGTCGTTTTACCAAGGCCGTTTAGATTTTTCAAAATTGCGTACCATCGAAATGCGGCCCGGGACAGATTGGAATTACAGTTATTTCCCCGTGATATTTGAAAGTGAAGACATTTTGATTCGTGTCATGGCAGAACTATCAATGGTAAACGTGTACCCAAGAAGGTATTTTTACCCTTCCCTTAATACGCTTCCTTACCTGTCTGATCAATCATGCCCTGTTTCTGAATCCATTTCCAGTCGAGTGCTTTGTTTACCTCTTTATGTCGGACTGAGTGAGGAGGAGTTGACGCTGATCGTAGAGACCATACACCGATCCTTATGAAAAAGGTGGTTATCATGCAGCCTTATTTTTTTCCTTATTTGGGATATTTTCAACTGCTGCACTCTTGTGATGTTTTTGTATTTTTTGACAATGTCAATTACATTAATCGTGGTTGGATTAACCGAAATCAGTTTACATGGTCAGGAGAACTAAAGATGTTCACCGTACCGTTGAGTGGTGCTAGTCAAAACCGATTGATCAATGAAATTAGCATGTTGGATGGTCAGTGGACCAAATCATTTTTTAAGTCGTTAGAAATGAATTATCGAAAATCGCCTGGGTATGATCGATTGATACAGCCGCTCAGAGAGGTGATTGGAGATGGAGATGGAAAAATTGCAGATTTGAATCAACGGACCACCATGTGGTGCGCTGAATTGTTGGGTCTGGAAACCAAATTTCTCGTTTCATCCGTTGATTTTCCGCAAGTAACAGGAGTTGGAAAGGATCGGATTATGGGCATTTGTAAAGCCCTATCTGCGGAGGGATACCACAATGCCATAGGTGGCGTGGAATTGTATGATCGTGCATCTTTTTTGGAAGATGGGGTACAATTGCGTTTTGTCGAGATGGGGGATTTGTCATTTGAAAATAAATACGCCTCCATATTGGATTTGTTGATGAATCATGATTTGAACTTACTTCGGGAAGAAGTCAAAAATTATCGTTTGGTATGAAAAAAGAAGTAGTCATTTTTGGCGTTAAGGATACAGCAGAATTGGCATGGTGGTATTTAAACAATGATTCGCCATACAAGGTTGTTGCCTTTACTGTGCACAAGGCATACATACAAGAGAGCACTTTTCATGGCCTGCCAGTGGTTCCATTTGAAGAGCTGCCCCATCATTATGCTCCTAGTGAATACTGGTTGTTTGCCCCCATGACTGGCGTAAAGATGAATACTCTGCGCAGAGATGTTTATTTGCAAGGAAAAGCCATGGGTTATTCTTACATCTCATACGTGTCCTCCAAGGCTACTGTTTGCGACAATGTAATTGGTGAGAATTGTTTTATTTTAGAAGATAACACCCTCCAGCCTTTTACCACGATTGGAAACAATGTCGTACTGTGGAGCGGAAATCACATCGGTCATCATGGCCAAATTGATGATCATGTTTTCTTTACCTCACACGTTGTTTTATCTGGGCATTGTCATGTAAAGGAACGTGCTTGGTTTGGTGTAAACGCGACCATACGTGATTTTACCACCATTGGAGAAGGTTGTTTGATTGGCATGGGGGCTCTGGTTACAAAGTCAACAGAGGATGGGTCATTTTACCTAGGATGTCCCGCGCGCAAGCAAGAAAAATTGGCCATTGATGTGTATTGAATATGTGGAAGAAGAGAGGATTATTATTGGATGTGAAAGATTATGCTCATGCAGGTTTGAGTTCTCATGCCTCAGTGCCATTTGCTTTTCATTTGCAAGAGAATTTGTACAGGATATTTTTTACGTCAAGGGATAATCAGGGAAGAAGTCAACCCTTCTTCATTGATGCCAAGGTGACAGGAGAGGATTTGATGTTGGTAGGACAGGTGGAAGGACCTTTGTTTGCCATGGGACCTTTGGGGACTTTTGATGAGAGTGGTATTATGCCGAGCTCCGTGGTTAGAAATGGAGACGAGGTTTGGATGTATTATATTGGTTGGAATCCAGAAGTTCGGGTGTCTTATCGACTTTCAATTGGCTTGGCCATTAGCAAAGATGGAGGTACAACTTTTGTACGCGCAGGGGATGGGCCATTGTTGGATCGATCATTTCAGGAGCCTTTTTTCAATTCTGCTCCTTTTGTGTTTTGGGACAACGATATTTGGAGAATGTTCTACGTTTCAGGGACTGGATGGATAGATCATTTGGGCAGAAAAGAACCTTTGTATTTGGCCAGACATACCACATCAAAGGATGGTTTGCATTGGGAGAAGCCGGGTCTGATTGCCATCGATTATTCCTCTCAAATGGAGAGTATTGGTCGACCTTGCGTTCTTAAGGTAAAAGATCATTATGAAATTTATTTCTCTCATCGAATGGCAAGAGATTACAGGGAAAATCAAGAGATGAGTTATAAAATTGGTTGCGCGCAATCCAATGGGATTACGGATTGGACCAAATTTCAGTTCGATATTTTTCAATCCATCCCCCAAGATTGGGACGGCCATATGTATGAGTATTGCCATGTATTTGTTCATGACGATAAGAAGTTTATGTTGTACAACGGCAATGGATTTGGGCAACAAGGTTTTGGATATGCAGTAATGGACTTATAAAGATGGAAACTCCGCTGATTGCTGTTTTTATGGTTACTTACAATCATGAGCTGTATATCGGTCAAGCCATAGAGTCTGTATTGTCACAGAACACAATTTTTAAATTTCACCTTTTTATTGGCGAGGATGCATCATCAGACCAAACGGGTGTGTTGTGTCAACAGTATGCCGATCGCTTTCCTCAACAGATTACGTTATACAGACGTCCCAAGAATATTGGTATTTTTGAGAATGCCAATCAACTTTTTCAAGCTTGTTTGGCTTCTGGAGCCAAATACATTGCACTTTTGGAAGGAGATGATTGTTGGTTGGGTAAGGAAAAACTTCAGCGTCAAGTTTCTTACTTGGAAGAAAATCCGGAATGTGCTGCGACCTATCACAATACAGATTTTTTGTTGGCTACCGGGGAACGAAAACCCATGTTTAAATCACTTCTAGAGAAGATGATCTTATCAGATGTCATTAGTAAATTTGCACCGTTTCATACTACTTCATTTGTTTTTCGAGCTGAACATTTTTGCCGACCTTCATGGTTCCAAGATATTTACAGTGTCGATTTGGCGATGTACATGTGGCATGCCCAATTTGGTTATTTCAAGGGGTTCAAGGAGACATGGAGTTTGTATCGAATTCATGGTGAAGGTTTGACCGCAGGTCAAGATCATCAAATAAGTTTTCATCAGAAAAGATGGTTACTCCATAGTATGATGAGCGGGAAGTTAAGCCCCCCTTATCATGAGAAATCCCAGGATTTGATTCAGTTTCATTATAATGAATCTGTTCATGAATCAACATTAAAGGTGAATCACGTGTTGTTTTTTGATTCAACGAGCGATATAGAAACAAAGAAGTTGAAGATGTTGCTACGTGCTGCCATCCTTCCTTTTTACCTATCCAAAGGAAAATGTTTTGCTTTTTTTGATGCGTTTAATTTGGTTCGCTGGAAGCGTTTCAATAATTGGAAATTACGATTTTTATATCGTAAACAGTGGAAAAGTATTCGTGCCATTGTGTTTTTGACTCATGATGATTTGCGGCAATTTCAATCGTTTTTTTTGGAGTTGCCGATTTCGTATTGGGTTGTCAATTCAGTTCCGCGGTCTGAAATGGGTGTGAGCTGGAATTCTTTGTCAAGCGTTCCAATCGAAGCAAAAGAGCGCCTCATTCAAGGGGTAAATGACATGAATGAATTACTGCATCAATGGAAAAAAGAGAATTGAATCGAATGAGAAAAATTGCCCTGTTCACCCCATCCAAGCAAACTTACTCTGAAACATTCATTCAATTGCACATTGACGGATTGGATAGCGTGATGTGGGTCTATCATGATGGTGAACAACCAAAGCGATGTAACGATGCCTTATTCCCGGCATTGTCCAAATGGAGAATTCGATTTTATAATTGGAAATGGAGAAAGAAGTGGGGATGGGAGCAATGGAGTTTGCACCGTTCTCTGAAGTTGAATTCGCCAGATTTGATTTACATAGAATACGGCACAACTGCTGTGGCCAATCATGAAGTTATTCAAATGTTGCAAATCCCCATGGTTGTCAATTTTCATGGGTTTGACCTTTCCGAATACGAAATCTTGAGGCGGAATGAACAGGGTTATCAGGCTTTGATAAAGGATCCGATGGTGAAGTTTGTAGTCGTTTCTCGCAAGATGCAGCAACGGTTAATCCAAATGGGTGCCGATATTAAGAAGCTTTTGTATTCGCCTTGCGGTGCCAATGTTTCATTTGCACAAGTGCAAGTAAGTCCTCATTCAAAACAGTTTGTCATGTTGGGAAGGATGGTAGAAAAGAAATCGCCATTAACTACGCTGAAAGCTTTTCAACAGGTTTTCTTGCGGGATAAATCTGTACGTTTGGCTGTTATAGGAGCTGGTCCGTTGCTTTCGAAATGTCAAGATTTTGTTCAATTCCACGGATTGTCAGATTGTGTTCAATTTTTGGGTGTGATGAATCGGGAGCAAGTTCAATCTGTGTTTTCCAATAGTTGTTGTTTTGTACAACATTCTGTTGTTGCAGAGAATGGTGATGAGGAGGGCACTCCAGTTGCCATAATGGAAGCCATGCTTGCAGGATTGTTGGTGGTCTCCACCCGACATGCAGGAATTGCAGATGTTGTTCCATCCAATTGCGGTTATTTGGTAGAGGAGCATGATGTGACTGCCATGGCTGATGCGATGTATCTTGCGGTAAGCAGTCCTGAACTTGCCCAAGAGATGGCCTCCAATGCAAGGGAGTTCATTCTCGCTTCCCACACCTCGTCCATGCATCTCAAACAAATTAATGATTTCATTTCATGAGCAAAAGGGCAACAATTGCAGTTGTGATTCCTGTGCACAATAGGAAAGATGAACTCATTCGCGCGCTCTCTTCCGTTTATCGTCAAACGGAGGCAGTAAATGAAGTTTGGATTATTGACGACGCATCAGATATTCAACTCTTTCCATTGGTAGAATTCGAAGGTTGGACTGAATTGCATTATTATCGGTTATCACAAAAGTCAAATGCGAATGTTGCTAGGAACAAAGGTGCAGCTCTGGCAACGACAGATTATATCGCCTTTTTAGATAGTGATGATGAATGGGAGGATGATTATATAGCATCTTGTTTGCCTTTCCTAAATCCAAGACCGGGCGCATATTTTTCACAATCAAAAGTAATCCGTTCGGGTAATGCCAAACCTAAGATTTCATTGCCTTGGCATCAAGGAATGTCGGCGGTTAACTTTTTATTGGATGGCGGGTTTGCTCCTACCCCGAGTTTCATTGTTGATCGAGTTTCATTCTCTCAGGTTCAATTTGATGAGTCGTTAAAACGCCATCAAGATTTTGACTTTTTTGTACGTTATGCCAAAGTTTATGGTTGGCAGCAAATCCCTGTTTGTTCTGTAATTGTTCATTGGGAGGAGAATAGGACGGTTACCAGGGATGCGGCATCGGAAATGACATTCATTCAGCGTTTTGTCGATGAAATTGAACCAAGAATTTTAAAACGATATTTACGGATGCAGTATGACTACTTTTTTATGCACGGAGCTCCATCTGATTATCGCTTGCATCAGGCTTTGGTGCCTAGAATAATTCACCTATTGACGTTTTCTGAGTACAAATCATTTTTTAAAGAGCAATCCAATTGGTATTTGAACTCCATAGCATTGCTTAAGTATCTGTGGTTGCGCTTAAAATGAGATATCCAATTGCAAATCAAGGGTGGATGGTTTCGAATTTGCGTCATGCGATAGAAGGTTCATTTTGGTCCATTTGAAGGCGATTCGAATCTTTGGTTTTTGATACTGAAGAATAAAGAAGCTTCTTTTTCCTCTCCCGTTGTAGGAGGGTATGCTCATGCCTCCTTTGAGCTCTCTATCCATCATGTAGATGCGAAGATCCCAATCAGGAATAGCATAAAATGTTTGTCTGGCAATCAAATGCCAACACCCTCCCAGTGGTTTCCAATCGTATTCAAATGCACTTAACCAGCCTGAAAGTTTGCTTTGCACATGTTGTTCTAAACGACAATGAAATTTTCCATTCTCGCTTGAGATCCATTGGCCATCGATTCGCCATTGATGCATGATTTGCTCTTTTTGTCGCATCTGATACCGTAGGTAGAATGCGTGATGTCGTTGAGGGCAGAATGTGATTTGCAGACGCAGATTTTGCTCTTTTTCCCTGTTGGAGAGCCATTGATCATAACTTGTTAGATGGTCCGTGGCCAACAATAGTTTAACTTGTTTATTCCATAATATCTGATGAACATATCCGATGGTTTGCTCCAAGCTCTTGTCCTTCCATTCTATGCGGTGTTCAAGCCGCAGCATCTGATTTTTGAGCATGGTCCTAACCCAGTATGTGGTCCACATCCAATCTTTTTTTTCTCCTGCCCATTCGGTCTGTATCACTTGTTTCTTGACTTGTATAGTCAGGTTTAATCCCTGCTTTTGCTTCTGAACGGCGGGTGATATATGGTAGTGGTATTGTAGTTTTATTTTCTCATTACGCCATTCAACGCTCCCCCATTGCTGTTGTACTTTAAGGATATTGTTATGTAGTACGGAATCCAAATCCATCGCTGCACATAGGGTGAGTTTTTTGACAGAAAAGGCATAGGCCATTCCCCGCCAATGCCGATTGGGAATACTGGAAGTATACGGTAAAAAACGCTGGGCATTGGCTACCATGGGGAGAACCATCCATGGAGATGACGACATGAGGTTGTTGCCAAACAAAAGATGTTGTGGCGTTTGCGGCAAGAAATCGCCAACGATCCAGTGTTGCTTTTTCTTTTTCATTTGAAAAAACCCCGTCGTCATGTTGGCGGGAAACAGATTATTCTGAGTAAAATGATGGATGCCCCAATGAAAGCCATTTTCACTTCTTGCCCGATAGCGAATGTTGTATTTGGATGCTACCGGGCCGGTTTTGGTTGTGAAAGAAACATCTTTGGCTGTTAGGATGAGACTTTGATGAATAAATTTGGGTTTTTGCCTACATGGTTCGCAATAGAGCAAGGGCATGATACTATCCCATTGGTTCGAAGTCATGTCAGTAATTCGATACAGTTCATGCAGGTGTGCGATGCATCCATTGTCTTTTGTGTATTTTGAAATGGCGGCTTGGTAGCGTAGGGGCAACTTTTTTAAGTGATTTGGATTGTTGACATTGATGGAAGTGCGGTCTCCATCTTCTATTGCATTTTCATCTGCGGCAGCGCCTTGATAAACGTCCTCTATGTTCAAGGAATCGGACTGTGCAAGGGAAATAGCTTGCATCGTTAAAATTAAACTACTAGTGCAAATCCATTTCATGGTATTGATAGAATGAAGGGAGGAAGTATGGTTGTGCCAAAAGGCAAAAAGAGGATTGAATCTGTCCTTTTTTGTTCTTTAGTACTACCCAATATTTGGACTGCGGCCATTGGAAACCCCAAGAAAAATTCCATTTCTCATGGAGATTGAATTGATGCTGGATGAGTAGTTGTCCTTGGATATTGTCAAATTGCCACATTGATATTTGAATTTGATGCAGTTCAGAAGGTTGAAGTTGAAGAAGGATTGTTTGTAGGGGCTGACACGTCGTCTTCGGTAATGAGGAACTCCATGTCCAGAAGTGCTGATATTGAATAAGGAATTTTTCGTTTGTGTATTGAGCGCGCGCTCGAGACACCCATTGTTTTTCTTGAATTCTTTCCGGGAATTGATCATGCAAAAAAGAAAGTTCATGTGACAAATGGGTTTGAGCCCCCATCCATATTTGACAACCAGCCCCAATACTTTTGGTTTGAATCAAAGATTGATTGCTCCAACGTCCTTTAGCCCAGAGCGTATGGTGTCGCAAAGGATGGCAATAGCCGACATAAAGATCATTGATGTTCTTTTGTAAGTAGTGATTTTGAATCAATGCCTCTAAACATCGTTTTTGTTGATGTTGACGAGGTCCATCGGGCATAAAGTAATTGGGCTGCAAGCCTTGACCTTGGGTTTGTATCCCACTCAGGAAGACCAAAGCCAAGAAGGCATAAACTTTTTTCATGTTGCCAAACTATATCCATCATTTTTTATTAGAAAGTTTCATATAAGGCTGTATATTTGCATCCCTTTTGGGAGTTATTTAATTCTCAATTCCGGATGTGGCGTAATTGGTAGCCGCGCCAGACTTAGGATCTGGTGCCGTGAGGCGTGGGGGTTCGAGTCCCTCCATCCGGACAAAATATGTAACATAAATACCGAATAAGTCGGTATTTCTTTTTTTAAGACTATGCAAATCTCCCAAAACAACATCGATGCATTGAATGCAGAAATCAAGATTGACATCACCGCTGCAGATTATGCTCCAGCCGTTGAGAAATCTTTGAAGAACTACAGAAAAAGTATGCAAATGCCAGGGTTTAGACCAGGCCATGTTCCTGCATCTGTAGTAAAACAACGTTATGGTAAAGCGGTGTTGGCAGAGGAGATCAACAAAATATTGCAGGATGCCATTTACAAGCACATCGCAGACAACAAACTTCCTGTTTTGGGCAACCCCATTCCTAAGGAAGGAGATGATGTAGGCGATTGGGACAACCCAGCTGATTTTTCTTTCACCTATGAAATGGGATTGGCTCCTCAAATCGAGGTGAGCTTAGACAAGAAAATGAAATTTGACTTCGCCGTGATTGACGTAGATGACAAATTGATCGATAAGCAAATTCGCGATTATGGTCGCCGTTTTGGCAAAATGTCTAACCCAGAGAAGAGTGGTGCAGAAGATTTGTTGGACATTACAGTAAAGGCGGTTGATGCAGATGGAAATATAATTGAAGGAGGCATCAACAGTAATTCCACCATTACCATCGAAGATGTCACCGATGCCAAAACCCAAAAGCAATTGGTGGGTTTAAGCAAGGAGGACCAAGTCATTGTGAATCCCCATCATTTGAGCGCCGATCATGAGGCATTGGCTCGCCTATTGGGCATTACCCACCACGATTTACATCACTTTGAAGGAAACGTGCAATTGACCGTGAACAACATTCACCATGTAGAAGTGGCAGAATTCAATCAAGAATTGTACGACAAACTTTTCCCAGCAGGAACGGTAACCAATATGGACGAGATGCGTGTCAAGGTGCGTGAGAACATGACAGAAGTATTTGCGCGTGATGCCCATTGGATGTTCAAAAGAACCGCTGCACGTCAAATCAGTGATGCCATCAATCCAGCATTGCCAGATGCATTTATGAAGCGTTGGATTGCTATGAGCAATGAGAAACCATTGACCATGGAGCAGGTGGAAGCCGAATACCCCGCTTATGCCCAAGGTTTGAAATGGCAGTTGATTGAGTCCAGCATTATTGAGAAGAATGAGATTAAAGTGACCATGGAAGAAGCCGTGGATCATGTAAAGAAACAATATGCAGAGCGCTTTGCCCAATACGGGTTGCCCGTTGAAGATGAGCGTTTGGAAACCATGGCAAAGGAATTATTGGCCAAGCGTGAAGAGGCCAAAAATGTTTATGACTTGTTGTTTGAAGACAAGGTCATGGAATTGATCAAATCCAATTGCACCATCAACGAGGTGAAATTGCCTTTTGACGAGTTCTTGCACAAGGCGCAACACATGCATTAATTGACCATGTCGACGGAATACAAATTTGATTTGTCTTGGGCCCAGGCGCAAGATGTACAAGATCCCCTGAGATCTTTTAGAAATCAATTTTATTTTCCTCAACATCAAGGTCAAGACGCCCTTTATTTTACAGGGAATTCTTTGGGTCTCCAGCCCAAGGGAGTCAAAGCAACCATCGACCAAGAATTGGCCGATTGGGCGCAATATGGCGTGGAAGGCCACTTTGAAGCCAAGAATCCTTGGTTCAGTTACCACGAGCCCTTTGCCGCAATGATTGCCCCAATCTTAGGAGCCAAGGAATCGGAAGTGGTCGTGATGAACCAACTCACGGTGAATCTGCATTTGTTGTTGGTTTCATTTTATCGACCAAAAGGAAGGCGCAACAAAATATTGTTCGAGCACAAACCCTTTCCTTCCGATCATTATGCCTTTGAATCTCAAGCTCAACTGCATGGTTTGGAGGCAAAAGATGTATTGGTGGAAATGCAGCCCCGTTCAGGAGAAACACTCTTGCGTACGGAGGACATCATCGCTAAAATACAGGAGTGTGGTGAGGAGTTGGCGACCGTATGTTTTGGTGCCGTCAATTATTATACGGGCCAATGGTTTGACATGAAAGCCATTGCAGCTGCGGCCCACGCAGTGGGAGCGACATGTGGTTTTGACTTGGCCCATGCGGCTGGAAATGTTCCTGTGCAATTGCATGATTGGGACGTTGACTTTGCTTGCTGGTGCAGTTATAAATATCTGAACAGCGGGCCAGGAGGTGTTTCCGGTGTATTTGTTCATGAGAAACACCACCACGCTGATTTGGTTCGTTTGGCCGGATGGTGGGGTCATGATAAACAAAGTAGGTTTTTAATGCAACCGGGCTTTCAAGCCATTCCCTCTGCTGAAGCCTGGCAATTGAGCAATGCGCCAGTATTATCAATGGCAGCGCACAGAGCTTCATTGTCGTTGTTTTCAATGACAACCATGGCCGATTTGAGAAGTAAGTCTCTTTTGCTTACCGGATATCTAGAGTTTGTTTTAAAAGAAGTTTCTCGGGTTACAGGTCAAGCCATGGAGCAAGTTACACCTGTTTCTCCTGATGACAGAGGCTGTCAAATCAGTGTTCGATTATTGGGCCGTGACAAGTCGATTGTCCATCAATTGTCGCAAGCCGGAATTATTGTCGATTGGCGCGAGCCCGACACCATCCGCTTGGCTCCCGTCCCATTGTACAACTCTTTCGAGGATGTTTATCAGTTGGGAGAAAAAATGATTGAGCTCTTGAAGCTTTAGCGTTTATCTTTTTCGTTTATATTTGAACATGATCAAAAACCTATTCACTTGCGCAGCCAGTTGCTTGGCTGTATTCTCCTTGTTGGCTCAAACTCCTGGCAGCCCTGATCTTACTTTCGGCGGTACCGGTCAGGTCATTGTTTCCCCTGTAGCGGACAACTCTTTTGATAATTGTCAAGCGGTAGGTGTGCAAAGCACCGGAAAGACTGTGTTTTGCGGTGTATCTGGGAATTGGTCCAATTTTGAAGCGACTGTCGGTCGCCTCAATACAGATGGCAGTTTGGATGCATCTTTTGCAACCAATGGTGTCTTCATATACAGCAATACACTGGGAGGTGATTTTATGTATGATTTGGAGATCTTGAGTGATGACAAAATCTTGATTTGCGGTGCCACATCCCTTTCTGCTGCCAATACCCAATGGGCCTTGTGGCGCTTTTTGCCGGATGGAAGTTTGGATGCGTCTTTTGGCAACGGCGGTGTGGTGCAATGGGAAATCGAAGGTGGAGAGGATTATGCCCGTGAAGTGATTGTTCAGAACGATGGATATTTGGTGATTGGCGGTTCGATGCCCGCTGGTTTTTCCAATGAGCGCATTGTTGCGGCCAAATGGGATTTGAATGGTACAATGATGACCAGCTTTGGAACCAATGCGGGTTACACCATGATGTCTGCCACCAATCAAGAAGATGTTGTTGCGCGAGGTGCAACCTTATTGCCCAACGGAAGTATTTTTATTGTTGGCTCTAGTTATAGCATGATGGACAACATGGATCATCCTATGTTGGCCGTGATGGCTGCAGATGGCACACCACAGACTTCTGTTGATGTCGATGGCATTTGGATAGATGCCAGCTACGGGCGTTATTACCGAGCGGTTTATCAGAATGGTCATGTTTTGGCGTGTGGTAACAACGATGGCAGTGAGTACAATTTTATGCTCGCTGCGCACTTGGCTGATGGCAGTTTAGACAACACTTTTGCCAACGGTGGTTACGCCATCGTGGACAATGACAATATAGACGTATTGTACGACCTTGTACTCCAGGGTGACGGAAAGATTTTGTCATGTGGGACAACAGGAGCTGGTGGATTTGGAGGCGCACGAGATTTTTGTGTGATGCGATTCAATGCGGATGGATCGACAGATAACACTTTTGGGACCAATGGTCTGGTTGTAACCGCTATGGCGGCAGGATTTGAGGACGCCAATGGATTGGCCTTGACCAATGATTTTAAAGTGATTTGCGGCGGTTTCGTGCAACAAACCAACAACGATTTTGCTTTCGCACGTTATCATTTGGGTGATGTGGTTTTGGTAGATGGCTGCACAGACGCTTCAGCTTGTAATTACAATCCCAACGCCAATAACAATGATGGCAGTTGTTACTTTGTTGGTGACCCTTGTGACGATGGTAACATGGCCACTTTCAATGATGTATACAACAGCAATTGTGAATGTGCCGGAAGTGTAACCAGCATCGATGAATTGAACAATGACCAGTATTGGATGTATCCCAATCCTGTTAAGGATGTTGTTTATTTCAAAAATGCAAACAAGGGGCTTGTTGTCATATATAACCAAATGGGATCTAAAGTTCTTGAGGCCAATTTGACAGAAAGTAAATTGAATTTGGAATCACTTTCACCAGGATTGTATCAAGTGGTGGTCAATGGTGTAGCGGCGGCTTTGGTCAAGGAGTAATTACCTTCTCATCGCTTCTACAGGATCGAGGTTAGCGGCACTCCACGCTGGTAAAATACCAGCAATCAAACCGACAACGACAGATATACCTATGCCCATGAAGATTCGTTCCACGGGCAAAATAAAGGACATTTCAAACGCGGCATTCAATCCTAGGATGGACAAATAGACCATTCCCAATCCCATCAAACCTCCAATGATGCAAAGGGAAATGGCTTCTGTTAAAAATTGAATGAGAATGAATACTTTCTTGGCTCCCAATGCCTTTTGAACGCCAATGAGATTGGTTCGCTCTTTGACGCTCACAAACATGATGTTGGCAATGCTAAAGGCGCCAACGATGATGGCAAATATGCCGATAAACATTCCTGCGGTATTGAAGACACCAACAATTTGATCCAAAACATCACTAATCATTTTGGCTTCAATGATGGAGAAATCATTCTCTCCTCCAGGCTTAATACCGCGAATGGCGCGGAATTGTTGAATCACTTCACCTTTTAAATCGTCTGCTGAAGAAGATGATTTGGCTTTCACCATGATGCTGCCATCTACTTCTTCGGTATTCATCCAACGAACCGCATAGCCAACGGGAACAATGATGGTTTGATCCATCCCGTTGCCAAACAATGAAGCCCCCTCTTTTTTCATTTGACCAATGACCCTCATTTTTAATCCTGCAACGGTGATCTCTTTATCCAAAGCCTCACCTCGTCCAAACAATTGCTGTGCAACTGTATTGCCAATGATACAGACTGCCCTTCCACCATCACATTCATGTTCGGTGAAATATCTTCCTTTTTCGATTTTTACTGTCCGGGTTTGGTTGTAATAAAAAGTAACACCATTGACCCAAACATCTTCCAAATAGTTTCCTTCAAATTTGGCTGTTTGATTTGTTCCCGATTCAAAGGCCAATGCTTGGGCAGTAGTTAATCGAGAAGCCAATTGGGCCATGTCTTTGGTGGAGGGCTCCCGGCGGGACATGAATTTCCACCATTCATATTCCTCTTTTCCGTCTTCAGGACCCATCGGCCATTTTTTGATCATCATGACATCGGACCCTACGGACTCCAAACTCTCGCGCATGTCTGCTTCCATGCTGTCCACTACAGCCAAGACAAAAATGATGGAGAAAATGCCAATTGTGACGCCCAATAAAGAAAGCACCGTGCGCAGTTTGTTGCTCACCAGTGCTTGGAAGGCCATTTTTACACTTTCCAGTATGATTCTCCAATAGGTACGCATGGTGCGAAACTAATCGACAAAGCCTTGAAAAAAGCAATATAAATTGCCAAACTTTGTTGTTAGGCTTTTGTCGATGAAAAAGGTTGGATGGATGTTGCTGTTATGTTGCGTTGCGCTGGGTTCTTTGGCGCAATCAGAACAGGACACCCTTATTTTGGATACCCTATCCATTGACCCCACAACTTTTGTCTTGAAACAAGATTCTTCAATTGTTCCCGATTCGCTCTATCAGCTTATTCCACACAAGGCCATGCTCATTATCCCAAAGGGATTGGATCAAACCCAATTGAAATGGGAATTTCAGCGTCGTCCTTATCCAGTGGAATGGGGACAATACAAGGCCTATCAAAGAACGCGTTCAACTTACCGCCCTTCTCTTTTGGGAGAGCGTTTGGTGCCAAGACCCCCAGAGAGCATGACAGACATCATTCAGTCCGGGGCATTGACACGAACCATTCAGGTGGGCAACAATCAAGATTTGAGTTTGCAATCTGGATTGAATCTCCAACTGGATGGTCGCATTAGCGGAGATTGGCGCATCAAGGGTCAATTGTCCGATGCACAATTGCCCATGCAGGCAGGAGGGTATTCATCCAAGCTGGAAGATTTTGATGTGATGAATATCGTGTTGTACAATAAGACCACTCAGATTTTGGCGGGAGATTTTACAGCACAACAAAAGGAAGGATATTTTATGCGTTATTTCAAGCGTGGACAAGGGATGTCTTTCCAGCATCAAGGGGATGAGTGGAAGACTGATGTGGCCTTTTCCTTATCCAAAGGAAGGTTTGCCCGTCAATCCTTTGTTGCCATAGAAGGCAACCAGGGTCCGTATCGTTTGCAGGGCGCCAATGGCGAACAATTCATCATTGTTCTTTCTGGAACGGAACAGGTGTTTATGGATGGCGTGAAATTGCAGCGCGGTCAAGACAAGGACTATGTAATTGATTACAATTCAGGGACCATCACCTTTACACCTGCGCGGCAATTGACCAAGGACAAACGATTGGTGGTAGAGTTTCAGTATTCAGACAAGCAATATTTTAGACCTCTGGTCACAGCGGGTGCGGAGAAAAAATGGGATGGACAAAAAATCTATTGGCGGTATTTTAACGAATGGGATGCCAAGAACCAGCCTCTTCAGCTGAATTTATCTGATTCTTCGCGTTATCTTTTAAGTCAATCAGGTGACAATGTATCCCAAGCCTTTGTCGATGGTTCTAGGCCATGGGAGGGGCCGGTGAATGGGGTGGCCTACATGAAAAAAGACACCTTGGGTTTTGGATGGGTATGGGAAGTGAGTCAAGACACGTCACAGGAATTGTATCAAGTCATATTCAGTTTTGTGGGCACGGGTCAAGGAAATTATATTGAGTCGGGATTCAATGCAGGTGGAAAGGTATACCGATGGGTGGCGCCTGTTTGGGATGGTGCACAATGGGTAAAGCAAGGCAACTACATGGACAGGGCTCAACTCACGGCTCCCAAGGCGTTGCAAATGTGGGTCATGGGATACCTATGGACAGACTCTACCAGTCGTGGCCAATGGGAATGGGAAAATGAACTGGCCATGAGTCATCAGGACCTCAATTTGTTTTCCAATCGGAACGATGGTGATAATCAAGGTTGGGCGATAAAGAGTGAAGCCAGGTGGCTACGAAAAAAATGGAAAACACTGGTTGATTTAGAATACAACTCAGTGTATTTTAATCGAATCGAACGATTTCGAGAAGTAGAGTTTGAGCGGAACTGGAATTTATTGGGGTTGAGTCTGCAAGGAGATTTTCAACGTTTGGGAGCAGAGGTACAATTCCAATCCGAGGATCGTCCGGTATTGCTGCGCGCGGAGCAATTGCGTTGGTCCAATGAATATGCCGCGCAAAGACTACGGTGGACGGGATACCCCGTGAACAAGAAAAATTTCACATGGAAATGGGATGGATGGGCGCTGAATACACAAGGGATACGTCAAACTAATTTTTACCGAAACAAGAACAGGGTAGATTGGACACCCGGCAAGATGCGCTGGTATTTCCAAGATGAGTGGGAGAGCAACAAGGGCCAAATGAGCAACGGAGCATTGCCCTATGTTTTTTATGATTACATGACTGGAGTGGGGACCAAAGACACGACTACCAAAAAGTTGGTTGTTTTTTATCGCAACCGATTGGATCATTTGACTTCTGTCACGGAAGGCAACTTGCTGCCCGGAGCAAGGGCGGAGCAGTGGGGCTTGGATGCCGCATGGCAGGTTACCTCGGGATGGAGGGTGAATGCCACTTTGGCCCAGCGTCAACTGATGGTCTTGTCGTCATCGGTTTTTGACGCCGAACCCGAGAAGAATGCAGTGGGTCGCGCTGGTACACAGTGGTGGAGCGAAAATCGGATATGGAACATCAACGGATATTATGAATTGAGTTCAGGCCTAGAACAGCGCAAGAGTTATATATATGTTGAAGTTCCTGCGGGACAGGGAAATTTTGTTTGGAACGATTACAATGACAATGGGGTGAAGGAATTGAATGAGTTTGAAATGTCAGCCTTTGGGTATGATGCCAATTATATAAGAACAGCTGTTCCCAACAATGATTTTGTTCCGGTGCATGGACAGAAGTTGTCGCTCAATATGCAGATGCGCGGCAATCGAGAGCGTTACCGCGGTTGGAATTATCAAGGAAGTATTGTAGCCGATCAACAAAACTTGAATGAGCAATCACTGGGTTGGAGAAATTTTGAAAAAGGAGATAGTATTTTGGTACAACAACATTTGACGTTGCGCAATCAAATGTTGTATGCCACCAAAGATGGTCGTTGGACATGGGGCATGCAGCAGCAAGAGACAACAGCTTTGCAGGCCTTATCATTGGGGTATGAGCGACGAAGTGATGCCTACTGGTCGCCTTTGATTCGCTATCAATGGAATAGTGAGACACAATTGCAGCCCAGTTACAAGCAAGGCGTGAAGCAAGTAGCCAGCGATTTTTTAGCAGGACGCAATTATCAAATACACTATGAAGAGTTGGAGATGGACATTGCGGTCACGCCCAATAAACAAGCCCAATTGGTAATGAAGCCGCGTTGGAAGGAAAAAAGATTGGTTGCTGAGAATAGCGAACGATTGACGGCTTTGGAATGGCCTTTTCAATTGAGGTGGAATGAATTGGGCAAGTCTATCTATACGCTGGATGTTGCTTGGCACCATTTGGAATATACAGGAAGCGGATACAATACCTATACGTATGATTTGTTGGAGGGATTGCTGCCCGGCACCAATTGGACGTGGATGATGCAGTACCAGACCATTGGGGGAAGGTGGCAGTGGACGGTGAATTACAACGGAAGAAAAAGCGGAGATCATAAGGCCATTCATACCGGGCAGATGGGAATTCGATTGGCTTTTTAATGATTTTCCATATTAATAAGAATTTGAAAATCAATGAATTATAATTTCATTGTTGAAAAGTCTTGGTAGAATGAAAAAAAGGTATTACTTTCGCACTCCGTTTTTAACGGATAAACTGTAACGACATGGATACTTTAAGTTATAAAACATTGTCTGCCAACAAGGAAACTGCAAACAAGCAGTGGTTGGTAGTGGATGCAGCAGGAGTGAACTTAGGACGTTTGAGTTCTGAAGTAGCCTCCTTATTGAGAGGAAAGCACAAGCCATTGTTTACTCCACACGCAGATTGTGGAGACAATGTGATTGTCATCAACGCAGACAAAGTAGCGTTGAGTGGAAAGAAATGGGATGAGAAAGTTTACATCCGTTACACAGGATATCCCGGTGGACAACGTTTTGCTACGCCAAAAGAAATGATGGCCAAGCACCCAACTGCGATGGTTGAAATGGCCGTTCGTGGAATGCTTCCCAAGAACCGTTTGGGTAGCGCAGTTTACCGCAACTTGTTTGTTTATGCAGGAGCAGACCACAAGCAACAAGCGCAACAACCAACAGAATACAAGATTAAAGGATAATACATCGGTATGGCAACTACCCAATACACCAATACTTCAGGTCGTCGTAAATGTGCAGTAGCACGTGTTTACCTTTCAG